>Ga0308169_10004087_pt1 | contig 13778 bp, 23 predicted proteins | sample PhyBR1_2_FD_202139 | JGI IMG/M metagenome (GOLD analysis project Ga0308169, IMG submission 202139) | Phyllosphere microbial communities from UC Gill Tract Community Farm, Albany, California, United States - DLSLSB.R1 | ecosystem: Host-associated > Plants > Phyllosphere > Unclassified | place...
TGCTCCCTCATGTCTGTAGCGTGCTCTCGCTGATCGACCGTCCCGACCCTCTCACATCGCCCAAAGAACAAGGTGGCGAGGAGACCTCACGCGTGACATCACAATACAAACACGTCAGTCCAAGTGGACTGGAAGCAGTCTTTTGCTGTAGAGCTGGTCCCTGATGTACAGACTTCAGAGACCTCGACACATCATTGCATCTTGTCCCATCATGTCCGATCCATCCTCGTCACAGCGAGCGGCGCGAGCATCGCCCCCCGCGTCAACAGCGTCTTCACCGAAATCGACATTATCGCCCGACCAAGCCCACACTCAACCCCCTTTTCCTCCCAAGGGTGTCTCGCCCAATCCCGGCTCGACCACTGCCGCCAAGCAACCATATCACCCTCACGCCGAAGATGTTATCAATGCAGCCGCGACGCATACCATGCCGGACTATCCGGCGCCGAGCGTCCAGCAAGCCGATAATGGGGACAAGGACGTGTCACGCGAGGGAATAGACCAACGTCATCTTGGCGATCAGCATCATCGTTCTCAGGGAGATATCTCGTCCCCGCAGCACCGCTCCCAACGCATTGCCGAGGAGGTCGACAAAGACGAGTCCGAGCGACCGCCGAAGAGCCCCGCGGCGGTAAAGCGCGCCGCTGAGAAGGTAGACGACGAGCAGGCGGACTCCGAACCCTCGCAGGAAGATCGAGACCCCGATCAGCAGCCGCTCATGAAGGGCACTCCGCTGGATGAGCTGAAGACGCCAATGCTCGAGCGCCCAGGACGCGGCATGCTCTCACGAAATCCACCCGAAGATTCTGCGGTCGATGCCGGTCGTGCCGACGAAGCAGCGACAGCGGTCGCTGGCAAGACACAGCGTCCCGGGTTCGGAGCGGGAAAGGAAATGGGCTCGGTGAGTCGAGTCTTCTGCATGCTTTCCCTTGTGTTCGACCACTCTCCTCTGCTCCACCACTTTGTAAACCACATAGTTGTGGTGCTCCCAATAGTGAAAGCACCCTGCAGCTTGATCACAATCGCTCCCTTTCTGGCTGCGCCCTCTCCGTCATATCGGAGGTATCCTTTGACCTCTGCTGTTCATCCGTCTCATGCCGATCACACGCTGACCCGCCTTTCTCGCCACTTCTCATCGAACTTATGCCGTGTTCAACTGCCTTTTTTCAACCTCGCTCTCGACGCCGAATCGTCCATTTCTCATCCATCATGACGGTTCTGTCACTCTTCACCGAGCAGATCCGAATGGGCGCGTCCGCTCTAGTCTCGGCGCTCAATGCGGTCCCTTGGGAAGACGATTCAGGCGAAGATACCGACTCCAGTGACGACGAGACTTCGGGTCAAGCTCGCATCACCGGGAAGCCAGGTCGCCCGCAGGGTGCGTCTATGGGCTTCAGTATGCGATAGAAGACTGATCGTGTAGTCTCCCGGCTGCATTCGTCGCTTCATACCATCCGACCCATGATGTCACCTCGCAATGACGAGGGTTTCGACATCCCGGACCAACCTCGAGTGGGGTCGTACTTTCCCTCGCAAGGCGACAACCGGGTTCAACAAGGCCAAAGCGGCTACACTTCCCGTTCCGCAAGAACACCGTCGCTCGGAAAGCTCGGTCGCCTGGTCCGTCAGAACTTGCATATCAGTTCGCCGGCCGACCGGCCCAGACTGTCCCGCTAGAGGATATTCCCCCTGTCGTGCAGGAAGAACCGAGACCTCGTAGGGCCAGCGACGACAGCACCATCACGAGCAGTACCGTTGAGAGCGAGGATGGTCTTCCAGCAGGAGTGGGCAGGGATGTGGTCGCGCAGCAAGTGGAGAAGGAGGGTCAGATTGCCGAGCAAGAAGAAGTAGCCGAGATTGTCCGGGCCGAGGAAGAGGACACTCTGCCGAGTCACGGCGACTCGAGCCTCGGTGGTGACCTATCTACGAGGAGCAGCCGGAGGACGCAGCAAGACGAGAACGTCGGCGCTGCGCTGCGGGAGGGAACTCCGAAAGATGAGGTCGTGGAAGACCGTATGGCCATGAACCCGCAGGAGAAGAAGCGGCTCAGGAGGGAGATGCTGGCTGAGCGATTGCGAGAGGTGTTTGGGCTGGATGAGCGGGAAGAAGTCCTTGAGGAGATGCGGTGTTGGCTCCTGAGGAGTGTCAGTGAGTACCATACTCGTGCTTCCATGCGGTGTGGTTGCTTATAACAGTGCTGAAGGGGTACATGTACCTCACTCCGCGGCACATCTGCTTCTTCGCCAAGATGCCGGACAAGGAGGTGAGATGTTCGGCTATCTATGGGGATCATAGCTCACAGGCAGAACCTCATCGTCAAAACTGGCCCGCTTAGCAAGAAGAGCTCGCGAACGAAGATGTACACCAAATACTGGGCGGTGCTCAAGAACGACGTGCTGAGCTGGTACGAGTCTACTGCGGTGAGTATTCAGTCATCACACGGGGCGGGCCAATACTGACGACGAGGACCCGTATTTCCCTAAAGGCAACATTTCGCTGCAGTACGCCTCGTCGTGTGACCCGGCGGATGAGACGCGCTTTAAGCTCCGGACGAGCGAGCGGAGCTATACTTTCACGGCTGATACGGAGGCGAGCCGAGATGAGTGGATCAAGTCAATCCAGAAGGTCATGTTCAAAACACAACACGAAGGCGAGAGCGTTAAGGTGCGTTGAGAGGCCTGTCGCAGCGGGCTGAGTTAATGGTAGTTGATCATCCCTGTCCACGCTGTATATGAGATTGAGAAGTCGCCCACGTTGGAGTTTGCGGAGACCATCGAGGTGAGCTGGTACAATTATCCGGAGCCGTACCGAACTGACTTCAGGTCAAATGCGTCGACCCGGAAGACCAAATGTCGATGGATAGCTACTTCTTCGCTTCATTCCAAGATTCCGAGCGAGCGCTGTCGTCGATTCAGCGAGTACTGGATGAGCGACCGCCGAGCGATCTACCCCGGCCGGCCAGCCCCGGCCGCATCGCTAGCTATCAAAGCGAAGAACATCCGCCGAAGGAAGAAGACGCCGGTCCACTTGGCCTCAAGAAGCTGGGATCGGTACTAAAGCCGCTTGTGTCGCGCGCGAGCGAAAAGACGGACGAAACGGCCCATTCGACCGATGACGGCAAGAAGTTCGGTCTTTCCATTCCCTTCATCAGCAAGCACAAGCCGTCACATGATAGTTTGGAGACTCTGCACGTCGAGGGCGAGTCAATCGAGAAGCCGGAAGAGGGTGACTGGGATGGATACCCACCTCGCCAAGCTGGAAATCCTCCAAAGGGCATGGGAGAGGACAAGGGCTGGGGAGGATGGATCAAGAAGCCCTCCAAGATCTTTGGGTCGTCACCGTCATCTTCCAGCTTGCACGGCAAATCCCCGAGCGGCTCAAGCTCGGCGTTGGGCAAGACGCCACCAGGAGGACAATTGTCGGCTGCTCCCTCGGCTAGGACCCGGACTGGCCGCGGGAAGCGGGAAAGCGTCACGGAGGTAGTCGAGCCTCTTGTGGACGACTCCGACTCGGGCGATTCTTCCGGTGACGAGGAGACACCCAGCGGTGGACCAAGGATGTCGTTTGGCAGCGAGTCGAGTGTGGCTCTGGGCAGGAATTCGCAATATAGCTTGATGGAGAGGAGCGAGAGTAACCAGCTGGAGGAGGACGAGACTGCGCGCAAATTCCGGGCGGTCTTCTCCCTGCCTGAGAAGGAAGAGCTCATCGATCGTGAGCCTTTGTTTTGCCTGCAGGACAAATCTAACGGCAGATTTCCCGGGATGCTTGTATCGGGTCCTTCCCGTCTCGGGCCGATTCTTTGTGTCGACCAACTACTTCTGCTTCCGATCCTCGCAGCTCTTGTATAAGACGAAGATGATCATTCCCATCCGGGACTTGTACGGTCTCAAGGCGCAAAAGGCCTTTCGGCCCGGCCACTCGGGATTGATCATCGTCCTCAAGGGGCACGAAGAGCTCTTCCTGGAATTCACGTCCTCGGACCGCCGCGCGGCATGTGTCTCGCTGCTCGAAGAGCGAATGGAAGACGTTTGTCTACGCTCGCGCCCCGACGCGCAGAACCCGATGTCGCCGGAGCGGTCGAGCGAAGACGTCGCCATGCGAATCATGGAGGACTTGGACGAGTCTGCGCCGCTTGAGGCCCGGACGAAAGAGGTTGGGACGCCTTCGATGATGTTCGGTTCGACGACAAGCACATTCCTCGAGTTCAAGCCTGAGCCGATGCGCATCACGTGCTTGACCATCGGCAGTAGAGGCGATGTGCAGCCGTATATCGCGCTCTGTAAGGGACTGCAGGCCGAGGGGCACCACACGCGCATTGCCTCGCATGGGGAGTACAAGGATTGGGTCGAGGGTGTGAGTCGTTCGACACTTTGGGGAGGTGGGATGAGCTGACGGATAGCACGGCATCGAGTTCGCGAGCGTTGGAGGCGATCCGGCCGAGTTGATGGCGATGTGCGTCGATAATGGCATGTTCACCTATTCGTTTATGAAGGAGGGCTTGCAGAAGGTAGGCAGGCCTGGCTCGGCAATGTTGTGCGACGACAACAGGCGCTCACACCAGTTCCGAGGATGGCTGGACGACCTCCTCACTTCATCATGGGAGGCATGCCAGGGTTCTGAGCTGCTCATCGAAAGTCCGAGCGCCATGGGCGGTATTCATATCGCTGAAGCCCTGCGGATCCCCTACTACCGGGCATTCACCGTGAGTCACGCGCAAGGAGGCTTCCCCCCCGCAACAGCCGTCATCGCAGAACCCGCGCTGAACTCAGATGCCCTGGACGCGCACGCGAGCTTACCCTCATGCCTTCGCTGTCCCAGAGCATAAGCGTGGAGGAGCGTACAACTACATGACGTACACGATGTTCGACCAGGTCTTCTGGCGGGCGATCGCGGGACAAGTCAACCGGTTTAGGAGGAAGGTGCTGGGCATTGAGAGCACCAATTTCGATAAGCTCGAGCAGCACAAGGGTGAGTCGGGGCTTTGAGATGCTGGCGACCAGGGGATTAGCAGCTTATACCAGTTCCATTCTTGTACAATTTCTCGCCGAACGTTGTTCCACCCCCGCTGGACTGGACCGAGTGGATTCACGTAACTGGTGAGCTGCACACATGCGCGGCAACTGCAGAGGTTGACGGCTAGGCTATTGGTTCCTCGAGAACGCGGAGGAGTCAGCAAAGAAGAACAAGAAGTACAACCCGCCCGAGGGTATCGTCGAGTTCATCGACAAGGCGCACAGCAGCGGCAAGAAGGTGGTTTACATGTGAGCAAGGAATCCATCCAATTGTGGCTCAAGCTGACTCATAGTGGCTTTGGGTCGATCGTCGTGTCCGATCCGGAAGAGATGACGCGCTGTGTTGTCGATGCTGTGGTCGAGTCCGGCGTGTACGCGATCTTGTCTAAGGGATGGAGTGATCGTGGATCCAAGAACAAGGGTGAAGAGAAGGGCGACTCGGAAGGCGCGGACGGGATCAAGTATCCGGACGAAATCTTGTAAGCTTACACCGCCGCAGATTGGGTGAACAAGGACGGCGCTGACGGACAGCCCGATCGACTCGATTGACCATACGTGGCTCTTCCCCCGTATCGACGCCGCTTGCCACCATGGTGGCGCCGGATCATCCGGCGCATCCCTCCGAGCCGGTATCGTGAGTTATACAACAGGCATACATGGCACTATGCTCACCCGAAGCCGACCATCATCAAGCCGTTTTTCGGTGACCAGGCTTTCTGGGCCGAGCGGGTCGAATCTCTCAACGTCGGATCGGCCGTTCGCAAGCTTACCTCCGAGGCGCTCGCGGAGGCGCTCGTCAAGGCTACGACGGATGAGAAGCAGATTGCTAAGGCGAAGGTGGTCGGTGAAATGATCAGGAAGGAGAATGGTGTGTCAAGGGCTATTGAGGCGATCTACCGTGACCTGGTTTGTTTCGCGTCCTGTCCCCTGACCTTTCATTCTGAAACTATCATCCCTCAGTATGGGCGAAATGTTTGGGACAAGGGCTGACGGACAGGAATACGCCAAATCACTTATCAAGCCTGCTCCATCCGAGAAGGTTGAGCAGAAGACCCTCACAGGGTTTCTCCCGTCAATCAGTAACGACGTGCTCCACCTGACCAAGTCGAAGTCGCATCCGCGTGAGAAGAGCGTAACGAGGGTGAAGGAGGAGGACGGTGCAGAAGTGAGCGATGGAAGCTGGGACGTGCTGTCCGAGGATCACGAGCACGGAAGCGGAAATCCGTCAGCAGCCGGCGAGCACGAGGACTTGTCGGCTAGTCCCGAGCAGGCTATCGGACATCAGAGGCGCGGGAGCGACGCGAGTGCGTCGAGTGGGAAGACGGGGTCTAAGGGGAGGTTCAGTGCAGGTGGGCTGTTGGGAAAGGTCAGGGAGAAGGTGATCCCGTCGTAGGGGCGTGCAGAGCTCTGCGGTCACGCGAGGAAAGGAGAAGGACGGATCTACTAGGTGTGATCTCTTGGTTGCCGCAGATAAGAACGGGTCTCTATGGGGAGCGAGGAGAAGGCATAACAATACACGGGGACATAAACACGTAGAACGGGAATAAAAGGCGGCATACGATACCCGATTGAGATCCGGGATGTAGCGAAGAGACGCGAATGAACGGTCGGGTGTTGTAGATTCACTTACATCTTTGTCAATGCATACATATGCCTGCACATGTAGACCTGTGTCCCTGCCACGTTCCGGCCAACCGATCGAGCTGCGTGAGCCTGAAAAGGGCGCGGAGGTCATGTCCCGCATGCAGTGGTCCTCTTCGATGCCGACAATCCTGCGGCCTTGAGCGAATCCCAGCGACGCGGCTCGGGACATTCTCGCAGGGCTTCGGTTCCCGAACCGCACGTTATTGCTCATGTAATGCCAGGTCGGGCAAGCGCCAGCCAGACTCTGTCCACCATGGTTGGGTCTTGTCCTTCCATGACCAGCACTGCGATGATCACCTGGGAAAGCGGATTCCGAGTTTCACGCGATATGGTACCGATGCATGCGCCTAGGCGTCGAAGGGGTAATGAACAACAAATGCCGGCGTGTGGGTCTGGCTTCTCCGCTTCTCCTCTAATTCGTCCTCTGACGGACGGTCTTCCTCGATCTTCCAGTGATCGTAGCGCAGTCGTCGCCTATCCCTCCAGCTCCTCCGCGGCGGCCTTCTTCTGCTTGGCGAGCTTCTTCATCCGGCGGATGTAGCTGTTGTTGCGAGATGACGAGTATCGAGGCGGAGCGAGAGGTATATGTAGAACAGAAATGAGCGGTGGTCAGCTTGCACTTTGCATTATCGTCACTCCCCGCCCGGCCCGGCTCACTCGTCATATTGGCACCTGCCGTCAGCTTGGACCTCGTCGCCGGAGAAACGGAAGCTCACTTCTCGTACACGTGCTTCTCGTCCTCGCATTTCCACGGGAGATACAGCTCCTTATGCCGACAGACATTCAGGGGGATGAGCAGGCTATTGTCAGTCCGCCAGTCGCGCGCCTCGCGGTCGGGACGCACGCCGAGCAGTTGTCACGCCATTGTAATGGAACCTGGTGCTTGTTGAGCTCGGCCTGCGATGCTGTCGTTGACGAGACCATGTTGACGTAGATGAATGGGGCTGATGTATTGAGCTCGAGTGGATTGGACGGTCGTCAACTGAAGCTCGACCGACGTCGAATGCGAGAGAGAGAGGCGGCGAGCGCCGCTGCGGAGACGCCGTCGCTCGCATGGCGGAATTACGTGGACGAGCGGGAGATGTGGCGGAAGCGACCCGGATTGGTGCCTGTTTCAGAGTCCATTGGGCCGGTCTCCTTGACTTCGACCAGACATCGAAGCGCGACTTGGGGGAAGTCGAGACTTCCAGCGTCGACAAAGGGAGCAAGTCAGCTCTCTGCACTGGACGACACGCATCTCCAAGTTGATGCAGGGTACAGTATCAACGAGATGCACTGGACTACGCGTACTATCGGCGCTTAAACACGATCACGAAACGAGGGGTAACGAAGGTGGTTGGACAGCTCATCGTGATGACAACGATGCACAGCGTTGGTCGGACAGAAGTCGGGTACCGACTCTGTTGCCCTCCCTTTGCGTCCTCGCTGATTTCGACTCTGCCTTTTTGACTTCGTCTCAGCTTCTCACCGCGCTACGCTCTTCCTTGCATTCCCCACCGAACTCTTCTCGTCTTTCACTCCCCGGGCTGGCTCGCACACATCAGCGGAGCTGGATCATTGCTCACGTTGCTTCTCGGCTGGTCCGGACTGTCGATTCTTTCTCTCGCGGCAAACACTCTGACCGTTTGAACGGCCCACAGCCAGCATCGTATAGACGACGTGACGACACAAAAACACGCAACGGCACAACGGCATGAAGACGAGTGCGATCGCCGTGGTACTTGGCTGGTTGGGGGCCATGGTCTCGGCGATGCCGGACGAGGAGCCCTTACATGCGCTGCCCTTGCGCCGACTCCCGCTAGTACGGAACTTGGAAGTGCGTATGACCGGTTTCTGAGGTCACGAGTCCGGCTCACACGAAGCATCCGGTGATGGCGTTTCAGAGGCACCAGAATGCCGCGGTGAAGCGCCTTCACGCGATGAGTACATCCATAACCTGTTGAAAGTCTCCCATGCTAGGATGCTGAGTCGCAGCGGGAGCCGCATATCCCTTTGAGGGGGAATTTTCTAAGCGTACAATCGCTCGAGTGAGCATTCAAGCCGGCGACTATTTGGGGGGGATTCAGGTGACGGAAGCGAGATGAGCTCTTGTCCGGCGCCATCGGAGAGAGGTTGGGGTTCCCGGCTGAGGCGAAGAAGAGCGTGTCTTTGGAGTCGGGGGCCGTGGAGGGCAGGAAGAGGGTTTGGTTTCCGCCCGGGGTCCTACCCACGATGACCGAGAGCGAAGGTGCTTCGCAGGAAACGGGCAAAAACAATCAGAAGAGGATGTGGTTCCCGCAGAACGACGTACCTGGTGTCGAGGTGACCAAGACCAAACGTCAAACGGCACCTGCGGCAGCGACGACCACTGTCACCGGTGCGTTCTCGCTTCCAGAGACGTTGTCGGTGCCCCGTTGACGGTAGCCTCGGGTAGCAACGCTGGCGGTTTCTCTCGAGCCAGCTTCCAGGCGCTCATGACGCAGAGTCTACTCAACTCGACTTCTGAGCTTGTCGAGGGTGGTCTGCCATATATTATCGAATTCAATGATATCGGTGCATACTTTGAGCCTTGATCCAGGTGGGACTGACGAGCAGGTTACCTCATCGAGGTACAGATGGGGACACCATCGCAGACGTTCTTGATGCTGGCTGATACCGGCTCTGGGGATACTTGGGTGCACTCGACGTGAGCTCGATAGGCACAAGTGCACCTAGCTGAGACGCAGAGACTGTCGAGCTTGTGGTGGCCACCTTGCTCTGGGTCCAGAGACAAGCAGCACATTCCGTGAGCAACTAGGCTACTCAGGCAGTAGCAGCCGAGCACTGACAAACAGGCTTGTCGCAGACACCGTGGTCAATCACCTATGGTTCTGGTGCCGCTGCGGGGCTCATCTGTGCCGACACCATGAGCCTTGCCGGGATGACGCTAACGGACCACATCTTCGGCGTCAGTACCCAGGTGAGCTTGCAGCGCGGGAGTCACACGCAACCGGCTGATGCACAGCTGTCTGTGCAGTTCTCGGCGGACACCGTCCCCTTCGACCGGTTGATGGGTCTCTCTTTCAGTGTGAGCTTTCCCCATAGCCACCTCGTCTGACATCCAGGCACTCTCGAACCAACGAGCACTCACGCCCATCGAGGCGCTGAAGGAGAAAGGCGAGATCAAGCAGACCGTACTGGGCGTCGCCCTTGGTCGGGTCTGTGCGTGATAGGGGCATCGTATACCCCGAGGATTCCTGACACACAGCCGACGGGGAGAACAATGGCGAGCTCGTCTTTGGCAGCGTCAACGCCGTCAAGCTCGACGCATCCACTACTCAGACTATCCCTGTCAGCAGCGACAACGGTCACTGGCAGGTTGACCTTGGCGCTGTGACCGTTGACGGTAACGTTGTCTCGACGGCGCGTCAAGCCATCCTCGATACGGGCACGAGCTTGATGGTGGCCCCCGAGGCCGATGCGAGGGCGTTCCACGCTCGGATTCCGGGCGCAAGGGCGTAAGTGTAGCGCGTACTGTCCAGTTGTTGGTGATGTCAAAGCGCTGAAGGTCAGGCTGCAGGGCGGGATGTTCTCGATACCGTGTACTACGGACACTGTCATCACGCTGACATTCGGCCAGGCGGCGTTCCAGATCGATCCAAGAGATATGCTCTTCCAGCCGATGACGAACAACCTGATGGGTCAGTGTATCTCCAGTCTGTCTGCGGGGAACATCGTCGATGACCAGACGTGGCTGCTCGGTGGTGAGTCGATGTCCACGGCTCATAGACACATGCCTTCCCAGTGAGCGTCACCGGAACCAGCCAGACTGATGGGCAGACTCGTTCCTGAAGAATGTATACATGGCGACCAATGTCGAGCCAGGACGGTCTCGCTGTCGGGCAGGGCAGACGTCGGAACCTCGTCTTCGTTCGGTCAAGGCGGCTCGGCTGCCACCGCGGGTAATCCCAGTGATGCTGGCGAGCTTGGAGGGGCGACTGCACAGGGGACCAGAACACAAGCTGGTGTAGGGAACAACGTCGCCGTGAACCCGTCGACGGCCAACAACCGGAGCGAGAGCCATGCGTCCCAGGTCCATAACGCTGCAGATGGCTGGTCCGGCGTCATCGGGATGGCAGTAGGAGCTGCAAGCCTCATCATGTGGGCGTAGACCTTTGCGTGTCGCCTACACGACCAGCAGCAACTGTTCAACGATAAATCGGAACGATCGTCGTCACATGATGGAGACAGTCCGTCATCACCTTGTCCAACAACACGCCTATTCCCATGCATAAACTTGTTGCCCCTTCCGATGGGAAACGAGCCGTGCGGGCGGCAGTGGGTTACAGATACGAGCCAGAGAAGAAGGAGGACTGATGCTGGGACAGCGAGACTCGTCCGCCTCGAGGTCGCAACTTGGTCTGCCTATCCTATCGGGTCCGGCTGGCACTGCTTCCGCACACGCGTGCAGACAACTGCTCCAGTGATTTGAGGAGACTTCGCAGACTGACGGTGTGACCCTCAATTGCCCGCTGAGTGAGTCTGTCGAGGAGAGCCCACGGTTTTGGGGGGGAAACAGGCACGGGAACACAGGCATGGGACATGATCCAGGAAAGGGGAGGCAACCGAAATGCGATGGTGGTCACGCGCTGACATGATCACATCAGATCATGCTTGAGCGCCCAAGGTCATCTCCCCATCATGCGGCGCGCGCACCCCTTCGTTCCTTATTGTTCATCTTTACGTAGCTGATACGGTTCCGGTCCGACGCGCAGCGCGCAGCACCGTCTTGGCCGACATTTGGAGCAGGGAGGGGGCGTGGGCGTATGTAAGCATCCCACGCGTAAGAGCCGTAATAAACGCTTCGCACGTCCAGGCGCAGGCCAGGCTGGTCCGTCAGGATGAAGGAGTCGCACGTCTCTGCTGCTCCAATATCTCGGTTCTGATGGGGAAATTGTTCGGCACCAGCGCGGAAGTGCGATGCGAGGGGATGGGACCTGAAGCGAGCCCGCTAGTTTGGTAAAGCAGGTGGGGCCTTGCCTATCTATTCCTGCCCGAAACTTACTGAACTCCACCACTTGCGCAGACCGTGGTGCCCGCCGCAGTCTGGTAACGGCCAACATGACGCGACGCGACCGAGGCACCCGCTTCCCGTGTCAACGCGTCTAGCACACACTGCACCGCGCTGCTTCGCACGATCGATCGAGAACATGATCTAGATTAGTCCCGACGAGCATTCGTGACCGGGTGATGACGCTCCGTCAGGGCTCAAACCCGCTTCGCATCTACCTCAGGGTGTGAAGCGATTTTAAACTGCATGCGAAATTGTTCTTTGCCTGGTTATCGTCCGGCGGATCTTCCCGATACACGCGGCGTCTGCGCTGGGCATTCGGACTCGCTAAGACTGCGCAGAAGCCGACCTTCTCATGGTGACTGTCTCGTGCCCTGGGTTTCTGCAGCTCCCACTACCCGGCACCCGGCGAAGGGACAAGGGTACGGGATGAATGGACATCGCGCGACGACGGCGCGCGCATGCAATGTGCACAGGCAGTTATTGGTGGACACGGGCGGTCCCGCTTCCTCGGATCCACCTCGACCCCTTTTTAGCGCCGACCATCACGGAAGCGGGTCGCTCCTCCTTTAGGTGATCATGATCGATTCGGCTGTACCCGCTCCCATCACGTCACGCTCGCACTTTTAGCTATACATGTGTGCAAAACACCCTGTCCCCTCGTTTCCTCGCCCGGGCGACACGCACAGGCGATGCGTACTTCCATTTCGACAAGGCCCCGACGTGACAGCATGGTTACGGCCCCCTGGGCGCGGCGATCGTGCCGAGCAGGCGCGCGAATACCGGCGATGCGTTTGTACACCCAGGAGGAGCATGGATCCAAGCCACCATCTCCTGGCGCTAGTCCGGGTGGATGCGAAGCCTGCCCTGCACACATTGCGACCCGTCTAAAAAGTCACGTCGAGACCACGAACGACCTTCATTACTCCGGCGGGCGATGTTGCATTCCCGCTTGACATTCTCATCGCAGCATCCAAACCACCGTTGATCTGTGAATTGTAGTGTTCGACAGCGAGTGTCGACTACGGCTGCACGATGGAGGAGGCGCATAGCCCGATCTTCAGGGCCAGGGACGCTGCTGTCACGGGGGCGGCGCAGGTACAGCGCGAAGACCGACCAGAACACCAAAGAACACTCAGCTGGGGCTCGAGCGTATCCTACGACGAGTCGTGCCGGGTGTCTATACGGTCCGAGGGGACGTTCGATCAGCGGCAGAGCAGCAAAATGGGATCCGAGCATGAAGGTGAGTCGAATTTCGCTTTGACAGATGCGGCTCCCGACCGTGATATCATCCTCGATCGCTCGTTCTGTCTCGAACCTTGTTTGCGCCATTAACCATGAAAGCGGTTAGCGCGACGTCAATCTACATTGATTTCTCGTCCTTGGTTACGACAGTCTCCCTGCCAAATAATGGCGACGACAATGGACATGCTGGGCAAGAATGCAGAGCTGATACGGCAGAACGTGGATCCTGGAGCCCGACAAATGAACGACACTCTTTATCCCTACCACGCATCTCATCTGCATCATCCGCTCCTTACTCCGCGCGGTCGTCTTTCTCTACGATGACGGCTCGTTCTAGATCGTTCTCGATCGGTTCAAGGTCGGTCGCATCGCTGAGCGAGACGGATGAACCACCTACGCCTACGCTCCCAAGTAAACGGCGGCTGAGTGGTGCAGACGCAAGACCCCCGATTCAGCAGGACACTTCGCGGAGCAGAGTTTCCATGGATGCCGCTTCGCCCGCGGAAGACATCAGCGCACACACGCCGCGGCAGGGATCGTGGAACTTGCGGTCACAGTCGTCACGTGCGATGCCGTCTGCTGGGGAGAGCTCGAAACGTCGGGGAAGGGTTTCGTTCGGACCGATGGAGACCTTTGACTGGACGACCGCTGGGCAAGACAACGTTTTTTCGTCGTCCTCCCGGTTGGAAGCAACCTCCCCGCCTCCTCGGCCTCCCCGTCGGCAGCCAATAACGACATTAGGGTACGGTCTTGCGCAGCAATATTGTCGGCCACAGAGCCAAGTTGGAGATCCGGAGCAAGAGGACGACTGGGAGGACACGCCACAGAGGACACCGACGGTCACGGCG
>Ga0308169_10004088_pt1 | contig 13768 bp, 8 predicted proteins | sample PhyBR1_2_FD_202139 | JGI IMG/M metagenome (GOLD analysis project Ga0308169, IMG submission 202139) | Phyllosphere microbial communities from UC Gill Tract Community Farm, Albany, California, United States - DLSLSB.R1 | ecosystem: Host-associated > Plants > Phyllosphere > Unclassified | place...
CGCACGCGCTTTGGGTGGCTATATCTCCGACAAGGCCGCCGCCCGCGGTGACCTGAACAGCCGCGTCAACCTGCTGTTCATCCTGATGGTCGGCGAGGGCCTGGGCCTGTTGTGGTTCTCGACGGCGAACGACGTGCCGATGGCGATCGTCGCGATGCTGTCGTTCGGCCTGTGCACCCACATGGCCTGCGGCGCGACCTATGCGCTGGTGCCGTTCGTGAACAAGAGGGCGCTGGGCGGCGTGGCCGGCATCGTCGGCGCGGGCGGCAACGTGGGCGCCGTGCTCGCGGGCTTCCTGATGAAGGGCACCGGCAACGTGCAGCAGACGCTGATGATTTTGGGCGGCACCGTGCTGGTGGCGGCCGTCTGCGCGATCGGCGTGCGCTTCAACCTGGCCGGCGCGAACACCCCGGCGGCCGCGGCGGCATAACGCGAACGTAGGGTGGGCACCCCGTGCCCACCATGCAAGCAAGAACATCTATCAGCAGCAGAAGGAAATACATCATGAAACTCATCGTCATCGGCCACGGCATGGTCGGCCACAAGTTCCTCGAAACGCTGTTCGCGAACGAACTGGGCAGCCACTTCGACGTCACCGTCCTGTGCGAGGAACCGCGTCCCGCGTACGACCGCGTGCACCTGTCCTCGTACTTCTCGGGCACGACGGCCGAGCAGCTGTCGCTCGTGGGCGAGGGTTTCTTCGACCGTCCGAACGTGCACCTGAAGCTGAACGCCAAGGCGGAATCGATCGACCGCGCCGCGCGCACGGTGACCCTCGACAGCGGCGAGATCCTCGGCTACGACAAGCTGGTGCTGGCCACCGGTTCGTATCCGTTCGTGCCGCCGGTGCCGGGCAAGGAACGCGGCGACATCTTCGTCTACCGCACCATCGAAGACCTGGAAAAGATGCTCGACGCGGGCGCCCGCTCGAAGTCCGGCGTCGTGGTCGGCGGCGGCCTGTTGGGCCTCGAATGCGCGAAGGCGCTGCGCGACATGGGGCTGGAGACCAACGTCGTCGAATTCGCGCCGCGCCTGATGGCCGTGCAGGTCGACGACCTGGGCGGCCGCGTGCTGCGCACCAAGATCGAAGAACTGGGCGTCAAGGTGCACACGCAGAAGAACACGCTGCGCATCGTCGACGGCGAAGAGGCCACGCACCGCATGGAATTCGCGGACGGCAGCTTCCTCGAGGCGGACATGATCGTGTTCTCGGCCGGCATCCGCCCGCGCGACGAGCTGGCGCGCGCCGCCGGCCTGGACCTGGGCACGCGCGGCGGCATCGCGATCGACGCGGCCTGCCTGACGTCGGATGCGAACATCTACGCGATCGGCGAATGCGCCTCGTGGGGCGGCCAGACGTTCGGCCTCGTGGCGCCGGGCTACGAGATGGCGCGCATCGTGGCGAAAGCCTTGCTGGGCCAGGAAGCCGCGTTCGCCGGCGCCGACATGAGCACGAAGCTCAAGCTCATGGGCGTGGACGTCGCGTCGATCGGCGACGCCCATGGCGCCACGCCGGGCGCGCGCAGCTTCCAGTTCACGGACGAGCGCAAGCAGGTCTACAAGAAGATCGTGGTCGACGAGAAGGGCAAGAAGCTGCTGGGCGCCGTGCTGATCGGCGACGCCACCGAATACGGCAGCCTGCTGCAGATGATGCTGAACGACATGGAGCTGCCGGAGTCGCCGGAATTCCTGATCCTGCCGCAGGCGGATGGCAACGCCCGCCCGGCGCTGGGCGTGGATGCGCTGCCTGCGTCGGCCCAGGTCTGCTCGTGCAACGACGTCAGCAAGGGCGCGATCTGCGACGCGGTGGCCGCGGGCGCCTGCGACATCGGCGCGATCAAGGCGTGCACGGCGGCCGGCACCTCGTGCGGCGGCTGCGTGCCGCTGGTCACGCAGGTCATGAAGGCGGAAATGAAGAAGGCCGGCATGGCCGTCAACAACCACGTGTGCGAGCACTTCGCGTACTCGCGCCAGGAACTGCACCACCTGATCCGGGTGGGCGGCATCAAGACGTTCGCGGACCTGCTCGGCAAGCACGGCAAGGGCCTGGGTTGCGACATCTGCAAGCCGGTCGTCGCCAACATCCTGGCCTCGACGTGGAACGACTTCGTGCTGAAGCCCGAGCACGCGAGCCTGCAGGATTCGAACGACTACTTCCTCGGCAACATCCAGAAGGACGGCACCTATTCCGTCGTGCCGCGCATGGCGGGCGGCGAAGTGACGCCGGACGGCCTGATCGCCGTGGGCCAGGTCGCCAAGAAGTACGGCCTGTACACGAAGATCACGGGCGGCCAGCGCGTCGACCTGTTCGGCGCGCGCCTGGACCAGCTGCCGGCCATCTGGGAAGAGCTGATCGCGGCAGGCTTCGAATCGGGCCACGCGTACGGCAAGTCGCTGCGCACGGTGAAATCGTGCGTGGGCTCGACCTGGTGCCGCTACGGCGTGGGCGATTCGGTCGGCTTCGCCATCGCGCTGGAAAACCGCTACAAGGGCCTGCGCTCGCCGCACAAGATCAAGTTCGGCGTGTCCGGCTGCACCCGCGAATGCGCGGAAGCGCAGGGCAAGGACGTCGGCCTGATCGCGACGGAAAAGGGCTGGAACCTGTACGTGTGCGGCAACGGCGGCATGAAGCCGCGCCACGCGGAGCTGATCGCGTCCGACCTGGACGAGGCGGCCGTCGTGAAGCTGGTCGACCGCTTCCTGATGTTCTACGTGCGCACGGCGGATCGCCTGCAGCGCACCAGCACCTGGCGCGAGAACCTGGAAGGCGGCCTGGATTATCTGAAGGACGTCGTCGTGAACGACAAGCTGGGCATCGCGGCCGAGCTGGAAGCGGACATGCAGCGCGTCGTCGACACCTATGCCTGCGAATGGAAGAACGCCGTCGAGACCCCGGAAATCCGGGCGCGCTTCAAGAGCTTCGTCAACACCGACAGCGTCGACGACAACGTCGTGTTCATGCCGGAGCGCGGCCAGATCCGCCCGGCCACGCCGGACGAGCGCCGCAGGACGATCCCGATCGTCGCCGCAAAGAGTGCCTGACCCGGCGCCTGACCCGGCGCCCGATTCATACCGTTTAGACCGAACCGAAGGACAAGGAGAACACCATGCACCGCGACCTCGCACTGACCAACCAATGGACCCCCGTTTGCGCCCTGGACCGGATCGTGCCGGACACCGGCGTCGCTGCCCTGCTGAACGGCCGCCAGGTGGCCGTGTTCCGGGTGGGCGCGAGCGACCCGCGCGTGTTCGCCATCGATAACTACGACCCGAATTCGGACGCCGCCGTGCTGTCGCGCGGCCTGATCGGCTCGATCGGCGAACGCATCGTCGTCGCGTCGCCGATCTACAAGCACCACTTCGACCTGCAGACGGGGGAATGCATCGAGGCGCCGGCCAACTCGGTGTCCAGCTACCCGGTGCGCGTGGAGGAGGGCAAGGTCTGGGTGGGCTCATGAACGCGCCCGACGCGCGTCCCGGCCGGGGGGCGCAGAACCTCGTCGTCATCGGCAACGGCATGGCGGGCATGCGCACGGTGGAGGAATTGCTGAAGATCGATCCGGACATGTACCGCATCACCGTGTTCGGCGCCGAGCCGCACGGAAACTACAACCGCATCCTGTTGTCGCCCGTGCTTGCCGGCGAGAAGACGGTCGACGACATCATGCTCAACACGCGCGCCTGGTACGACGCCAACGGCATCGTCCTGAACGCGGGCGACCCCGTCGTGCGCATCGACCGCAAGCGCCGCACGGTGCACGCGGCGTCCGGCCTCGTCGTCCCGTACGACCGCCTCTTGATCGCGACCGGGTCGAAGCCGTTCATCATCCCCGTGCCGGGCAAGACGCTGCCGGGCGTGATCGGTTTCCGCGACCTGCACGACGTCGACACGATGCTGGCCGCCGCGCGCCGTGGCGGCCGCGCCGTCGTGATCGGCGGCGGCCTGCTGGGACTGGAAGCGGCCAACGGCCTGCTGCGCCAGGGGATGGAAGCGACCGTCGTGCACGTGACCGGGAGCCTGATGAACCAGCAGCTCGACCCGCCCGCGGCCGACCTGCTGCGCGCCGCCCTGGAACACCGCGGCCTGAACATCCTGTTGAATCGCCAGACGAAGGAAATCGTCGGCGAGGGCAAAGCGGAAGCCGTGCGCTTCGCCGATGGCGAGGAAATCCCGGCCGACCTGGTCGTGATGGCCGCGGGCGTGCGCCCGAACATCGAACTGGCGCAATCCGCTGGCCTGCATTGCGACCGCGCGATCGTGGTCGACGACACGCTGCAAACCTACGACCCGCGCATCTACGCGGTGGGCGAATGCGTGCAGCACCGCCGCGCGACGTTCGGCCTGGTGGCCCCGATCTGGGACCAGGCGCGCGTGTGCGCCGCGCACCTGGCCGGCCGCGGCCACCGCCGCTACGTGCAGCAGGCCACGGCCACCAAGCTGAAGGTGACGGGCGTGGACCTGTACTCGGCCGGCGACATCGTCGGCGGCGAAGGCAGCGAAGACCTGGTGCTGCGCGACCGCCGCGGCGGCGTCTACAAGCGCCTCGTCGTCGCGGGCAACCGGCTCACCGGCGCCGTGCTGTACGGCGACGTCGCGGACGGCCCGTGGTACTTCGACCTGATCCAGAACCGCACCAACATCGCGCCGTTCCGCGACCATATTCTGTTTGGCCAGGCCTTGTGCATGCAGGCGGCCTGACGAGGAGTCTCACATGAAGTTATCCGCCATCCCCACCACCGTCCGCACCACCTGCCCGTACTGCGGCGTGGGCTGCGGCGTGAGTGCCAAGGTCGGCGCAGATGGCGCCGTGCAGCTCGGCGGCGACAACGGCCATCCGGCCAGCCTGGGACGCCTGTGCGTGAAGGGTTCGGCGCTGGGCGACACCCTGGGGCTGCAAGGCCGCCTGCTGCAGCCGATGGTGCGCGAACAGGGCGCGCTGCATGCCGTGGGCTGGGACGCCGCATTGGACCGCGTCGCCGACGGTTTCAAGCGCATCGTCGCCGAGCATGGCCCCGATGCGGTGGCGCTGTACGTGTCGGGCCAGATCCTGACCGAGGATTACTACGTCGCCAACAAGCTGATGAAAGGCTGGATCGGCAGCGCCAACATCGACACCAATTCGCGGCTGTGCATGTCGTCGGCCGTGGCCGGCCACAAGCGCGCGTTCGGCGAGGACCTGGTGCCGGGCTGCTACGAGGATTTCGAGCTGGCCGACCTGATCGTGCTGACCGGCTCGAACGCCGCCTGGTGCCACCCGACGCTGTTCCAGCGCATCGTGCGCGCCAAGGAAGCGCGGCCCTCGCTGAAGGTCGTCGTGATCGACCCGCGCCGCACGGCCACCTGCGACATCGCCGACCTGCACCTGCCGGTCAAGCCGGGCACGGACGTCTGGCTGTTCAACGGCCTGCTGGGCTACCTGGTGGCGAACGGCGCGCTCGACAAGGATTACGTGGCGCGCCACACGGCGGGCCTGGACGGCGCCCTCGAAGCGGTGGAAGCCGGCGGCAGCCTGCACGAGGTCGCGCGCGCCTGCCGCGTCGACCCGGAGGCGCTCGAACGCTTCTACGCGATGTTCGCGGCGACGGAAAAGGTCGTCACCGCGTATTCGATGGGCGTGAACCAGTCGAGCGCCGGCGCCGACAAGGTCAACGCCATCGTCAACTGCCACCTGGCCACGGGCCGCATCGGCCGTGCCGGCATGGGGCCGTTCTCGCTGACCGGACAGCCGAACGCGATGGGCGGCCGCGAAGTCGGCGGCCTGGCCAACATGCTGGCCGCGCACATGGACCTCGAGAATGCGGACCAGCGCGCGCTGGTGCAGGAATTCTGGGGTTCGCCGCGCATGGCGGACAAGCCGGGCCTGAAGGCCGTCGACCTGTTCCGCGCGATCGAAGAGGGCAAGGTGAAGGCCGTGTGGGTGATGGCGACCAACCCGCTGGTCAGTTTGCCGGACGCCGACCAGGCGCGCCGGGCCCTGGAAAAATGCGAGCTGGTGGTGTCGTCCGACATCGTCACCCGCACCGACACGAACGACCTGGCGCACGTGCTGCTGCCGGCGCTGGGCTGGGGCGAGAAGGACGGCACGGTGACCAACTCGGAGCGCTGCATCTCGCGCCAGCGCGCATTCCTGTCCGCGCCGGGGGAGGCGCGCGCCGACTGGGAAATCATTTGCGGCGTCGCACGCCGCATGGGCTTTTCCGGCTTCGACTACGCATCCGCGCACGAGATCTTCGACGAGCACGCGCGCCTGTCCGCCTTCCGCAATGGGGTGTTCGGCCAGCGCCGGCGCGTGTTCGACATCGGGGGGCTCACCGGCATGGGCCGCGCCGCGTACGACGCGCTCGAGCCGATCCAATGGCCCGTCACCGGCTACGGCGGCGGCCTGATCGTCGGTACCGAGCGCCTGTGCGGCGACGGCCGGTTCGCCTTCCCCGACGGGCGGGCGCGCTTCGTCGCGACGCATCCGCGCCAGCCCGCCAACCTGCCGGGCGGCGAATTCCCGATGGTGCTGAACACGGGCCGCGTGCGCGACCAGTGGCACACGATGACGCGCACCGGACGTTCGCCGAAGCTGGCCGAGCACATTCCGGAACCGTTCGTCGACATGCACCCGCAGGATGCGCTGCTGTGCGGCGTGAAGGCGGGCGAGCTGGCCCGCATCACGAGCGAATGGGGCGCCGTGGTGGCGCGCGTGCAGCACGGCGGCGGCATCGCGCGCGGCAGTGCTTTCATACCCATCCACTGGAGCGGGCAGACGGCGTCCGACGCGCGCGTGGGCGCCGTCGTGAACCCGGCCGTCGACCCGGTCTCGGGCGAGCCGGAATTCAAGCACACGCCCATCCGCATCGAACCGTTCGGCGTCACGTGGTACGGCTTCATCCTGAGCCGCGCCGAGCTGCCGCTGCTGGAAGCGGCCAACTGGACGCGCGTGCAGGGCCGCGACTTCGTCCGCTACGAGCTGGCGGGCCGCAAGCCGCTGCGCGATGCGCACGACTGGGGACGGAAACTGCTGGGCGTTGCGCAGGAGAGCGGCAATGCGGACGACGACGCCGACTGGATCGAGGTCGAGGACAAGAACGGCGGCGTGTACCGCGCCGCGCACCTGGTCGACGGCCGCATCGAAGCCTGCCTGTTCGTGTCGCGCCAGCCCGACCTGCCGGCGCGCGCCTGGCTGGCCGGCATGTTCGGCAAGGACCGGCTCGAGCCGGCCGATCGCATCGGCCTCTTGGCCGGCCGCGCGCGCCAGGCCGGCGAGGACCCGGGACCGACCGTGTGCTCGTGCTTCGGCGTGGGCCGCAAGACGATCGAGATCGCGATCCGCAAGCAGGGCTGCCGCGACGCGTCCGCGGTCACCGCGTGTACGAAGGCGGGCGGCAATTGCGGCTCGTGCGTGCCGGAGATCAAGGCGATTTTGGCGCAGGCGCAGGTGCTGGAGTCGTAGGGAGCGCTGCCGCCGGCTTGACCCAGCCGGCTTCGGTGTAGCGGAAGCCGCGCGCCAGCAGTTCCTGTTCCGACAGCGCGCGCAGCACCAGGTTGCCGTTCGGCGCCTGTACGATGCCGAAGCCCCCGCGCTCGATGGCGTCGGCGATGGTCTTGCCGTCGGGCGTGGTCGGGTGGCGGATCTCTTCCCACATGCCGGCGTTCAGCCTGGCCTTCATCTGGCCCGGCGTCAGCGTACCGCCGCTCTGTTCCAGCTTGGTCAGCACCATCTCGTGCACCGTCTGGAATTCCTGGATGTCGCCCAGCGGCCGGTCGAAGACGGCCAGGTATTCCTTGCCCGGCGCCTTGCCCTTGGGCGGCTTGAGGGACACGAGCGGGCGCGGATGCTGCAGGCGGGCGGCGTCGCGCGGGTCGACGCCGACGTGCTTGGTGCGCTGGTTCGTGAGCGCATCCTTGAACTCGCGGTTGTGCAGCGACTTCGCGCGCCGCATGCGCTCGTCCAGCGACAGCGGCTTGCCGTGGATGTCGAACTGGGCGCCGACCGGTTCGATCTCGTCGATGTTCAGCGTGATGTCCTGCTTGAGCGGATCGTGCTTCGGCGCCGTCGAGCTGCCCGTCTTGCCCGGGCGGTGCGACGCGACCTTGGACGGGTCGCCGCCTTCCCCCGCGGCGAGATCCTGGAACCCCGCGTATTCCTTTTTCAGCCCGGCGGTCATCTCGTCGAGCTCCTTCTTGAGCGCGGCCGTGCGCTTTGCCGCCTCTTCCGGATTGGTCTTGCGCAGCGCCTGGATCGCCTGCATTTCCTTCGACAGCCGGTCGTGCTTGCCGATGAGGTCTCCGTAGATGTTCTCGATCAGCGGACAGGGTTCGGGGCTGCACAACTCGATGCCCGTTTCGCGCACGCGGGCGTGGTGGCCGTCGTAGGTCGGCTTCTCGGCCAGGATCTTGCCGCGCTCGTCGGCCGGGCCGGTGCGGGGCTTCGGCTTCGGCTCGGGCGCCGGCTTCGGCGGCGCCTGCGGGGCCGGGGCGTGCGGGGCAGGCGCATGCGGCGCCACCGCGTGTTCCGCGAGCGTGCCCTCGGCCTTGGCCACGGCCGTGGTCGCGAGGTGCGCCGCATCCTTTTCGGCGATGCCCAGCAGCTTGCGCAGGAAGCGTCCCAGCCGGTCCATCGCCTGGCCGAACGGCTTCATCAGGGGTTCCAGGATCGGCAGCATCGGCTTGGCCAGCAAGGTGATCATGGCGGCGACGGCTTCCTCCACGACGCGCACGCCCGCGCCGGCGGCCTGGACGAACTTGCCGATGCCCTCCAGCGTCTTGCCCAGCAGCGAGCCGGCCTTGGCCAGCCCGCCCATGCCCTTGCCGATCGACGTGATCAGGTTGCCGATACCGTCCGAGAACACCAGCAGCACCACCTGCACGACCGCGAACCCGAGGGCGTAGCCGACCTTGTCGCCGACCTTGCCCCAGGCGCCGGACAGCAGGGCCTCGCCCGCCTGCTCCAGTTTCTGGTTCGCCCATTGCATCGGCTGCTTCCATGGGCTGAACGCCGGCCCGGGCTTCTTGTCGGCCGGTTCTTCCCACGGATCTTCGAGCGACTTGGCGATCGCCTGGCCGCCGCTGCGGCCGGCGCCGGCCGCCATCTCCTCGAGCTTCGCGATCATCGTGCCTTGCGACGTCGCGAACGCGACCAGGCTTTTCAGCGTCTCGAGCGGCTTGTCCTTCATGCCTTTCAGCGCCGTCTTGATGGGGGCGGCCAAGCCTTGCAGCGACGCCAGCAGGCTATTCAATTCCGCTTCCAGCTCGCCCTTGCCCGACAGGGCGCTCTGCGCGATCTTCCAGGCGAAGTCGTGGCCTTGTTCCATCAGCACGGCGATGGAAAACAGGTCCGTGATCGGGCTGACGACGCCCTTGATCACGCCTTGCACGTAGCCCGAGAGGAAGGCGGGGATGTCGCGCACGCCGAAGGTCATGGCCTTCTGTCCCAGCTTTTCGCCGGTGCCGCCCTCGGTCCACTGGTGGCCGAATCCTTCGATCGCGCCGCTGACGCCGGCCGTGACGAGCTTGACGCCCGTGCCGTTCAGCCCCAGCTGGCTCAAGACGGCGTCGATCACCTTTTGCTTGACGACGCCGAACATGCCTTCGTCTTCCTTGCGCTGCACGTCCGGCCCCGTCCTGCCGCGCACGTCGAACGGCGCGCCGTGGCTGGCTGCCTGCGCCGCGCGGTCGGCTTCGTGTTCCAGCGCGTCGGGCGCCGCGCCGCCGCCGCCCTCGCGACCCGATTGCTGCACGACGTGCGCCAGCTCGTGCGCCAGCAGGTTGCGGTCGTGGCCGCCGGGTCCGAGGACGATGTGGTGGCCGACCGTGTAGGCGCGGGCACGCAGCGCCTGCGCCGACTCGGCCGCCGCATCGCCGCTGTGCACGCGCACATGGGAAAAGTCGGCGCCGAAGCTGCGCTCCAGCGGCGCGCGCGTGGCGGCGTCGAGCGGCCGGCCGGGCGAGGCCAGCCCATGGCGCACGTTGTCGGGGATGTCGGCGCGCGCGGGCAGGGTGCCGCCGGCCTTGCGCTGCAGCGCCGGGTTGGCGCCGGCGCAGCGGGCGCAGCTGGCGCCCGAGGCGGCGCAGGCGCACGGGCGCTCCGGGATCGGCTGGCGGGGCGACGGGCCCGCGGTGGTGGCGGTCGCGGCGGGAGACATGCGCATGTGACACCTCCTGGTGCCACGATTCTAACCCTGTTCGTTGTCTTCGGATTAAGACTTTCGGTATTCGACCGGCGGCGTGATCCCGAACGCCTGCGGCACCGCCACCCGCATGATGTCGATGAAGCGCCGCAGCCGCGCCGGGTAGAAGCGGGCCGGCGGGTAGATCAGCCAGATCGGCAGCGTCGGCGCGCGCCATTCGGGCACCAGCTGCACCAGCCGGCCCATGTCCAGCTCGTCGCGCAGCGCCCACGTCGAACCGATCGTCACCCCGACGCCCAGCACGGCCGCGTTGCGCTGCGCATACATGTTGTCCGTGGTGAGGCGCGGCTCGATGGTCAGCTGCACGGCCTCGCCGCTGGCGGCATGCGTCAGCGCGACTTCCGTGCGGTAGAAATTGCTGGCCGCCACCCACGGCAGGCGCCCCAGGTCGCGCGGGTGGGTAGGCGGGGCGGCGCCGTCCAGCAGGCCGGGCGCCGCCACCACGATGCGCGGCACGTCGCCGAGGCGGATCGCGACGACGGACGGGTCGGGGATGTCGCCCACGCGGATCGCGCAATCGATGCCGTCGCCGATGAAGTCCGGCGTGCGGTCGTGCAGCGTCCATTCGACGGCCATGCGCGGGTAGCGGCGCAGGTACTCGGCCAGCGGCGCCACCAGCTGCTGCTGGCCGAATGCGTGCGGCGCCACCACGCGCAGCAGGCCCACCGGCTCGTCGCCGGCGCCGCGGATCTCGCTCTCGAATTCCTGCCAGCCGGCCAGCAGCTCTCTGGCGCGCGCATGGCAGCGCATGCCGTCGTCCGTCAACGTCATCGCGTGCGTCGAGCGCTGGATCAGGCGCACCCCCAGCGATTTTTCCAGCGCCTTCAGGCGGCGGCTGATCGTGGGCTGCGTGGTGCCCAGCTGGCGCGCCGCCGCGGACAGGCTGCCCGCGTCGACGATGCGCACGAAGGTCTCGACCAGCATCATACGGTCGGCGGTGGATATTTGCAGGTTCTGGTCGAGGCTCATACGCACATCGTATAACAGTTCGACGCCGCGCGCGGCTACCGGCGCTGGAATCGCCTCGGCATAATGCACCGCAACATACACCGATCCATTCACCGAAGAGGTTGCCATGACATCCGCCCGCACCACCATCGACGCCGCGCCGTCCCACCGCCTGTCGCCATCGCTCACGTTCCTGCTGGCCGGCGGCACCGGACTGTCCGTCGCCTCGCTGTACTACAGCCAGCCGATGCTCGGCGTGCTGGGCACGGAGCTGCACGCCGGCGGGCGCGCCATCGGCTGGATTCCGACGCTGACGCAGCTCGGTTACGCGCTGGGCCTGCTGTTCCTGGCGCCGCTGGGCGACCGTTTCGACCGGCGCGCGATCATCGTCGCCAAGTCGCTGGTGCTGTGCGCGGCGCTGCTGCTGACGGGCTTCGCGCCCACGCTCGGCGTGCTGCTGGGGGCCAGCCTGCTGGTAGGGCTGTTCGCCACCGTGGCCCAGGACATCGTCCCGGCCGCCGCGGCGCTGGCGCCGCCTGACGCACGGGGCAAGGCCGTCGGCACCGTGATGACGGGGCTGCTGCTGGGGATTTTGCTGTCGCGCGTGGTCAGCGGCGTCGTCGCGGAACAGCTGGGCTGGCGCAGCATGTTCGTGGCGGCCGCCATCGGCATCGCGCTGATGGCGGGCGTGATGGCGCGCGGGCTGCCGCATTTTCCGCCCACGAGCAGCGTGTCGTATCCCGCGCTGCTGCGGTCGCTGGCCGCGTTGTGGGCCGAACACCGCAGCCTGCGCCTGGCCGCGTTCGCGCAGGGCTTGCTGGCGCTGGGCTTCTCGGCGTTCTGGTCGACGCTGGCCGTGATGCTGCACGGCGCGCCGTTCCACGCCGGCTCCAGCGTGGCGGGCGCGTTCGGCCTGGCCGGCGCGGCCGGGGCGCTGGGCGCGCCGTTCGCCGGGCGCCTGGCGGACAAGCGCGGCCCGCAAGCCGTGACGCGCCTGGCGGCCCTGGTGGCGCTGGCCTCGTTCGCGGCGATGCTGGCAATGCCGCTGCTGCCGCCGGCGGCGCAACTGGTCTTGCTGGCGCTGGCCACGGTCGGCTTCGACCTGGGCGTGCAGGCCAGCCTGATCGCGCACCAGACCATCGTCTACGGCATCGCCCCGGAAGCGCGCAGCCGCCTGAATGCGATCCTGATGACGAGCGTGTTCGTCGGCATGGCGACGGGCGGCCTGCTGGGCGCGCAGGCGCTGGCGGCCTGGGGCTGGACGGGTGTCGTGGCGCTGGCGGTGCTGGCCAGCGGCGCGGCGTTCGTGGTGCGGACGCGCGCCGCGGCCGGGCACTGATGCGTGGGCTTCAGCGCGCCCCGGGCAGCGAGCCGGTACCCTTGATGCAGTCCTGCGCGGCACGGCGCTGGTGACGGTCCGGGAGGCGCGCCACGGCCTCCTCGAACTGGCGCCGCGCCGGCGCCGATTTTTTCATCGACATGAAGACCGACAACGGGTTGCCGAACTCGGTGTCGAAATAGCCGGCGCAGCCGGCTTGCTGGTCGATCAGCGCGGCGCAGCCGGTGACGGCGGCCAGGTGGGCCATGCGCTGGTCGTCGAGGTGACTGGCCGCCACGCGGGCGAACACCTTGTCCTCGTGCAGGTGGCCGGTGGCGGGGCCGACGGCGGCATCGAATGCCGCATTCAGCGCAGCGGTCACGCGCTCGCGGTCGGCGTCGCCGATGCGCGCCGGCGCCGGGCTCGGGATCGGGCAGGCATACGCCGCCGCGGAGGGCGCGGGCGGAGCAGGGGCGGCCGGCGGCTGCGCCCAATACATCTTGCCCACGTCCGCTTGTCCGATCACGCGCTTCGGCCCGTGCTGCCCGATACGCCTGACGATGTCCGGTTGCGCGGCGCCGGGGCGGGTGCTGCCCAGCAGCTTGCCGTCGATCGTGTACACGTCCATCCATTCGCATTGCTCGCAGTTGCCGCCATTGTCCATCAGGGCCGTGACGAGCTTTTCGCCCGTGGACGCCTCGACGCAGGCGAGCGTGCCGAATTGCGCCTCGACGACCGGGTAGTCGTCGCTTCTGCGTTGCGGCGCCGGCGCAAACGACCGGGCGCCGAGCGCCGTGCCGCCGGCTCCCAGGAAACGCAGCGTCTGGCGCGTGCACTGGAGCGTGCGGCCGCCGTCGGCGAAGCAATCGGCGTCGACGACGATGCGGCGGGCTTCGCATTCCAGCGTGGCGCTGCGGTGCTGCAGCGGAGCCGCGGCCATCGCATGGCCGGCGGCGATTGCCAGCAGCGCGCCGGCGATGGCGGCCCGGGCAGGCGAGGTGGTGAAACGCGGGGTGGTGAAATAGGCGGTCATGGTCTCAAATGAAAGGCAGCGGCCGCTTGGTCACGGCCACCGCCACGATATAGGCGAACAGCGCCAGCGCGCCGAGGAAGGCGGCCAGGCGCACCTCTTTGGTCCGGCCGCGCTTCAGGGCCACCGTGCCCAGCACGATGTAGCCGGCGAGGGCCACGACCTTGGCCGTCAGCCACGGCTGGGCGCCGGGATACTGGTGGCTCCAGACGGCCAGCGCGACGGCGCTGGCCAGCAGCAGCGTGTCGACCACGTGTGGAACGATGCGCACCCAGCGCCGCGCCAGCAGCGGC
>Ga0308169_10004089_pt1 | contig 13767 bp, 9 predicted proteins | sample PhyBR1_2_FD_202139 | JGI IMG/M metagenome (GOLD analysis project Ga0308169, IMG submission 202139) | Phyllosphere microbial communities from UC Gill Tract Community Farm, Albany, California, United States - DLSLSB.R1 | ecosystem: Host-associated > Plants > Phyllosphere > Unclassified | place...
GTAGATCACCAGTTCGTCCTTCAGCTTCGGATCGGTACCCGGCACGATGCCGGCCACGTTGAACTGTTCCAGCGTGCGCACCGCGGCCTTGGCCTGTCCCTGCACGCGGGCGTTCAGCGCGACCGGCTTGAAGGACTTGTCTTCGGCGGCGGCGCGCAGCTTGTCGAGGTCCTGGCCGGCGGCGCCGAACAGGGCGCGCGCGCCGGCCTCCGTCATCCAGCCCTGCAAGCCGGTGCCGAGGTCGGCGTCGGCCAGCTGGAAGCGCTCGGCGGTCCAGCTGTTCTGCACCACGCTCCAGCCGTAGGAGGCCGAGGCGTCGGTGTGGATGAGCAGGACCCCGGCGGCGCCGCGGCGCGCGGCTTCCTCGAATTTATAGGTCCAGCGGCCGTAGTAGGTCAGGCCCTTGCCATTGAAGCGGTCCGGCTCCGCGCTGGTCGGCGCCGGATCATTGACCATCATGACCAGCACCTTGCCCTTGACGTCGAGGCCCTTGTAGTCGTCCCAGCCGCCTTCTTCCGGCGCGGTGATGCCGTAGCCGACGAAGACCAGTTCGGCGTCCATGTCGTGCACCGGTTTCGCGTCGCCCGGCGCCCACACCCAGTCCTTCGAGAAGGCCAGCGGCAGCGGCTTGCCGCCCGCGACCAGGGCCACCGAACTCTCCTGCGGGTGGGCCTTCACGCCGGCGATCCTGACGCTCTGGCGGTAGCTGCCCTGGTTGGCCGGCAGCAGGCCGGCGGCCATCGCCTGGGTCTCCAGGTAGGTGACGGCCAGTTCGCCGCCGCGCTGGCCGGTGCCGCGGCCTTCCAGGGCGTCCGAGGACAGGAAGGCCAGGTGGGCGCGCAGCGGAGCTTCCTGGACGGTGGCGTCATGGTTGGCGGCGGCGGGTTTCGCGGGGCTGGCCGCGTGGGCCGCAAAGGCCAGCGCCAGGCTGGCGGCGAGGGTCGGGCGGACGATCTTGTGCATGGATTCCTGGTGCGAGAATGGATCGGATTTACAAAGCTGAAGCCCGGCCATTCTAGCGGAACAGGAGCATGTCGGACGAGACCGTGGTGGCGGTTTGCGGCAGCAGGCGCGGAAGCATGCCGGCGGGGCGCGGCGGCAGGTCGCGCTCCGGCAGGCCCGGCATGCGTTCCTGGACATACACCATGAAGGAGGGGTCGCCGACCAGGTCGAAGGCGAAGTGCAGCTCGCGGTCCTGCATGCCGTGCAGGTCGAGCCGCCACCCGCGGTAGCGGCTGGCGGTCAGCACGCGGCCGTTGACGCTGGTCTTGAGGGAGTCGGCGCCGACGATGCGCAGCATCAGCGCGGGCGCCCGGTTCTTCGAGCGCAGCCGGATCTCCACGTGGCGCACCGGGCCGCCGCGCACATCCTTTTCGATCAGCAGGTCGGGGTAGGCGATGCTGTCGTCGCGCTTGGCCGCCGCGGCCCATACCGAGGGCGAACCGGGCGGGAACAGATAGGGCAGCTGGTCGGGATGCAGGTTGTTGGGGAAGAACTTGCGGGTCCAGGCGTCGAGCGGCAGCGCCGGATACAGCCAGAAGGATTGCCAGCTCGGGGTGTCCTTGAAATACAGCAGCCGGTTCGGCTGCGGCAGCTCCGGCCGTACCGGAATGTCGCGATGGGCCAGCAGCAGGCAGGCGCACACGCCCAGCAGCAGCGGGCGCACCACCAGGCGCGCGCCGACGCCGGCCAGCAGCGGGCCGCACAGGGCCGGCAGGCAGCACACCAGGGCACAGGGCAGCAGCAGCCAGGCCGGCGACAGGAACAGCAGGCTGTCGCGCGCCGCCGGCAGGATCAGCAGCGCGGCCGGGACGGCGGCCGGCAGCATCGCGGCCAGCCGCTGCGATGCCGTCCACGCGCGGGCGCGGCGGCTGCTCAGCACCAGGTACGCCGCCTGCGCCGCCAGCAGCGGCCAGGCCAGCACATAGCTGGCGCCCGGCGCGAACCAGCTGATGCCGGCCAGCGCCATGGCCAGCAGGCACATCGCCCCCAGCAGCGCGGCGGCGGCGCCGATCCGCGCCTGCAGCCTGCGCTGCAGGGCGATGAAGACGGTCAGCGGGACCAGGGTGAAGGCCAGCAGCTGCCAGCGCACGGTGGCGGCCAGGCTGGCGCCGTCGGCCAGCAGGCCGGCATCGTAGCGCGCGGCGAGGCCGGGCAGGGCTTCGCGGCACAGCCAGGCGGCGAAGGTGGCCAGCGCCCCCATCGCGAGCATGCCGAACACGCCGTGCACGATGTCGGTGACGTCGATGTTCTGGCGCCGGATGCCGGTGCGGCAGGCGGGCACGCACAGCAGGCAGGCCAGCAGGGTCAGCGGCCACACCAGGGAATAGCCGTAGTGCAGGATGCCGAGGCCGGGCAGGGCGAAGAAGACCTGGCCGCGCGCGCCGGGTTCCGGCAGCGTGGTGGAGCCGAAGTGGCGCAGCAGGGCCAGCATGGTGTCGCCCTCGTGCCGCAGGCTGGCGCGGTCGAGGCGTTCGGGGATGTCCCAGGCGCCGCCTCCCAGCGGTCCGGCGGTGGTGGCGAAGTGCAGGACCGCCGGCCCGTGATCGGGGTTGGGACCGGCCAGCAGGGCCGCGCCTTCGTGCTGCGGCAGCGTGGCGTACAGCTCGCCCATGAAGGAGGAGCCCTGGGGATCCGGCGCCGCCGCTGTCCAGCCGCCGAGCGTCGAAGAGTCCGCACGGTCGGCGCCGATCAGCTGCAGGGCGCCGCGGTTGCCGGGATTATCGAAGCGCAGCACGACCCTGGCGCGGCGCGCCCAGGGATGCGACTGCACGAAGCCGCGCGTGCCGAGCGCCTGGCCGGCATCGCCGTCGGTGAAGACCACCAGCAGGTCGTTGTCGAGCGCGGGCCCGGCCTGCAGCACGCGCAGGGTTTCCAGCAGCGCGGCGCTGGAGGCGGCGCCGTCGGCCGCCCCCAGGGTGTCGCTGCCGGAATCGTAGTGGGCGACCGCCAGCACCGCCGGCCTGCCGGCATGGCCGGACAGCACGCCCGGCTTCCTGACGATCACGTTGTGGACCTCGGCCATGGTCACGCGCACGTTGGCGGTCAGGTCGGAGGAGGAGGTCTGCACCGTCTCCGTCTGCACTTCCGGCTCCAGGCCGAGCGCGCGCAGGCGGGCCAGCAGGTAGTCGCGCGCCTGCTGGTTGGCCTGGCTGCCGACCGGGCGCGGCGTCGCCGCCAGCTCGCGTACGTGGGTCTGGGCGCGGATGGCGGAAAACCCGGGCATCGCGGGTGCCGTGACGATCGCCGGCGGCGCCGGCAGGTGGCGCGGGGCCAGCGCGAGCCAGGCCAGCAGCGCGCCGAGCAGGCATGCGGCGGCCAGGCCCTGGACCCCGGCGGCGGGCAGGACGGATTCACGGGACATCACATCTCCAGACGAAAAAAAGCCCGCCAGGCTTCGAGGAGGAGGGCGGGCGAAGGGACGCTATGGGGTGGGCTCAGTCCAGCTTCCAGACATAGGCCATCTGGGCCCAGCCGGCTTCCGGCGCACCGTTATTGGTGGCCGGCTTGAACTTGCACAGGCTGAGCGCATTGAGGGCGGCGCGGTCCAGCACGCGCGAGCCGCTCGACTGCTGGACGCGCGCCGAGCTCACGCGGCCGTCCGTGCCGACCAGCAGGGCCAGCGTGGTGGTGCCGGTGTCGCCGTTGCGGGCCGCGCTGGCCGGGTAATCGGGCAGGGCGCAGCTGTTGGCGTCGGCAAATACGGCGGTGCGCATCCGGCCGCTGTTGGCATTGGCGTTCGCGTTGGCGGCGGGCGGCGCGTCAAGCGCGGCCGCGGGCGGCGTGAACGGATGCGGCGAGGGCTCGGCTTCGGTGGTGGCAGCCAGCGGCGCCGGGTCGGGCGGCGGGGCGACGTCGACCTCGACCTTCGGAATCACGACTTCCGGCGGCGCCAGCCGCTGCGCGGGCTGCGGCGGATCGGGCGGCGTGGGCGGCGGTTCGAGGCGTTCCGGTTCGAGCATCACCAATACCTGCTCGGGCAGGAACGAGAGCGGGACATGCCGGGTGCCGAGGCCGTGAACGATCAGGGCGCCGAGCGCCACGTGCAGGCCGGCAACCAGCGCGAACTTGCTGGCCTTGCTGCCATTCGCATGGTTCGAGTAAGAGAAATGCATGGCCATCCTCCTTGTTGTTGTCGGACATGAAGCGGTTTGGCTAAGCTGTGGAATAAATATATGCCATGTCCTAGCAATAAGTAAAGCGAATTCTTGGCAAATTTTCTTCCAATCGTTTCATCAATTGTCTTCGTTGGCCTTGCCGTCCTTGTGTGGAATAATCACACCATTCACATGCCAGAGAATGGTAAGACGATGCACAAAGAGCAACAGCCGATCCGCGTGATGCTGGCGGACGACCACCCGATCGTGATGACCGGTTTCGCCATGTCGCTTGGCGCCCAGGGAATGGAAGTGGTAGGCCAGGCCAAGTCGCCGAGCGAGGCGGAGGCGATGTACGCCGAGCAGAAGCCCGACGTGGCGGTGCTGGACATCCGCTTCGGCACCGAGCTGACCGGCATGGACGCCGCCCAGAACATCCTGAAGGCCGATCCGCAGGCGAAGATCGTGTTCCTCAGCCAGTTCGACCAGGACAGCCTGATCAAGGAAACCTACCGCCTCGGCGCGCACGCCTTCGTCACCAAGGACTGCGACCCGGCCGACCTGGCCGAGGCCGTGCGCCACTCCCACGCCGGCAAGCTGTACTTCCTGCCGCAGATCGCCGAGCGCCTGGCCAGCCTGGCGGTGCGCGGCGACGTCTCGCCGCAGTCGATGCTGGACGAGCGCAGCCTGGAGATCTTCAAGCTGATGGCCGAGGGCCTGACCAACAACGAGATCGCCGAGCGCCTGAACCTGTCGACCAAGACCATCAGCAATATCAGCCAGTCGGTGAAGGAGAAGCTGGGGGTGCACCGGCAGGCGTATATCACCAAGCTGGCGGTGAAGCATGGGTTGATCGAGCCTTGAAAATGCTGGCCAGCGCACTCACGGCTCTGCTCCTGGCCAGCACGCCCGCCCACGCCGCCAAACCCACCCGGCAACCCGCCCAGGGCTTCCGCTTCCAGTTCGTCACCGCCGACGACAGCGCCCTCACCCAGCGCATCACCGAAGACCTGTACAAACGCCTGGTCCCGATCTTCTCCACCTTCCGCACCGAGCTGGCCCAGCGCCGCCGCATGCTGTACGTGGCGATCGGTCCGGCGGCCCTGCGCGAGGTGGCGTCGAAGCGCTGCGATTGCGTGGTGATCTCGGCATTCACCTCGAGCCAGGTGTACCGCGCCATCATGGCCAAGGCCGCGCAGGGCGGGGCGCAGCCGGTTGCCAGCACCGCCGTCTACGCCGAACCCTCGCCCGCCGACCAGCTGCGCCTGGCCGCGCTGCTGTACCGCAGGCCGGTACGGGCGGCCGCCATCCTCGGCGCCGACACCAGCTTCATGCGCCCCGCGCTGGAAGCGGAGAGAGTGACGGTGCTGGACGCCGGCGGCGAGGACATCAACCGCCTGCTGAACCAGATCGCCCAGACCGACGTGCTGCTGGCCCTGCCCGACAGCACCGTCTACAGCACCGAAAGTATCCGCAACATCCTGCTCTCGACCTACCGCCACAAGCAGGGCGTGATCGGCTTTTCGAGCGACATGGTGAAGGCCGGCGCGCTGGCCACCACCTATTCCGAGATCGAGGACATCGACGCCCAGGTCGCCGAGATCGCGGCCGCCTACGTGTCCGGCGGCGAGCTGGCGCCGCCGCAGTTCCCGCGCTACTTCCGCACCATCGTCAACGAAGGGGTGGCGCGTTCGCTCGACCTCACGGTGAGCGACGAGGTGCGCGGCTTCTCCCGTCCGGCGCCGCCGCGCCGTCCATGATGCGCGACCTGTCCTTCTGGCGCGGCTGGAGCATCGGCCTGCGCATGGCCTTCATCACCATGCTGCCGGTGGCGCTGCTGTTCTCGTCCTTCGTCTGGTATTCCTGGTATTCGCACCGCGCCCAGGTCGACGAGGAACTGGCCGAGCGCGGCCGCATCCTGGCGCGCGCGCTGGCCGAGACCAGCGAGTACAACGTCATCTCCGGCAACCTGTCCGACCTGCGCCTGACCATCAACGGCCTGGTGCAGTCGGACCGCAGCGTCTACCGCATCGACGTGGTCGACGCCAATGGCCGCAACGCCGTCAGCGTGGTCTCCGAACATCCGATCCAGGCCGAGCCGCATTCCTTCGAGGCGCCGATCCGCAAGCAGGTGGTGTGGCTCAACCTGTTCTCGGACAACGGCACGCCGCACGTCTCCGCCTCCAGCGACACCCGCCCGCCGACCCTGACCTCCGAGGTGGTGGGGCGGGTGAGGGTGACGATGTCGCCGACCAGCATGATGGCCAAGCAGCTGCGGCGCTTCCGCGTCGAGCTGGCGATGGCGGCGCTGGCCCTGGTCGCGAGCGGCTTACTCGCTTACTTCCTGGCGCGCAGCCTGACGGTGCCGCTGCAGGAGGCGATCGCCGTGCTGCGCGCGATCCGCGGCGGCGACTACCGGGTCGAGCTGCCGGTCACCACCGGCGGCGAGGTCGGCGAGCTGCAGGCCTCGATCGGCGAGATGTCGGTGGCGCTCGACCGCTCCAAGCAGGACCTCGAGAACAAGGTGGCCGAGCGCACCCGCGACCTGCTGGAATCGCGCAACGAGGCGCTGCGCGCCGACGCCGACAAGCGCAAGCTGATCCAGAAGGTCAACAACATCATCGAGGACGAACGCAAGAGCATCGCGGTCGAGATCCACGACGAGCTGAACGCCTCCCTGATCGCGGTGCGGCTGGAGTCGCAGACCATCCAGCAACTCGCCGCCAAGGCCGTGCCCGGACCGGAAGTCGAGCAGATCGGCGCCAAGGCCCAGGCGATCACCAAGCTGGCGCTGGACCTGTACGCCAACGGCCGGCGCCTGGTGCGGCGCCTGCGTCCGGAAGTGCTGGACATGCTGGGCCTGCACGGCGCGGTCGAGGAGATGGTCAGCCATTACCGCTCCAGTTCGGGCATCGATTTCGAATTCCATACCGAGGGCGACTTCTCGCGCCTGAACAACGAGCTGGCCATCTCCGCCTACCGCATCGTGCAGGAAGCGCTGTCGAACATCATGAAGCACGCGAATGCCTCGGCCGCCCACGTCAGCCTGGTGCTTCTCGACGCCGACGATGCCCTGCATATCGAGGTCGGCGACGACGGCGAAGGCTTCGATCCGGCCGTGTCCTCGGAAGGAATCGGCATCATCGGCATGCGCGAGCGCGTGTTTGCCGTCGGCGGCGGCATACAGGTGCGGTCCCGGCCGGGCCGCGGCACCACGCTGGCCATCACCTTGCCGCTGAACGAAGCGGCCGGCGGCGCAACTGCGGTACATTAGCGATCTACGCATCACCCATCACCACCACCACAGCCACGACCATGTCCAATGAATTGAAGACGCCCTTCGAGAAGGGCAACCAGAACCAGACCACCACCTGGGCCGACTGCATCGCCTGGTACGAGGAGCTTGCCAAGCGCTACCCGCGCGTGCTGCGCTTCAGCCAGATCGGCACCTCGGATGCCGGAGTGCCGATCCACGCCGGCGTGGTGTCCGCCGACGGCGTGTTCGACCGCTTCGAGATCAAGCGCGACAAGCGTCCGGTGTTCTTCAACAATAACGGCATCCACCCGGGCGAGCCGGAAGGCGTCGACGCCTGCATGGCGCTGGTGCGCGACTTCTGCCAGGAGCCGGAACGCCTGGCCGCGCTGGGCCGTACCGTGTACATCTTCATCCCGCTGTACAACGTCGACGGCGCCTTCAACCGCAACGATACCTCGCGCGTGAACCAGGACGGCCCCGAGTCCTTCGGCTTCCGCGGCAACAGCCGCCACCTCGACCTGAACCGCGACTTCGTGAAGTGCGACACCCTCACCGCGCGCGTCTTCAACGAGTTCTTCACGGCCTGGGATCCGGACGTGATGGTCGACACCCACACCTCGAACGGCGCCGACTACAGCTACACCATGACCCTGATCCAGACCCAGGCCGACAAGCTGGGCGGAGAGCTGGGGATTTTTCTCCGCGAGACCATGCTGCCGGCGATGTACGCCGAGATGGACAAGCGCGGCTGGCCGACCTGCCCCTACGTGAACCCGGTCAAGGACAGCCCGGACGACGGCATCGCCGATTTCCTGGAGACGCCGCGCTTCTCGACCGGCTACGCGGCCCTGCACCACACGATCGGCTTCATGCCCGAGACCCACATGCTGAAACCCTTCGCCGACCGCTATCACTCGATGCGCGCGCTGGTGGAGACGGCGCTCGGCTTCACCGTCGCGAACGGTGAAAAAATCGTGCAGCTGCGCCGCGCCGCCAGGGATGAGGGCCGCACCCGCCGCGAGTGGCCGATCCACTGGGCGACGGACGAGGCCAATCCGTCCAGCTTCCGCTTCAAGGGCTACGCCGCGAAATACAAGGCGAGCGTGCTGGGCGACTACCAGCGCCTGTGGTACGACCGCAGCGCGCCGTATGAAAAGGACATCCCCTGGTTCAACCGCTTCCCGGCCGACGTGGTCGTGTGGGCGCCGCGCGCCTACGTGGTGCCGCAGCAGTGGCGCGAGGTGATCGAGCGCCTGCAGTGGAACGGCGTGCGCATGGAGCGCGTGGAGGCCGAGCGCGTGCAGGAACTGGCCTGCTACCACATCAAGTCGGTCGGCTCGCGCCCGCATGCCTACGAAGGCCACATGTTCCACGACGACGTGCAGCTCGAACGCCGCTGCGCCACCGTCACCGTCCGCGCCGGCGACTACATCGTGCCGCTGGACCAGGACAATGCGCGCTACGCGGTCGAGATGCTGGAACCGCTGGGCCACGACAGCTTCTTCCGCTGGGGCTTCTTCAACAGCGTGCTGGAGAAGAAGGAAGCGTATTCGGACTATGTGTTCGAAGACGAAGCCGAGAAGCTGCTGCGCGACGAACCGGAACTGGCCGCGAAGTTCGCGGAGTGGAAGGAGCTGAACCCGCAAAAGCTGTCCGACCAGTACGCGGTGCTGGACTTCATCTTCGCCCACTGCGCGCGCTACCGCGAGCCGGAGTGGCGCCGTTATCCGGTGTTCATGATCGACTGATCAGTCCACGCAGCTCAGTCCTGGCAGCTCTCCCAGGTCCAGTCGACCCGGGTGAGCACCTTGTCGCGGAAGGTGAGGGTGATGGGATCGGCGCAGCCTTCGCCCTCGGTGCGCTTCAGGACCAGCGTGTCGCCGCCGGTGGCCGGCGCGCCGAGGACGTCCTCGACCGCGCCGCGCCGATCGCCGATGTGTAGCCCCAGCGGCAGCGGGTAGCCCGCGCGCGAAATCGCCAGCGAGCCGGGAAACGTATTGCCGGCGCCTGACTCGGTCGTCAGTTCGATGCCGGGCCGGCGGTAGGTCTTGAGCATGACCTTGCCGTTGAAACCCTCGACGCGCCTGGTGCGTTTGGCGGGAAAGGAAGCCGCCAGCATCGCGGCCACGCCCTCGCCGAAGCCGTGCAGCTGGGCGAAACCGTCCGCCATCCGGGCCGCCTGCCGCTGCCGCAAGGCTTCCTGCTCCGGCGCCTGCGCGGTTTCCTGGGCCGCGGCCGTCAGGACCGCCAGCATGGTCACGCCCAGCAGGGCACACGCCAGCCGCTTTCCTTCCATCCGCGCCTCCTTTTGTTGATTGTTCTGGCAATATTGCGCCTATTATTCGGCGGATTCAACAAGGAGAACACCATGCATCGCACCATCCTGGCGGCCCGGGTCGCCACGCTGGCCTGGCTGGCCGCAGGCGCCGTGCCGGCGGCAATGGCGGCCGCGCCCTCGGCCGGCCAGACTTACTTCGAGCATAACTGCGCCAGCTGCCACACGGTCGATCCCAAGCTGGGTTCGCGCGCCGGTCCCGGCCTGTACAACGTGGTCGGCCGCAAGGCGGGCGCGGTGCCCGGCTATAACTACACCGACGCGCTGGCCGGGGCCGGCGCCGCCGGCAAGACCTGGACCCGCGAGGAGCTCGACGTCTTCCTGCGCGATCCGACCAGGGACGTGCCGGGCACCGCGATGCCGATCGGGATCGCCGATGCCAAGGCGCGCGCCGCCGTGATCGACTACCTGGCCGCGCAAGGCGGCAAGGCGGCGGCGCCGGCGACGGCCTCGAAAGCGGCGGAGGGCAAGGTGGGCGATGGCGCCGGCGGCTGGCTTGACGACAAGCCGGGCGACCTGCATCACATCACCGCCGACAGGCTGGCGGCGCCCTTCGCCAGCGAGAGCGCCGGCAACGGGCCGAAGGTGGCCGCGCGGCCGAGTGGTGCGATGCCGGCCGTGCCGAAAGGCTTCAAGGTGTCCGTGTTCGCGGGCGAGACCGGCAAGGCGCGCCTGGCGCTGCGCGCGCCGAACGGCGACATCATCGTCTCCGAGGCGAGCAAGGGCCAGGTCAGCATCCTGCGCCCTGGCAGCGGCGGCGAGAAGGCGGAGACGGCCAGCGTGTTCGCCAGCGGCCTGTCGCGGCCCTACGGCCTGGCGCTGTGGCCGTCCGGTCCCAACCCGAAATACCTGTATGTCGCCAACGTGAACTCGGTGGTGCGCTATCCGTACGCGGTCGGCGACCTGAAGGCGAAGGGCGAGCCCGAAACCGTGGTCGAGAAGATCGCCGACACCGGCGGCGGCCACGTCACCCGCACGCTGGCGTTCTCGAAGGACGACAAGACCATGCTGCTGTCGGTCGGCTCGGCCACCAACATCGCCTCCAGCATCGGACCCAAGCCGCCCGAGGCGCTGGCCCAATGGGAAGCGAAGCACGGCCTGGGCGCCGCCTGGGGCGAGGAAACCGACCGCGCCGCGGTGCTGGCGTTCGACGTCGACGGGAAAAACCGCCGTTCCTTCGCCAACGGCCTGCGCAACTGCGTCGGCATGCTGGTGCATCCGCAGACGGGCGACCTGTACTGCAGCGTGAACGAGCGCGACGAACTGGGCGACAACCTGCCGCCGGATTATGTGACGCGGGTGAAGCAGGGCGGTTTCTACGGCTGGCCGTGGTACTACCTGGGCGCCCACGAAGACCCGCGCCTGAAGGGCATCCGCCCCGACCTGAAGGACAAGGTGACGATTCCCGATACCCTGATCCAGGCGCACTCGGCGCCGCTGGGCATGGTGGTCTACCAGGCCCCGGCCGGCGCGAAACACGCCTTCCCGAAGGAGTACGAAGGCGACATCTTCGTGGCCCTGCACGGCTCATGGAACCGCGGTATCCGCACCGGCTACAAGGTGATCCGCGTGACGATGAAGAACGGTGTGCCGACCGGCCAGTACCAGGACTTCATGACCGGCATGGTGCTGAGCGACCGCGACGCCTGGGGCCGCCCGGCGGCGGTGACGGTGGCGCAGGATGGGGCGCTGCTGGTGGTCGACGATGCGGGCAGCGTGGTGTGGCGCGTGGCGCCGGAAAAATAACCCGTCGTCCCCGCCTGCGCGGGGACGACGTTCTTATTGCGCGCTTACGCCTGCTTTACTTGCTCTCGGCAATCCACCGATCCACCTTCTTCTCCAGCAGTGCCAGCGGCAGCGTACCCTCGCCCAGCACGATCTCGTGGAATTTCGGCAGGCTGAACTTCGGCCCCAGCGCCTTCTCGGCGCGGGCGCGCAGTTCCTGGATCTTCAGGGCGCCGATCTTGTAGCCCAGCGCCTGTGCCGGCCAGGCCATGTAGCGCTCGGTCTCGCTGCGCGCCAGCGCTTCCGGATAGCCCAGGGTCTCGCGCATGTACTTGATCGACTGCTCGCGGCTCCAGCCCTTGGCGTGCATGCCGGTGTCGACCACCAGGCGCACGGCGCGCAGCATTTCGTCGTTCAGGTGGCCGAACCAGTCTTCCGGCTTGCCGTACAGGCCCATCTCGGTGCCGAGGGTCTCGGCGTACAGCGCCCAGCCTTCGGTGAAGGCGTTGTTGCCGCCGAAGGTGCGGAAGTTCGGCAGGTTCAGTTCCTGCATCAGGGCGATGTGGAAGTGGTGGCCCGGCTGGCCTTCGTGCAGGAACAGCGTGACCATGCCGGGACCGCTGTACTTGGTCGGATCGTTCACCACGGTCCAGAACACGCCCGGACGCGAGCCGTCGGCGGCGGGCGGGGTGTAGTGGTCCGAGGCCGTGGCGCGCGTCAGTTCCGGCTCCAGGCGGATGTCGAGCGGGGTCTTCGGCCGCAGCGAGAACAGCTTCGGCAGCTTCAGATTCAGCTGGGCGTTCAGCTTGCGGTAGACCGCGATGATCTCGCCCTCGGTCTTGAAGGGCGTGTACTTCGGCTGCTCCGAGACCCAGGTCGGCAGGCCGGATGCCGGACCGGTGTAGCCCATCTGCGGGCCGATGCGGGCATATTCCTGCTGGATGCGCGCGACTTCCTTCAGGCCGGTCTGGTGGATCTGCTCCGGGCTCAGGTCGGTGGTGGTCTGGCTGGCGACGCGCGCCAGGTACCAGTCCTTCCCTTGCGGCAGGGCGTCGTAGCCGGTACTGGTGCGGCAGGCCGGCAGGTAGTCGTGCTCGAGGAAGTCGGCCAGGCGTTTCACGGCCGGGTTGACCCTGGCGGCGATCGTGTCGTGGTAGGCGGCCGTCAGTTTCGCCTTGTCGGCGTTCGAAAAGCCGGCCGGGAAGTGCTGCACCGGCGCGGCATAGATGCTGTCCTCGGCCCTGGTGGCGACCAGGTGCCGGATCTGCGGCAGGGTCGAGACCATCACCGCCTTTTGCGCCGTGACGCCGCGCTTCATTCCCTCGCGCATATTGGCGATGGCCTGGTCGATCCAGGGACCGAGCTGGTTCAGGCGGCTCAGGTAGGCCTGGTAATCCTTCACCGTGTCGAGCGGCTGGGCGCCCTGGCCGCTCGAATAGTTCGCCAGGTCGACCGGGACGTTGTCCATCTGGTTCAGCGGCAGCAGGTGCTCGGGGAAGGGTTCCAGGCGCAGCGCGGTCTTCAGCTCGTAGTCGAGGATGTCGTAGCTGGTCTGGTCGCGCTGGGGCAGGGCGTCGCGGCGGATCGCGTGCAGGCGTTTCAGGTAGTCCTTGTACAGCGCGAACTGGCGGGCGCGGTTTTGCGGTGCGATCGACAAGCCGATCTGGTCGGCGAAGCGGTTGTCGCCGGCCTCGCCGGCCATGATGGGGTCGAAGCGCGCTTCGGCGTCCCAGTACTCGTCGGCCAGCTTGTTCAGGCGCTGGGATTCGGCGCTTGCGGCGGCCGTCTTGGCGGTGGCGGGTTTCGGTTCGAGCGCGCCGGCGGGCGCGCAGGCGAGCATGGCGGCGCAGGCGATCGCGCCCAGCTTCAGGATCTGTTTCATGTGCGGTTTGTGTGCGGAATAAAAACGAAGGCGGCGACAAGGATACGCTTGTCGCCGCCCGCGGCCCAGTCTTTACGGGGTATTCTTAATAGCTGGCCAGGGGGGCCAGCGCGCCGTTCCTGAAGGTGTAGACGGTGACGGCGGTCTTTTTCAGGTTGCCGCTCGGGTCATAGCCATAGGTGCCGGCCACGCCCTGGTAGCTCATGGCATGCAGGGCCTTGCCCACCGCGGCCGCGTCGACCGTGTTGGCGTTCCTGATGGCCTGGGCGATGAACATGGTCTGGTCGTAGAAGGCCGGCGCGTAGACGTCCGGGTCGCGCTGGAAGCGCTGCTTGAAACGCTGCCTGAAGGCCGGGCCGCCGGGCTGCTTGTCCAGCATGGCGCCGGCCTGGGCGCACAGCACGTTCTCGCCGACGGCATCGCCGCCCAGCTTGGCCATCTCCGGGCTGCACAGGGTGTCGCCGCCGAGCAG
>Ga0308169_10004090_pt1 | contig 13767 bp, 24 predicted proteins | sample PhyBR1_2_FD_202139 | JGI IMG/M metagenome (GOLD analysis project Ga0308169, IMG submission 202139) | Phyllosphere microbial communities from UC Gill Tract Community Farm, Albany, California, United States - DLSLSB.R1 | ecosystem: Host-associated > Plants > Phyllosphere > Unclassified | place...
AAACTATTCTCGCTGATCCCGTCCAAGGGCGTCCCTGTGACCATCATGTCCTGCCTGTCAACGCCCGTTTGCCGAGTGCTGAAATGACGTACCTGGAAACCGTTGACGCCCTGTCCAGTCAAACCCACATCCGGCATTGGCAGACCATCGCCGTGGCTCATCGTGGTGGACGATGAACCCATCATGGGAGTCTGGAGCTGCATATGCCCTTGTCCCTGCATGTGCACCTTCGCTTGCCCCTGTTCTGCCGGCGGTGCCCACCCCAGTCGACGCAGCTCGTCGACCATCGCCGGATTCCTTTCCAATAGCGCTTGGATGCCGCCCGCCGCAGTTTGCTCGTCCCTGACTGGCGCCAGCTCTTGGGGACACCACTCCTCCCGTAGCTGGCCCAGTATGCTCTCGCTCTGCGAGGCCGACTTCCAGGTCAGGCTCATAGCCCGCAGAGCGGACATGCAGGCGTCGAACTCGGTCATATCCGTCGCGCTGGCACGGCGGTGGGGATGCGCTCGGGTCGCTTTCATCAAATGTACCGTCCCCGCGGCGAAGGCGACCTGGATGAGGGTGATGCCGCAGTAGCGAAGCCCGGGTCGGTCCTCGTATAGCTGAGGCTCAGCAAGGGCACGACGCACACACGATGAGGGCTCACCTTGAGTATCTCAACAATCTTCGACCTGTCGTCAGTCTATGTTCAACCGTCGCCTGTCACACGCACGCCGCGGCGTCGCACCGCTGAGCCGAGTATGCAGCCTTATCCGCCAAGCCATGCGCGTCGGAGCCTGATCGCCCGGCGTGGTTGTACCACGGCCGATGTAGCAGGATGATCACGAAGTAATACGTCGCGTGCAGGAGCAGCACATGCCCCGGGAGATCCTGCAGCTGTTTCGAGGGGCTTCGTAGGCGGAGCGCTTGGGGCAGATCGCCATACCACCGCTCTAGGTTGACACTGGGCTCAGCTCGCCTGCACTCGAGGATAAAGCCACTCACTCAACATGCGAGACGACCTGCCGGACTTTCTCAGACCACGTATCGAGCCGAATAGAGTATCTACCGATGAGCGAGGTGTTCGTTCCGATAGCCGGGCGTAGCATGCTCACACCGTGTTGATTACCTCCTCGGCGATACACGCGAGCTTGCACGTCCAGACAAAGTTTGTGCTCTCCAAGCTCGGGATAGTCTTCTTGGTCTCGCCCTCCGCCTGATAGTTGACCATCCATAGTTCGTTGCTCGTGAATGTCGTTCCGACGGTGGGCCACTCGCGTGCATCGTCAGAGGCGACCACGTCCGGTACGGCGGTTTCGTAATCCGCCATCGAGAGACTTGATGCCCGGCCAACGTAGAAGCTCCAAAGCCTGCATGTCAGCTCTGCGAGGCGACCACGAAACCTGGAGCAGAGACACATTGACTCACTTGTCGGAGATGTAGGCCAAGTAGAACAGATGATCTCTTGACCGCTTCGTCTCCTCCGTTATGAGTTTTCCGACGCAGTACGAGCAATCAATCCCCAGACCCACTGCTGTCAGCACCCCAGCGGAAGCCATATGAACCGTCTCGAGCTCACATGCCAGGGCCACACGCAGCCCCAAGCCCGCATACATCCACCCCAGCCCCTGCCTCCCTGCCCCCGAGAGCGCGATCGACAGGACCATCAACCCCGAAACAGTGCTCAACATGGGCATCTCCACCTCGCAATCGACATAGACCTTCGCTTGCTCGATATGGTAGTTCGACAGCCGTTCGCGCCTTGTGCGGTCTCCGTCGAGGTACCGACACCCAATGGACAGCATCGCGTGATGTAGCAGGGGCGAGTAGTATGGTGTGCGGTGCCGGGGCTTGATGATGTATGACAGGGACGGGGCGAGGAGGTCGCGCGTGAAGAGGTCTTGTTCAATGTAGCTGCACCACCTGCGTGTAAGTCCGCGGCGCATCACTTTATTGGCGACAGCGGCTCACGGGTTGAAGTACGAGAAGAAGAGCTCGACGATATGCTCCAGCTTCGGCTCGTCTAGCTCCAGCTCTAGATCCTCGGCCGACCCCGTGGTATGCTCGCGGTGATGCGAGTCGCCCCAAGGTCCAGAGGGCGTTTCGGCGCCCGAGGCATGCTTGAACGCCGAGGTGGGGCCGTACTCGCCCAGCTCGCCCGTGACGAGGTTGATCTACGATCAGCGTGATCACCATCATCTCTCCCAAACCTACCTGCAGCCTGTTCTGGCTCGACGCGACCGAGCCGAGAGCGGCACTGGCGCGGACCGTTTCTGCCGGCGAGGCGGAGGACAACGACTCGGTCACTCCATTCTGGCGTAGCGTCCTCTCCAGCACCCGCACTCGCTCCTCGAGCGCGACAACGTAGTCTCGCGAGACGGGCTTGCGGCGATCGCTCGTCCCGTCGTACGAGCACTCTTCCTTGTACTGCGCGCACCCGCCTGTGCATCAGCCTCCTCTTAACGTCGAACGGTGCCAACTTATGCACGACTCACTGCAGCAGGGCAGTCGTGCATCACACTTGATCTTGCTACCCATCAGCCGGGTTTTCGTATCCGTGTCCACGCTCGAAGCTCACCGTCGTCGACAGCTGTCGCACGCGCGAGAGATATGCGAGACCTTGCGTCTGGCATTCTTCTCTCCTGGCGAAGCTGATGACGCTGCGCGCTTGTTGGTGTCCGGCGTGGACGAGGACATGACGATCTGAGGCTCGTCGAATTGCATACAATCATGCATCATTCAATACACAAACAGATTTGGGCCATCCCTGGGCCGAGACGGAAAACGGGTCCCGTCGGTCAAGTCCGAACGCGCTCTACGCCCACCACATCGGCAATCACCTCGATAAACACCCTAATACAATCAAAGTAGTCCTTCAGTTCCACCCTCTCGTCTGCGCCGTCAGCCCACACTCTGACCCGGACCGTAGTCAGCCGAATGAACGGCTTCCCACGCGCACGCCGACCTACCGGGCATTGTGTTGTACTTTCCCCCAGGACCGCACACCACCCCTTGCATCCCCAGCGAGCGGTACAGGTGTCCCGCGTCCGAGCCGTAGAAGCACACGGGCGTAAGCGCCCCGGTCGGCTGCGGCTCGCCTCGGACACTTTCGTACGCCCGATTAAGCGCCTTGACTATAGGGGCGTCTTTGGGCACCTCGAACGCCGGCATGGTCTGCGAAGGGATATGCCGCACGGTGTATTGCAGCTGGGGGAAGACGGCGACGGTCTCTTGACATACTTTGTCGAGCCCGCGCAGGACCATACGCGGTGTCTGGCCGGGTCCGTACCGCCTGCGATCAGCTATCGCCCATCAGAGAGGCATTGGCGTACGCGGCTCCCTTGATGCGCGCAAAGTCGGCCACTTGGGGTGGACGGGTTTCGTTCAGGTCCTTGCCCAATGCCGAATGCAACACCCCCACATGCGTGCGGTTGCACCGCAGGTGGTCCTCCGATATCGCCCCTTCGTACTTCAGCTTCGTCAGCCTCGGGACCAGGTCCGTCGCAGCGAGGATGGCGTCCGTAGCGGCCTCGCGATTGCTCATGCTGCGTCGTCAGCGCCGACTCTGCTCCGTTTGTGCTCGATGGGCTAACTGTCGCGTATCGCCCACGAGATCAATTTCGAAGATCAGACTCTCCGCGTGCATCGTGATCGCTCGCACGTCGCTCGGCTCGCAGTTGATGAAGAAGTCGGCATCGCAGTACCCTTTCTCGATCAATGCCTGCGTGCCCGGTCCGCCCTGCAGCTCGCCCACAACGTATGTCAGCAGCACCTTCCCCTTCGGCCGGAACCCCGCTTGGTGCAGCGTCATCACGGCGCAGAGGTACGCTGCACACCCGCTTTTCATGTTCGACACGCCGATACCGAACACGCAGTCGTCTCTGACGACTCCGCCCCAGGGATCAACCGTCCATCCCTCCCCAATGGGGTTCGTGTCGAGGTGGCTGCTTTCAGCCATACTGCCCAGTCGGGTGACTCGTGAGGACGCACCCGTTGAAGAGGAGCGTTTTGCCCCCGCCCTCACCCTTCCCCCACGTACCCACGGCGTTCTGCCGCCCCTCATCGCCAAACGGCACCACCTCGGATGGTATGCCCAATTCCTCCATGACCCGCGCAATGTGGTCCGTACATGCCCCTTCGTTGGGCGTCAGTGTCCGCGAGTCGATCTTGACCAGGTCCACAATGACCTTCAGACACGCCGCCTCGTCAATCTCCGGCAGGTCCACCATGATTCACCAAAGTCGCTTCTGAGGTCGCCGATGCCGGTGGAGGTTGAATCGATCTCTTGCCAGTCTTCCACCCCTTATCGTCGACTCCAGCTTGCGTCAGTCGGGTTTAGGTCTGCACTTCGTACTCCGACGGACCCGAAGGGTCGCACGTACGTCTCATCCGGAAAAGACGCGGACCAGCAGGGGGAATACAGGCAGAGCAGACAGTGCGGGGATGAACACCGCGCAGCGGCCGCTCGGCGCCGGCCTGGGTACTCACCGATGAATGATACGGCTCCTTCGTTCCTGCGCCTCATCGGGCCACGCCGAAGATAAGACACCCGTTTAATTCCCGTCTGACGCATGCCATCTGTATCCGCTAGGCGCCCCCTTCACTCACATGGGCAGCAGCCCCCAGGCTGGGCGTCGGGGCGTCGGTCGTGCGATCGGTGATTCATGTCACATGTTAGTATAATAAGACCCCGATAGCCAGCATGAAAGCCCGCTCCCACATCCCTTCAGCCGCCGCAGCTCGCCCACCATGTCCGAGAAGCAACAACACCTGGCGCCGATGCCGGCGCTGACCACCGCGGACATCGATTCCGAGCGTCACATGCACCATGGCATGGACGATCTCAAGGACGACCACCTAGTGAAGGCACATGAGGTCGGGGCTGATGGCGCCGTGCGCGTGTTCGAGGAATCTCAATATGATACGTTCACGCCGGAAGAATCCAAGGCGATTGTGCGCAAGCTGGACTGGCGTATCCTCCCTCTCCGTACGTATCCTCGTCCCCTCGTTATGAGATATGTCTCACGCTAGTCTGCCTGGTGTACGGAATTTGCTATGTCGACAAGAACGCCATGTCCTGGGCGGTGGTCTTCAACTACCGAACCGATACCAACATGAAGGGCCAAGACTACTCCTGGGCGTCGAGCATCTTCTGTGAGCCCGAGCGTCGATCGGTGGACAGACACTGATGTGCCCAGACTTTGGCTACATTGCGGGATCTGCCCCAGGCAACTACTTGCTCACTCGATTCCCGACTGTGTTGGTCGTCACCGCCTCAACCGTCATTTGGGGCGCCCTGCTCGTAGGCCAGATGGGCTGCCACCAGCCTGGTCAGGTCATGGCGATTCGCTTCCTCCTCGGTGCGTTTGCAATGACCCCACGACAAATTAGAGCTCACCCTCGCAGGCTTCTTCGAGGCACCGCTCGTTCCCGTCACGATGCAATACACCTCGACGTGGTACACCCGGGCGGAGCAGACTCCACGGTCGTTGGTGTGGGGCAGTATGCAAGGTCTCTTGTCCATCATCTTCGGATTGGTCTCGTGGGGTTGTGAGTCCAGCTCTCTTTGTCTGCCACGTTCCAGCCTGACCCGCAGACGGCCACCTGTCCCTCGACGCGGTAATGAACCCCTGGCGATGCATCTTCCTAACCCTGTAGGTCACTATTACCCTATTATGCCGAGTGCAACTGACCTTCAGCGGCGCGCTGTCGTTCGTCATTGGCCTCGGCTGGATCCTGTTCATGCCCAACGAGCCGCATACCGCCAAGTTCTTCGACGATCACGAGAAGCGCCTCGCCACGCGCCGTGTCGCAGAGAACATGATGGGCACGACGGGCGCCAGCGCGAGCACGTGGAAGAACTACCAAGTCTGGCATGCGCTCAAAGACCCGTTGACCTGGTTCGTCTGGATCTACATGTTTGTCTGCATGGTAAGTCCCTCCTTCGCCGCTGGGCGCTTTGCACCGGTGTGGTTCAGTCTGACGCCAGGTGCCCAATGGCGGTCTCACCGCGTTCAACACCCTGGTCATCCGTGACGGGCTCGGCTTCGACTCGAGGACGACCATGCTCGTCACGATGCCCTCGAGCGTCTTCAGCGCCGGGGCGCTCATCCTCTGGAGGTGAGCTCGGCGATGCTGTGATGCCATGAAGCTGACGCTAGTCTCGCGGCGACCCGATTCTCGACGCTCCGAACCTGGGGTTTATCCCTTCCCTTGGTGCTTTCTATCGCGGGCATCGCCACAGTCTACGCGACTTCCGCTCCGGGTAACAACTACAACAAGTGGGGTCGGGCATTCGCATTCTGGATGATCAACTCGTGCGTAGCCACGAACAACCCGCAATACAGAGCTGACGACAGCTACGCGGTGTGCTACCCATTCCTGCTCACCGTCGTCGCGCAAAACTTTGGTGGACGAACAAAGCGCGCCGTGGTCAGCACAGGGCTGTTCATCATGCAGGCCACGGGCAACATCGCCGGTGAGTTTACAGGCACCTTCCCTGGCGCCGTACTCATACCAGGACCGTTCTTCTTCCCGTCGAGTGATGCCCCGCGATACAGCAAAGCCCTCAGTATCCTCCTTGCCTTCTGTGAGCAACTGCCCCAAGGTCAGGTGGGCCAGCGCTGACGCCAGTCTGCGTCCAGATCGTCATGGGCATCGGCTTCCGAGTGTACTTCCAGCTCTGCAACAAGCGCCGAGATGCCAAGTACGGCCCCGTCACAGACCCTGCTGCCGGTGCCAAGGCAAGTCTGGAGGACAAAACCGACAACGAGAACCCTGACTTCCGATACGTGTACTAGGCGTTGACGCGTTCGAATACGGAAGGGCGGTGGCGGGGGGGTCTCCCCAAAGAGATTCCCCTAAGCGCTGGAGGTTGTCTCATGGAGGACGAAGTAGTTTTCGAAAGATTAGATTATATAGCGTGTGGAGGTAGCCTCTCCGGCCCCTCCTGCGAGTTATACAGCATATAGTAGTCGATTCCTGCGTTGTTGTGATGTCAAGGGGGTGACAGAACCGTTGTGCCACATCTGCGCGGGCGTAATGTCCGTTTCGGGATTGTCGGAAAAGCGGCGTCATGAGTTGGTGTGGGGACTCCGCATATTCCGCTCGGTCCCCTTTGAGTTTGGTGTTGGACACGGCAACTGGTGGAATCCTCGCCAGGGGGTTCTTCTTCGACTTTCACACCCCAACTTCTGAATCTGTATACATTCACACCTTCTCCCAATCCACACCACCACGCACCAATCGTCAACATGGCCCCTCAACGTCAATTCTTCGTCGGGTTAGTCTGGCCTCAAACCCCACGAGCTCGGCGCTCATCCCCAGAGGAAACTTCAAGATGAACGGAAGCAAGGCTTCCATTCAGACCATCGTCGAGGACCTCAACAACGCCAACCTGGACAACAAGACCGGTGCGCCGATCCTATTGTCCCTCTGCCAGGTCAATGCTCACCCGCAGAGGTTGTCATTGCCCCGCCGGCGCTGTACCTTCTCGAGGTGCAGAAGCTCGTCAAGCCCCCTGTGCAGGTCGCGGCGCAGAACGCGTACACCGAGTCCTCGGGCGCCTTCACCGGCGAGATCTCGCCCAACCAGCTCAAGGACGCCAACGTCCACTGGGTGATCCTCGGCCACTCTGAGCGACGGGCCCTCTTCGGCGACACGGACAAGGTCGTTGCGCTCAAGACCAAGGCCGCCCTGGCCGCTGGCCTGAGCGTCATTGCGTGCGTTGGCGAGACGCTCGAGCAGCGCGAGAACGGCTCGACCAAGCAGATCGTCGAGCAGCAGCTCGAGGCCATTGCCAAGGAGATCAAGGAGGAGGACTGGAAGTGAGTCTGTCCCGTTCGTGTTCGTTCGCTTAGGCACTTGTTGACGTCATGTAGGAACATTGTCATTGCCTGTGAGTTGTTGTGCCGACGACATGTGTGCTGTAGGCGACTGGGCAAGACTGACCGCAGACGAGCCGGTCTGGGCCATCGGTACCGGCAAGGTCGCCACGAAGGAGCAGGCCCAGGAGGTCCACGCCGACATCCGACAATGGCTCGGAAAGCAGGTGTCGCAGAAGGTCGCCGACGAGACCCGAATCATCTACGGTGGAAGCGTCAACGGCAAGAACTCGCCTGATCTTGGTGCGTTGCTCCTGCCGATATCGCGCTGACCCGCAGCCGCGGCTGCCGACATTGACGGTTTCCTCGTTGGAGGAGCCTCGCTCAAGCCCGAGTTCATCGACATCTGCCGAGTTTAGAGATACCAGCCACGCGCGAAATAGCCAAAAGAATACGATGCAGGGTGCATGTCTGTGATAGAAGGACCGCTGTCATGCCTGGGAAACAATGCCTCGAGCTGGGCCGAAGCGGCAGTCTGCGCAATCTGATGGCCCCTGCACTCTACCACGCCCACGAGCTGGGCGACTTGCGCCTGATCTTCTGGTCCTCGCGCACCAGCCCCGCGCTCCTCGCGTGCTTGTTGACGTCCTTCGTGAACCTGATCGCCACCTTTTCCTCCATCGTGCGTCCCTCCTTCAACACGATCCTCAGCCGGCAGTACGGATGTCGCTTGATGCCGAATCGTCCTCGTCCCTTGATGTCCATCTGCTTCGGGCCGTACTTCTCCTTGTTGACGATCGCCTCGGCTGAAAGTCAGCGCGGGCCTCGACCGTCCGATGCAACATCGTGCGTCAGCACGAGCGCTCGCACTCACCGACCATCAGCCGCTCCCGCTTCATGTTCTTGAAGTCAATCGCATGGTCCCGCGCAAGGACCAAGTTGGGCTTGATCCACTTTGCCGCGCCCTTCAACGAGAACTGCATCTGCAGGATCGCCTCGTCGACCGGCAGACCCTGTATCTGGTGCGCGAGCAGCTCGAGCTTCTTCGGCGAGATCTTGTGCTTGGCCGACGTGTATATGTGCTACCGTCAGCATCACCTTGTAGTCCTCGAGCTACATCCGCGGACCCACCTCGCTGTACTTCTGTTTCCGCCTCGCCTCGTTAGCCCGCCTGATAGCCACCTCCCCGACGTTGCCTTGTTCCGACGACTGCGACCCGGCTCCTGCCTCGTCCGTCTGCCCTATCTCGCCGAAGATGCCCGTCTCCCCGGCTGTTTGCACCTCGATCTCGCCCGGGACCGGTCCCTCGGCCGCGCGCGCCTCCGCCTCGCGCTTCTCCCGGGCACGCTGTTGGTCGTCCTCTCTCCGCCGACTCAGCCATCCGGGCATGTAGTTGTCGAAGAGTCTACAGTCAGAACGGCAAGAAATAAGAGGTTTAGGACTCACGTTCGGCGGGAGAGGTGGATAACGGGACGGAGAGTCGGCTGGGCGATGGTCCGCGAAGGACCGGCGACAGCGACCTGCGCGACTGATATGAGTTTCGGCACAAGCGCAGACCCAGCGCCGTCAGTTCCACACTCACTCGAGTATGCTGATCTGAAGTGCCGTGACATTGTGCGAGGTTGTGTTAGACAATGCTATCAACAGGTCAAAGGGCGATGAGTCCTACCGGATACAGGGCAACTTTCGAACGGGATCAAATATACCGCCCCGAGGTCAGATCACGTGATATAACCATCGATGCCTTGGGTGGAGGCTGTCCGTCGCCGTCTTGCAGTACGTCACCAAAGCATCTCCCGATCTCGCATCTTCGTCTCCCACTCGTGTACTCTCCTTCCACCACCATGTCCTCATCCGTCAGCCAGCAAGAGCTCCACACGCCCACAAACGACCCCGCAACGCTCAAGATCGCCCCAGGGCTGACCTTGAGCGACCTGCAGCGACGACATGTCGCGGTGGTGCTCGATCTGTTCCAGGCAAAGGGGACCATGGCCAAGATCAAGGACAACTTCTCCCAGGACGCAGTGTACGAGGACCCGTTCGCAAAGTCGGGCGGGATTGAGGAGCTTGATACGTGGTGTTATTCGTCTCCCATGTCCATCCCACGTCCTCTCGTGGCGTCAGTCGGCTCACTCCCAGCGGGGCAGCTGCTCAACGTCCCGAGCGTCACGTCTGGAACCAAGACAAACCACTACCAAGTCACCACCGTCACCCCTACGAGCACAAACAACGCCAAGGGCGAGTCCGTCCCCGTCGACGAGATCACTGTCGACTTTGACCACGAAATCACGTTCAAGGCCCCCTTGCCCGAGAGCGCGAAAACGATGCACCTCCAGACGACGCTGCACATCTTCAGCGACGCCAAGCAGGGAAAGATCGTGCGGTTGATGGACCACTCGGCAGAGGAGCTTCAGGAAAGCAGCCTGCCCAACGTGCGTCCACAAGATCGTTCGCTCCGGGCTAACCGCAGTTCATCCGGAAACTGAACTCGGTGGTCGTGCCGAAGCTGACCGGCCTGCCGTCGGACGACAAGGAAGACGCCGAGAAGGTGTTGAAGACACAGCGATAGGTCGTCAAGTATGCATAGATATATGCATGGTACAACTCGTGCGGTTCGTCAACACCTCTCGAATATTCTAAACAGGTCCGGCAAGTTGGCTACCTGGTTCACCTCGCGTCCGAGCAGGTCTTTGGGCCAAGCGGTATGGCGACGGAATGAGGGGAACAAGACGTGTTCAAGCTGCCAAGCGTTATGCGAGGATTCCTCCTTCGTCTCGGCGGCGTCGGCGCTGGCATCTTCGTCGTCGTCACCGCTCGACGGAAGCAATGAGCGTGGGGCGTAAAAGTGGGCAAGCTCGCGCAAGAACGTCTCGAAACACTGCTTCTCCTCCTCCCAATTGACCTGTTATCAGCTGCGGTCAGATCTCGACGACCCACTCTTGCGCCCAGACATAACAAGAACTGTGGCAACCGATCCAAATTCGGCGTATACCCCCGCAACAGCATCGGCAGCGTCTCTACGGCACCGTCATCCGATATCGCCAGCGAAAAGTACTCATCCACCATCTCTCGCTTGTCCATGAGTAGGTCATATAGTTTCTGCTCATCAGCTGGACTCCTACGTCTCTGAACGCGAGCCCACCTGCACCACGACATCGGGGTCTAGACCATTCTCGCCGATCCCATCCTCATACTCCGCCGCGAGGCTCAGCAGATCTCGCAGACTCGGCGCCGGATCTAGCCGCAACCGGTCAAATGCGCCAAACTGCCTCAGACCGAGCTGGTAGAAATGCTCATCCCTGTCCATCAGCCCAGCGTCCGACTGCTAGCGTGCAGGCTGCGTGCTCACGCAAGCGCCACGTAATTCAGCAGGAACAGCCTCGTGCCGTGCTGCACCAGCCCCAAGCCCATATGCCGATCCGCGATGCCCACAAACGCGTGCTTGGCCAGCAACTCGCCCAGATCTAGGATGAGCATCGCTACGACCTGTATCACGCAGGCTCACCGGCATTTGCCTTTCTCTTGCACTCTTTCCGCAGCTCGCGTATACTCGAAAACTCGCACACGCTCTCCGGGATCTCCTTCACGTGGGGCTCCTCGCGTGGGACGTCCCACAGCCGCTCTCGATTTTCGTCGTCGCTACCGACCTCTATGGCGTCTTCGTCATCCACTCCGCGCCGCTTCGACGGCCGTTCCTCCAACTGCGTCGCTTGCGAGTACTCGACCAGCTGAGACGGATCGTTGGGCGTGATCATCGATTCGAGGGTCCGGTTGGTCGGGTCCATCCGGACCTTGTAGTTTGGCGCGGCTTTGCGAGTACTTGGAGCGGATGAGCCTTCCCCCTTCCTCTCTGGCTCAGGCGCGCCAGGCAGCAAGGTCTGTCCTCAGCATCAAACGGACACAGCTGCAAGCTCCCCGCAGGCCTCACCTGCACCGTGAACGACCTTGACGTGTTGGCTCCCGCCAGGACCTCCTGTATAGCCGCAATGATACCCTCAACCATCTCATCTTCATGCAGGAAGTGCACATCTGACTTTGTAGGATGGACATTCACATCAACCTTGGTCGGATCGATCTCTAGACTGGCGTCAGCGTCGTTCCTGCGCGAAAGCCCACCTAAGGTAGATCCACGGCGAAGCGCCTTTGGGCAAGTACGCAGTGTACAGCGATTCGATCGCTTTTTTGATCTTGTTCGAGTCGACGAGGCGGTCTGGGCTCAGCTTCTCTCACCATCACCATCGAGTTGCGGGCTGCTCACCGTTGATGAAGAACAGCCACCCCCCTCTCCTCGCCCAGTTCGTGTTGGCATTGCTCGCCCAACCCTTCAGCCTCGCACCCAGCTTGTCCGGCTTCAGGTCCCGCATCTTCACTTCGAGCAGGTCGTTCGCGAGCGACGCGGTGTACAGCAGCGCGATGTTCGCACGGGATGTGGAGTCTTGCGGGGTAGTGATGTCCGGCAACGATCCGCCCGCCTGCGAGTCAACCAAACGCTGATGCCTCGGCGTGTGGGGCGCACCTTCTTGCATTGCCATGCGGCGTGTGGGTTGTGCACTGCGTATTTCTGAATCACGTCCAACACCCGGTTGTACTCATCCGAGGGGGATTTGAAGGCCCGTTTGCGTAACGGCATGTTGTAGAACAGGTCTTCGGCCTAACGTCAGCTCGGTGCTCTGCTCGTTCAATCCTCTTCCGCCTCACTGTGATGACCGTTCCGTCGTTGGCCGCAGCCGGCTTCGGATCGGCCGTAGCCCCTGGCTTGGGTGGGACCAGTACTCCGTTCGCATAACTCGCCCTGCCGTCAGGTTCATCCACCATATCAGATGCTAGACGATCGAGACTCACCTCCATCCACACCCGTCCTGCTTCGTCTTGGTGATAACCTCCACATGGCTCACAAAGCTAATGCTAGCCAGCGCCTCTCCCCTGAAGCCATACGTCCCTAGCTGCTGCAGATCCTCAAATCTGCTCAGCTTGCTCGTTGCATACCGCGTGCACAACAGCGGTAAATCGGCCTTGTTGATGCCGTGACCGTTATCGGCGATCTGTATCGACTTGAGCCCGCCGTCCTTCAGTGTGAGCTTGATAGATGTCGAGCCGGCATCGAGCGAATTCTCTATGAGCTCCTTGATCGCGTTCGAGGGGCGGTGGATGATCTGCGCCGTTCAGCCTGTTTCGCGATGACGGGCAAGGATGGACTGACCTCGGCAGCGGCTATCTGGTTGATCACGTTCTGTTCGAGCTGGCGGATGGGACGCGGGCCGGGAGGCTGGGGCCCAGCAGGCTGTGGGTCTGCATCTTCCATCCCACTATGCGCGACGCTTTGTCGATTGAAAGAAAGGATGCAGGTGGTTGCGGGTTAATGAGATGACCAAAGTCGCGTCAACTCGAATGAACGACCGACCCGCGTCTTCGAGGCGCCTTCGGCTGTGGCGCGCCCCACCACGACTTCGTATCCAGTGGCTGCGCGGCGGCCTTCGTGACGTCCGACTCCACGCTCATGTGCGCGAAGCCCTTGGAGTGGAGCGAGGTAAAGAAGAACCATACTGACTATATACGGGGACCCGACCGCAAGCCACCATGCCATACCACCGTCAAGTGAGCGACAACTGACAGGACATCGCAGTCACCATGTTCCAGCGCCGCCGACGTCCGGACCCCACTGACGACCCCGAACACACCGCCGGCTCCGCCCCTCTGCAGAGTCTGTCCACTCAGGCCGCCCCTTTTTCTGCTCCCGCAAGGCCGCTGCCGACAATATACAAGGAGGACCCAGAGTCGGTTGCTCTAAGTGAATTGGTGAGCAAGTTCCAGCAAGCGTTCAAGGACATGACTTTGGCCGAATCGCTGTCTTACATTGGAGATACGGGGAAGAAGCTCCGAGACACACCTCTGATGAAAGGCGAGTGTTGGACCTGGGCGGAAGTGAGTGACTGTCTTTCGCAAATTGACCAGGAGCCGCTGCGAG
>Ga0308169_10004092_pt1 | contig 13765 bp, 11 predicted proteins | sample PhyBR1_2_FD_202139 | JGI IMG/M metagenome (GOLD analysis project Ga0308169, IMG submission 202139) | Phyllosphere microbial communities from UC Gill Tract Community Farm, Albany, California, United States - DLSLSB.R1 | ecosystem: Host-associated > Plants > Phyllosphere > Unclassified | place...
TTCGCTGGAAGCGGACGGCAAGTCGGTGGCGTCCTACGAGTACAACGTCGACACGTCGCGCGAAGTGGTCAAGTTCGCGCATGCGATCGGCGTCACCGTCGAGGCGGAACTGGGCGTGCTCGGTTCGCTGGAAACGATGCAAGGCGACAAGGAAGACGGCCACGGCGCGGAAGGCGCCATGACCCGCGAGCAGCTGCTCACCGACGTGGCCCAGGCCGCCGATTTCGTCGCCCGCACGCAATGCGATGCGCTCGCGATCGCCATTGGCACGTCGCACGGCGCCTACAAATTCACGCGCAAGCCGACCGGGGACATCCTGGCCATCGACCGCATCAAGGAAATCCACGCGCGCATCCCGAACACGCACCTCGTGATGCACGGCTCGTCGTCGGTGCCGCAGGAACTGCTGGCCATCATCCGCGAATTCGGCGGCGAGATGAAGGAAACGTATGGCGTGCCGGTCGAGGAAATCCAGGAAGGCATCAAGCACGGCGTCCGCAAGATCAACATCGACACGGACATCCGCCTGGCGATGACGGCCGCGGTGCGCAAGTACCTGTTCGAAAACCCGTCCAAGTTCGACCCGCGCGACTTCCTCAAACCCGCCCGCGAAGCGGCCACGCAGCTGTGCAAGGACCGCTACATCGCGTTCGGCTGCGAAGGCATGGCGGCCAAGATCAAGCCGATGCCGCTGGAGAAGATGGCGGAGCGGTACAAGGCGGGGGAATTAAAACAAGTGGTTCAGTAATAAGCTTTTGCCGTCGTTCCCGCGAAAGCGGGAACCCATGCCACCTCATTTCGCATGCCCGGGCATGGATCCCCGCTTCCGCGGGGATGACGGCAAATCGCCCGCGGTATCGAAGTCCCAAGTGTCAACAAAACGTTGTAAACGTCCTGTTTATTCCGTAATCGCGTAAAATACCGCGTTTGGCACAGCCCCAATGCGGTCTGACCCTTCCACCGGCGGAACGTGCTGCACGTCGCGCCGGTTTCGCTTTATCAAGATACCCCTTCTATGAAAAGCCTTTACCAGTCCACTATTTCTTCCCTGCCACTGCTCGGCCGCGGCAAGGTCCGTGACAACTATGCCGTGGGCGACGACAAGATCCTGATCGTCACCACCGACCGCCTGTCGGCCTTCGACGTCGTGATGAACGAGCCGATCCCGGGCAAGGGCATGGTCTTGAACCAGATGAGCGATTTCTGGTTCGAGAAACTCGGCCACATCGTGCCGAACCACCTGACCGGCGTCGCGCCGGAATCGGTGGTGGCCGCGGAAGAAGTGGACCAGGTCAAGGGCCGCGCCGTCGTGGCCAAGCGCCTGAAGCCGATCCTGGTCGAAGCCGTCGTGCGCGGCTACATCATCGGTTCGGGCTGGAAGGATTACCAGGCCACCGGTGCCGTGTGCGGCATCCAGTTGCCGGCTGGCCTGCGCCAGGCCGACAAGCTGCCGGAGCCGCTGTTCACGCCGGCCGCGAAAGCCGACCTGGGCGAGCACGACGAGAACATCAGCTTCGCCGACATGGAACAGCGCATCGGCGCCGAACTGGCCGCCAAGATGCGCGACATCAGCATCCAGCTGTACACGGCCGCCGCCGAATACGCGGCCACGCGCGGCATCATCATCGCCGACACCAAGTTCGAATTCGGCCTGGACGAGAACGGCGTGCTGCACCTGATGGACGAAGTGCTGACGGCCGACTCGTCGCGCTTCTGGCCGGCGGATTCGTACCAGCCGGGCATCTCGCCGCCGTCGTTCGACAAGCAGTTCGTGCGCGACTACCTGGAAACGCTGAAGGACTGGAACAAGTCGCCGCCGGCGCCCAAGCTGCCGGAAGACGTCATCGACAAGACGCAAGCCAAGTACTTCGAGGCGATCGAACGCCTCACCGGCGAAAAGCTGAAGGTGTAAGCGATGGCGGAGCAGAATCAACACGCGAAGCCGCTGGTCGGCGTGATCATGGGTTCCAGCTCGGACTGGGACGTGATGCAGCACGCCTGCAACATGCTGAAGGAATTCGGCGTGCCGTTCGAGGCTCAGGTCATTTCTGCGCATCGCATGCCGGACGAGATGTTCACGTATGCCGAGACGGCCCGCTCGCGCGGCCTGCGCGCGATCATCGCCGGCGCCGGCGGCGCGGCGCACCTGCCGGGCATGGTGGCGGCCAAGACGGTCGTGCCGGTGCTGGGCGTGCCCGTGCCGTCGAAATACCTGCGCGGCGAGGACTCGCTGCTGTCCATCGTGCAGATGCCGAAGGGCGTGCCCGTGTCGACGTTCGCCATCGGCGAGGCCGGCGCCGCCAATGCCGCGCTGACGGCCATCGCGATCATCGCGACGACCGACGATGCGCTGGCATCGCAACTGGAAGCCTTCCGCGCGCGCCAGACGGCCGCCGCCAAGGCCATGGTCTTGCCCGTGAACGAACAGTAAGCGACCATGAGCGACGCCGCATTTTTCCCGCTGCTTCCCGTCGCGTCCGAGCCGGCCTGGCTGGGCGTGATGGGCGGCGGCCAGCTGGGCCGCATGTTCGCGCACGCGGCCCAGGCGATGGGCTACCGCGTGGCCGTGCTGGAACCGTCGAGCGATTGCCCGGCGGGGCAGGTCGCCGAGCGCCTCGTCGAAGCCGGCTACGAAGACCCGCAAGGCCTGGACGCGCTGGCCGCGCAATGCGTGGCCATCACGACCGAATTCGAGAACGTGCCGGCCGACAGCCTGAAGCGCCTGGCGCGCGACGTGTTCGTCGCGCCGAACGCGCACGGTGTCTCGGTCGCGCAGGACCGCATCGCGGAAAAGCGCTTCTTCGTGCAATGCGCCGGCAAGTCCGGCGTGCTGCCGGCGCCGCACAAGGTCATCGCCAGTGACGCCGACATCGCCGCCATCGACGACGACCTGCTGCCCGGCATCCTGAAGACGGTGCGCATGGGCTACGACGGCAAGGGCCAGGTGCGCGTGCGCACGCGCGAGGACGTGCGCGCCGCGTTCGAGGCGATGGGCCGCGTGACCTGCCTGCTCGAGAAGATGCTGCCGCTGGCGTATGAAGTCTCCGTGCTCACGGCGCGCGGCGCGGACGGCCAGTCGGTCGTCTACCCGATCGCGGAAAACGTGCACCGCGACGGCATCCTGTTCACGACCACGGTGCCGGGCCCGAACGTGTCGGCGGCTTGCGCGAAACAGGCGCAGGACGCGGCGCGCGTCATCGTGGCGGAGCTGGGCTACGTGGGTGTGCTGTGCATCGAATTCTTCGTGCTGAACGACGGCACGCTGGTGGTCAACGAGATGGCGCCGCGGCCGCACAACAGCGGCCACTACACGATGGACGCGTGCATCACGAGCCAGTTCGCGCAGCAGGTGCGCGCGATGGCCAGGCTGCCGCTGGGCGATTGCCGCCAGCATTCGCCGGCCGTCATGCTGAACATCCTGGGCGACGTCTGGTTCGACGGCGACACGGACACGCCGCGCGAGCCCGCATGGGACAAGGTCCTCGCCATCCCGGGCGCGAACCTGCACCTGTATGGCAAGACCGAGCCGCGCCGCGGCCGCAAGATGGGCCACGTGACGTTCGTCGCGCCGACACTGGACGCGGCCCAGGCCAGCCTCGAACTGGCGTGCGGCATCCTGAACCTGCCGCTGTGACGCCGCTGTGACCGACCAGACGATCATCGCCGCGGCCGCGCGCGCGCTCGAGGCGGGCCTGCTGGTCGCGCTGCCCACCGAGACCGTGTACGGCCTCGGCGCGGACGCCGAGAACCCGGCCGCGGTGGCCGCGATCTATGCCGCCAAGGGCCGGCCGCAAGACCATCCCGTGATCGTGCACGTCGCGCCCGGGGCCGACCTCGGCCATTGGGCGAAGGACATCCCGCCCGAAGCGTTCAAGCTGGCCGAGGCGTTCTGGCCCGGTCCGCTGACGATGATCCTGCGACGGGCCGACGGCATTCCGGACGCCGTCTCCGGCGGCCAGGACACGGTCGGCATCCGCTGCCCGTCGCATCCCGTCGCCATCGAACTGCTGCGGGCGTTCAGAAGCGGGAAGGGCGGCATCGCGGCGCCGTCCGCCAACAAATTCGGCGCCGTCAGCCCGACCACGGCGGCGCACGTGCGCGCCGAATTCGGGGACGACCCGCGCATCGCGGCCGTGCTGGACGGCGGCCAGAGCCGGGTCGGCATCGAATCGACGATCGTCGACCTGTCGCGCCTTGCCACGCACGGCCCCGTGCTGCTGCGGCCGGGCTACATCGGCGTCGAGGCGATCGCGGCCGTGATCGGCCGCGCGCCGGCGCTGCCCGAACCGAAGCGGCCCGACCCGACGGCGCCGCGCGCTTCCGGCACGCTGGAATCGCATTACGCGCCGCACACGCCGGTGGGGCTGGTCGACGCGGACGTGCTGGCCGATGCGCTGGCACGGCTTGCCGGCCTGGGCCGCAAGGCTGCGCTGATCCACCACACGCCGCTGGCGCAATCGAACGCCGCGATGCCGCATGCGCACGTCGCGCTGCCCGGCGAGCCGGACGGCTACGCGCACGGCTTGTACGCGGCATTGCGCGCGATGGACGAAGTGGGCGCCGACTGCATCCTGGTCGAGACGCCGCCGCAGGCCGATGCCTGGCTGGGCGTCAACGACCGCCTGCGCCGCGCCGCGCACGGCACGAACGCCGCCGTGCAGGGGCTGATCTACAACACTTCCGCCGCGTAATTCGCGACAAAGCCTTCCCGGCGCCCGCCGCTTCGGGCATTCTTCAGGGCAACAACTATCCACCTGGCATAGCGCCAGCCTGAAGAATCCATGCGTTCCTCTTTTTCCCCGGGCCTCGCTCTCGGCCTGGGCCTGCTGCTGGCCGCCTGCAGCGGCGGCACCACGACCGGCGGTTCGCCGCAAGGCGTCGCCAATCCCGATCCGTTACCCGCTTCCAGTCCCGGCAGCCTCGTGGGCCAGGCGGGGGCCGTCCCCGTCAACGTGGGCGGCACGCCGCTGGCCACGTTGAGCCCGACCGTGATGGCCGGCTTCCTCGAAGCCGCGCAGCAGGGCACGCTGCTCGTGGCCGGCCAGCCGCAATGCGCCGTGTCCGTCTACCGCGTGCGCTACCGCACGGTCGGCGGCGCCGGCGAAGCGACGGATGCCAGCGCCGCCGTGTTCGTGCCGTCCGGCTCGGGCGCGTCGTGCGCCAACTCGCGTCCCGTCGTGCTGTACGCGCACGGCACGTCGCTGCAAAAATCCTACGACATGGCCGACATTGCCAGTAACACGGAAGCGCGCCTGGTTGCCGCCGTGTTCGCGGCGCAGGGCTTCATCGTCGTCGCCCCGAACTACACGGGCTATGGCGGCTCCAGCCTCGGCTACCACCCGTACCTGGACCGCGTGGCGCAAGCGGCCGACATGATCGATGCGCTGCGCGCCGCGCGTGCGTCGTTCGCGGCGATGGGCGCCCGCGATTCCGGCAAGCTGATGGTGACCGGCTATTCGCAGGGCGGCTACGTGGCGCTGGCCACGCAGCGCGCGATGCAGGAGCGGGGCAACGGCGAATTCGCGTTGACGGCGGCGTCCGGCATGTCCGGGCCGTATGCGATCGCCCGCTTCGGCGACGAGCTGTTCGGCGGCGCGCCGCGCGACGGCGCCACCTTGATCGTCCCGTTCATCGTCAACGCGGGCCAGCACGCGGGCGCCGCGCTGTACGACACGACGGCCGACATCTACGAAGCCCCGTACGCGGCCGGCATCGCCGACCTCGTGCCTGGCACGCTGGGATCGGGAGACCTCGTCAGCCAGGGCAAGCTGCCCGCGACGGCGTTGTTCGCGGCGGATTCGCAACCGCAGCTGCCCGGCTACACGCAATACTTCGGTGCCGGCAACCTGGTGCGCAGCGACTACCGCGCCGCCTACCTGGCGGACGCGGCCGCCCATCCGTGCGCGACGGATGCGGCGTGCGCGCCGCAGCATCCACTACGCAAGTGGTTGGCGCGCAACGACCTGCGCAGCTACGTGCCGGCCGCGCCGACCCTGCTGTGCGGCGGCCATGCCGACCCGACCGTCCCGTATTTCAACACGTCGTCCGCCGCGGCGTATTTCGGCGCGCGCGGCGCCGCCGTGACCGAACTGGACATCGACGACACGCCCGGCTTGAACGACCCGTTCCGCACGGCGAAGGCAGGCTTCGTCGCGGCCAAGGCACTGTTGCGCGCGGCGTCGGGCGGCGACAGCGTCGCGGCGTCATACCATGCCGGGCTGGTGGCGCCGTTTTGCATGGCGGCCACGCGCGACTACTTCCAATCCGTGCTGGCGCGCTGACGATTTCGTCGACGGCGTCGCATCGGCGCCGCATGTACCTTGCATGATCGGGTTCGCTTGGTTATTGTTGCTGCGCGCGAACGGGAGCTGGGGTATTTTGCTATACAACCGCCCTGAACACTGGCATAGTTAGCGAACGACGAATAGCACGCTCGTTCGTTTCAAAGAATACCTATCAGGAGACAAAATGCGTAACACTTCATTCGCGCTGGCGCTGCTGGCAGCAGCGGCACTCACGGCGTGCGGTGGCGGCAGCAGTGGTCCACGTGCCGGCGACCAGACGCCCGGCATCAAGTTCAGTTCCCAGGTGTCGTTCGGCGACAGCCTGTCCGACGTCGGCACCTATGGGGTCGGCGCCGTCAAGCAACTGGGCGGCGGCAAATTCACGATCAATGGCGACAACACGTCCGTCAACAAGGACCTGAGCGGCAAGAACTGGACCGAGTTCGTCGCGGCCCAGCTGGCCCTGCCGGCGCCGTGCCCGGCCCAGACGGGTCTCGAGGGCGATGCGACCAAGGGCTTCGCCGTCCCGGTCACGTTCAACGCTTCCTGCCTGAACTATGCGCAGGGCGGCTCGCGCGTGACGAACCCCGTCGGCCCGAACAACAAGCTCATCAATCCGACGCTGGGGCTGACGACCACGCCGGTCGTGACGCAGATCGCGAACCACCTGACCAAGGCCGGCGGCAAGTTCAGCGGTACCGAACTGGTCACCGTCATGGCGGGCGGCAACGACATCCTGTTCCTGCTGGGCGACCTGCAGGCCAAGGCCACCGCCGCCGGCACGGCCGCTGGCGCGCAGGCATTCGCCGTCTCGCTGACGACGCAGCTGGCCGCCGGCGCCCCGAACCCGGCCACGGCCGCGCAAGCGATCGGCCTCGCCATCCAGACCGAAGCCGCGCGCGCCGGGCACACCGATACGTCGATCGTGCAGGCGGGCGTGATGGCCGCCGTCCAGGCCGGCAACACGAACGCCGCCTCGGCCGCCGTGTACGGCCCGATGGTGGCCAAGGCGCAGGCCGATGCGCAGACGGCCGGCGCCAAGGCCGGCGCCGACTACGCCACCAACAACGCGGCCGGCATCGTGCAGGCGATGGGCACCGCGGGCGCCGAACTGGCCGCGCTGGTCAAGTCGCAAATCCTCGGCAAGGGTGCGAACTACGTCATCGTGAACAACCTGCCGGACGTGGCCTCGACGCCGGCCGGCAAGTCGAAGTCCGCCGACATCCAGAAGCTGATCGCGACGGCGGTCGACACGTTCAACGCGCAGCTGAAGGCCGGCGTGGCCAGCGAAGCGAAGGTGTTGTACGTGGACCTGTGGACCATCAGCCACGACGAGGTGATCAATCCGGGTCCGTACGGCCTGTCGAACACGTCGACGCCGGCATGCGGCCCGAACGCGCTGGCCGGCAGCTCGCTTGCCTGCAACATCACGAACGTGGTTTCCGGCGACGTCAGCCACTACATGTTCGCCGACGAGGTGCACCCGACGCCGTTCGAGAACTGGCTGGTGGCCCGCTACGTCCTCGAGCAGATGGCCGTCAAGGGCTGGCTGTAATCGTCACGACCGGAATTCAGGAGACAACATGAAAGTAAACCAACACGTCGTGCAATGCCTCGCCCTGGCCGGCCTGCTGGCCGCCACCGGCGCCGCGTCGGCGCAATCGAAGGGCCAGTGGGCCGTCGCCGTCGGCGTCAACCAGATCAACCCGAAAGTCGAAAGCGAAGCCATCTCGGCGCCGGCGCTGCCGAACACGCTGGCCGACGTCGGCAAGGACACGCAGCCCGTCGTCGTGCTGAACTACGGCCTGACGGACAACATCACGGGCGAATTCGCGATCGGCACGCCGTACAAGCACAAGATCTACGGCGCCGGTTCGATCCAGGGCAGCGGCCAGCTGGGCACGGTCGAGGCGATGCCGCCGACCGCGCTGCTGCAATACCGCTTCTTCGAGCCGACCTCGATGATCCGCCCGTACGTCGGCTTCGGCATCACGTATGCCTACTTCCAGAAGGAGACGGGCTCGTACCGCCTGACGGCGCTGTCGAACCCGGGGCCGAACCCGACCACGTTCAGCATCGACAACAAGTGGACCGTGTCGGGCCAGATCGGCGTGGCCGTGAACATCGGCGAACGTTTCTTCGTCAACGCCGCGTTCGTCAAGACCCGGCTGCGCACCGACGTGCATTACTCCACCGGCCAGTCGCAGCACATGCGCCTGGATCCGAACTCGACGATGCTGTCGGTCGGCTACAAGTTCTGAGCCTGCCGCAGCCGTTGCAAGGCCCGCTTCGGCGGGCTTTTTTCGTTCATGGGGCCGCGAAACGCAGGGCCGACAGGTACGCCGGCGGAATCGTCACCGGATACAGCGCCCCGGCAAACGTGGCCACGATCGTGATCGCCAGCACGGCGCCGCCCGCGACGGTTGCCCGGAACGCGGTGCCCCGCAGGCGCAGCGCGCAGGCCAGGTGCACGGTCAGCGCGACGAGCGCGGCGGCGTAGTACGGCACGAAGAACAGGAACCAGGGCGCGGTCTGCAACCCCGCCGCGGCGAAATAGAAATTCGTGTCCAGGCCGAGCCGCCAGCGCGCGCCCAGGACGGCGCCCACGTGCACCAGCAGGAAGAAGGCAAGGCAAGCGCCGGACCACGCCTGCGCCCGCCGCCACGGCCTGCGCCGCAGCAGCCGGATGCCCGAGGCCACCTGGCACGCCACGCAGGCCAGCAGCAGCGCTTCGACGGCGGGGATGCGCACCACCGCGCGCAATGCGTGCATGAACGCCAGGTGGCGCGCGACGCTGCCCACGGCCAGCACGTGGTTGACCAGATGCGGCAGCAGATACGCGGCGAGCACGAGGCCGGAAGCGCGGTGGATGCGGCGCCACAGGATCGAGCGCGCACGCGCCGGCGGGGCCGCGCGTGCGGCGTCAGGCTGCGTCGCTGGCGTCGGCATCGTCGGCAAACTCCAGCCGGTACACCCAGTCGGCTTCCTCGCGCTGCACGTCGCGCAGCAATTGCAGCGGCGTGCGGCCCGTCTGCGCCTTGCATTCGCGCGCCAGGTGCGACTGGTCGGCGTAGTCGTTGGCGAGGGCGTGGTCGGCCAGGTTCAGCGGCGCATTGCGCACCACGCGCCGCTGCGCCTGCAAAAAGCTGCGTTCGCCGCGCCGCAGCCGCACGAGGGTCTGCAGATTGGCGCCCACTTCGCGCAGGGCCAGGCGCTGCAGCTGGCGCGGGCCGATGCCCAGCATGCGACTCGCCAGGCCCAGGGTGACGTGCTGGCTCATGCGCCGGATGCGCAGCCAGGCCGACAGCGGCCGCACGGTCGCGTGCTCCAGCACGAAGCGTTCGACCAGCGCCTGGCGCGCGGCGTCGGAGCGGGCCGCGAACACGGCGTCCACCAGCGCCAGCCCGTGCGCCGGCAGCACGTCCTTCACGTCCACGAAACGGTTTTGCAGCGGCGCCAGGTCGGTGCCGAACAGCGCGTGGAAGGCGTCCGGGTGGAACATCACCATGAACGCGTGGACGTCGCCGCGGCTGCGCGACGTGACGGGCTGCGTGTGGCAGCCGCTGACCACGCAGCCGGACAGGCGCATGCCCGCCTGTTGCCCGGCGCTGTGCACCATGTCCGCTTCACCTTCCAGGAACCAGGTCAGCACGCAATGCAGGCTGGCGGGGAAGCGGTTCAGCAGGTCGTCGCCGGCCAGCAGGCTGCCGCGCGTGTCGCGCACGATGAACGCGCGCACGAACGGCGACACGTCCGTGCGGGGCTGGTGGAGGCGGGCGATCGGCGTTCGCGGGACGGGAAGGGCGCTCATGGGTTCATGGTAGGTTTGTCATGAACGCCAAATATAGAACAAACGCGACATCGCGCCCAGCCGGCGCGGCCGGAACGTTCCGATCCGGCTTAAAACGCTGCGATGCCCGTCTGCGCGCGGCCCAGGATCAGCGCATGGATGTCGTGCGTGCCCTCGTAGGTGTTGACCACTTCCAGGTTGACGAGATGGCGGGCGACGCCGAATTCGTCCGAGATGCCGTTCCCGCCCAGCATGTCGCGCGCCATGCGCGCCACGTCCAGCGCCTTGCCGCACGAATTGCGCTTCATGAGCGACGTGATCTCGGTGGCGGCCGTGCCGTCGTCCTTCATGCGGCCCAGGCGCAGCACGCCTTGCAGGCCCAGCGTGATTTCCGTCTGCATGTCGGCCAGCTTTTTCTGGATCAGCTGGTTGGCGGCCAGCGGCTTGCCGAACTGCTTGCGGTCGAGCACGTACTGGCGCGCCGTGTGCCAGCAATCCTCGGCGGCGCCCAGCGCGCCCCAGGCGATGCCGTAGCGCGCCGAGTTCAGGCAGGTGAACGGTCCCTTCAGGCCGCGCACGTCCGGGAACATGTTCTCTTCGGGGCAGAACACGTCGTCCATCACGATCTCGCCCGTGATCGAGGCGCGCAAGCCCACCTTGCCGTGGATGGCCGGCGCCGACAGTCCCTGCCAGCCTTTTTCCAGCACGAAGCCGCGGATGTCGCCGGCATCGTCCTTGGCCCACACGACGAACACGTCGGCGACCGGGGAATTCGTGATCCACATTTTCGCGCCCGTCAGGCGGTAGCCGCCGTCGACCTTGCGTGCGCGCGTGACCATCGACCCCGGATCGGAGCCATGGTTCGGTTCCGTGAGGCCGAAGCAGCCGATCCATTCGCCGGTGGCCAGCTTGGGCAGGTAGCGGCGGCGCAGGTCGTCCGTGCCGAACGCGTGGATCGGCACCATCACGAGCGACGATTGCACGCTCATCATCGAGCGGTAGCCGGAATCGACGCGTTCCACCTCGCGCGCGATCAGGCCGTAGGCGACGTAGTTCAGGCCGGGACCACCGTATTCGTCGGGGATGGTGGGGCCGAGCAGGCCCAGTTCGCCCATCTCGCGGAAGATCGCGAGGTCGGTGTGTTCGCGCCGGAAGGCGTCGAGGACCCGGGGCTTGAGCTTGTCCTGGCAGTACGCCGCGGCGGCGTCGCGCACCATGCGCTCGTCTTCGGTCAGCTGCTCGTTCAGCAGCAGCGGGTCGTCCCAGTGGAACGGGGCGTGGCGGGTCGGATCGGAACGGCTCATGGGGCTCCTGTCTGGTCAGTCAACCTGGTAAAAAGCCCGGACACGGGTAGTGTCCGGGCCTGACCATTATAGGAATCGCGCCGGCTGGCTGCTTGTCAAATCGCGACAGCCATTTTCATTTTTTGCACGACTGCCGCATTACCAGCTCAGCTTGAGCGTGTACTTGCCGCTCGTCGAGCCGGTGCCGCCGCTGTAGTACACGACGCGCACGTAGCGCGCCACGGTCGTCGAACCCGTGTTGGTGACGGAGGCGCCGTCGACCGCGCCCGCGCCGTTCTCGCTGCGCGCCACCAGCGTGCCCGAGCTGTTGTAGATGTACAGGTCGTAGTCGGAGCTGCTGTTCGGCGTCAGCGTCGCGCTCAGGGTCTTGCCGGCCGGGAGCTGGACGGCGAAGTAATCCGTGTCGGACGAGCTGCCCATCGTGCCGTTCACCGTCGTGCCGGCCGTCGTCACGCCGTTGGCGGTGGCCAGCGTGTTGTTCGACTCCGTTTCCGACACGGTGGTGCCGGTGCCGCCGCCACCCGTGCCGGCAGCCGCGTCCACGGCGGCCGAGGCGTCGACGATGCCGGTGCCGCAGCCCGAGCAGCTGGCCGGGAACGGCCGCGTGCTGGCCTTCAGCCGGCTTTCGACGTCGTCCGGCGACAGGTTCGGGTTCTTGGACAGCATCAGCGCGACCACGCCGGCCACGTGCGGCGTCGCCATCGACGTGCCCATGTACGACGCGTAGCTGTCCGAGCCCGGTGCCTTGGTGCCGGAATTCAGCGTGGACAGGATGGCGCCGCCCGTGTCGCCGCCCGGCGCCGCGACGTCGACGATGGTGCCGTAGTTCGAGTACGACGCACGGCCGCCGGAGCGGTTCGTGGCCGCGACGGCGATCACGCCCGAGCAGTTGGCCGGGTTGCTGTTGCTGGCGTTCTGCGACTCGTTGCCGGCTGCGACCACGATCACGGTCCCGCGCGAACGGGCGCTGTTGATCGCGTTCTGCGTGGTCGTGTCGCAGGCGCCGGGACCGCCCAGCGACATGTTGATCACCTGGGCGCGCGCGGCGATCGTCGGCACGCCGGAGACCGTGCCGCCGGACGCCCAGATCATGCCGTCGGCGATGTCGGACGTGTAGCCGCCGCACTTGCCGAGCACGCGCACGGGCACGACCTTGGCGCCGAACGCGACGCCGGCGACGCCGGTGCCGTTGTTCGTCGCCGCGGCGATGGTGCCGGCCACGTGGGTGCCGTGCCAGCTCGAATTTTCCGCCGCCTCGCCGCTGCCGCACTCGCCCGCGGCGACCCAGTCGCCCGGATCGCTCGCGTCGCTGTCGCGGCCGTTGCCGTCGTTCGAGATCGCGGTGTCGGTGATGAAGTCATAGCCGGCCAGGATCTGGCCGGACAGGTCGGCGTGCGGACGGTAGCCCGTGTCGATCACGGCCACGCGCACGCCCGTGCCCGTCGATTTGTCCCAGGCGGCGGGCAGGTTCAGGCCGCCGGTCGTCTCGAAGTAATCCCACTGCTGGTTGTACATCGGGTCGTTCGGCGTGAACATCGGATGCATGATGCGGTCGGGCTCGGCGTATTCGACCGATGCATCGCGGGCTTGCAGTTCGGCGGCCAGCTTGGCGGCGTCGGCCACCGGCACCTTGCGGTCCAGCTTGAAGACGCGGGCGCCCGTGCCGATGGTGCGCAGTTCCTGCAGCGTGATACCGAATTGCTGGCCGGCGCGGTCGACGATCGCCTTGCGCGCCGACGCCAGCGGCGCCACGCGTACCGCGTCCTGCAAGCCGCGCACGCCCTTGACGGCCACCGGCGCGCTGTCGTCCTTGTACTTGACGATCAGGCGGTCGGTGTGGGTCGACACGGTCGCGCGCTGCGCCGCGGCCGCCGGCATGTCCGCAGGGCCCCCTGCGTGGACGACGCCCGTGCCGATGCCCAGGATGGCGGCGGCACACACTTTCAAGATTGCCGGGTAGTTCGATTGCCGAGACTTCATGTTGTTTCCTTCGCGAGAAAAAACCATGGTGCGTCCCCAGGCGGGTATGCCCGGGACGGGTTATGTCCGGCGCCGGGTTGGCGTCGTGTCCGTCTGGTAGCGGACGGGACAGATTAGCGCGAAAGAAATGAACGTGAAGAAAATTTCACAATTGAATTCGAGGTTTTCACCACAGGTTTGGGCAGTGATAGCGCTAAAACCTAGAATCTTCGGAAAAGTGTGAACTCTACAAAAGAAGATATGTGGGTGACACGGCAATACAAATTGATGACACATCGTTACAATTTACCCAGCGCCACAGTTGTGTCAGGGAAATCCTGAAGATTCATGTTTCCTTCAGTTTTGTCGGGGTTGCCTGGATTTTGTTATAGATGTACTGCAACATTTCGGACTTGATCCTTGGGAGA
>Ga0308169_10004094_pt1 | contig 13763 bp, 6 predicted proteins | sample PhyBR1_2_FD_202139 | JGI IMG/M metagenome (GOLD analysis project Ga0308169, IMG submission 202139) | Phyllosphere microbial communities from UC Gill Tract Community Farm, Albany, California, United States - DLSLSB.R1 | ecosystem: Host-associated > Plants > Phyllosphere > Unclassified | place...
CGGTGCGCGTGGCGCCGCCCTTGAAGCGCTCGCCCGTATGGAAGTCATACCAGTCCGCGCCCGCCGGCAGGTACACCTGGCGCGACGTGGCCTTGTACGCGTACACCGGCGCCACCAGGAACGATGGTCCGAACATGTACTGGTCCTTGATGTTCTTGACCTTCTCGTCGTGCGGGAAGTCCATCACCAGGCCACGCATCATCGTGCCCGAACCGTAGTGCGTGTCGGCCGCCATCGTGTAAATGTAGGGCATCAGGCGATAGCGCAGCTTCAGGTACCACACCATATTGTCGCGCATGGTGTCGTCGCCGTTGGCGATATTGTAGATCTCGCGCTTGACCACTTCACCGTGCGACCGGAACAGCGGCGTGAAGGCGCCGAACTGGAACCAGCGCTGGTTCAGCTCACGCCATTCCTTCATGTCCTCCGGATTGGCTTCGGCGCGCGAGGTGACGCGGTTTTCCTGGGCCGAGCCCACGTCGCCCGTCTGGTAGCGCACTTCCTGCGCGTAGCCGCCGATATCGTGCGTCCAGTTCGGGATGCCCGACATCGACATGTTGGTGCCCGATGCGATCTGGTCGAACAGGTTGTTCCAGCGGCCGACCGTATCGCCGCTCCATACCGCCACTGAATTGCGCTGGATACCGGCAAAGCCCGAACGCGACAGGATGAACTGGCGCTTGTCCGGCTGGTCGCGCGCCAGGCCATCGGCCATCGCGCCCGTGCTCACCAGGCTATACGGGTTGAACGTGATTTCGCCGGCGCCATACACGGTCGGGCCGATCAGCGCCTTGAAGTCTTCCAGGCGGCTGTTGGACAGAATGTCAGGCTCGGTATTGTCCATCCACCAGGCGTCGAAGCCGAGGTCGACCAGTTTCGTCTTGAGCTGGCGATAATAGATGTCGCGCGCTTCCTTGGTGTACGGGTCGTAGTGACTGTTCAGGTAACCCTTGCCGACCCAGTCGCGCGAGCCATTCTCGACGTTCTTGGTCCACATATAGCCCTTGGACTCGAGCTCCTTGTAGTTGTCGGTATTGGCGTAGAACTTGCCCCATACCGACAGCATGATGCGCGCGTTCTGCTTGTGCACCGCGTCGACCATGCCCTTCGGGTCCGGGAAGCGTTTCTGGTCAAAGTCGTGCGAACCCCAGCCATCTTCGGGCCAGTAGAACCAGTCCTGCACGATGTTATCGAGCGGCCAGCCGCGCTTGCGGTATTCGGTCACCGTGTCGAGCAGCTGCTGCTGCGTCTCGTAGCGCTGGCGCGATTGCCAGAAGCCGTACGACCACTTCGGCATCATCGGCTGCTGGCCGGTCAGGTGGCGGTAGCCGGCGATCGCGCGGTCCATGTTGTCGCCACTGATCACGTAGTAGTTGATCGCCTCGGCGATCTCGGACGACAGCGTCAGCGAATGGCGCTCCGGCGCCGGCAATGGATTGTTGTGGGTGATCGCGACCATGCCGCCCGATGGCTTCCACTCCAGGTGCAGCTTGACCGGCTTGTTCTTGGCGAACTTGACCTCGAAGTTGTGGTACCACGGGTTCCAGCCCATGCGCCAGACATCCATGACCTGCTTGCCGTCCACCGTCAGCGTCACGTAATCCGACGAGTACAGCTGCATCTTGTGCACGCCCGGCTTGTCGCTGCTCATCGTGCCTTCCCAGACCACGCGCACGTCCTTCAGGTCCTTGTGCGGGCCCAGTTCTTTCGGCCAGTTCTCGTCGAGGTCTTTCAGATACTGGTAATCGATGTCTTTCTCCTGGCGCGTGAGCGCCAGCTTGCCGCCAATGTAGTAGCGGGCCGTCAGGCCTTCGCTCTTGCCGTCGGCGCCGCGCAGCACCAGGTCGCGTGACATCAGATCGTACGGCGTCTGGTCACCGAAGCGAGAAATCGAATTGTTATCCCACAGGACGCCATAGCCCTTGTCGGACACGACGAACGGCACCGCGGCGATCATATTGTGCTGCTGGAGCAGCACGTCTTCGCCGTTGTAGTTCATCTGGTTGTTCTGGTGCTGACCCAGGCCGTAATACGCATCCTTCGTGCCGTGGTTGAAGCCCTGCTTGATCGCCACGAACGGCTTGCCGCCCACGTTCACGGGCTGCATCGATTCGGATGCCTGCGCCAGGAAGCGCTTGCCGTTCGCATCGAAGAAGGCGACCTGGCCGTCCTTGAGCGACACGGTGGCGGCGATCTTGCCGGCCTTGAGCTGGACCGTGTCATTGCCGGGTGTGACGGTGAAGGCGCAGCTGCTGGCGCATGGCTTGGCGACCGTCATCAGGGATGGCGTGAGCGTCTTGTCGGCCTGGTCGAGCTTGACCACCTGGACGATGTTGTCGCTCATGAGGTTCAGCCGCACCACCTTGGCGCCGCTGTCGGGACGCACGTCGATACCGGTCGCGGTCTGTTGGAAGGTGCCGGCATCGGCCCCGGTTGCCGCCAGCATCACTACTGCGGCCGCCACTTGTGTCATACGCATTTGTCGATCTCCTGTTGTGTACTTTTTATGCTTGTTACTTGCTATGCTTATTACTTGTCATGCTTACTCGGTATAAGTGCCCAGCCGGACCTTGAGGACGGTCGGCGTGGCCGGCAGGTTCAGGCCGTAATCGGTCTGGTCGCCATTCCAGTTGCGCTCCATGACCCATTTGCCATTCGCGTCGAAGCGCCCTTCTTCGACCCGCGCCAGCATCGACGGCTTGCCGTCGTTGGCGCCACTGCCGGAGAGCTTCACGCGCGCCTGCTGGCCGACGATGACGAATTCGTTGTCGCCGATCTGCGCGAACGCGACGCCGCCGCCCGGCTGCTCGGTGCCCGACTGGTACTCGTTCTTGTCCTTCAGGTACTGGCGCTCGCCGAACTGGAACTCGCGGAACGACACGTTCGCGGTCCAGCCCTTCATGGCCACCGTCTGCGCGGCGCGGTCGTCGCCCTCGGCCACGCCGTAGGTACGGCCTTCGAACGCCCAGCGCGCCCACTGGCGCGTCATCGGTGCGAACACGCCGAACACCTTGGCGAACGGTTCGACCATCCGCTTGTCGGTGTGCTTGGCACCCAGCGGGTAGTTGCTGTAGTCGGCGTAATCCAGGCCGAACGGCGCGACGCCAAGCGCGCCCATGCCCAGGGCCTGGTACACATAGCGCGCGTAGCCGGGCGCGTTGCCCATTTCCGGGATCATCAACGCGTTGTCAGGGCGCTGGAACGACTTGAGGATCGCCGTGACTTTGTTCGATTCCGGCATGTAGATGTCCGGCGCAGCGAAGTCGATGTGGGGCGCGGCCACCTTGTAGATATCGAGCACGTCGTAGGTCGGCCCGCCGCTGGCAAAGCCCCCGCCGTCCTTCCACAGCGCCGCAGGTTTGCCGTCCAGCGCCGGTTCGCGCAGTGCGTTGTTGACGAACATCGGCAAGTCGTAGACCGCGCGGCCGGCCTTGGCAATCGACTCGATGTAGCTGGCGATCGCCCAGGAGTGAAAGTACTGGGCGGCGTAGTCGCCGTACACCTGGGACCAGGTCCCGCTCGTGACGCCCTGGACCTTCGGCGTCTGGCGCGCCACGACGGCGGCCGGCACGGGCTGCGCGAACGCTGCCTGCGCGCGCGCGCCGTAGTCGCGCTCCACGCCGTACGTGCCCACCTCGTTCTCGACCTGCACCAGGATGACGGTGCGGTGCGCGCTGTCGATCTTCTTGATGTGCTCCATCATGCGCACGAACGCGCGGCGGTCCAGCGCCAGCGTCTCTTCCGCGAACGGCGAGTGGCTGTAGACGGTCTTGCCGTCCTTGTCCTTCATGCGCGGGAAGCGCGCGTTGTCGAACTTGACCCACTCGGGCAGGTAGCCCGGCCCCGTGTTCTTCCAGGTGCCGAACCAGACGATCACGAGGCGGATCTTGTGTTCACGCGCCTGTTTGACCAGCGTGTCAAGAAAGCTGAAGTCGAAGCTGCCCTCCTTCGGTTCGATCTGCTCCCACGCAATGGGCATCTCGAGCGTGTTGGCGCCCGCATCCTTCAGCGCGGCCCAGACCTTCGGCAAGGCCGCCGGGTAGTTGCTGGAGTTGTGGGCCTGGCCCGCCAGCATCGTGAACGGCGCGCCGTCGACGATCAGGGCGTGGCGGCCATCCTTGCTCTCGAGGCGCGGCAGGTCGGGCGCGGCGGGCGCGGCCAGCGCGCCGTGCGCCGTCAAGGCCAGGCACAGTGGCGCGAGATGCGTCAGGCGGCGGGCGATCTGGTTCAGCTTCATGCGGGTTGTCTCCTTCGTGGTGTCGTTTTTTATTTGAACAGCGAGGCAGACACGGTGCGGCTCTGCCCTTGTTTGAGCTCGACCTCGGTCACCCAGGCGCCGTAGCGCAGCTTGACCTTGCCGTCGTTCGACGGGGCGCGCACGGTGACGTTCTTCAGCAGTCCCTTGCGCCAGACGATGTCGACTTCGAAGCCGCCGCGCGCACGCAAACCCTTGACCGAGCCGGTGGCCCACGCCTTGGGCAGCCCTGGCAAGACCTGGATCTCGCCCGCGTGCGATTGCACGAGCATTTCGGCCATCGCGGCGGTGGCGCCGAAATTGCCGTCGATCTGGAATGGCGGGTGCGCATCGAGCAGGTTCGGGTAGGTGCCGCCTGCGTTGTTATGTTCCGAGAAAATGCCGCCCTGTTCAGCGGCGCGGGCGCCCGGCGCGGCCAGCACGCCGCGCAGCATGCGGTGGGCGCGTTCGCCGTCGTGCAGGCGGGCCCAGAACGCCATCTTCCACGCCATCGACCAGCCGGTGCCGGCGTCGCCCCGGGCTTCAAGCGTGCGCTTGGCGGCAGCGGCGAGCTCCGGCGTTTTCATGGGCCCGATCTGACGGCCTGGGAACAGCGCGAACAGGTGCGACACGTGGCGGTGCGTGTCGTGGGGCGTATCGAGCACCGGATCGTGTTTTTCGTCCAGCCATTCGAGTAGCTGGCCCCAGCTGCCGATGCGCGGGCCGGCAAGGCGGTCGCGCATGTTCGTCAGCTCGGCGCGCAGTTCAGGATCGATGTCCAGGATGCCGGCCGCTTCGACCGTGTTATTGAAAAGGTCCCAGACAATCTGCTGGTCGTAGGCGATGCCGTCTTCCACCGGACCGTGCTCGGGCGACCAGCCTTGCGGCGCCACCAGGCGTCCGTCGGGCAGCACCTTCAGGTAGTCCTGCCAGAATGCAGCGGCCTCCTTCATCATTGGATAGGCCGTCTCGCGCAGGAAGCGCTCGTCGCGCGTGAAGGCGTAATGCTCCCAGAAGTGCTGGGCGTACCAGGCGTTGCCCGTCTTGTTCCACAGGTAGCCCATCGCGCCGAACGGGTTCGACTCGGTGCGCAGCGTCCAGCCGCGAATTGGCGCGCCATCCTTGCCCTTGAATTCCTGCGCCGTCTGCTGACGCCAGACCGGCGCCAGGCCGCTCACGAAACCGAAGAACGGTTCGGCCAGCTCAGAAAGATTGGTCACCTCGGCCGGCCAGTAATTCATCTGGACGTTGATGTTCGTATGGTAGTCAGCGTTCCATGGCGGCGCATAGCTGTTGTTCCACAGGCCCTGCAAGTTGGCCGGCAGCGAGCCGCGCGAACTGGCGGTGAGCAGGTAGCGGCCATACTGGAAATACTGCGCTTCGAGTTCCGGATCGCCCCCTTCGCGCGTGTAGGCCAGGAGGCGCGCATCGGTCGGCAGCGCGCGGCGCTCGGCGAGCGTCGGGCCCAGATCCAGCTCGACGCGCTTGAGCAGGCCGCCCAGATCGCGCTCGTGTTCGACGCGCAGCTCGTCGATGGGGCGCGCCGCGGCCGTACTCACCTGCTGCGTCACGCGCGCCAGCGGGTGGCCGCCTTCGAAGCGGCGCGCCGGATCCATCACGAAGCTGGTGCCGGCGCCCAGCACCAGCGTGACCGAATTCGCATTCGCAAAGCCGATCCGCTTGCCGTCCACGGCCAGCTTGCCGCCGTCATTCTGCACCTGGACCTGGCTCGCATACGACATCACATTGGTGCTCGGCGCCTGGTCCGGCAGCACGAAGCCGGCCAGCGTGCCCGCCGCGTACAGCCGGTTGCCAGCGACAGCGAGGTTGGCGCCGTGGCGGTCGGTCAGTGCGACGCTGCCCGTGTAGCGGCCCGGCTTGTCGGCGGACAGGCGCAGCACGATCACCTGCGCGGGATAACTGGCCCAGGCTTCGCGCTTGTAGTTCACGCCGTCGTGCGTGTAGGTGACCGTGTGCACGCCGCGCACCAGGTCGAGCGAGCGGCGGTAGTTGGTCACGCCGCTCACATGCGCCGGCAGGTCGACCAGCACGTCGCCAAACGGCTGGAACGCGCCCATCGTCTTGTCGTCGCCGGTCCAGAGCGTGATGTCGTTGAATTGCAGGTGTTCGCGGCCTGGCTGGCCGAACACCATGGCGCCGATGCGGCCATTGCCGATCGGGAGAGCTTCCTTCTCCCAGCCGGTGTCGTTGTCCTGTGCGGGCGCGTTGTAGCGCAAGACAAGGTCGGGAGCGGCCAGCGCGGCGCCGGCAAAGGTCAGGCCGAAGCCAAGGCTGGTGGCGGCAAGCGCCAGGCGCAGTGTGTGATGCAGAGTCATTGGGTAAGGGGCTTTCCGTGCACGATGCCGCGTCCGGCAGTGCTCATGTAGACAACGCCGAAGCGGTTCATGTCACCGACGATGAAGTGGCCGTCGCCAGGGCCGCCATACTGGTGCGCGTCATCGTTGATGCGCTGCCAGGTGGCGCCCGTGTCGAGCGAGCGGTAGATGCCGCGCACGCCCTTGACACTGCCCCAGATGAACACCGTCGGATACGTTTTGCCCGGTGCAGCCTTGCCGAAACCGACCGCGCCGCAATAGTCGATGTCGAACACCGGCTTGAAGTTAACGCCGCCATCGATCGAGCGCGCGAGGCCCCCCTGCTTGAGCGGGGCCCACAAGTCGCCTTCACGTTCGGGCGCCGCGCGGATCAGGCGCGAGCCACCCGAAGGCAGGCTGGCGCGCGCCGTGAACGTGGCGCCGCTGTCGCTGCTGGCCACCAGGGCCTTGTCATCATACGCGTAGAACACGTTCGCCCGCACCGGATCGGCCACCGCGCGCATCCGGTTGCCCGTCAGGCCGGCCACCGGACTCCAGGTCGCGCCCGTGTCGCCGGAGCGGAACGAGGTCGTCGAGTCCTGCGGCGTGTGCACGAGCGTGGCGCCATCGGCCGAGATGGCAATCTGGCCCCGCTTGCCCTGCATCGCCGGCGTCTTGCTCCAGCTGGCGCCGCCGTCGCGCGTGACCAGCATCGCGTCGCCCACCCGCACCAGGGTGCCGGGCCGGCGCGCCGCCGCGTCCAGGCCCGTGGTGGTGCCGATTTCCGGCTTGTGGATGCGGCCATGGCGCGCCGGATCGTCATGCACGAAGCCGTCGTAGTCGCCGATGGCGGACACCAGCGGCGCGCCCGGCATGCTCACCAGGCCAAGGGGCACCGTCTCTTCCAGGCCCTTTACCGTGAACGTCCAGGTGGCCGGGACGGCGTCGATGTTCGCGCTGCGGAAGATGCCGTTGCCGGACGTGACCCAGACCGCACGGGGATCGCGAGGGTCGAATTCGACCGAACCGGCCCAGTGGATGGCGTGCCCTTCGAGCCAGGGCACGCCGGCAGCGTCGCGCCGGAAGCCCCGTGCAATCACGTCAGTCCAGCTGGCGCCGGCGTCGCTCGACACCAGGATGCGATCGCCCTTGGCGTCGCCCTGGGGGATGAACGTGTTGATGGTCGAGACGACGAGCCGGCGCGGATTGGCCGGGTCGACGCTGATGCCGGCGAACGGGCGCGTCCAGCCGGCCGGCGTGACGTTCGTCCAGGCGCCGCTGGCAAGCGCATAGCGCCAGACCTGGCCCCGTTGCATGGGCTCAAGACCGCGCTGGTCGGGATGCGGGCCGGAGCCGTCGGCGTAGGCGAGGTACAGGTTGCCCGCGCCATCGAGCGCGGCGCGCTGTGGCATCAAGTCCGCCGGCCCGCCCTTCACCGGCTGGAAGCTCGTGCCGGCATCGTCGCTGCGGTACAGGTTGGGGCCGACGCTGCCGAAGCGCGAGACGCCGACGAACACCCGGCGCGCGTAGCCGGCCTGCACGCTGGCAGGATCCGGCAGCACGATATTCAGGCCGACGTCGTTGGGCGTTGTCGTGACGGGCAGCGCGTCGTTTCTCTGCCAGGACTTGCCGGCATCGTTGCTGGTGAACAGGCCGTTGCGGCGTGAGCCAAGGTACAGACGTGTATCTGGTGACTTAGTTGATCCTTGCGTCGATCCCGGATCGACGGCGAGCCGCTCGCCATTTTGCCGACCGAAGCCGTTGCCGTGCGTTTTGAACTGGGTGGTGACATCGACGACGTCGAAGGTCTTGCCGTAATCGGTCGAGCGCAGGATGGCGGTGCGACCGCCGTTCAGGTAGGCGATGCCGGCCAGCAGCCAGATGTTGCCGGCATGGTGCGGGTCGACGGCGAGTGCATCGATGCCCAGGAAACCCGTCTGGTCTTCGCCGACCCAGTCGAGCAGCGGATACCAGCGGCCCTCTTTTGCGCTCCAGCGGTAGGCGCCGCCAACGTCGGTGCGGGCATAGGCGACATCCGGCTCGCTGCGGCTTGGGACGACGGCCGTCACGAAGCCGCCACCGCCGATCACCACGTTGTCCCACACGTAGGCGGCAGGTGCGGTCGCTGGCACTGCGGCGCCCGACGATGGCGTCGCGGGCGCGGCATTGGTCGCTGTGGCCGTGGCCGTGGCGGCGGCCCCGACAACGATGGCCGCGACCGCGCCCACGAACACGCCAAGCTGGCGCGCGTACGTGGAAGGCATGGTGTCTCCTGATTATTTTTATGTGCCGCGCGTGGGTTGCGACTATTAGCTTGCTGCAAACCATGCTAAACAATACAAACGATGCTGGCAAGCAGAATGTTCGCGCTAACAAATAAATTTCAGGATACGAACCGCGATGTCGAGCAACTTCTCCAAGGATTCATGATTGCGTATAACATTGGCGACCTACACGAATTCAAATCAGGAGATTGCATGAACATCAGCGGCGAAATGATCATTGGCGGGCGCATTGTGCGCGGCGCGGGCGGCTCCATCCGCGCCTTCAATCCAGGCACGAAGCAAGAATTTGAACCGGCGTTCGGCCTTGCCACGGCCGACGACCTGGACAGCGCCTGCCTGCTGGCCGACGCGGCCGTCGAGCCGTACCGTGCTTTGTCCCTCGAGCAGCGCGCCACGTTTCTCGAGACGATCGCACAGCGCATCCTCGATCTGGGCCCGGTCCTGATCGAACGCGCCAGCCAGGAAAGTGGGCTGCCGACAGCGCGGCTCGAAGGCGAACGCGGTCGCACCATCGGACAGTTGCGCCTGTTTGCCAAGGTCGTGCGTGACGGTCTGTTCCTGGAAGCGACGCTCGACTCGGCCCTGCCCCAGCGGACACCGCCACGCGCCGACCTGCGCATGCGCAAGATCCCGGTCGGCGCGGTCGCCGTGTTCGGGGCCAGTAACTTCCCGCTCGCGTTTTCCGTTGCCGGCGGCGACACGGCCTCGGCGCTTGCCGCCGGCTGCCCGGTCGTCGTCAAGGCGCACAACGCACACCTGGGCACGTCAGAACTGGTCGGCAAAGCGGTCCTGCAGGCTGCGCTCGACTGCGGCATGCCCGACGGCGTGTTTTCGCTGCTGATCGGCGAAGGCAACGCCATCGGCGGCGACCTCGTGCGCCATCCGGCGATTCGCGCCGTCGGCTTTACCGGCTCGCGCGCAGGCGGACTGGCGCTGGCGCAAATTGCCAGCAGCCGCAAGGAGCCGATTCCCGTGTACGCCGAAATGAGCAGCATCAATCCGGTCTACCTGCTGCCGGGCGCCCTGGCCAGCGGCGGCGCTGCGCTGGCAAGCGCGTTCGTCGACTCGCTGACGATGGGCGTGGGGCAGTTCTGCACCAACCCGGGCCTGGTGATCGGCATCGCCGGGCCACAGCTCGATACCTTCCGCGCGGCAGCGACGGCCGCGCTGCAGCTCAAACCGGCCGGCACCATGCTCACCGCCGGCATCCATTCGGCCTATACGGACGCGGTTGGCATTCGCGCCGGCATCGCTGGCGTCACGCTGGTTGCGCACGGTAGCAGCGAAGGCGCGGGCTGCGCGGCAAAGGCGGCGCTGTACGAGTGCGACGCCGCCACGTTCCTGGCCAATCCGGCACTCGAAGAAGAAATCTTCGGGCCGGTGTCGCTCATGATCGCCTGCCGCGATGACGACGAACTGCTCGCCGTCACGCGCCACCTGGAAGGCCAGCTGACCGCCACCGTGCACGCGGTTGCGACTGACCATGCGCTGGCTGGTGCGCTGTTGCCGCTGCTCGAGCGCAAGGTCGGCCGCATCCTGTTCAATGGCTTCCCGACCGGCGTGGAGGTAGCGCATGCGATGGTGCACGGCGGCCCGTTCCCGGCCACCACCGATCCGCGCAGCACGTCGGTGGGCGCGACGGCGATCGAGCGCTTCCTGCGGCCAGTGTGCTACCAGGATGTGCCAGCCGACCTGCTGCCCGATGCACTCAAGGACAGCAATCCGCTGCGGCTCGCACGCTTGGTAGACGGCGCACTGACGCTGCCTGCGTAACGGTCGGGACCGCAACAAAGAACGCGACACATCCAGCGACCAGGCGCAGCAACCAGGCCCGGCAGCCAGGCCGGCAGCGCCAGCTAATGGTACTGAATGTCGCGATCGTCGTCGTCATCCATCGCCAGGTGCGCATCATCCGGGACGAGCGACAGTTCGACCCGGATCTCGTCGGCCTGAATGACATTGCCCGCTGGAGGACGATCGCCATCGACACGCACCCACGACAACACGAGCTCGCCGAAATTGACGCGCTGTTGCCGTACCAGCAGGTTTGATAAGTCGAATTCGAGCCTGGGCATGCCATGGTGCGCTGCGGCGGCAATCTGGAAGGCGCCCAGCGTGCCGATCAGCGTCGCGTCCCGCTCTGCCGGTGACGCGAACAAGGGGGGCATGTCGAGGTAGAGCGCGTAAAAGAAGCCGCCCTTCGCTGCAGCCTTGCCAATCACCAGATTGTCGAACACCAGCTTGATGATCGCCGGCATCGGCCGCGCATCGGACTCGCCCGTGTCACGGCACAGCGCAACCACCCTGGCCAGTTCGGCCGCATCGCTTTTCGCCAGCCGCAGCAGCACCGATACCGACTGCTCGTCGAACGGCACCTGCGCCACACCACTCACCGACCGCCGCGTATTCGACAGGCGCCGCCCCGCGATCGCCCGGAACGACCGGAACGGCGGCCGCTGCAGGATCGCAGCGCGCGCTGCGGGCGCTGCGGGCGCCGGCGGCAGTACCTTGGGCACGGCGGTCGACGCGTACGAGGTGCCCAGCCAGCTGGGCGTCCTCGTCTTGTAGCGCTCGATGCTGAGACCCGTCGCATAGTCATGGTTGCCCGCCCAATACACATCGCTGTTAGTCGACGAATATGGATTTGCCGACGCGGGCACGGTTTTGCCCGAAAGCAGAGACCATGCGTGCGTCAGGCGATCGATGCTGGCGTGATGGAGGAAAAAGATGGGGTCGAGCGGCGACTGCATCGTGCTCATGACGCCACCGATCAGATCATGAATCGGGTTGTGGACGTCTTCGATGATCGGTTCGAACGCATTATTTTTGCCGCGCTGAAAATTGCGCACTGACGACGCGAATGGCGCCAGGCTCAGCGCGCTGTGAACGTTTGCGCTCTGCCGGGGCACATACAGGGGATTGCCGGGCGCCGGATCGGTGAATTCCGCTGGCAAGGTGGCGTAGGAATAATAGTCCCAGTACGGCAGCATCAGGTAGGGGTTGCCGGACACCGTGCGCAGCTGCTGCTCGAAATGGTACAGATACCCGCGGTGCCACGCGATGAAATACGGCACCCCGTGCGGACAGCGGTTGACATGCACATTGGCCCAGTACGCGAACGATCCGCGGTTGGCCTGGTTGGTATTGCTGCGCATCGTCGCGATCGCATTGACGAACGCAGGGTACTGGTTGGTGGTCTTGAATTGCTTCCATTCGAGCCGCGGACCACTGCTGGCCTGCGCTGCCGCCAGCTCGGGGAGACACTGTGCAACAGTGACCCCGACACCTGATTTTAAAAACATTCTCCTGGAGCCGCTGTGGGTTTTCATCGCATTCCCCGACTGAACAAAATGCTGTACATGTTCAGTCGAGTGTAGAAACACATGCGGTGACCGGCAGCGCACACCTTCACCAGAATTAAGCGCGATCAAATGTGCGCCAAAGCGCGTGGCTCACATCGGACAATTGGTGCGCTGACAGCGATAAATCCGATGACGCTTAACGCGTGTTGCCGCGCGTTGCGACATCCAGCCACACCGCGAGGGTCAGGATCAGGCCTTTGACGATCATTTGCCAGTACGCATCCACGTCCAGCATCGACATGCCGTTGTCCAGGCTCGCCATCACGAGCGCGCCCACCAGTGCGCCATGCACGGTGCCCGCGCCGCCGCGCATCGAGGTACCGCCGATGAAGCAGGCGGCGATCACGTCGAGCTCGGCCGACACGCCGGCCGACGGCGAACCGGCCGCCAGGCGCGCCGTGTTGATCAGGCCAGCCAGCGCGCACATCAGGCCCATCAGGCCAAAGATCCACAGCTTCACCTTGCGCACGTCAATGCCGGACAGGCGCGTCGCTTCCATATTGCTGCCCACCGCGTAGATGCGACGGCCGAACACGGTCTGCCGTGCGATGTAGCTGAACACACCCAGCAGCACCAGCAGGATCAGCACCGGCAGCGGAATGCCTTCGTAGCTGTTGAAGGTCGAGATCAGGCCGGCCAGCACGGCACCGGCAATCACCACGCGCAGCGCCGAGCGCCACATCGGAATCACCGGCAGCTTGTGACGTGCCTGGCTCGCACGCTGGCGCCAGACCAGCACGCATGTCAGCACGAACAGGGCCACGCCCAGGATGCTGCCCCACAGCGGCGGCAGGTACGCCTGGCCCAGCTGCTCCATGCCAGGCGACACGGGCGCCACGGTGGCGCCGCCGGTCAGCCCCAGCACGACCCCGCGGTAGGCCAGCATCCCGCCCAGGCCGACAATGAAGGACGGTATGCCCGCATACGCCGTCAGGTACCCGTTGAGGAACCCGCACAACAGCCCCGCGCCGAGCACGATGATGACCGACAGCGGCAGCGGCAAGCCGTGCGTGACATCGAGCACGGCGGCCATGCCACCAAGAAGCCCCAGCAACGAGCCGATGGACAGGTCGATTTCGCCGGCGATGATGACGAACACCATGCCGCAGGCGAGGATGCCGGTCACCGACATCTGGCGCATCAGGTTCGACAGGTTGCGCGCCGAGGTGAAGCCGCCATCGGTCTTCCAGCTGAAGAAGGCCCAGATCAGCGCGATTGCCACCAGCAGCGCCAGAATCTTGTACTGCGTGAAAATCCGTTTGAACGTCATCGTGGTCATTGTGTGATTGTGGTTGTCATGCGTGATGTGGGATCGATGGCGCCGCAGCCGCCTGGCCGAGCGCGGCGGCCAGCACCGTTTCCTGGTTCAGGTTCTGGTTGACGAAGTCGCCGTTCAGGCGCCCTTCCTTCATCACCAGCACGCGGTCGGACACGCCCAGGACTTCGGCCAGTTCGGACGAGACCATGATGATCGCGATCCCCTGCGCCGCCAGTTCCAGCATCAGTTTGTAGATTTCGAACTTGGCGCCGACGTCCACGCCGCGCGTCGGCTCGTCCAGGATCAGCA
>Ga0308169_10004095_pt1 | contig 13762 bp, 15 predicted proteins | sample PhyBR1_2_FD_202139 | JGI IMG/M metagenome (GOLD analysis project Ga0308169, IMG submission 202139) | Phyllosphere microbial communities from UC Gill Tract Community Farm, Albany, California, United States - DLSLSB.R1 | ecosystem: Host-associated > Plants > Phyllosphere > Unclassified | place...
AGGATATGCACTGGGCCATCAAGGGCTTCATCACCCTCATGTGGCCATTCGTCGACGCCAACACGAAGAAGAAGGTGAAATTTGTCGATGCGGCCGATAGGGGCATCATCAAGGACGGGGAGGTGCACGCCGATCAGCTTGCCACCGAGTGCGGCGGCGACTTGGACGTGAGTCGCCTGCACCGTGACCCGCAATCTAGCCGCATACGCAAGGGGTCCGGGAGTGCTGAGCGCAGATGCCGTACGACCACGATACGTACTGGGACACCATGGTCGAGACGTGTCTCCGGCGGCGGCGGGAGCAGGAAGAAGCATTCCGGAGAGGAGTCGCTGCTGTGGGGAGGGAGGAGCGAGAATGGCGAGTGCAGAGGACGGTAGGGGAGGATCCTGGCGCCTCCAAGGCTAAGCCATTGGAGTGGAGCTCGGACGATGTCGATTGATGGAATATCCTCCGCATAATGACGAGAGTACGCTCGAAAAAGTGCCTTCGATATGATCGTGACGAGCCAGGATGAGTATAGTTACAGGTGCGCAGCCTCGACATGTACGAGCGTTTACTGCGTTCGATGTCAGAGGCCATGTATACACAGTGCATATGTTGTTCTTGGGCGTTATTGTTTCTGGAGCGGGTACCGCCACCCGCCCCCTCCGTCCTTCGCATCCGATTCCTGACCTCATCGCCGCGCCCTCCCGCGTCACCTGCAGCCGAGCGATCGCGTATCTGCAGCTCACTTCTTGGCCCGCCTCCCTCCTCGGACTTTGTCCTTGATCTCCACGGCAGGCTTTTTATCCTTACCCTTTTCCTTGACCACCGTGGTCCATCCATCAGCCCCCTTACCCAACTGGGACCCCTCTTCACCGCCGCTTTCCTCGACCTCTGCGATCGGAACATACTCCTCCACTTTCTGCGTCTTGGGCCTCAATCTCTTCTCCATGTTTTCCACCACTCCAGCTGTACGCCCCGACCCCGGCACCTGTCTCGCCACGTTGCTCAGGATCCCTGGAGCTCGATCGCCGTTCGTCTGCTTCGGCAGCTGTGCTGCAATTTCCCTTACGGTCACGCTCGCGGCGGCCTTGGCCCGAATACGGTCCTCCCGCTGGGCGCGTCGCTCGGCCGCCGCGTCTCGCGCAGTCGACGAACTCAGTTGTGGAGTCTTGAAAAGCGACTTGGACGTGCAAGGTGGAGGCGGCGGGGACCCTACGGACGCATTTACCACCTCCGAGACCGACTTTGACCTGCCGTGCATCCGTCGCGCTCTGGTGTCGATAGTCAGGCACGCCATCTCGGGGATACTGGGTGACTTGGGCGAAGTCACCAGCGACCCCCGCCTCTCTCCCATCTCCCGCCTCGTCAGAACAGGCGAGTTCGTCAGCGGCGTATGCAGCACCGTCCGCAATGAGCTGTTGGTCGTGGACCTCGAAAGCGTCGGAAGATCCGCATGCATAGCGGTCGATGGCCGGATCTCGAGGATCCGGCCGTGCGGCTCGTCCTCGTACTCAAACGAGGGGCCAACCTGTTGGCAGGCATACCAAATGGGCAAGGTGGAGATCGCTGCGTGGACGTAAACGACATTGACGAGGAGCGAGGACGCGGACTTTTTTGAGAATGTCCATGTCCCTTTACCGCCTCGGCCGGCCCAAACGATCTGCTTGAGCCTCGGCAGTCGGCGGACAATCTTGCGCAGGTCGCGAATGTCGGGCAGGGTCGAGTCGCCCTCCGCCAGAGTCTGCGCCAGAGATTCAGGCAGCATGGCCAGCTCCTCAGGGCTGGCGCACGTCTTGGTCGGCCCTGCGACAGATTGATGTTCTGGGTTCGACACGATCTCCAACTGCTCCAGCTCGGGATTCGCAGAGAATGCAGTCGTCATGGTGGTCTGCACATGAGCTTTTGCACACTGACGCTTCGTTCAGGCTCACGATTTTGATCATTGATGCTTGAACAGCCAGCCGGATATGTCGAATCCTCGGTACAGCCTTCATCAACGCCTCCCCTTCGGCCGTATCCACACTCCACCAATCTAGGCAGAGGCCTTGCAGCCTCACCCCGGCATCCTTGATAACGTCGAGCAAAACCCGAGGAAGGGGTTCGATGGTGTAGCCCGTCTGGACCGGTGGCACAGTGACACCCCGCGGAGGCAAAGGGAGCTCGGCTGTCGGGTGATTAACGCGACGAACGGCAAGATGCGTCAACTGGGCGATTGGAAGATCATGGATCGAGTTAAGGTGGTGGAGGGACCAGCTGTTCGGTAGTTCTGGCTGGCTCCATACCTGTCACTGCCGCGACTTACGAATGGTGGTTTGTGCTCTCGGTAATCCGTATGTCGACCCCTCGTAAGGTCCCGGGCCATTCGTCAATCATGCTCCACGTGTTTCTGTCCAGACGCCCTGCCAGTGAGGACTGCCCGGTCACCGTATTGCAGTCATCATGCTCACCTTCGATATCGTTCAGGACAAAGCTCTCCAGACCTCGGCAGCCACTCATAATCTCCTGAATGCTGTCTGCCTTGAAGTTTGTTCCGGAAGTCGACAACTCCAGGTACCGAAGGACGCCTTGAGTCCCCAATCGGCCGACAGCGATTGCGAGAGACAGATCGAGAAAATGCGTGCTTATAGCGAGGGTGTGCAGGGCCGAAGGATGGTCTGCGAGCATGGTGAGGTGCGCTGCGAGAGTCTTCGCCTGGAAATGAGGGAGCAGCCAGGGGTATATGATCAACCACAGAGCTCACTCACCCCGACTTGGCTGAGATTAGACAACCGCAATACCTCGAGCCCTTCCCAAGCTACTCCCAGCCCCCATCCGCCCAGCCCGATGATCTTCGCCCTACCAAACGGTGTCTTCACGTGGTCATCCGAGCTTGTTAGTGTCAGACCTAGCCCGGGGGGGAGGAGCAGCTGAGGGTCGGGCGTGATGCGAGGGAACGTTGAGAGGGTTTCCGGGTTTGGATCCAGTGGAGGTGTGACGATGTCAAGCCGTCTCAGGTGCTTGAGCTCTGCAATAGCCTGGCGTCAGGCTTGAAAGCATGGGTTCACATGCTTGGATCGATTTGAGCCCTCACCTTCCATAACCCACTGCCAACCCCCAAGCCGATCTCCCAAATGAGTATCTCCAGGTTGGGGCAAAGCCCGATCAGGCCGACGGCCAGATCCCAGATGTCCTGGCGCTGTCCTTGCCGACCAGCCTGGTCTAGCGGGTATCTCGTCTGACGCGCGTCTTGATGTCGGAAGGCCAGAGTCCGGACGTGTCGTCCCAGATGAGGGTATCTATCCTCAGCGCGGTCGGAATTGCCAAGTTGACCGGCCGTACCTGAAGACATTGTCAAGCTTTCTCCTTGACGACGATCTCACCTGCTGATCGTCCGCGAGCCCAGGCGCCGGCACCACCATCACGAGCTCCCCGTAGGCTGCCCGTGACGTATGGGCGGCCAGAGATGAGCTGCCGGCCAAGAGGAGGTCAGGGAGGATGTCAGGCGCATGTATTGCTAGACGCGGAAGTAGTGCTGCTGTTGAGAGGAGGCGGCGATTGATGTACCTGGAGACGTACCGCTGAAGAGCGCGTCGCGCCGCGTCGCGGTGACCGCTGGTGACGCGGGGGGCAGCCCGGACATGGTTCCCCGTTGTTCAGTGGCTGGTGGTCGAAGGCGTATCAGATGGGTAGTGGTCAGTGATGGCGACGAGGCTGCAGGTTGTTTGGCACAGGTGGAAAGAATGGGAGGCGAAGCGGTGGAAAGGATGGTGTGTGTGTGTGTGTGTGAGTGTGTGTGCATGTGCATGGGCGAGTCAGTACGGGGTGGAGATCTGTGCCGGCGCATACATGCTCAATCCGCTAGAGTCACTCTGAAACGACGACCAGTCAACTGGTGCAGGGACCCCGCTCATCTTGCTCCCCACGGCGGATGCCATGCTTGCTGAGCCGCCGCAAGCAGCAACGATGCTCGAGATGCCACGTCCTACACATGCTCAGCCGATGTAGGATCAGGTTGATCTCGAGTGATTGCTAGTGTACCCTGCGTCGGTCCGTCTCCGATGTGAGGCGGAATGCTGGCGATCGGTCATGGACTTTCCGAGCCCACACTTTCTCGAGAAACCCTGTATGAGATGGTATCGCGGGTGCTCGGCATGATAATTTGAGCATCTCCCTAGTGTTGCCGGCGCATGGCGTATTGTACGGGGTTCCTGGTAAGAGCAGTGGGATATGTGTTGGCTGATGTATACATGTACATGAACTGTTACCGTGGGTGTGCGTGCCTGAGTGGGAACGGGCCGAAATGGGGAACTGGGATTTGTTGGAATCAGTCTAGCAATTTGCCTCGGCCTCCCACGTCATACCGCCGTTTCCCCCCCCCTTGCTGCCCGCTGCCCCTACCCCGCCAGAGTTTTCAGCTTACCCTTTGAGTCATGCACTTTCCTAATCACCCAAAACGATCACTCGGCCCCCAGCTGCCGTTACCAAACTACAGCACACTCACGTACCACCACACCGTTCAACCCCTCGCTCTCCATTGCGCTGCTTTTTCATCGGGTCAGTCGGTACATAATCACACACAAATCGTATCATCATCCGTCATCAAACCGCTCTACCCCCCTTCCTCCCTCCCCTCCCCTGTCGAATGCGGTCCATCCCGTCCGACTCGGTCTTTGCCGCACACGGATTGCACAATGTCCAACTCGATGTCCCACAAATACGACCCACGGCCGTCGCGCCCCTCACCATCCCAGCTTCGGATTCGTTTGCGACCGCAGAATGGGTAGCCGGCACCGCGCTCTTGCGCCCGACCGAGAGGTTTCCGCTGCTCGTGCCTTCGACAACAGTCGCTTCCTCATTGCCGGTACGGTTCTCCTTCTGCCCCGCGTTCGACCCGAGCTCGATGGCTAGATTTCGTCGGCAATCGCAACTGCTCGCTTTGGGCACCATTCCAACCGCACCGGGCCCCTCGACAACACGTTTCGGACGGGTCAAGCAAGTGCTGGCGTGGTGGGAAGACGGACACGGCCTGTGGTCGGTTGTCGACGAAGAAGCAGAGGAAGGCATCAACCTCGTCGAGCGTTGGTCGCAGATCATGCACGATCCCGGGATGGACGATGTCGTGGACAACTCGGAGATGTTGCCGTCAAACGTGGAGAGACGGGTGGAGATGTCGAAACGTCAGCGGGAGACCGTCTACGGCGAGATTTGCGAACTGTTGCTCAAGGTCGTCGAGTGCTTGCGCGTACGTACTTGCCCGTCTTGCCCTTACACAGGCGCTCGGACCCAGGCTCACAAGCAGGCGCTGCACCAAAGGCATCTCTCATCCATCTCCTGTCGTCCTAGCGGCTTCAGTTTGTCCGGAAAAGCGCCCAACGCCATCGCGATCATCACCCGATTCGAGACCGTCTTACCCCTTGGCTCGCTGAGCACCCCCAGCTTGCTCAAAAACAATCCACTTGCGCATTCTGCCCTCTTTCAACACGATCCAATCGACTCATACGAATTCTATCTCGATGAGAACACCTTGCAGAAGAATCTGCGGTATCTCGCCCCAGAGATCGCGATCCAAAAGCGTGTATCCGACACTGGTGATATCTACTCGTTCGGTGTCCTGGCTTATGAGATGTTGACCGGAACGACGATTGACGGCGGACCCGACAGCCCTGAAGAGGCCGAGGTGGATGTTCTGATCGACTTCCATCGCCACGTGACGATGCAGATCATGCCGCCATTGGACTGGTTGGAGAGGGAAGCGCAATTGGGTTCGCTGCCCTCGGCGCTGCCTCCTCGCCAATTGAGCGACATCATCATGCGGTGTCTGGGCAAAGAACCCGACGTGCGGTATTCGTCCCTCGATTCGCTCGCCTACGATCTATGCAAACTCAGCCGTATCATCAAGTCGCACGGCGACCTGACCAAATTCGAAGTTGGAGAAGTCGACGATCTCGCCCGGTTTTCGCTTCCCCCGAGGCTCATTCATCGAGATGCCGAGCTCGGCGCCTTGCACAAGGCTTTGACGGAAGTGACGACAACAGGCAGCCACATGATGGCCAATGGGGAGCCATGGAACACCACGCGGGTGGTCAACGTCGCTGGAGTGAGCGGTAGCGGCAAAACTCGGATTGTCCGGCAATTTGCCCAGGACTCGGAATCTGCCAATTTGTCGCACCCTCCCATTGTCGCCTGGGCTAAATTGGAAGAAACGAATCATCCGCCCCTGACGTCGTTCATCCAAATATTCACGGCGCTACTTGACCGCTTCCTCGCGGACCCCAACGAGGATGTCAGAGAATGGAACGAGAAGATCAGGCAGACCTTGGGAGGAAGGTTCCCGCTGTTCGTCTCGCTGCTGCCGACCGAATACTGGCGGATGCTGGGCGTGGGGCACGAGCACCCTATCAGTCCCGAAGTAGACTGGTCGACGTTGCGCGAGACATTTTCATCGTAAGTCTCGCGTTGATCTCGCGAACATCAACCTGTCGACGAGGGCTAACGTTTCAGGTGGTCCAAGCGCTTGTTACAGATCTTTGCGACTGAAAAGCACCCGTTGATCATCATTCTCGACGATCTGCAATGGCTCCCTCCAGACGAAGCGAAGTACTGGCGGACCATGCTAGACGGCCATCAGCCGCTCAACCACGTCTTACTCGTCTCCACCTGTCGAGTAAAATCTTCGGACGAGGAACCGCCATTTACGATACTGCTGTCCCCATCGACGAACAACGTGAACGTTCCGCCCTTGTCGGAAGAAGGCGTCCTTTCCTTGATAAAGGCGAGCTTCCATGACCGGATCGCATCGGCGCCAGCGCTCGCCAGCTTCCTTCATGCCGAGACGGCGGGGTTGAGCCTGTTCGTTCGCACGATTATCGCGACTTTGGTCAAGGAGCATGTGATCACATTCGACTACGAGGCATTGATATGGCGGTTTGACGTGGTGCAATTGCAAAAGCATCTGTCCAAGGCGGGCGTGGATGCGTACCTGGAGAAGTTGATCTCGTCGCTGCCACAAGCTGCGCAGGAGGTCCTTTTTGTGAGTCCCTCGAACGGATAGCGCCACGCAGGCAGCCGAGCTGACAAGCAGTATCTCGCCTGTCTGCCCACGCGAGGCATCACCATCGAGCACCTTAAGGACCTCCTGCACAAGGAGGCAGACGAGATCGAGGAACTCGTACGCCTATGCGCCGCCACTGCTACGCTGCTCGTCAAGCAAAACGGCTACCTGCGATTCGCGCATGATGGTCCCAAGGCTATCGCGTCCAAGCTGATCCCGACCGACCGCGCGGCGAAGATCCATGCCGACATCTCGCATTTCCTTCGCAGTCCCCAGTTCAGCACCGACTACATTTTCGATGCTGCCGATCACGCTTTGACCGCGGCCGAAATGGGCCTACAGACAGACTCGAACGAGGCGTTCGTGAATCTCTTACTAGCCGCGACGTCGCGCTCAGCTCTGGCAACCAGTTTCGATAAGGCCGCCCGTTTCCTCAATGCTGCCGATAGTAAGCTGGCTTATGTGAAGGATGTCGACAGTGCTGACATCCAAGGTGCCATCAACTCTTCAGGAGGAATCGAACAGTGGATGAAGGAGAATCGGTTGATGATGATGCGGTTCTTGCAATTTCATGCTGAGATTGCCTGCGTCTCGCGGAAGTTTGACGGCTGTCTGGCCAAGGTGATTATCATCTGAGCGTCATGAAGTTGGCTGACGATCAGCTCAAGGAGGTCGAACCGTTCTTGGAAAGCGCATACGACAGGATCACAGTGGCTTCGCTCAACATCCGGTTGATGTTCGCCTGTGAGTCTCGTCTTGGGTCTATCCTGTTTTCGCGGCCGCTGATGACCAGCTGGCCAGCTGCAAGAAGCAGCGGCGTTGACGTTCAAGACGCTCGCGGAACACGGCTACGACCCGACCACCCCGGTGGATCTCTCGGCCTTGCCCAAGACGGTAGCCGAAGTCGAGGCGTTCGGCAACAGTCTGTCTCCAGGTCCTGTCGACAGGAGCGACATCCGCGTACTCATCATGACTCTGATGGCGGCTGCTGGGTAAGTGGGCGTGGACCTTTTGCCCGTCTCCACTGACGGACAGATCGTCATTATACTATTGTGAACCAGTCAACCGCCTACTTCCTCGTCACCCATGCCCTGACCATTCGGCGCGACGTCCCTTTGAAAAAGGCTCTCGTAAAACTCGGTCGCACTGTCCTCCGACAGTGCCCTGCCTCGTACCTCATCGGGCACGCGTTGACCGGTGTTGCGATCCAGTCGTTCTTCTGGTCACCGTGGAACGATCAGGAAGAGAACTACGACGCCGCCATTGAGGGGAACATCCACAATGCCAACTTTGAGCAAGCTACGAGTGGGTCTTTACCCCCGTCTCAACTCTCGTGCCACGCTGATGTCCAGACTCGCTCGGCATGGATCTAGGAACAAGAGCGCTCAGCGCGACGGCCGTTTCGCTAGAGAGGACCATCAAGTACTACGACGTGATTCGGCCGCACACCGACCTGTACGGCAAGTACGCCATTGAGCTGCGTGAGTTGTCATTTTCAAGAACTGAGCAGCCTCGAAGCTGACATGTGCAGCATTGCAGTACCTCGACAGGGTGCAGAAGATGTCGTCCAGCTCGGCGCCGTGGACACTCGAGGGCGCGATCGTCACCCGGTCCGAGAGTGACAGTGTCGCACACCTCGCGACCCACAAGGCTTTCCGACAGTGCTTCGCCTTGCGCCTAGCAGTCTTCTACGACGCACCGATTAGCGAGCTGAGACAGATCATCGAAGCTGGAAGAGACTCCTCCCTAGGCGTGGCAGGGTTGGTTTTTGGCGTCGAATGGGCCTTCCTTGTTGCGATCGTTGCTATACGAGGTGGAGGCGATCATCAAAGGGATGTGGACGCGGCCCTTCAAGAACTATCCGCGAACAAGTCGAGTGAGTCTCCGACGAGGCTCGGCCCGGAGGATATCCTGGCTCACGTCGCAGGTCCCGATTTCGAACATCGACGCCTGTTCCTTACAGCCCTGCAGAGCTTGGAGTCTGCGGCGAAAGATTCGCTGCAGGTCGCAGAGGACGTCCTGGACACGTTGTGCGCCAGTGATCAGCACGCCCTTGCTGGTGAGAGTCGGGAGACCGCGAAAAAATGCTGGGTGCTGATCCCAGGTCTGCTGGCGTACTACATCAGCAAAGCCATCCTTAACACGACCAACAGCCAACGCTTGGCGACGGGCTTCCTGCGCGCCGCCGCGGCCTCGTATCGTCACGCACAGATGTACGGCGTGTGCGAGATGCTGCGGGAGAAATGGCCGGCCGTATGTTCCATCGCACCTGCACATGGCTTACTGCCGTCGCAAGCGCTGGGTGTCAAGGATGGGGTTCCGCCGCCTCTGCGTCGAGCCAGTATTTCCACCTCGAACGAGACCGTCGCATCACAGCACTCCAGCGGTGGATCTTCCCTGGACAAGGACAGGATCGCAGAGAAGAAGGCGTCACACGACCAGCTGGATGCTTTAGCGTGAGTCATGCCTTGTCTCACGATGCGCATGGCAGGACTGACAGAAGCCTGATGCGGTCTTCGCTCGCCCTCGCGTCGGAACAAGATCCGCCCGTCCTGTTGTGCACGCTGCTGAGAATTTTGTGCCAGTTCCTCCGCGCCGAGTATGCGGCCATCGCGCTGTGCGACGAGTCGGACAACGATCATGCCCGTATCCGCGCGGCCGGCCCCTTCTCTCGCATCGTGCCGTACGATGTGCGCATCATCGACGAGAGCGCCAAGCAGGTCTGTCCCACGTCGCTCATCCTGCACACGGCACGGACCGGCAAAGCGATCACGTCCTTATCGGACGTATCGCGATTCCGCTCGGATCCCTTCTACCGCGGTCGCCCGCCACGGAGCGTGATCTGCCTGCCGATTTTGTTGCAGGGCAAGCAGAAAGGGGTGGTGCTCCTCTCGTCGTCCACTTTCGCCTCGACGCAATCGCAGTGGGAGGGGGCGAAAGAGGTCGTTTCCACCCTGGCGACTTTTGCGACGATCATCACGAGCAATGTTTCTTTCACGCAACGGTTAAAGAACGAGGTGGATCAACGGACCAAGGAGTTGACGAATGCCTTGGCGGCCAAGACGCAGTTCTTGAGTCAATGCAGCCACGAGCTACGAAGTCCGCTGTCGGCAGTCCTGGTGAGTGCCGCCGCAGGTCTAAGGAATTGTCGCTGACCAGCAGGGACTCGCAGCGGTTCTCGAGGCAAGTTCGGGTTTGTCCGAAGTGCAGCGCGAACATCTTCGAACGATCATTTCGAGCGGGGAAGACTTGCTGGGCTTGATAAACAATATCCTGGACCATTCCCGCCTCGAGTCCGGGTCGGTCACGCTCGAGGAGATCCCCTTCACTCTGCGTGATGTCGTCGAAGGAGCGTTGGACTCGGTCGCCGCTGTGGCGCAGAAGAAGGACCTCGAGCTGTGCCTGATCAGCGCGTACGATTCGGATCCGCCTGGGCTCATCGGTGATCCGTTCAGAATCAAGCAGATCCTGTTGAACCTCTTGTCGAATGCGGTCAAATTCACGCACAAGGGCAGGGTGACGGTCAAGTGGCGGTGGGAGGAGGTTCCGGACCAGGGCGTCTTCCTCGAATTGGACGTCGAGGATACGGGAATCGGCATCCCTGCGCAGAGTGAGCACAGTCGGGCTGTGTGAGATGCGCGGTGTGCGCTGACGGCAGAAATGGACAAGCTGTTCCGGAGCTTTTCGCAGATCGACGAGAGCATCACGCGCAGCTTTGGCGGAAGTGGTACGCGCGATCGCTCACCGTGTGTCCGGTCAGTCTCGAGGCTGACAAACAGGGCTCGGCCTCATCATCTCCAAGGACCTCGCGAAACTGCTCGGAGGAGACTGTACCGCCACGTCCAGCCTGGGCTCTGGGTCAAAGTTCACCTTCAGCCTCGTGGCGAAGCGCGACCCGAAGTATCAGCACGATCTGCGTAAGCTCGGGAAGCCGAGAAGCTGCTTTATTATTTGCCCGCCGGGTCCGTGGTGGAACATGTTGGAGGAGAAGTGAGTCACACGGTGGGAAGTGAATACAAATCGCGATCGCTGACGGCAGCCTGCGGATCCTTAATTGCAAGCCTGTTCGATTTGCCCATAGCGTTCAGGACTGCTTGATCAAGGGTCACCCGGGTGGCTTGAACTCGAGCAAGCAGTTCAACTACATCATGCTGGATACAGACATGGTGGATAACGAGGTCTTGAAGCGGATGAGGGAATTGCAGCCGGACGCGAGGGTGAGTGGAGCACCACGGCGTCGAGCGTCTGTTGTTTGTGATCCGATGTTGACGCCCTAGATGCTGTATCTGGTGCGAAGTATAGATCTGGCCAAGACGATCCGGGATATGAACATCACGGTAAGTAATGAGGACGACGGGTTCTGAAATGTCCCTCGAAGACGATACTCACGGCCAGCGCGAGACAATCATTTCCCGCCCAATCAAGTTCTCGTCGCTCGTGCGGGCCATGCTGCCGGATCCGGACGCAATGGACCAGCCCATGATAAGCAAAACGGAGAAGAGCAAGAAGAAGGTCAATCGCCGAATGTCGCAAGACAAACCGTTGGCGATCTTGCTGGTGGACGATAACGCAGTCAACGTCACCGTCGGCAAGCGGATCCTCGAGCTGTTCGGGTACAAGACCGTCACGTCCGCCTCGGACGGCCAACAGGCCATCGAAATCGCTGAGAAGCGGCAGTTCGACCTGATCCTTCTCGACCTGCAGATGCCGGTCCTGGATGGCTTCTCCGCGCAGGAACGGATCAAAGCCAGCCCGTTGGCGGGCGAACCGTGCATTGTCGCTCTGACGGCGAATGCGGACAAGGAAACTCAGCAGAGTTGCAGAGAGGCCGGATTCTTCGACTACCTCAGCAAGCCTCTGGACATACCCCGACTGGAGACAATTCTGGGAGAGGTATGGGACTGGCGGCAAAAGCGGAGGCTGACGGGTGCGAATGGAGAAAAGGGGGACGGCGAGGCGATGGACAAGGCGGAGAACGTCAACATCAACGAGACGCTGGAAGGGCATGTGGGCACTGGGTTGGGAAATGACGAGAAGACGATCAACGACTTGGAGCAAGAAGGCGAAATGAAGAATGCAAAGGGGAACGAGAACGGCGACTTGAAAAAGGAAGAAGGACCAGGGGAACGAGGCGGAGAAGTCAAAAAGGAGAAGAGGAAGAGCTCAGACGAGGCATAGAGACGTAGAGTGTCGAGGGAGCCGACAAGAGACGGCAACGTCCCCCCACCCCCCTTATACTGTATGTCATCGATGTGGACCGTGTAGCGGTATGTTGTAGCATAGTGCAAGATCTAACAGCATGAATCTGGTCATCGGACAGGGCTGCTGCGCGCTAGGGGGATGTTGACATACTCTCCGTTCAGACTTCGCTCGTGGCGTCGATCGCCGAGTGACCAACAGGATCGATGTTTATGCATGTCATGCCGGTTCGATGCGAGGATATACAACGATGTAAAATGCTTGATACACGATGATGCTGGAAATCTATAGCCGGGCACCGCACCGAAGGGCGGGTAAAGCCTCGTTGTGGAATGCCTCCTTCACCCCATGCGCTGCCACTGCTTCCGACGCTTTTTCAGTCGTCCTCGCCATTCGTTGTCGCTAGCCTGATTGGGCATCTCGTTCCCTTCTGTCGGGCTCGAGGGATGCTTGCGAGGCGCCTAGACTCCCGCCGCATGACCGCCCCTCCGCTCTCACCGCTCGATGAATTCCCAGCTCTTCCCGGGACTCTCCCCCCATTCTAGCAGTCTCCGCTGGTACGCCTCCCCGCTCTCCTTTGCGAGCTGTCGGACCTGTTTGATCCGCCCATCCGCCTCTTTCCAGTTCGCCGCGGCTCCCTCGCCGAGGTTTGAGCTCGTCATATCGCCCGCTGACTTCCCCTCGGGCAGGTTGAGCGTCATCATCCGCAGGAGATCCTGCAGGTTGTACGACTGCATCTTGCGGACGTGCGCCTGACTGTCGGGGTCCATGTTGGATTTCGCAATCGTGTAGTCGACTTCCCCTGAGATGTGAGCGGGAGAAAAGCACGACATACGTCGCCCGATCGTGCAGTAAAGGGCGGGACTCACAGATTTGTTGCTTGCGTGTAGCTTCGTCGACAGAGAATCCGACGGGGCCGCTCACTGCATGACCGTCGATCTTGCTCGTGATGGTTAGAGCAAAGGCCTGCGTGGGCGTGTCCTTGGCATCGCCCTCCCAGTCCTCCGGCTGCACGAAAGCAGTCACTGTCCGCGCGGATCGAGGATTGGTCTGCTTCAAAACCACGCGGACTTTCTGCCCGTCAGCCAGGTACAGATCAAGAGAGCAGCGCGCGGATCAATGGACGCACCTGGTCGGGGAAAGCCTGGGTGACTTCGTCGAGCAGCGCCTCGAATAGTGCAACACACAGCCTGAACGCCGAGTCGCCCATCTCCGATGACCCGAACAATCGCTCGTCCATTTCGGATCTATCATCAGCAGCGATCACAGGCGGCGGATCATAGCTAGCACTCACAGCGGGAGATATTGGAATCCAAAGATCCGGTCGGTGTTGTGATATGCTACAAAAATACCGTCCATCAGTCCGATGCGGACTTGCATCGTGAACTTGAGCATGGCCGATTTGATGAGATCAAAGTATCTGCCCATCAGCTCCTGACGTATCACTCGCCGGCTCTTGGAACACTCACTCTCGCTCGTACGAGTTGTAGAACCCCTTCTCCTGATTAATATCGTACACCTTCGCCGCCTGCCGTGAGTGACGCAGTT
>Ga0308169_10004099_pt1 | contig 13748 bp, 19 predicted proteins | sample PhyBR1_2_FD_202139 | JGI IMG/M metagenome (GOLD analysis project Ga0308169, IMG submission 202139) | Phyllosphere microbial communities from UC Gill Tract Community Farm, Albany, California, United States - DLSLSB.R1 | ecosystem: Host-associated > Plants > Phyllosphere > Unclassified | place...
GGTTGGTCACCACGGTGAGCCAGCACCATATTGCGAGAGAGCTACCAGCTCATCTCAGAGGATATCATCAACAGCTTGGGCGACTGGAATATTCTCGACCCGCTGGCGAAGCTCGCAAATGATACGCGAGAACAGGATGTCGACCAATGGCTCTGGACGGTGATACAGGCGGTCACCGCGGAGAGTGAGCAGTCATTTCCCTGATTGCCGTTCCTGACGCTCTGCAGAATCGGAAGAGCTCGCACCTAGTATACCCCAGTCCGTCATCGACCAGTTTGAGCGATGTATCGACGAAGGCGACCATGATATCCTCGCCCACGCTCTGCAAGCCCTCGACAACCTGGCGGAGAGCGACAAGGTTCCGTCAAGCTTGACGGCCTCGCTCGTGGAGAAGCTCGCGGACCTAGCTGAACAGAGTATAGAAGAGGACTCGGCGGGGCTGCAGGCGTCAGCATTGCGCATCATCGTCAACCTGAACACGGAGAGAGACCTGATGGAGGGCGATGACCTGTGGAAGCGGATGCAGAGCTGGCTCGAGGGATCGCGGGACGACTTGAAGGGCACCGCGTTGCTCATTTTCGGCAACGCAACGAGGAAAGGTCAATCGATTGAAGGGCAAGCACAACGTCGGGAGCTGATGGCAGATACCGCAGCGCAGAAGATGGGGGCGCTCATCCCCTCGGCCGTCCCTCTCCTCAAGTCCACCACGCCCGATACGGTGCAGCATGGCTTACTTGGCTTCCTGCGCAACCTCAGCGTTCTCGAGTCAAATCGGCAAGCGCTGTTCGAAGCGGGGGTGATTGACCTCCTGGTTGAGATGGGCGTATGGACATCCGAGCGCGACCGCATGGGCTCGGTGCAAGGCGGCGCGATCGTCATTCTCAAGAACCTTTGTCGGGGCCGTGAGCTGAGACTCACACAACAGAAGTCACGAGCTGATGTCAGCCGAAGCCGCTGATAACTTCCTCTCAGACGACACGGGCGTCACCCAGCTGCTTGATCTCATCAAGCGTACAGATGATCCGCCACTGCGCTGGGAAGGCACTCGCGTGTTCGCCAACGCCCTGCGGAGTTTGAAGGGCACTTACTCGCCCAACCAACGCATCATCGATGCGCTTGTTGACCTGCTCCGCACTGGCTCGCAGCACCCGGCGCTGATACACGAGGCCGTGGTCGCGCTAATCCTGTCCGCGAACCAGACGATCCAGCTGATGTCTAGATGTCATCGGCGATGCGCTCCGAGAGCCCCACGAAGGTGGATCTGGTCAAGATGTACTGCGGAAGGTAGCTTCGGGAGAGATCGCTGTTCCGCAGGAGATACGGCGGAACGTCGAGGTGTTGTTGTCGCAGCTATCGGCACAGACGGTGTAGCTTGAATCGCATGCTTGATCTCAGTTCTAATCGCTTTGATGCCATGCATACGAGGCCGGCATTGCCACACCCATATCCGAAAGGGAAATGTATATACAATCAGCGAGATGGGTGAGGGTGGATGAGAGGACGGGCGGGGTATAGCCGGCTGGAAAACGGAAGAGGGAGCCAGATGACGTTACATATGCGTGTATTGTGCGTCGGAGTCGGTGTCGGTGTTGCGGTGCGATCATCGGGAACGACAGGCTACCAGGCTGTCGGTCCGAAAAGATGCCGCGTAAGCGGCAGAGGTCAGGCTTGACGAGATTTTGAGTCATGTCGCATGCTGATGCCGAGGTATCTGTTCGCGGTGGTGTGCAGGAACAGTCAAGGGAATGGATGAGGGGGTATCGGCGGGGTAATGTTCGTTTCGTTGCAACATCTCGTATTGAAGGCGGGTGTCGTAGCGTGATGAGCCGAGGAGCCGCGAAGTGACACACTGAGCGTCGCATCGCCTAGATAGATCCGTCCAGGACGCCTCGGATGTCGTCGACGGTCGCAAGGTCGGTCAAGAAGGGGCAAAGGTCAGTGAGCTCGGTATCGTGTGGGTCGTTAAACCAGGTCGAGACGGGCACGGCGTTGTTCGGGTGGAAAATGTATGACGCGGGCGAGTTGTCGATGATGATGCAGCCTTCCATGTCTCGCCCCAATTGCGAGAGGTCCTTGACGTAGTTGCCCTTGTGATTGTAACAGCTCTCCCGGAAGAGACGGTGCTTGACCACGCCGGCGGGGTCGAGCATATCCAACACCGGATCGGCGTACTGCCGTCAGCTTCGCGGCAAGGGTGCAGACTCGCAGGCTCACCTTAGAGAGCGACGCGGTGAAGACGACAACCTCGTAGATCTTGCCCATCTCCGTCAAGAAGTGGTCGACTCCTGGCCGTTTTATGACGTAGACGTTGTGCGTCTGCGACTCGATCTCGACGGGTACGATATAATCCGCGGTGGGCAGCATCTACGATGAGCTTTGATCCTGAGACCGGTCAACAACGTCAACGCACCTTAAAGGAGCTATGCAGCAGTGTCTCGTCTAGGTCAAGCACCAAGCATTTCCGTCCGTGATGTTCCTTGGACATGGGAGGAAGCAAGGGAGCCGGTAGGCCGTTCTATCCATCAGTCTAATCCCCCGTTGCGACCCGTGTAAGCTCACCTCGTCGAGTGGGATGCCCATTCCGCCCTGGGCAATCAACCGATCCTCCTCATCCTCGTACTCCTCCTCCAGCCCATACTCGTGCTCGTCAGCCGCCCCGCCAACCTCGTCCGCTGCCCGTATGTCCGATTCCGAGACATCCGTGTACCCCGCACTCGTCTCCGTCTGAGCCACCTCGCTCGAGCTCGTCCCAGCGACATTCGCAGGCGTGGTCTCGGATTCTCGGCGTGTAGCACTAGGTCGACGTGGAGTGGACAAAAGCTCGCTTCCGGAGCCGGGTGGTTGGACGGCGGAAGACGTGACCCCCGCGGTCTGGGATCAGTACAAGCAGCGGTAAAGGCAAGAACAGTCTCACCTCGTCAATGGGAACCTGCACCGGCTCGATGGGAGCGACCACAATCGCCTCCTTGGGTACCGCTCCCGCATCGGCTTGACCCTTGGTCGCATCATCGACGAGGGTTGAGCTGGTCGTCTCGCCTCGATGCCCCGCATCGGAACCTGCGGCTTGTGTCTGTGCGACATCGGTCCCCGCGGCAGCTTTCGCCTCTTCCGGCTTGGTCCCCGCCGATACGCCCGCTGGCGTCGTCGTCGTTGCCGGCGCTGGCGTCTTCGTCACGCTCTGACCTGGCTTCTGGGCCATGTCCTTGGTCCCCGGCTTCGCCTTCGGCTCATCCTCGAAGTCTGTCGCCGACAAACACCCAAGCGCGACGAACAGTCCAGCCAAACCCTTTCTTTTCTTCTTCTTTTTCTGCCCGGTCTTGGCGCCCGTCGAGGCAGCAGCGGGCTTGCTGGTGGTCGGCGCGGCGCGCGAGGCCGACGCAGCAGGGGCGGGCGCCGTAGCAGGCACCGTTGAGCGGGGCTTCTTCTCGCTCACGATCACATCCCCAGCCGTGTCGTTCGATGTGCTTGTCTTGGGCGCCGACTTGCCCGATAACCGTCTCGTCAACGTCTCCATTGGCGATGTCCGTCCTCCCGCCGACGTGGACGGGGCTGCTGCATTTTTCTCCGTCGATCCCGCTGCTGAAGACCTGGATGATGTCTGCGTTTGACCCTGTGTCTGCTGATTGCTGGCTAACAACGCGGTTTCAGACTCGGTAGGGTTGGGATGGGCAGTCATGTTTGTCGGTGGGACAGTATCAGTGGTATGTTGAGCGGGAGTTTGCGTGGTTGATGGAGAAGCCATCGATGGTGATGCGGGCGTGATCGTCACGTCGGGGGCAGGTCGGGCGGTGGTTGGATGATCCGCAGTAGCCATGGCCGGGAGGAGGAGACCGTTGAATGACTCGCTGCGCTCGGGGGCGAAAGGGGCAAGGGCGCGCGACGACTGTGACGGCGTGTTTGCGCTTAGGCTATTACCGATCGAAGCTGCTGGCCACCGTGGCGAGGCTCTGCTGCGTAGTCGCGCAAAAAGACTCTGCGATGGGGATATGCAAGAATGGAGTATGACCCGGCGATATCAAGTGTGAATGGATGCTGATGATGATGGCGGCGTCCTGTTGACAATGAGGGGGTCCAGTCAGAGGGAGAAAGGGGATGTATTCGTGGCGAGGGGGAGCCCATCCCGGAACAGTCAAAGCACCCGCTTGTTTGGCCCCTGACGCCCTCCCCCTGTCCTGTGCCTGAACAGTGTGAACCCTTGCCCTCGATGCCATAATCCAAACTCGACACTCAACCCACGCTGTCCCTAACACGCCCCGGTGCATGCATGCATGCACACACCCTGGCGCACCCAGTTTCGCTCCGTGGCACCATTTGAGCTGCGATCAGATCACGGCAGATCACTCCCACGTCCACGCAATGCACATGTCAATCTGATTCACAGCACCGCATTTGTCCCAGATCCAGTTCTGCAGGTGCTTAACACTCACATCATCGGGAGCTGACGTGTGATGGCCCGTCCTGTGCCTCATGACTCGCTGAAAATCAGTCAGCTATCGGGAACGATTCGGAGAACGCATGCTGTTGAAGCAGACCAAAACTTGACACGTATCGTATAGGTGAATGGGCGTTAAAGGCTGGCGCGAGCCGATCTACGCAAAAAGTCTGCGTCAGGGGAGCCGCGAATGTGAAGACGGGCAAGCGGAGTCTATGCTGTGCTGCCGGAGTGAAACTTCTTTGCTTCAGGCTTTGGCCGCGGTGTCTGTGTGGTTCGCTTGCCCAATGATGAACTCCTAGTTCAATCTGTCACAATGCCCGGAACGCACTTTTGGCATGTGAACTTAGGCCCACCTGTGTGATTCGAGGTTGTCCGGGAAAGCTTCAGGGATGCCTCCGGCCAAGAATGCAATGTCGAGAAGTAGCTTCAGGATGGTGCCACTTGTGCTTGATGAGAGGTGGAGCGGCTCCCGAAGAGAAGCCTCGTTGCGTAGAATGGAAGACGTGCTAGATCAGACACAGAGGTCCAGCCCTTCGATCGGCAATCGGCTTGTTGCGCGGACTGAAGGCCCTTCCGCCACTGAGCAACGCACCGATGGACCGGAGGCTTCGCCTCTCAATGAATGAATGGGGGCTGAAAGGGGAACCTCGCAGGCAAGAGGGGTTCCATCCATGTTGATGCCGAAGGTGAGCGGCTCCGTGCCAGAGCCAGCTCCGCCTTGCAATTCCAGCCCAGCGCCGCCGACTGCCAAACTGCCTTTTCGATGAGCACCACATCTTAGCCGCAGCCTTGGCCCAAGCTGGAGCGATTGCCTGCTTAATTTGGGGCTGAGGCGGTGAAGTCAAAACTCGTACGGGTCTACCGCGCAAGAATGAATCAGTCGTTCCCGACCGGGCCACAGCAAGAGGCTGGGTTTCGTTGACGGCAAGAATTCGTGAGGGCTCGGGGCATTTCGATGAGGTGGGAGGCTATATGCCCGGTTCTCGGGGTCGGTTGGGGTTTTTGTCGGGATTCAGGTTGTTGGGGTTTCATCTCCGTCTGTGATCGACAGCATGCACGCGAGTGAGAGCAACGTCCACGTCCAATAGAGCAGTCCAAGCCCATTCGATCAAGCGATCCCTGGAGCCCGTTCCTTCTAGATGGCCGGTCAACTAAAAGTGCTCTGAAACAGTGCTCCGACCGGGCAGCATCGGGAGACTACCTGACGAGTGCACGAAGGGTCGTGATACTGATGCATATGCAGAAAGAACTGTAGAGAATAACGGTATGCGCAACAAGTGTAATCGAATCTGGACATGACTGTGATAGCTCTATCTCTTCAGCTCGTCGCGACTTCTTCCCGCAACGACGGCCTCTCCGCGTTGCGCGGTCTTCCCGAATCGTCCGTAGCTAATCTAAAGGCGATGTTTTGGCTTAGAGCAAGTTTTCCGTCTCGAGCATCATGATGATCGCTACCGTCAGCTCTGTCCGGCCTCTCATCGTTCCGCTCCGGACTCACAGTGAACAATCTCGGGGACGGTGTCCGATCGGAGGTCGACCGTGAGGTCGGAGTCCGTCGGCTCCTCGTAGACGTCATCAATGCCGGTGAAGCCCTTGATCTCGCCGTTCCTGGCTCGCTTGTACAGGCCTCGTCGGTCGACCTTCTCACACCACTCGAGCGGAGTCGCGACGTGGACGAGGAAGTAGTTTCCACCAGCACCGGCAATCTGGTCCTTGATGGCCTTTCGGGAGGCGGCGTACGGGGCAGTCGGGGCGGCGATGACGGCGGCACCGGCCTTGGTGAGCTCGGAGGCGACAAAGCCGATTCGGAGGAGGTTGAGGTGCTTGTCCTCGTGCGACGAGCCCAACTCGGGGGAAAGCTGGTGTCGAACGTCCTCGCCCAAGAGGAGCGAGACGGATCGGGCACCGTGTTGCTGCAGCGTGACTTGCAGGGCACGGGCGATCGTGTCCTTGCCCGAGTTGTGCAGGCCCGTCAGCAGGACTGAGAGTCAGCATCGGTTGTCACTGCCACGTTTATGCTCGACTCACCAGTGAAACCCTGCTGGGGTCGGGGCGGGTACGATTCCCGGAGCACCTTGACGACGCCGGTGTACGAGAACCAGTCCGGGATGGACGCGCCGGTTCGCAGACGCTTTCGAAGCTCGGTGCCGGAGATGTCGGCCGTGGGGGTGCCCTTCGGCACCTCGTCGACCGGCTGGTACTCGTCCGTGCCGGGGAGGTAGGTCATGGCCTGGAAGGGAACCATCTCAATCTGCAGCTCGTCCTTGAACTGCGTGACGAGCTCTTGCGCGTCGTACGGGCCGTAGAAGTCCTTGCCCTGCGAGTTCTTGCCCGGTCCGGCGTGGTCTCGGCCGACGATCTGGCGTGAGCATGTCTTGTTTGGCCTTTTTCGAGGTTTCGACTTACAAAGTGCGTGGCACCAAAGTTCTTTCGGATGATGGCGTGCCAGACGGCCTCTCGGGGTCCAGCCATTCGCATGGCAAGGGGCAAGAGGGCGAGGTGGGCCATGCCCTCCGGGTAGGAGGGCATGAGGGCCTGGTAGGCCCGCACCCGGGTGTAGTGGTCGACGTCTCCGGGCTTGGTGAGACCGACGACAGGGTGGATGAGGACATTGGCGCGGCGTTGTCGGGCGGCTCGGACCGTCAACTCTCGGTGCGCTCGGTGCATCGGGTTTCGGGTCTGGAAAGCGACGACCTTGCGCCATGCGACCTTGTGGAAGTACGCTCGGAGCTCGGTGGGGGTGTCTGGCGTCAGCAACGCTCATATCGGTCCCAGGCTTGCACTCACATCGGAGACCGACGTAGTCAAAGTGCTTGGGCGCCTGGATGGCCTGGACGGATCCACCGACGTAGAACTCCTTGACCTTGTTGCGGAGGTACGAGACGGCGGGGTGGGCCGGGTCATCGGCGCCCATGACCTGCTCGGCCTCAAGGGCCTTGTTGGGCTTGTAGATGTCGGAGACTGGTGTGAGCAGACGAACTTGAGGTATGACGTGTGCGACCCACTGGTGATGATGGCAAGCGCGGCCTCGTCTCGGGGGTCTCGGAGGGCGACCTTGACGCCGGGGGCAAGGCCGAGGGTGTCAATGTCGTTCTGCGAGACATCGAGGGTGATAGGCATGGAAAAGAGGGTGCCCTGTCGCTGGCCATTGACCTTGGCAAGTCGGAGGGTATCACGGACACTGTCGCCATCAGTGCCAAGCAAAGTGGCGAGCCCGCGCGCCACAGGTCACTCACGACGTGTAGTCTGCCTCGTTCATGAAGCCCTCGAGGGGCGAGAAACCTCCGTTCATGATGAGCTCGAGATCACACAGTTGTCGCTGTCGTCAGGGGACGTGCCATTACTACAGCCATGTGACTCACCTCGGTGAGGAAGATGTCGTTGAGCTGTCGAGCCTCCTCGACCAGCGAGTCGTGCTGGGGCGCATCTCGGACCAAGAGGTCCTTGAGGATTCCACCGTGCGGAGCGTTGGCCATTTTACGTCGTACGTATCGAGGGGGTTGTGGAGAGAAGAAAGGAAGATAAGATCGAGTACTACGAACGATACGAGGATTCGGAAAATGGGATGGGCAGCTAGCTGGCTGGTAACTTTTCGGCTGGAGCCAACGTAGTGTGTTCAGTCAGCAACAACAGTGAAATCTGGAATCTTGGCATGTATTCCAGATGGGATTCGCATGACGCGATCGGCGCCCTCTCCCCTCTGTCTCCCTGTCGCCCTGGCCGACCAAGGGGTGGGTGGGCAGAGCGATGTTGCCCCACTCGAGATGTCACCATCGATTTGTCGCATTTCAATAAACACGCTCAAAAAAAGCGGGCGATGGGGGTAAACGAGCGATGGCGTGCTCGGCTTGGGAATAGCCCGGAACTGAACGGCGATCGCCGCTTTTCGGTACTCGCCGAAGTTGCCGAGACGCCTTCGCCAGGCACGCACCGATGGTAGACATGTACGACATGTCCTTTGCTCCACTCGTTACGGCCGTGGAGCTCGGGCCAGCTTCGTGCGGGCCGGGGATGACTGGTGCCGGCGAGAAGCGAGATGAGGCTTGTGAGGATGAGCTAATGCAAGGCCATACATAGGCACAACAGATCGCCAAAAGATGAGATCGTTCGAGTCACCATGGTGCGCTGGCGATGACCCGATCTACCACTGATAACAACAACATGACGGGCGGTGGCCGTGCTATCCACCGGGAGCAGACGACAGACGGACCACGGGACGAGAGCCCCCCCACATGGGTCAAGGTAGAAGACCGAACATCCCCAGGCGGACGACGGGCCAGAACATCGCATCCCGCACAGCGCCCACCGTGGTCACAGCGCTTCAAGCTTCGGGAAGACTACCGCGGCCGTCTGCCGCCTTGGCTATCCCGGTTCACTGGCTACCGCGAACCTGGTCGCGCACCACCTTACGACCCCACGGCCCCCTTCGCTTGGCTCGCGCGCCTTCCGCTCAAGGTCGAAGTAGCCCTGTGCGCGACCGTCGGCTCATTTGTCAGTATCCTCCTCGTAGAATCCATCAGCGCGACCTCTACCGACTTTCGCAATCTGTTCCACTCGCCTCTGATCATCGCCTCCTTTGGCGCCACTGCTGTGCTCATCTACGGCGCGATCGAGTCGCCCCTCGCCCAGCCCAGGGCCGTCATCGGTGGACAGGTCATCTCGGCTATACTTGGCGTGGCGATCACGCGGCTGTTCGCCCTCGACAGCTCGTACATTCCAGCGCTGGACAACCAGGCGTTTCACTACGGCACGTTCATCAATGGCGCCTTGTCAATGTCGGTCGCGCTGCTCGCGATGTTCCTCACCAGTACGCTCCATCCACCGGGCGGAGCAACGGCGTTGATCGCCGCGACGTCGATCGAGGCGGCCCGTATGTCGTGGAGCTACATCGCCTTGATTCTCGTGTCGACATTGCTCATGGTCGCCTGGGCGTTGATCATCAACAACATCGGCCGACGGAGATATCCGATTTACTGGTGGAGTCCAGAACGGACATTCGTGATCGACGACGCTCCAGCTACAAGAGAAGATGAAGAGATAGCGCTTGGGACAGGAAGGGATAGTGTGTTGCGGCGGGCAGAAGATGGTGGAAGGACCGCAGAAGCTCTGGCCGAGGAGCGACTGGAAGGGCATGGAGGTAGTCCAGAGCAGATCCAAAGGGCGCTCAGTCGAGCGAGTAGAGACTCGAGGGCGTACGAACGGGGCCGGAAGGGCGGCTTGGAGAAGTAAAGCGATTAATAGCCGCCCATGCATCCCGACAAAGTAGTTCATATCTGTACAAACGGATTGATCCGCACCCGGATGGACCCTGAACGACGCACGCTCAACCACTTCCAATCGCTAGCATACCTCCCAGCTGGCCTTCATCATACGTACCCACTCCTTCCAGCCCCTCCATGCCCTGCTCGGCATCCCGCGCTCCCCCAAGAATCGCCTCATTCAACGCAGCCACCTCCTTTGCCTGTGCCGCGCTCTCGAGGTCGCCATGGGACTCCTCGGTCATGAGCACAGGATCGATGCTCTCCACTTGAGCATTCAGCGTCTGCACGCTTTGTCCCTCTCCCTCTTGCGCGTCCACCTCTCCTTCGACCACTTCGTCACCATTGTCGTCCTCTACCGGCGTGGCATCGCCATCCGGGCCACCAGACATCTTCTGCCGCTTCTTCTTGGGCGTCGCCCCGTCTTCGCCTTCGCTCTTCCGTGCGCGTAATGCTGCTCGACGCTTTTTGATGTTCTTGCCGTCCCCCCAGAGCTCTGGCGGACGTATAACGTGAAACTTTGCATGGTACAGGCCGCATGCTGTTGTCAGACGCCGGCTCATTCACGCTTACGACAGGATAACTCACGGTTGCAGACCTTCAGGTTATCCTCCCCGAACTTCAATTTGCGCCACACCGTCGTTTCCGTCCGCCCGCACACGTCACAGCTGCCAGGAGGACCCTTCTTCCACCTCGAGAACACGCTCTCTTTGGCCTGCTGTTCCTCCGCCGACGCGCCCGACTGCTCTGCGCGTGTTGTGCCGTCAAGCATGTCCTCCAGCGCAATGCCCTTTTGCAACTGCGCAAGCAGCTGCGAATCGCGCGAACCGGATCCTTCCGCCGCACGACCTTCCTCGGCCGCTTGAGATATCTGAAAAGCTTCGGCAAGGCGCTGAACCAGCCTTGACCTCGACCGCAGATGCTTTGGGTCGGACGCGTCGTCGCCGTTAGCTTCGTCATGAATACCAGCTAGTCCGGAGCTAGACGGTCCAGCTTGTGTATGGTCGATGATGCTACCCGGCGGGGCGATCTTGGGTGGCCGGCCACGCCGGCGTCGAGCAAATGCGGCAGACAGGTAAGAACCATGTCCATTCTGACCATCTTCGTTTGATGGCTAGCGTAAGCCAGCACTTCCTGGCACGAAGACGAACGACCTACCAGCTCCGCAGCGGTACCCAGCAGCTGGCCCACGTATCCGGTCAGGCCCTTCAATACCTTTTCCGTCCGGCTCCTGCCCTCGTCGTCATGGTCGCCATACACCGCCAGCTTCTGGAGCCGCATCACCACCGTTGCCAGCTGTCCCTCCTCCCGTAGCTTCCCCCCTCTTGCAGCCCTGACCTTGCCTCGAAACTCGGGCAACCGCGCCTCGAGCGTCTCGACCTCGGCCTTGCCCGTGTCGGCCAAAAGCTTCAGCGTCGCTCCATCGTCCGAGAACACATCGTTCGGCAAACATGCGACGCGCTCAGGATCCCGCTTCCAAGCCTCCACCTTGCGCTCCTCTTCGCTGAGCGCTTCCAGGCGAGCGATCTCCTTGTTCACCGATGCGAGCACGGCTTTGGTTACGGCCAGCTCATCTCGGATGATCTTCTCCATATCGGCATTGATGGTCACGGCAATCTTGGATGTCGCAGCGGCGAGCGCGGCGTCCGCGTCGTATTCGACCTTTTTGAGTGCGACGGCAGCGGGTGTGGAGGCCCCTTCGTGAGTCCGGTCCGTGTTGTCCATGTTCGGCTCGCCATCCTTGGCCGGTTCAGTCTCCATTGGGCCGGACACCGCTTGCTCTGGCCGGTCCGTTGTATCCGTTGCCATCTCCTCTGCCGTACCATCCATCGGCGCGTCGCCGATGACGGCTGGAGCCTCCACATGCACATCACCATGCAAACCCTCCTCCCCGTCCCCATCCGCCGGCCCGTTCCGCCCTGCCGCCAGCCTCGCCAACTCTCCCAAGCGCCCACTACTCTCCGCGTCCTTGAGCATATCCTCCATACCCTGCATCCATGAATCGTCTCCGCTGCCCACGCCCTCGAGCGCATGTGCCATGTCCGTCTCGAACGTCTCGTGCTGCCCCGCAGACATCAGCGCCGCCAGGATCGTCCGTGAATGCGAGTCCTGCGCGTGGTCCCCCGAGCTCACTTCCGGCTCTTCCTCTGGGACTGGGACTGGCACTCCCGCATGACCAGCCTCGCGCTCGAGCTTCTCGATCTCGGCCTTGAGCCGGGCATTGTCCTCTGTAAGCGTTGCATAGGCCGTCTCGAGCGATGCGCGCTTCTCGCTGGCGCGTATACGGGAGCGGTCGGCTGCTAGACGATTCGCTTCGCGGCGGCGGAAGTCAGCGGCGGAGCCGCGCACGAGCGTTCGCTTGGGTTTTGGTAGCATAGGCGTGGTCGCGTCCGAGCCAGGTGGGGGAGCGGTGACGGGCACTGCTGCCTGGCCAGCTTCGGTGGCTTCAGTAACGGCGTGCGCGTTGGCGACATTTTGTAGGGCTTGCAGATGGTCGGGGTCCTCGAGTGCGGGATCTGAAGTGAGCGATGTATGATGGTGGTGGACGAGGGCTGGTCTCACCTATCAATGCATCCAGCGTGGGGTCAATGTCCTGGTTGTGGACAGGTGACGCCGAGGTGGACATGGTTGGTGGAGGGGAAGTGGGGGAGGAAGAGTGATGTGGGAACGTTATCAGACCGTGTGAAAAACATGCCCATGAGCTGGCGGGAGCTTGTCAATGTGACAACGGGTCAGGCGGTCATCACCGCTGGTGGCGAAACCAATGCGACTCTTCCGTTCGCTTTAGGTGCCCATGATCCTCGCATACCTATCTCTACCCCGCGCGACACGCCTTCTGTCATTGGCTCTGGTCCCCCGCATCATCGATGGTGGAACAACGTTGTTATTACCTCTTACCATCACCACTCTACCCCCACCATGGAAACCAAACTGTGAGTCACTCCCACATGGTCGGCAACGGACCATCGCTTACATGCAGTCAAAAGCTCAAGGTTACTGAGCTCAAAGAGCTCCTGGCCAAGCACGATCTCCCACAAACAGGCAAAAAGGATGAACTCGTCAAGCGCTTAGCCGAGAACAACATCAGCCCAGAAGGCGACGTCGAGGAGCTGGTGTGTGGTCATTCATGCCCTCGAGTCTGCTGACCCTAGGTCGACTTTGATGATGAAGAGGCGACGAATGGTCACAACAATGGGTCGACCGAGAGTGCGCCGGCCCCAGAAGCACAGCCCGTACGTCCCTCGTAACTAATCGCTCCCCGTCCCCCCCATTTCGCGCAGCGCTCACACTGATGTCGTTCGCTTCTGACTAGCAGGAAGCCGCTCCGATAGCCACGGTTGAGACCTCCGCCGACACTGCAGCTGCAGCCGCATCAGGCGAGACCGAGACGACTCTGTCACCAGAGGAACAGGCACGCAAAGCCCGAGCAGAGCGATTCGGCCTCGAATTCAAGCCCTCGCAACCTAAGCCTGTCGCCGCAGTGAAGCCGAGCACAGCAGAGACGACGACGACTCCGGCAGCCGCACCGAAGCAGAAGGCCGGAGCGATAGATAAATCGGAGAAACTGGGCATTAGCGACGAGGTATTGGCGAAACGGGCGGCCAAGTTCGGTCTGCCGGAGAAGAAGGCTCCCGAGAGCATTAGCGAGAAGGCTTCCCCTGCCCCCGCGGTTGCGCCGAAAGCCGCAGAGGCGCAGATGACCCCGTAAGCTACTTCCTGTCAAGGTGGAACTTAGGCTCACGCTAGTGAAATGGCGGAGAAGATTGCGGCCGAGGAAGAGAAGAAGAGGAAGCGGGCGGAAAAGTTTGGGACCGGCAAACCGGCAAGTGATGTGAAGGCGAATGGGGATGAGGAGCCGGTGAGTCGGGACAGCGCGATGGTGGAGGTGGCCGGCGCTGACCGGCAGGATGCGAAGAAGGCCAAGGTATAACTCAGGTGAGTGAGCGCACATGTGAGCGGTACGCGTCGAGTTAGCACAAAAAGCAGTAGCATGGGGTTGTTCCTCGTGTGATCATGCTCCCACATATGTATCTTTCCTTGTTGAGGACTTGCAA
>Ga0308169_10004101_pt1 | contig 13745 bp, 11 predicted proteins | sample PhyBR1_2_FD_202139 | JGI IMG/M metagenome (GOLD analysis project Ga0308169, IMG submission 202139) | Phyllosphere microbial communities from UC Gill Tract Community Farm, Albany, California, United States - DLSLSB.R1 | ecosystem: Host-associated > Plants > Phyllosphere > Unclassified | place...
ATCGGTGTCGAGGTCGGGTATAGGTGCAGGAGGAGAGGGCGAGGCGAGAGCTGGGAGGAAGCCGTCAAAGGCGGCGGCGGCGGTCGGACCCGAGACGTTCATGAGGGCTCGAGGGAGGACGAAGAGGACCTCGAGCGGGGTCTGGTCGACGGAGGAGGGCGGAGCTGAAAGGAGGATGCGCGAGGTCCAACTCGCATGGCGGCCGTACTTGGTCGAGAGGAGCGTCGCCGAGCCGGAGAGGCGAGACGGGCTCGAGGCGGCGCGCTTGGCGAGGTTCTTGAGGAGCAGCTGGCCGACCTGCGCGCGCGCTCGAGATGGGTCAGCTGAGTTCTATGGGGCTGTTCGGGCCGACAAGGGACGCACCGAGTGGCGTGTGAGAGGGTGCGTGTAGTTGCCGAGGCCGACGACGACGAGGCGGCGAGCGGCGACCGTCACTGCGCGCAGGCGAGGAGGATCAGCGAGGCTCAGGTACGATGGAGGGAGACGGGACGCACTTGAGCTGGTCGCACCGCCTGCAGTGCCGTGTGGAAGCTTGCAGCCGGTCGGAGAGATGAGGCCGCGAGTCGAGGCGATGACAAGGTTGGCGACCTCGAGGGGCAGCGTGCGCGGCTGTCGACGCTTATAGGCGTTGTATCTGGCGAACGTGCGCTTTAAGCAGGCAGCAAGGTGCGAGCGAGAGGGCGGCACGAGAGGGAGAGCTCGTCCTCGTCGTCGCTGCGGCTCTTGGTCTCGACACGGCCTCGCTCTCCCCACCAGAGCTCGCCAGCAGTCGCCAGTCTAGCACCATGGACAGCCTCCTCCACCTCGAGCGCGACTTCTACCAGCAGGGGCTCGACGGCGGCCTCCCTCACGGCCACCTCCACGGCCTCATCGAGGGCCGCGAGCTCGGCAGGGACCACGCCTGGACCCTGTGGGACGAGATCGGATACATGCAGGGCACTGCCTTGCTGTGGAAGCAGATCCTCGCCGTCCAGGGCCCGGCCTCGTCGTCGTCCCGCGCCGCCTCGACCCTCGACTCGCTCCTCGCCCTCGTCGACGCCTTCCCGACCCAGAACGACTCCGAGGCCGCCCAGGGCGACGTCGACATGACGGCGCAGCTCTCGGCCCTCCGCACAAAGTACCGCACCGCGTGCGCTGCCCTCGGCATCCGCCCGAGGATGGCCGTCAGCTCGTCCAACGGCGACGTCGCTCAGGGCCAGGACTCGCTCAAGAGCATGGGCATGAGCGTCTGAGGCGTCGCACTCCGGGCCGTCTTTGCGTCTCGTCACCCCGGCCGAGCCAGGTGCGTCGTCTGTCCCTCTTCGTTCTCTCTCCTCGAGCCGCAGGGGCTGACGCCGCTCGACGCGCAGCTCCGCCTTTAGGCCCCCGACAAGCCGAACCGACGATGTGCACGACCTCGCACTCGGCGCATCAAGCCAGATCGAGCGTGAGCCAGCGGGCCACTTCCTCTCGTCGGACGAGAAGAGCGGGACGAGCGCGCGGTCCACATTGGGCGGACGAGCACAACCTGCGCGTCCCGTAGTACTGTGCAGAATGTCGGCCTGGACACAATGAGCGAGTCCTCGAGGTGCGATGAGCCCTTCTCGCCGAGTCTCTTTCCGCAGCGAGAGCAGCGAGCTCCTAGCTTCCTGCGACCGCTCGAGCCTCTCCTTTCCTCGCCCGCGGTCGCTCGAGTAAGAAAAGCTGTGCACGGTATTGCACACGGAGTAGAGACAAGCTGCAAGCCCTGAGAATCGGCGCACGTCCAGCGCGTCGCCCTTCGCCGTCCCCTCCCGCTCCCGATCCGGCTCACTGCCCTCCTCCGAGCGCCGCCAGGTCCCACAGGCCCGACTCCTGCCCGCCGCACGCGTCGAGCATGCCCATGAGCGCGTCGGCCTCGCTCGAGCCCGTCCCGCCGCCCGCGCCGAGCCCAAGCAGCTCCCACGCCGAGCCGCTCGGGCCCTTGAGCGCGCCCGCTCCGCCGCCCAAGCTCGCGCTCGCGCTCGAGCCGCCGGGCACGTTCGCCTCGAGGTCGATCTCGAACGCGCCCTCCTCCTCGTTGTACCGACCCATGCCCGGCTGCCGCTCGTGCAGCGGCACGTAGTGCTCGTCGATCGGGTGGCCCGCCTCGTCGACCGAGTCGGCGCGGCTGCGGCCCATCGGGCGCCCTGCGCTTGCTCCTGCGCCTGCTGCGCCTGGTGCGGACGACGACGAGTGCGACGACGAGTTCGAGGCCGAGTTGTGCGACGGGCCCGAGACGGACTCGGCGAGGACCTGGAACGGGTGCAGGAGGAGGCGCTGCAGGTTGAGGGCCGTGATGGCTGTCGGCGAGCGAGGCGGCGAGAGAGGAAAGGGAGGGAGGCGGGCGAGAGAGCGTCAGCGAGCCGTCCTTCGACGAGACAGGCGCAGCCGATGATGAGCGAGGAGAGGGCGAGACGCACCGCCGACCCGACTCTTGTTGGCCTGCATCGCGCCGATGAGCGCCTTGACGTCGTTGGCGAGCTGCGCCGCCGCCGTGAGGTCGCCGCGGCGAGAGGCGAGCGCGAGGGCTCGGACGAGCGTGCCTGCACGAGCCGACGTCAGCACTGCTCGAGAGGAGCGGGGAGACCTGACGAAGAGAGAGCGACGCACGACCTGCGACGGCCCAGAGGTAGTTGAGGAAGCTGGCGAGGAGGCCGACCTCGAACGACGAGCCTGCGAGGGCGCGGCGTCAGTGAGGCTCGAGCGCTGGGCGAGAGCTCAAGGGAGGGACAAGGACGCACCGTTGAGCTCGTACACGCTCGCGACGATGGCCTTTGCCGCCGCAGCGCACTTCTGGAAGCTCGAGTCCTGCTCGCCGACGTCGGGCGCGAGGCAGAACGGCTCGTGGAGGAGGATCGAGAGGACGTGCAGGATCGTAAAGACGAGGAACGGCGTGTTCTCGATGCCGGCGTGCGAGGCGTAGTAGGCGTACGAGAGCTCGCGCGGGATCGAGAGGCGGAAGTGCGAGATGGTGCGCTCGAGCGAGCGGAAGGCGGGCCTGCGAGCGGTCCGTGCGCGTCAGCTGCAGGATCTCGTACGACGAGGGGGGAGGTGGACGAGGACGCACGTCTCGCGCAGGTCGGGGTCGCCCTCACGAGCGTAGCCGCTCCCGACGGGCTCGGGCGCTCGCTGGAGGAAGCGGACGACGCGGCCGAGGAGGATGTAGGCCTTGAAGTAGAGCTGGAGCGCGCCCGTGAGGTGCGACGGGCAGGCGGTGAAAAAGGCTGGATTGTGCAGGTACAGGGGCGATGAGAGCGGGTCCTCGTACTGCGGGCGCCAAAGAGGGGTCAGCTCGGGGCGCGACGACGTGGAGCTCGAGCAGGAGAGCGGCAGGACGCACCGTGTCCTCGGAGCCAGGCGGGTGCGGCAGCAAGCTCGTGACGTCGTCTGCAGGGTGAGAGAGGCCGTCAGCACTGCGCTCGTCGAGCGAGCAGAGGCGGCGAGAGGGAGAGAGACGCTGACGCACCCTCGTTGATGGCGGCCGCCCAGCCCGTCGCCGCGCTCGTCATCTTGTCGGCGGCGTAGCAGAAGAAGAAGACGGACGCGCGCTCGTCGACCTCCTCGCGGTCGCTCGTCGGCGCGAGCATGCTCTTGTCCTTGAGGCGGCGCTGCCGCCGGTGCGCGTTCTCGGTGCGCGCCGGCGCGCCGCCGAGCCCGTCGGCGCCGGCGCCGGCGTCGGGCGACGCTGCGCCGACGGGCGCGCGCCGCACGTGGTTGAGGCCGACCGTGACGGCGAGGCGGGCGGCCATGGCGCTGACGAGCCACGTGTCGCCGAAGCGCGCGTCGGTGTAGGCGCAGAAGCAGCACAGGACGCTCGCCTGGACGACCTGGAGGAGCTGGCGCCCGCGCTGGAAGGCCGGGTCGAGGGCGCGCTCGGCGAGCTTGGCGTGGTGCGACGAAAGCGAGCTCTTGGGCGACCAGTACCGCGGCTCGTGCGGCGCGTAGAACGACTCGGGGACGAGGAGCGCCGCCGTCGCGACGATGGCGTGGAGGAGGCACGGCGAGGGCGACCGCGGGTCCGACGGCAGCTCGAGGTAGGTGAGCGATTGGCGGAACCGGCGCTCGTTGATGAGGCCCGTCGCGAGGTGGGGCTTGGCGAAGTAGACGTCGACGAGGCGCGCGAACAGGCCTGGGCTCGGCAGGTCGGCCGGGTACGACGAGTGGGTGAGCGCGCCCCAGTTGATGGTCGGGAGCGGGAGCTGGTAGAGAGGGCTCGCGGCGACGGCGAGGTCGGCGAGGTCGGGCCCGGTCGAGTAGACGGCGCGACGAGAGGACGAGCCGAGGTCGGTCAGGTCGGGCCCGGTCGAGTACGGCGCGCTGACGGTCGACGACCACACGAGCGACGTCGACGTGTTGACGGTCGCACACGCCGCCGGGTAGTAGTTGGTCGAGGCCGACGACGAGAAGGTCGGGGTCGAGGTTGACCAGGTCGGCGGCGGGTTGGCGTCGAGCGTGTGCGACGACGTGCTCGCGTAGGGCTGCGGCGAGGCCTCGGGCTGCTGCTGGTGGGGCTGCTGCTGGCTCAGCTGCTTCTTGAGCTCGGCTGCGCGCATGGCCGCACCGTCAGCGCTCGCTCGACACGGTCGCTCGAGAGGAGAGAGAGGAGGACGGACCGATTTGTGCGGCGAGGTCGGCGATGGCGTCCGAGTCCTTGGTGGCGCCGGGCGAGGTCGACGTCTTGAGCTTGGGGACGCCCGAGTCGTAGACGCAGACGAAGGTGGACGGGTCCCTGCGGCGGCGAGGCGAGTCAGTCGCGGTCGGGGCGCGGGGAAGCGGAGGGAGAGATGGACGCACTCGCCGTGCGCGCGAGCCGACTTTGCGCAGCGTGCGCAGACTGGTCGAGCGCCGTCACCTGCGGAAAGGATCAAGGTGAGCGTTATCTCCGAGAGGGGTGAGGTCGGCGGTGGAGGGAGCGGGGGGGACGCACACTTGACACGGCGACGACGGCAGGTGAGGCAGGCCTGCGAGGTGCGAGAGAGTCAGCTCGAGCACAGCTGCAAGAGAGAGAGAGAGCTGGTGCGCACCTTGCCTCGTTCGAGCGAGGGAGGGTGAGCGGCTCCGACGGACGAGAGGGGTGCGCCGGTCTCGAGGGCGAGCGAGAAGCGCGACGCGGTGCCTGGAGTGCGGTCGGGAGGCATGATGCGCGGGTGTTTGGCCCGCACAGAAGGTGCAAGAGGCGCAGGAGAGCGAGAGGGAGCGCGACGGGCGACAGAGGGCGAGAGCAAGCGGGGGGAACGGGGCTGTGCCCAGCGAGGCCCGACCTCGTCGCTGTCGGCTCGGTTGACAGGCCAGATCTACTCCGAAGAGTACGGGCTACAGCCTGAGCCACTCACTAGCGAGTCTCAGTAAGTAGAGAGCGAGGACAGAGGCCCCAGTAAGGGCTGATTAGGGTTGGTCAGTCGTAAGCGAGGCGACGCTCCGCCCGGCAGCGCCTTGCCCCTCGTCCCCGCCAGCCCTCTCCAGCTAGGCGTGTGCTGCTCGCCTCTACAGCACCCCCGACACCCCTACTCGAGCCTCGCCTGCCTTCCCCCGCCGGCGCCCCGCCCTCGCCTCGTCGTCGCCGCCCGTGTCCGTCGCCCCTCGCCGCGACGTCCACTCAGCACTCGACAACCCTCGGCGCGTCCCTGCACCACAGGTGAGCATCCACCCAGGCTCGACTGTGACCCCGACGCGCCCTCAGAGGCACGCCTGGCGGCAAAGTGGCGGGAGGCGGAGGGACTCGGTCGCGAGGGTCAGGGTGGCAGCGACGGCATGAGCGAGCACGGCTCAGAGGAGGAAGCAGCGCGGTGCAGCAGTGCCCTGCTTCATGCAGCAGCCGTCTGACCCATCCCGCACCTCCCTCGCAGGCTCCGTCGACCCTCCCTCCTCCCCCTCTCCCTCTCCTCATCTCTCACCCTCGCTTCGACCTCGTCCGGCTCCGCAACCCGACCGAGCCAGTGCCCTAGGGCCTCGACGCACTCGCCTCACCGCGTACATCTCTCGGCCGTCGGCACCTCGACCACCGCGTCCGCCTCAGCCCTCCCCCTCCTCCTCCTCGCCCTCGACCTCGACCCCGCGCCATGTCGTACGACTACGCCAACTACTCGCAGGCCTACGACGGCGCCATGGATGACGGCTACGGGTACGGCGCCGACGCCGCCGCAGCGGCCGACGCCTACGCCGACGAGACGGTCACGCAGGAGGACTGCTGGGCCGTCATCGCCGCCTACTTCGAGGACAAGACGCTCGTCAGCCAGCAGATCGACTCGTTCGACGAGTTTGTCAACAACACGATGCAGGAGCTCGTCGACGAGTCCGGGTCCCTCATCCTCGACCAGAACATGCAGCACACGGGCAAGCAGAACGACCAGACCAAGCGCTACGAGCTCAACTTTGGCCAGATCTACCTCTCGCCGCCGACCCAGACCGAGGCCGACGGCACGGTCGCGCCCATGTTCCCCAACGAGGCCCGCCTGCGCAACCTCACGTGCGTCCTCTCGTTCCTCCCCCTCTTCGTCCTAGCCGGCTCGCCCTCGCCTGCTCGACCACTCCCTGACCGACGCTCCCTCCCTCCCTCGCAGCTACTCGGCACCGCTCTACATCGACCTGAAGAAGCGCGTCCTCGTCCAGGCGAGCGACGAGCCCAATCCCGAGACGGGCGAGCTCGACTGGGTCGACGAGGACCCGTCGGCGGCAGACGGCGAGGGCGACGGTGGGCCGACAGAGGAGAAGATCTACATCGGCAAGGTGCGTCCTGGTCTCTCTCCTCGCTAGAGACGAGCCGTCGGCGCTCGAAACCCCTTCGCGAGCTCTGACTGACTCGTGTCGCCCACTCGCTCGCAGGTCCCCATCATGCTGCAGAGCAAGTTCTGCATCCTCGACGGCCTCGAGGAGAAGGACAAGCTCGAGCTGAACGAGTGCCCGTTCGACAAGGTGCGTCCCTGCTCGCTCGCGCCTCTCTCCTCGCCGCCGACTGCGAGATTGACCTTCCACCCTCGCTGCGCAACAGGGCGGCTACTTCATCGTCAACGGCTCGGAGAAGGTCCTCATCGCGCAGGAGCGTATGGCGACGAACCGCGTCTACGTGTTCGCCAAGTCGCAGCCGTCGCCCATCTCGTACCTCGCCGAGATCCGGTCGGCCGTCGAGAAGGGCGGCAAGACGATCTCGTCGCTCCAGATCAAGATGATGCGCCGCACCGAGCGCCAGTCGGGCGCGACGATGAAGAGCACGATCCCCTACATCCGCGCCGACATTCCGATCGTCGTCGTCTTCCGCGCGCTCGACATCATCCCCGACAAGGACATCCTCGACCACATCGTGTACGACCGCACCGACACCGAGATGTTCGAGCTCATGAAGCCCTGTCTCGAGGACGCGTTCCCGATCCAGTCTCGAGACGTGCGTCGCCGTCCTCTCCTCCCCCTCACCTCGACGAGCTCGTGCTGACCCTTCCTCCCCCCCCCCTCTCTTCCTCCACCCGCACTCGCAGGTCGCTCTCGACTTCATCGGCCGCCGCGGCACCGTCTCGGCCCTGTCGCGCGACCGCCGCATCAACTACGCCCAGGAGATCCTCCAGAAGGAGATGCTCCCGCACGTGTCGATGGCGCCCGGGCAGAACACCAAGAAGGCCTTCTTCTTCGGCTACATGGTGCACCGCCTCCTCCTCGCCGCGCTCCAGCGCCGCGAGCTCGACGACCGCGACCACTTTGGCGCCAAGCGGCTCGACCTCGCCGGCCCGCTCCTCGCCGCCCTGTTCCGCATGCTCTTCCGCAAGTTGACCAAGGACGTGTACCGGCACCTCCAGAAGGTGCGCCTCCTCTCCCTTGCACCTCTTCGAGACGACGAGCATGAGCAAGACCCTGACTCGCCCCCTCCTCACTCCCTCTCCCTCCTCTCTCCCTCGCTCGCCCTCGCTCGCAGTGCGTCGAGACGGGCAAGCCGTTCAACATCAACTCGGCCGTCAAGTCGACGACGATCACGAACGGCCTCAAGTACTCGCTCGCGACGGGCAACTGGGGCGACCAGAAGAAGGCCATGTCGGCCAAGGCGGGCGTCTCGCAGGTCCTCAACCGCTACACGTTCGCCTCGACGCTGTCGCACTTGCGGCGCACCAACACGCCGATCGGGCGCGACGGCAAGATCGCCAAGCCACGCCAGCTCCACAACACGCACTGGGGCATGGTCTGCCCGGCCGAGACGCCCGAGGGCCAGGCGTGCGGCCTCGTCAAGAACCTCGCGCTCATGGCCTACATCTCGGTCGGCACGCCGTCGGCGCCGATCGTCGAGTTCCTCGAGGAGTGGGGCATGGAGAACCTCGAGGAGTACTCGTCCGACATGAGCAAGGCGACCAAGGTCTTCGTCAACGGCGTGTGGCAGGGCGTGCACCGCGACCCGGCCCAGCTCGTGTCGACGATCAAGTCGCTGCGCCGCCGAGGCGACATCTCGTACGAGGTGTCGATCGTGCGCGACGTGCGCGAGCGCGAGCTGCGCCTCTTCACCGACGCCGGCCGCGTCTGTCGCCCGCTCTTCGTCGTCGAGGACCAGCGCCTCGCCCTGCGCAAGGAGCACATCGACGCGCTCAACCGCGACCCGGCCGGCCAGGCGCTCGACGACGACGACGACGACGAGGCGGCGCGCAAGCTCAAGTGGAACGACCTCGTCGAGCAGGGCATCGTCGAGTACCTCGACGCCGAGGAGGAGGAGACGGTCATGATCTGCATGACGCCCGAGGACCTCGAGTCGTCGCGGCACCACGCCGAGACGGGCGAGCTCGAGGTGACGGCCGGCGGGCTCGGCGACGCGTCGGCGACGGTCAAGGCGACGGGCGCCGCCAAGACGCACACGTGGACGCACTGCGAGATCCACCCGAGCATGATCCTCGGCATCTGCGCGTCCATCATCCCGTTCCCCGACCACAACCAGTCGCCGCGCAACACGTACCAGTCGGCCATGGGCAAGCAGGCCATGGGCGTCTACCTCACCAACTACCAGGTGCGCATGGACACGATGGCCAACATCCTGTACTACCCGCAAAAGCCGCTCGCGACGACGCGCTCGATGGAGTACCTCCACTTCCGCGAGCTCCCCGCCGGCCAGAACGCCATCGTCGCCATCCTGTGCTACTCGGGCTACAACCAGGAGGATTCGGTCATCATGAACCAGTCGTCGATCGACCGCGGCCTGTTCCGCTCGCTGTACTACCGGTCGTACATGGACCAGGAGAAGAAGTCGGGCCAGGTCCAGCTCGAGGAGTTCGAGAAGCCGACGCGCGACTCGACCCTGCGCCTCAAGCACGGCACGTACGAGAAGCTCGACGCCGACGGCCTCGTCGGGCTCGGCGAGCGCGTCGCAGGCGAGGTGCGTCCCTCTCTCCCTCGTCGTCGTCGTCTCTCCCTCCCCGGCGTGGACCCGAGCTGACGCTTCCTCCTCTCCTCTCTTCCCTCCTCCCTCCCTCCCTCCCTCTCTCTCTCTCTCTCTCTCTCTTGCGCTCCCTCTTCGCTCTCCTCTCCCTCGCCGCCGCTCGCAGGACATCATCATCGGCAAGACGGCGCCGCTCCCGACCGACTCGGAGGAGCTCGGGCAGCGCCTCAAGACGCACACGAAGCGCGACGTCTCGACGCCGCTCAAGTCGACCGAGAACGGCATCGTCGACCAGGTCCTCCTCACGACCAACTCGGAGGGCCTCAAGTTCGTCAAGATCCGCGTGCGCTCGACCCGGGTGCCCGAGATCGGCGACAAGTTTGCGTCGCGGCACGGCCAGAAGGGCACGATCGGCATCACGTACCGGCACGAGGACATGCCCTTCTCGCCCGAGGGCACGACGCCCGACATCATCATCAACCCGCACGCCATCCCGTCGCGCATGACGATCGGCCACTTGGTCGAGTGCCTCCTCTCCAAGGTGTCGACCATCACGGGCAACGAGGGCGACGCGACGCCGTTCAGCGAGGTCACGGTCGAGGCCATCTCGTCGCTCCTGCGCAACTACGGCTACCACTCGCGCGGCCTCGAGGTCATGTACAACGGCCACACGGGCCGCAAGCTCCAGGCGCAGGTCTACCTCGGCCCGACCTACTACCAGCGCCTCAAGCACATGGTCGGCGACAAGGTGAGCCTCGCAGCCCGCTCTCCATGTGCCTCGTGCTCGACGAGTCGTCGCTCGAGGTCCGTGCGCACGCAGACAGGCTCTCGCTGACGCTCGCTCCATGCTTCGCAGATCCACGCTCGCGCACGAGGACCGGTCCAGATCTTGACGAGGCAGCCTGTCGAGGGTCGCTCGCGCGACGGCGGCCTGCGGTTCGGCGAGATGGAGCGAGAGTGCGTCCCTCCCTCTCTCCCACTGCGGCGGCTCTCCTACGCTTTGCTGACCCTCTCGACCTCGCTCGCAGCTGCATGCTCGCACACGGTGTCGCCGGCTTCCTCAAGGAGCGCGTGTTCGACGTCAGCGACGGCTACCGGGTCCACGTCTGCGAGATGTGCGTCCCGCCTCCCTCTCTCCCTCTCTCGCCCAGCTCGTCTCTTCGAGCTCGGCCCCTGACCTATCCTCGGTGCCTCGATGCTCGTTCGCAGCTGCGGCCTGACTGCCATCGCCAACCTCAAGAAGCAGTCCTTCGAGTGCCGCGCGTGCAGGAACAAGACGGCCAGTGCGTCGCCGCCGCTCTTCTCTTTCATAGCCTCGACGAGGGCTTCCTGCTGACGCTCTCCTCTTCTTACAGTCGCCCAGGTCCACATCCCCTATGCGGCCAAGCTGCTGTTCCAGGAACTGCAGGCGGTGCGTCCCCCTCCTCGTCCTCTTGCGCGCGCTCGCCTTAGCCGTCTCTATGAGCTGGGCTGACTTCTCCTTTCTCTCTCTTCGCTCGCTCGCAGATGAACATCGCTTCCCGCTTCGGCTTCGAGGACAAGGCGAGCGAGAACATCACTCGGCAGCACGCCGAAATGTGAGCGAGCAGGGCGAGCACTCGAGGCAGGAGGAGCGTGCGAGGGGTCGGGCTTGTCGACGTGTTGTACGATGCCGAGTGTGCAAGGCAGTTCACCCACTCGCAGAGAGGCCCTTGCGGCGTGAGAAGGAAGCGGCGAGTCGATGAGATAGCTCGCTCGAGACGCTCGGTCCCCTTCCCTCGCAGCTCCGTGCGCCGAGCTCCCGGCGGCGAAGCGCAGGTTGCTCGTTCGCCGACTCGTCTGGCTGCTGGTTGTGACCCCCTCGACGTGCTTGTCGACGAAGGAAAGGCGCCGGTGCAAGCCGACGACGGCGCCGCGAGAAGGGACACGCTCTGCTCGCTCGACGGCGCCTCTCTCTGACGAACAGCTCGCCCGATTGCACGGCAGATGGCTCTTGAGCACTGGCCTTTCGACATGTCGGTGTCCCTGCCCGAGCCGTTTCGAGCGCGCGCGCACAGTGCTGCACCTCCTGCGCAAAGTTGCTCGCCAGATGCTGCTCGCCTCGCTCCTCGGCTTTCGGCGCACGCCCTGTTGCGAGCACGAGCTCTTGACAGCACATACAAGTGCGGCGAGCTCGGCTTGCTCGACTGCGAGAGCGCTTAGCCTCTTCGAGAGGGCGCCGCCGGACGCTCGGACCGCTTCGGCGGGGACAGGCGGCGCTCGCTCGAGCAGGGTCGACAGCGTGTCGCAGGGCGCAGCGCGTCGTCAGGGATCATGTTTTGCTCTGCTCAGCTGCAGCGAGCCTGAGGAAGCGGCAGCGAGCCGCGCCGCAGGCAACGAACGCCCTTACGAGCCGTTCCTGCTCCGAGCGGCTCTCTCGAGACACGACGAGCTCGACTGACAGAAACGAGTGATGCAGCATGCTCAACAGAAGTACAGATAGTCCTCGCCCTGCTCGCCCTCCGCCATCTAGCTCCTGCCCATCTCGAGCGCGCTCGGACCTCCTCCTCAGCCTCTCGCTCGACCGCACCTCTACCGCCCAAAGTAGCGGATCTCGGCGTAGCGGAAGAGAGGGTACGTGATGAGAGACACGCCGGCCGAGAGCTCGAAGCCTGCAGGGAGAAAGACCGGCGTCAGCCACCGGGCGAGAGGAAGGAGAGCGAGGAAGAGGGAGAAGGAGCGTACCGAGGTCACCGCCGTACGGCTTGGCGATGGCGAGCGCGATCGGGCCGACATACCAGGTCGCAGCCATGCCCATAACGACAACAGGGATGGTGCACGCGATCGAGGCACAGCAGGCGATACCGGGCGGCAGCTTCTTGAAGTCGGCGACGTCGTCCCAGTTCGTGTTGGCGCCGAGCGGACCGTTCTTGCGACGGAACCAGAAGACCTCGACGAACACGATGCTGCTCAAGAAGGCGGTGTAGTAGGCGAGGATGCTGCGAGGTCGTAGAGAAGAAGCTCGTCAGCTCTCGCTCCACGACCGTCATGGACGTCGACGCCGTGAGACGAGGGGGAAGAGGACGCACGCAGCAAAGTTTGAGACGATCTCTGAGAGGTGCTCACGGCCAGCGAGAGCGCATGCGAGGTAGATCGCCGTGAACAGCAGCACGAAGATGATGCGAGGGACGCGCAGGAGGATCGGGTGGATCGCCTGGATGCAGAGCGCGCCTGTTCGTCGAGCGCACGTCAGCGCCGTGCTCGACGATGCTGTCTCACCGAGAGAGAGCACGCACCTGAGTAGCAGTTCGGGATCTGAGCGGAAACTGTAGAGAACGCGAGAAGGACCATGAGGAATTTGCCGAACCCGCCGACGTTTTGAATGAGGATGTGGCCGACGACTGCATGCAGAGGAAGGTCGAGGAGCGTCAGCGACCAATCTCGAAGCAAGTCTCGCCGAGGGGTTCGTGCGGGAGCGGCAGACGCACCGCCGCCGAGCGAGTCCTCCTCGAACGCCGTCACGTAGTCGGACTTGCTCAACGCCTGCAGGCACGAGAGAGAGTCAGCTTGCGTCGTTACGAGAAGTGCGCCGCAACCTGCACGCCTTGCGCGGCGCCTCGAGGACGCAGGAGGTCCGAGCGAGGAATCTTCGAGGAGGAGGGACGCACCATGAACGTCGCCGACACGGTGCAGGTGAAGACGATCGGGATGTACATGCCGATCCAGGTCGAGCACCAGATGAGCCACGACGGCGTCGACGTCGGGACCGTGATGTTGTAGTCGGCGGCGATCGAGGTCCATCCCTGCAGGAGGAAGCTCTTCGGGTCAGCGCAAGTCCCTTCGACGGGTTGAGAGCGACGTGTAGCTCGACGCACCGATCCCTGTGAGAAGAAGATGTGGAAGTAGGCGAGGAGGGGGCGAAGAGGAACGTCAGAAAAGGCGCGCGAGGTCCGAGCGGAGGTCGACTCGAGCGAAAAGGGGACGCACGACGCTGAACATGATGCCGAGGAACGAGAGCACGTCGCCCGTGAGCTCACGGCCCTCGTCCATGGTCGGCGTGAGGCGGTTGACGTCGTAGTCGCCGCGCCCGCCGAGGCCGAGCACGATGCAGTAGATGATGAAGCACCCGATCCAGGCCCACCTGCAGGCGAGGAGGCGGCGTGAGCAGGCGCAAGACAGGAAGGCGCGCACAAGAGGTCGACTCACCGCTCCCAGATGTGCACGTAGCGATATCCCCACAGACAGAGCACGAGGACGACGATCGTGAGGACGACGATGCCGACGACGAGCGAGCAGCCGTTGATGGCGCGCAGCGCCTGGCCGCCGACGATCGCAGTCGAAATGCTGCAGGAAGAAAGGAGTCAGTCGGGCGCGCTGAAGGAGGAAGAGAGGGGGGGAGAGAGGGGAGGGAGAGGGGGGAGGGGGAGAGGGGAGGGAGGGGAAGAAG
>Ga0308169_10004102_pt1 | contig 13739 bp, 10 predicted proteins | sample PhyBR1_2_FD_202139 | JGI IMG/M metagenome (GOLD analysis project Ga0308169, IMG submission 202139) | Phyllosphere microbial communities from UC Gill Tract Community Farm, Albany, California, United States - DLSLSB.R1 | ecosystem: Host-associated > Plants > Phyllosphere > Unclassified | place...
CTTTGCCTGTCGTTGTGACGCCCACAGTCGACGCCCGCCTGGCGAAACTCGAAGCCCACCAGCAGGGCACCGACAAAAAGGGCGGCAGTGCGAGCCTCGCCGACGGGTTCAGCTTCAAGGGCTACGCTCGCTCTGGCTTGCTGATCAACGATGGGCTCGGAGGCGGTCGCGGCGGTCCTTATACGACCCCGGCCGGTTCAGTCGGGGGGGCCGTTGGGCGGCTCGGCAACGAGGATGACACCTACATGCGCATTGACCTCTCGAAAGAAACGTATGCGCAGAACGGCACCCGCGCCAAGTTCACTGTCTCCATCGCCGATGGCGTAGAAAGCTCCAATGACTGGACGGCCAACGAAAGTAATCTGAACGTGCGCCAAGTGTTCACCGAACTCGATCATCTCGCGGAATTCAAGGGCAACGCGACGTTTGAAAACGCCACGCTTTGGGCTGGCAAACGATTTGACCGGGACAATTTCGATATCCACTGGCTGGACTCGGACGTTGTCTATCTGGCCGGCACGGGAGGCGGGATCTACGACATACAGATGGGTAAGGATTGGCGTTCGAACTACTCGCTGATCGGTCGCAACTACGGGGATTTCAGCGAGGCCGGCGTCGATGCCGATGTGGAAAGCTACATTCTCACCTCCAATCAGTTCTTTGAAGGTGGGCATTGGCAATGGATGTTCAACGCCATAGGGGCAAGGAAAAACGACGTTGGCACCCGCACCAATGAAGCAGGCCTGACGCCGGCCGATTCCGGCTTGCACAGCATGGTGGCCAATCACCAGAAAAACTTTTTCGGCCGCGAGGGTTTTTTCAAGACAGCACTGCTCTATGGGCAGGGGCTGGGTGCCGAGGTCAAGAACGTCGGCTCGGATGGCGAGCTGATCGACGATGCCCGGGCCGTACGCCTGGCGCTTTACGGCGAGACGCCCATTGCGTCTGACTGGCGCATCGGCCCAAGCTTGCTGGCTGAACGGAGCAAGAACCGGTACGTCAAGGGTGACGACTATCGCTGGATGACCCTGAACGTGCGCTTGGCCAATGAGATCAACAGCAATTTCGAGATGGCCTACGAAATGAGCTGGCAGACCATGAAGCTCGATCCCAAGGGCTACCTGCAACGCAATGCAGTCGACGGCGACTTCTGGAAATTCACCGTCGCCCCAACCTTCAAGCCTGACTTGGGGGATCTGCTTACCCGTCCTGAATTACGGCTGTTCGCCAGCGTCATGAACTGGTCTTCGGACCTGGACCGATACAGCGCCACAGATGCCTTCGGCAAGACGGACTTCAACGCCGGAGGGGTGTGGCAATACGGCATCCAGATGGAAACCTGGTTCTGAGTTTCGTCTTGCAGGATTCACAAGCTTAGAGATGCCCGTGGTGTCTGTGGAAGCGAGCTCGCGATAGCGGTATTCAGCTAGTTCACTGTTGGATTAGCTGTCCTCTTCGCGAGCAAGCTCGCTCCCACAGGTTTAATGGGCTCTGGGTTGGCGCACGACTCAACCTGGATGCCACCCCAACTGGCTCGAAATCTGTTGGCTGGCTTGCATCAGCTGTTTGACATAGTCCTGCTTCAACTCCTCCCTGAAGCGAAAGCACGGGAAGGAAACGCTCATCCCACCGATGACATGACCAAAACGGTCACGAATCGGTGCCGCCAGGCAACGCATGTTGTCTTCGAACTCTTCATGGTCTTCGGCATAGCCTTGCCGGCGGACGGTTTCCAGTTCTTGCAGGTACGCCTCGACGCTGGTCAAGGTGTTGGCCGTTCGGCGCTCGAAGCTTTCTTCCGCCAGGTGCGCGAGTAACTCCTGCTCTTCGAGCCAGGCCATCAGCACCTTGCCGATGCCGGTGCAGTACAGCGGCGCGCGCCGGCCGATGCGCGAGTACATGCGAAGGTTGTACTTGGAGTCGATTTTGTGCACGTAGACGATGCTGCCCTCGTCGAGAATCCCCAGGTGCACCGTCTCGCCGGTCAGTTCGTTGATCCGGCGCATGCCCGGTTCCGCTTCCCGAACGATGTCCAGGTGGGGCAGGGCCTGGGCCCCCAGTTCGAATAGCCGGACGCTGAGGCGATAGCGATCCTCGGCATCCTGCACTACATACCCACGGGCCTTGAGCGACTGCAAGAAGCGATAGACCGTGGCTTTGGACATGTCCAGTTTGTTGGCGATTTCCGAGACGCCGCTTTCTTCCGGATGCTCGGCCAAGGCCTCGAGTACGGCCATGGTCCGGCCGACTGCCGACACCTGGTCGTTGCTTGGGATGACGCTGTTGTCCATGAAGGCTCCAACGTGAAAAGTAAAACCCAAGGATATACGCAAGCAGATTAAAACGCTGTTTCATTTTTTCTTGACGAGGGAAAAAATCTGACTAGACTCGGGCCTTGAGAGAAAAATGAAACGCCGTTTTAAAAAAACACAAAAAGGCGCGTAATGATGAATCAAACACGGACCCATGGCTCGCATACCCGCCCCTTGAAAGTGGCGCTGGTGGGCGAGTGCATGATCGAGATGCGCGGCGAGCCGGGTGCAGTGATTACCCAGACCTTCGGCGGCGACACGCTCAACACGGCGGTGTACCTGGCGCGATTGACTCCTCGTGCCGCGGTGACGGTTGACTATGTGACGGCCGTGGGCAGCGATGCATTCAGCGTGGCCATGCGCCGCTCCTGGCTGAACGAAGGGGTCGCCGACGCCTATGTACGGGTGTTCGAAGATGCACTGCCGGGCCTGTATTTCATCCAGACCGATCTGCACGGCGAGCGGCGTTTTCTTTACTGGCGTGGTGAAGCAGCGGCACGGCGCATGTTCGATGGTCCCGAGGCCGACGCGACGCTGAATGCGCTGGCGGATTTCGATTACGTCTATCTGAGCGGCATCAGCCTGGCGATCCTGACCCTCGATGGCCGCGAGCGCTTGATGCACGCCTTGCAGCGCGCTCGCCGAGCAGGCACTCGCATCGTCTTCGACAACAACTACCGTCCCCATCTCTGGCCCGATCCGGAAACGGCGCGTCAGGCCTACCGCGACCTCCTGCACCTGACCGACCTGGCCCTGGTCACCTGGGAAGATGACGTCAGCCTGTTCGGTTATCCCGACGCTGACGCCTTGTTCAGCGCTTATGCGCAGGCCGGAATCGGCGAGGTGGTGCTCAAGCGCGGCGCGGCTTCCTGCCTGATCCAATGCCCGTCGGGCCGTTTCGAAGTGCCCGCGCAAAACGTTGCCCACGTCATCGACACCACTGCCGCCGGCGATTCGTTCAGCGCCGCTTACCTGGCTTGCCGCCTGCAAGGCGCGGAGCCGACGCAGGCCGCGCGCTGGGGCCATCGCCTGGCTGCCCAGGTCGTTCAGTTTCGAGGTGCGCTGATTCCCCCGGCGGCCATGCCGAACATGGGCACGTCCTCACTTCCTTCTGTTGCACAGGTCTGACCTTATGAAAATTGTTGAAGCGCGCGTCATTGTTACCTGCCCGGGTCGCAATTTGGTCACCTTGAAGATCGTCACGGACGAAGGCATTTACGGCATCGGTGATGCGACCTTGAACGGCCGCGAACTGGCGGTCGTCGCTTATCTGGAAGAGCACGTCCTCCCGGCGCTGATCGGCCGCGACGCCCACCGCATCGAGGACATCTGGCAGTACCTGTACCGTGGCGCCTACTGGCGGCGGGGCCCGGTGACCATGACCGCCATCGCCGCCGTCGATGTGGCGCTCTGGGACATCAAGGCCAAGGCGGCGAACATGCCGTTGTATCAGCTGCTCGGCGGCAAGAGCCGGGAGCGGGTGATGGTTTATGGACACGCCACCGGCAAGGACATCGAAGGTTGCTTGGATGAAGTCGCCCGCCACGTCGAATTGGGCTACAAGGCCGTGCGCGTGCAGTGTGGGATCCCGGGTATCGCCACCACGTATGGCGTCGCCAAGCGCAGCGGTGAACGCTATGAGCCTGCCGACAGCGATTTGCCGGCTGAACACGTCTGGGACACGGCCAAGTATCTCAACTACGTGCCCAAGCTGTTTGCCGCCGTGCGCGAGCGTTTTGGCGACGACCTGCACATCCTGCATGACGTGCACCATCGCCTGACGCCCATCGAAGCGGGGCGCCTGGGCAAGGCCGTGGAGCCGTACAACCTGTTCTGGCTCGAAGACTGTACGCCAGCGGAAAACCAGCAGGCCTTTCGCCTGATTCGCCAGCACACCACCACACCGTTGGCCGTGGGCGAGGTGTTCAACTCCATCCATGACTGCCGCGAGTTGATTCAGGAACAACTGATCGATTACATCCGCACGACGCTGGTGCATGCCGGCGGCATCACCCATGTGCGGCGCATCGCCGATTTTGCCGCGCTGTTCCAGGTGCGCACCGGCTTTCACGGCGCCACCGACCTGTCGCCGGTGTGCATGGGCGCGGCCCTGCATTTCGACACCTGGGTACCCAATTTTGGCATCCAGGAACACATGCCTCACGAAGCACGCATCGATGAAGTCTTCCCCCATGCCTATCGCTTCGAGGACGGCCACTTCACCCCGGGCGATGCACCGGGGCACGGCGTCGATATCGACGAAAACCTGGCTCGCCAGTATCCCTACAAGCGCGCCAGCCTGCCAGTCAACCGTCTCGAAGACGGCACGCTCTGGCATTGGTGAAACAGTCTTGCCCATTCAACAAACGGGGCGAGTGTCCCGTCAGGAGTGACCCGATGAAAGCGTTCCAGGTAAGAGCACCCTTCGAGTTCGGATTGGCCCAGGTCGACCCGCCGCAGGTTGCCCGTGGCGAAGTCCAGGTCGATGTAGCCTATGCCGGCATCTGTGGCTCGGACATGCACATCATTCACGGGCAGAACGCATTCGTGCGTTTCCCCCGTGTCACCGGCCATGAGTTTTCCGGCGTGGTCCGGCAAGTCGGCGAAGGCGTAGAACACCTTCAAACAGGCGACCGCGTGTGCATTGATCCGGTGATCAGCTGCGGCACCTGCTATCCGTGTCGTATCGGTCGGCCCAACGTCTGCACCCGGTTGCAAGTGATCGGCGTGCATCGCGACGGCGGCTTCAGCGAGCAGGTTTGCGTACCGGCGCAAAATGCCCACCGCTTGCCCGATTCGATGTCCCTCAGCCACGGCGCCTTGGTCGAGCCTTATTCCATTGCCCTGAACGTGCTCGATCGGATGCAACCCCATCCGGGCGACAGCGTGCTGATCTACGGTGCCGGTGTCATCGGCCTGACGTTGGTGCAGATGGCCCGGGCGCTGGGCCTGACCGACATCACCGTGACCGATGTCATCGACAGCCGCCTGGAAACGGCGCGGGCCCTCGGCGCGAGCCGGACCCTCAACGGCCAGGACGTCGATGTCGAAGCAACTATGCGAGAACTCACCCAGGGCGAGGGCGTGCCGCTGATTGTCGATGCCGCCTGCATTCCTGCGCTGATGCCGCAAATGGTGCGCCTGGCTTCGCCGGCCGGCCGCATCGGGCTGCTGGGTTTCAATGCCACCCCCAGCGACCTGGTGCAGCTGGAAATGATCAAGAAAGAACTGACCCTGGTGGGCTCACGGCTTAACAACCGCAAGTTCCCCAAGGTGATCGTCACCTTCGACGACATGCCCGGCGCCATCGAGCTGATCGAAAAACACCCTGAGCAAACCCGAAAAATCCTGGTGGAGCTGACGAACGCCCATCACTGAGTCGTTGGTATCACCGGTTTCATCGTGCCTGTAATGGGCATCCTCACCGAATAAACACAACAAGCGGGAGGTTCCACCATGTTTGGTCAAGGACGTAGCTTAATCATCATCATGCTGTTCCTGGCCGGGGTCATCAACTACCTCGACCGGTCGGCATTGTCCGTCGCGGCCCCTTTCATCCAGAAGGACTACGGTCTGAGCACGGGTGAGATGGGCATGATCTTCAGTAGCTTTTTCGTCGGCTATGCCGCCTTCAACTTCATCGGTGGCTGGGCCGCCGACCGCTACGGCGCCAAGACCACCTTACTGCTGGCAATGGTGCTGTGGTCGCTGTTCAGTGGCCTGACCGTGCTGACGGTGGGCTTTGCTTCACTGGTGCTCATCCGGATTCTGTTCGGCATGGGTGAAGGACCGCTGAGCGTCACCACCAGCAAGATGGTCAACAATTGGTACACCCCCAAACGCAGGGCTCGGGCGATAGGCGCGTCGATGTCCGGCACACCGCTGGGCGGGGCGATTTCCGGCCCGGTGGTGGGCTTCATCGCTGTCACCTACGGCTGGAAGATGTCGTTCATTATCATCATGGTGATCGGCCTGGTCTGGGCCGCGGTGTGGTTCAAGTTCGTCAGGGAACGGCCAGTGGGCGAGGGCGCTGAGGATATTCTTCGCGCCGAGGGGCAGAGCGAGTTGGCGGCACAACCGGTGCTCCCGCTGCGCTTCTACCTCAAGCAGCCAACGGTGCTGTTCACCTCCCTGGCGTTCTTTTCCTACAACTACACGCTGTTCTTCTTCCTGACCTGGTTCCCCAGCTACCTGACCATGGCCCACGGCCTGAACGTCAAGGACATGAGCATCGCCACGGTCATTCCGTGGGTGTTGGGCTTCCTCGGCCTGGCCCTGGGTGGTTTCATTTCCGACTTCGTGTTCAAGAAGACCGGGCGGATGATGTTCTCGCGCAAGGTGGTATTGGTGACGTGCCTGTTGGCCTGCGCTGCCTGCATCGCGTGTGCCGGGATGGTCAGCACGCTGTATCCGGCGGTCATTCTCGTCGCCTTGGCGGTGTTCTTCCTTTACCTCACCGGCGCCATTTACTGGGCGATCATCCAGGACACCGTTCCGGCGGCGCGGGTTGGCGGCGTGAGTGGTTTCATGCATTTCCTGGCGAACACATCGGGAATCATTGGCCCAACCCTCACCGGATTTTTGGTGCAGTTCACCGGTTCGTTCACCAGTGCGTTCCTGCTGGCGGGACTGCTGACCGTGATTGGTGCCGCGTGTGTGGCGCGTTATGTGAAACCGCTGGCGGCGGCTGACGCCGGCGACTTGGCGGCAAAACGCCCGCAATCGGCTTCGGCCCTGAGCCACCCCTGAACAGAAGGAGCGTGTCGATGCTTGATGTGAAACTTGTTCCCAGCACGGGCGCCTCGCCGCAGATCGGTATCGTGCACCTGGGCCTGGGGGCGTTTCATCGCGCCCACCAGGCGGTCTACCTGCAGCGTCATCTCAATCGCCATGGCGAGAGCGAATGGGGGCTGTGCAGCGCCAATCTGCGCTCCAATCGCACACTGGTCGATCAATTGCGCGAGCGGGACGGTCACTATCACGTTGCCGAATACCGTGATCGCGAGCAGGTGACGCTACGCGAGATCGGCGTACTGCGCGAGGCCTTGTACGTAGGCGAGGGCGGCCAGGACTTGGAATCGTTGTTACAGCGCATGGCCGCACCGCAGACACGGATCGTCACCCTGACCGTCACCGAAAAGGGCTACTGCCTGAGTCCATCCTCCGGACAGTTGCGCCGCGAAGATCCGCTGATTGCCCATGACATGGCTCATCCGCAAACGCCCCGTTCGGCCCCCGGCATCGTCCTTGAAGCCCTGCGTCGTCGCCGCGCCGCCGGCACTCCGGCCTTCACGGTGCTGTGTTGCGACAACATGCCGGACAACGGCCAGCGCACCCGCCAGGCGGTCAGTGCATTGGCGGCGATTCAGGATGCAGCCTTGGCGAAGTGGGTCGAGGAACAGGTAGCGTTTCCCAGTTCCATGATCGACCGCATCGTGCCGGCCATGGATGGCGAATCCTTTCGCCGACTCGCGCAGGAACTCGACTGCCACGATCCGGCGGCGGTGGTGTGCGAAAGCTTCAGCCAATGGGTGATCGAGGATCGCTTTCCCCTTGGCCGCCCGGACTGGGAGCACGAAGGCGTGCAGATGGTAGACGACGTGCGCCCGTTCGAAACGATGAAGCTGCGCATGCTCAATGGTAGCCATTCGCTGCTGGCCTATGTGGGATTGCTGGTCGGCCACGAAACGGTTTTCGATGCCGTCAGTGACGCGAACCTGCTGCGCCTGATCGGGCGTTACATGGCCGAGGAAGCCGCGCCCACCCTGGACATGCCGGCGGGTATCGATCTTTCAGCCTATGCCAATGACCTGAAGGCCCGCTTTGCCAATGACAGCTTGCAGCATCGCTTGCGCCAGATCGCCATGGACGGTTCGCAGAAACTGCCGCAACGCTGGTTGCTCGGGGCACAGCAGTTGCTCGATCAAGGGCGTGATATCGCTTGCATCGCCCTGGGTATCGCCGCGTGGATTCGCTATTGCACTCAACCGTTGCCTGGCCAATTGGCGCAGCTGATTGACGATCCATTGAACGCCACCTTTGCCGACCTGGCGGGGCGTTTCGAAGGCGAAGCGCTGGTGAAGGCCTTTCTCGAAGTGGATGAGGTTTTTCCGGCGCAGTTGTCGGCTCGTGCAGCCTTTCACGATGCCGTGCAAAGCGCCTATGCCGCCCTGGCCCGTGACGGCATGGGCAAGCTTCTAAGCACCTTTGCCGCACCCAACTGACAAACAAGGAGAAAAAATATGGAACAGACATGGCGTTGGTTTGGCCCCAAGGACCCGATATCCCTGGCGGACGTCCGTCAAACCGGTGCGACCGGCATCGTCACGGCGCTGCACGACATTCCCAACGGCGAAGTCTGGCCGGTGGAGGCCATCGCTGCGCGCAAGCAGATGATCGAGGACGCCGGCTTGAGCTGGTCGGTCGTGGAAAGCATTCCGGTGCACGAGGACATCAAGCGAGGTTGCGGGCGGCGTGACGAGTACATCGCCAACTACCAGCAAAGCGTGCGTAACCTGGCGGCCTGCGGCATCGATATCGTCTGCTACAACTTCATGCCGGTGCTGGACTGGACCCGCACCGACCTGACTTATGAACTGGCGGATGGTGGCTGGGCACTGCGGTTCGACCAGACCGCATTTGCCGCGTTCGACCTGTTCATCCTCCAGCGTCCGGGCGCTGAGGCCGAGTACGCTGCCGAGGATGTCCAGCAGGCCAAGGCCTACTTCGAACAGCTTTCGCCTACCCAGCGCGACACCTTGGTCGATACCCTGATCGCAGGCCTGCCCGGTGCCGAGGAGCATTACAGCCTGGACAATTTCCGGGCCTTGCTGCGCACCTATGCCGACATTGACGAAGCCAAACTGCGTGAACATTTGGGTTATTTCTTGCGCGCGGTGATCCCGGTCGCGCAGGAGGTGGGTGTGCGAATGGCCATTCACCCGGACGATCCGCCCCGGTCGCTGCTCGGTCTGCCGCGCATCCTCTCCACCGCAGAGGATGCCCAGTGGCTACTGGACGCTGCGCCAAGCCCGGCCAATGGCTTGACGTTCTGTACCGGTTCCTATGGCGTGCGGGAGGACAACGATTTGGTGGCGATGGCCAAGCACTTTGCTCCGTTCATCTACTTCACCCACCTGCGCTCCACCCGCCGTGAAGCGAACCCACGAAGCTTCCACGAAGCCCATCACCTGGATGGCGACGTCGACATGGTCGGGGTCATCAGTGCGTTGGTGGCTGAAGAACGCAGGCGTGAACGCGAAGGCGGCCCGCGCTTGCCACTGCGGCCGGACCATGGCCATCAACTGCTCGACGATCAGCACCGCAAGAGCAACCCCGGCTATTCACTGATCGGCCGCCTCAAGGGCCTGGCCGAACTGCGCGGCGTGGAACTGGCCGTGCGCCGGCAACTGGGTTAGCCCTGTCCGGTTTGGCTGGGCAAGCCAGCCAAACCTCACCCCAACGCTGGGCCGTGGCCGGGGGCAGGTGCTTGCTTGAATGTTTATAAATCCCCAGCCAACCCCCCCGTGGCGAGGGAGCTTGCCCCCGCTGGGCTGTGCAGCAGCCCCAAACCCAGCCCAACCAATACTTCCTGACCCACCACAAACCAATATGGAAGGCATCCCATGTTCATCATCGACCTAGACCACCAACACCTACAGCAATCCCTAAGCAAAGTGGAGCAGACCATCGGCGACCTCACGCCACTCATGCACAGCCTGGCCGCCGAACTCGCCAGCCAAACCGAAGAAAACGTCGGAAAGGAAGGCCGCCCCCACTGACACGAACTCTCCGACGTCACCATCGGACGTCGAGCCGAAACCGGCCACTGGCCTGGCAAGATATTGCAAGTCAGTGCCGCCGGCTTGGCCGCATCAATCACTACCCATACCACCGAGAGCTCGGTGATGGTGGGTAGCAACAAACCTTATGCGGCAATGATGCAGTTCGGCGGGGATCGGGCAGATTTTCCGCAGCTGTGGGGAGACGTGCCGAGCCGACCGTATTTGCCTATGGATACTGGAGGCAACCTGCAGCCTGAAGCAGAAAATGCTGTCTCCAGATTAGCGTTGGAACACTTGAAAGCCGCTAGGGCATCAAGCTGCTACTTCTGAATCCTTGTGTTACTGGCAATGGCTTGGGTTGCTTATCGTCGAGCAACTCGAAGGTGTGGGATAGGAACGTCTCGTTAGTGGACGTGGGGATAATATTCTTTGCTAGAGCTGGACGACCCGCCGTCGGAATGGAGTATTGGATCGACCGGTAGCCAATCGCAACTGGGATGCTAAATGTCTGACTCAAGGAAATGCCCGTCGCAGATATCCTAGTAACGCTACCTGTTACGCCAGGAACGGTGGGGAGGTGAGCCTTTGTAGCCGCTTCGAGCTGCTGCTGAACGGAGGCAATCTGCGCCTTTAGTGTTGCCTCCGAAGGTAGTTGCTCCGCAGCCGGTTTCTCCGCCTGGAGCGTAGTAGTTTTGTTATTGGCGGAGGCCTCCGTCGCAACTCCAGTATTAGGGGCGGCAACTGCTGCCGTCTTAGGCACCACCACGGCGGGTTGTTGAGCGGCACCTTCAGCACCACCAACACCTTTATCGACCCCATCACCTTGGGAGGCTGCCGTTCCCGTGAGGGCCAAAAGCTTGTCTTCGAGTTTTTGCTTCTTGTCACTAAGCTCGATAAGGGACAGCGCGGTTGCGCTAAGTTGGGAGCTAGAACCGTCTAAAGCGTTTACGGTTACATCAAGCGTGCGTGCATAGTAGACCTCATAGGGGATTACCAAGATGGGTGCGGCATTATATTTTTTCTTAATATCTTGGGGAATCCTTAGCGAAAGGGCCGTGTCTTGAATATCACTGATCACTCCCGCCCCAAGGCGGGCGAGGTAGGTGTTGGCACGAGGCCTAAGATTGCCAACTTCGTAACTTATGCATTCCGCCTCAGGCACAGAGTAAGAAACAGTATAGGTTGACCTGCTTGAAGTCGAAAACATTGCTGCCCAGACACTTTTAGGAATGTTAGCACCTAGATTTACATCAGACGTTGAAGCGAAAGTGAATCCGGGAAAGGCGACCAAACAGTTAATTCTTTCGTCGTTGTTGGGAAAACCTATGAAGGAAGCGGCGTCAGTGTTGCTTGTATCGATTGGGAACCGTAGCCGGTCCCTCTCCAAAGCAGCTACTTCTTTTAGATTGGGTATGTGTGAGTAGCGTACCGGCAGAATGTTGAAGGCTTTGGTGGGAATTTCTTCGATGGAGTCAACGTCATATCCGACGCTAATGAACACGTCGCCCGGATAGACCTCTCGCGGCGGGTAAATAGGGCGAATTCCTAGCTGAGAGGTATTGGTTGACCACTCCTTGGCAATTGCTCCTGGATCTGGCCGATCGCTTTGACACCCCGATAACGCCAGAACCCCCAACCCAAGAACTCCGATTCTGTTCATGTTGCCCTTAGCTCCTGTTGATGGCGCTCTAATGGCTCCGTTCGATGAGCTAAGACGATGTTTGAAGGAAAAGCAATTTTTTACAGAAACGGGCAGAAACGGCAGAAACGGCAGAAACTGGGACAGGCCACGATTATGAGACGGGCCGATTACAGGTGAGCCCGAATCGTGGTCTGTCCCCAGTTTTCTTCAGTTTTCTCCAGAGCAATCTTAGATTACATAAACGTAGATGTAGTACCTCTTACGTTTAGAGTAATGGCAACGACTGCCGAAGGACCATACGATTTAAGTTATTCCAGATCTGAAAAAAAGCCTATAACCGGCTACAAAGTTACACTTATCCCTAACAAGAACCAGAATCCTAATAATCTTCTCCTGCCAACAGCTCATCTGTGGGCGACGAAGTAACCATACCCGTTTATGTTGGCGTGGGATTGCGGCTTACTGCTGATATCACCGCACTAGAAGGCAACGTACCAATTGTTAGTATTGAAGCAATTGGTGCAGGGGCGGAAGGCTAAAAGCCTGATAGGTACGCTTACCGTGCAAACTTTTGGAATCTCGGGCCCACTGTAGCTGCGTCGCTACCATTGCCATCAAAACTCGATCAAACCACAATCGAAAATGCAGTAATGGCGGTAGGTGCTAATCGCAAAGAAATTTACTTCGCAAAAATGGTGAGATCGGGCCAGTCCCGCGAGTAGTCGGCTTATATAGTCCTATTGGCACAGATTCCAGACTAATTAATGCTCTGTACTCCGAAATATCTAAGAATAGAATCGTCTGGAATCGCTTATGTAGCCCCTCCAAGGCAGGATAGACTCTACTACTATGATGACTAGTACACGTTGCAGACGTCAGGGATATGGAGAATAATATTTCGTTAAGCTCAGGGGTATCGTGATTCGACTGAGTTAGAAGTGTCGCTTCATTATGCCCAATTATAGCTAGTCGGTTCTAGGGCTGTAGCTATGATAGATTATACCCATGCGGAGAGCTCGAAGACTTACGCTCGACTGCTTTAGAGTATAGGTTGTTAGATGGATTCAGGTCGTATAGATACTGGTGTGTTCTCAAAATTCGCAATTCGTGTTAGCGCTGAAACCACCACAAAGTGGCCGTAAAATTCATGAATTACTGAAATTGACGACTGAAACTCATTTGACTTATCAGTATTTAAAGAGTCTGCACCCATGATTTTTACTTTATAGATATCCTGACTGTAACCTTTAGCGTCCGTGATCCTGAAATTTAAAACCTCTTCAATGGGGCCGCCGCTCAGAAGATGGGTTTTCCAATACCCCTTCATCATCTTCAGAAGTTCATGAGAGCCATCGGCACTGTGTTCATCAAGATTCATATAAAGATGCTTGAGTCTGTAGCTGTCCGGATTGATTTTTTTCTTTGTTTTTTTATACAGAACGCCATGAGTTAGACAGTCAAAGAAAGAGTCCAGTCTAGCGGAGTCAACCGAAAACTTATAACCCTGAGGCTGCTTGGTTAGATCCTTGAATATCTTATTAAACAAGGCTTTGTTATTATGCATCAGTTGAGGCTTGACGCTAGACTTGAAAACATCTGACGCATCGCTTTGGTCATTGGTAATGCAATTTACACAAATATTGGCAAGGGCATAAATATCATCCTTGTTTTTTTCGTTATTGTGCACTTTGCAGGACTTTACCGTCATTAAGTTTATTTTTTTAGAGTCTGGAAAGAAAGACTGTGGCGGAATATGCTCTTTTGTGTTTGCATGACGTTCGCAACCGGGGAAATAACACTGAGCCATAATGGTTTCCTACCTTAACTTTTCTCGGTTTTCAGATTTCAACTGGGATCTTAACTTAGGATCATGGCGAAGGGGTATCATGTTTTTTGGCTTTCGTGAGAGCCTTGGCGCTAACTGTCTCTCCTCCAAAGGGGCCTTGGGGTCGATAGCACGTTCCGACGAAAACAAGCTATCGACCACGCCACAGCCCATTA
>Ga0308169_10004104_pt1 | contig 13735 bp, 16 predicted proteins | sample PhyBR1_2_FD_202139 | JGI IMG/M metagenome (GOLD analysis project Ga0308169, IMG submission 202139) | Phyllosphere microbial communities from UC Gill Tract Community Farm, Albany, California, United States - DLSLSB.R1 | ecosystem: Host-associated > Plants > Phyllosphere > Unclassified | place...
CGAGCGCATCCGCCAGTCGCTCGTGCAAGGTTGCGTGGACGATGCGGAGGCCCCCGCCCACCAGCATCAGGAACACCTCGTCCCGCCGAGAGCCGGTCAGGTCCGCCACCAGTCCGGGATAGCCTGAAAAAGCGATGCCGGCTGCGTTCACGGCGGTTTCGTTGTGAGGGCATGCGACGATCGCGCTCGCGTGGCCGTTCTGAACCAGATCCAGCGCACGCCGGACATAAGCCACCGTCGCCCCGCCGGAGGCGGCGTCGCAATGGCCCGGCCGAAACGCGCCAGGCTCCAACGCTTCGGCACCTACAAGGTCAATCGTGCCCGGCGCGGCTGCGGGAAGATCGGCGGGATCCACCAGCCGGACCGTCGCGCCATCGGCATAGTGGCGAACCACTACTGCGTCACCAACCAGTACCAGTCGGCTCGCGTCATTCTCCACCGACGGGGCGGTCGCAACGGCGACGGCAATCTCTGGCCCGATGCCGTTAGGGTCACCGAGCGCCACGGCGATCACGGGGGCCGTCACAGCGGCAGCGCCAGCAACGTATCGATCTGTTTACTGTCGCACACCACGCGCCGCTCGCGTAGCAGCAGACGATCCCCGCCCATCACAAACTGGTCGAGGTAACGGCCAGTTGCGAAAATGCTGGTCTCGCCGGTACGCATAATGCGCGCGACCAAAAAGCTGGTTTCCACCGGAATGACATCGCCCTTAACGACCCCGATCGAAGGCTGCCCCAGCAGGTGGCGATAACCATGCTGCTCGTAGATATTGGCTTCCTTAAGCGCGGTGATGCGGTCCTTTAGCATTCCCCGGCCCTCGGCGTAGATCAGCCCGGCCGACATGCCTGCCCGATGATTGTCTTCCGTGGTGACGAGGTACAGGCATTCCTCGTCGAAGAACTCCGGCCAGGCAGTGCCACCCTCATCGTCGATGCACCGCGCGTAAGCCGCGTGAAAGGTGCCTACCAGCCTGAACAGGCGGTCGTGATCAAGCACGGGCACACTCACAGCGCCATCTCCCGACGGTAGGCTTTCCAGAAGCCGCGGATCGACGCTTCGGTGACGCGGCTCTCGCTCGATCCCGTGCCGTCGCCGCCCATCTCCATCACGGAGGCAAGTTCGGGCGCCCCGGCGATGCCCCGCTGGACGAAACCGCCAACGCAGCCGTCCTCCATGGAGACGAAGCCCGCCGGGCCGATCAGGTTGGCTTGTTTCAGGCGAACCTTGCGCTGCTCCGGCGTGTCAGTGTCGAACCCCAGATAGGTCCAGTTCAACTCCGTCTGTTCGGTGCCGCGCGGTAGAATCTGGCGCACGGCAAGCGAGTTCTGAATCTGCTGGAGAACAAAGCCAGGGAAGACCGACAGGATCTGCAGCGTGCCCCCGTCTCCGAAGTCATCGAACCCATCGAGCAGCGACGGGTCTGCCAACTGCAGGTCGCTTTCCGACCGGAGCTTTTGGCTAGCGTAATTGTCGTCGCGCGCGGCGTCGGCGTCGATTGCCGAAAAACTCACATGGTTGCCGCCATCAGGGCTAACGATAATCCCGCCCTTCTGCGACAGGCGGTTGATCTCGAAAGTAGTGAAGAACAGGTGAAGGATGGACGCGTGATAGCTGTCTTTCACGTTCTCGAAATACAGTTTCCAGTTGTTGGGCAGCATCTGGGTGAAGCGGCCGATCACTACAGGTTTGCGCCCGCCGAGAACGCGCTCCACGCGCCCCAGCACCTCGTCACCCAGATACTCCTCTATGGCAGGAACGTCATTGGAGAAGCTGCCGAATACCAACCCGAAAAGCGACGTTACGCGCATCTTGCGCGGGCTATGCTTTGCCTTGCAGAACGTGTCAGGCATACCGCCCTTACCGTTGATCCCGTCTTCGAATGCGACCCCCGTCAGGTCGCCTTCCAGGCTGTACGTCCACGCATGATAGACGCAGGTGAAATCCTTAACGTGCCCGCGGTCGGTGAGCGCCAGGAGCGCGCCGCGATGTGCGCAACGGTTCTCAAAACCGTAAATCTCTCCGTCGTTTCCGCGCGTGATGATTACCGGTTGATCACCGATTTTGGTGGCGACAAAGTCACCCGGCGTCGGGATTTCCGCTTCCAGGCAAAGGTAATTCCAGCTGTCGCCCTGGTAGATTCGCTCCTGCTCACGGGCGTAGACGTCTTCTCGCTGGAACACCCAATAGGGCACTCGAGTGACCAAGCCCGGCTCCCACTGACTAGGGGCCTCGATCGCTTTGTCCAAATGAGCCATTACAGCCTCCTAAACTTCGCATTGCGTTTGTTCGTTATACGAACATATGTGCGTTATGCGAACAAAATAAGGACCGTGTTAATGATGTCAACCCTTCACCCCGACGAAGATGATCAAGCAGGGCTTCGTCGGACAGAAACCATGGGGGGATTGGCGAAAGGTCTCGCGATCATCGAACTCTTTGGGAGCGGACAGGCGCGCCTGAGCGTCTCGGAAGCCGCTCGCGACGCAAGCATGACCAGGCCGGCTGCAAGGCGCTGCCTTCTGACACTCGAGCAGCTCGGCTACCTCGCGCATGACGGAAAATACTTCACGCCTAATGCGCGGCTGAGACGCCTCGGCGGGGGCCTTCCCTTTGCTGCCTCGTTCGCCGAACGTGCGCAGCCGATCTTGGATGACGCCTGCGAACGTCTGGAAGAATCGGTGTCGTTAGCGGTGCTCGACGGACGAGAATCGCTATTCGTCGCCCGCGCGGAAAGCGTGCGCATCGTTTCCACCGGCGCTCGCGTCGGCGGCCGATTACCCGCCTATTGTTCGGCCACAGGACGCATCTTGCTCGGTGGGCTCAATGATGACGAAGTGGAGCGCTATTTGCGTGGTGCGCCAATGCGGGCGCGGACGGACAAGACCGTAACCGATCCAGACGCTCTTTTGAGACTAGTTTTACAAGCTCGCCAGGAACAGGTCGCTTATTCGGATGAAGAGCTTGAGATTGGAATGAGGTCTATGGCTGTGCCAGTTCATAGTACGGCGGGAGAAGTTGTTGCAGCCTGCAGCCTTAGCACCGCTGCATCCCGTGTGACACTTGAGGATATGAGAACACTCTACCTACCAGTTCTCCGCGAAACAGCCGCTCGCTTGCGATGACGATTGTGAAAGGTTGACATTTCCTTCTTACTCAGGGGAGAAGGCCGGTCTACGCAATGCGCCTTGTCGGCCACGAGGCTCGCGCGCTCGATGGAGCGGCATAGCGAGCGGCAGCGATCCGCTTCATGGCTCCTGATAGCTGCCTGACAGGAAAGTCCCCAATCTCCGCCCCTAAGTTGTTGCAGAAGTGGCCACATATGCGACGTCGGAAACTCAGCACTTATGCGACGAGCCTATGTCCGCTCCCGCCCAAACCCGGACGTTCAGGCTGGCAATCCGGGCGCCCAATAACGGCCATTCGTTCAGCGCGATCTTTCCCATTTCTCCGTCTCCGATTGGCTATTTCGGGAAAGAGGAATTGGGAACAGATTTTGGGAAAGCGAAACCCGCAGGCGTTCGTCAGCGCGATCGAGGCGGCGAGACTCCCCGATCTACGTTCCTAATTGGGAACGGTCGCTTGGCCCGCACGGTCCCGGTTAAATATTGTCCAGTTGAACGGCAACTGTAACCGGCGCGTCGAGCGTCGTATAAAAGGCGGCCTTCGTCCGTTGCAACCAGCGGGCCATGTCGAGCTGCTCCGGCCAAGCCGGTGATACTCAGCTTATTCATTGCAAAGGCTCCGAGACTGCGCGGACGATGCTGGAGGGACGTAACTATTTGATCGAAGGCCTACCAGTCGTCGACTATCGCACCCTTGCCGGACGCCGCCATATCCCCGTCATCGGTCAGCACCTTGACCGATTGAGATTTGCAGGACGTAGCCTGTCGGGGCTTTCTCATTCGACAGGTGCGCATTGGCGCCGTCATTAGCCGACTGGTCGAAACCACCGTCCACCCGTCCGGTAGCACCGGTGTGATTTCCGCTGACGCGCCCAGCGCCTTAATAAACGTATCGGGGGCGTCGATGCCGCAGGCCACCACGCCAACTTGGCCCGAAGCTGCGCAGTCAAGAACATAGCGACCCTTTTAGCCGGAAAGGCGAACGTTGACGTAGCAGCCAAGGGCAGTGCGCATCGGCGTAGCAGAACCCCAATCGAGTGCCCAGCCGTGCGCCCAAATGTCGATCCGATCACGTGAAGATGCTAGGTCGATTATTCACGCGCCAAGGTGTTAAGCAAACGATTGAAAGGATAACGGACGGACACACGCTGAACGCCCCAATGTTCTGATGCCGGTGCATACTCAGCCCTAGATGGCGAGCGTCAACCTTTGTCCACGTGATCAACCAAGCTTGCGTCCTGTCCAAATGACGCGACCGACAATGCGAACGTCGTCGGTCGCGATATTGGTCCAACTTGGATAAGCCGGGTTGTCGCTGGTGACCGTCAACTTGTTGGACGCTGGTCCAAGTGCGATCCTTTTAACCAGTAACGCATTGTCCAACTGGAGAACGTATATGCCGTCTCGCAAAGCGGAGCGGCTTTCCATGTAGTCGACCAATATGTCGTCACCGTCGATCAACGTCGGTGCCATTGAGTCGCCGCGAACGCGAACGATTGAGAGTGTCTCGGGTCGACCTCCGCTTATCTGACGCAACCAACGCCGATCAAAGCCATAGTGGGTTAGCGTTACTTCGCTATCGACTGACCCTCCCGGCCCTGCCGAGGGTTGCACGTCCAGCTTGGGTATCATCAGCATCGTCGACTGACCGCGCGCACCTAGGGAGGGGCCGCCCAGCAGTGATTCATCCACTCCAAAATAGTCCGCGAGCAACCGGCGATCCCGTTCTTCCAACCGGTCGGGTGAGCCTCTCTTTATGTATTGCTGAATATAGGCGGCATTGCGGCCTAGCATCCGTGAAAGGGCGGCATAGCTCGCGCCACTGTTAGCGATGAGCCGATCGAGTTCACGACGGGAATCAACATGGTCCATACGAATTAGCCTAGCGATAGGAAAGGGGCCTAGACAAGTAGGATTCTGAATGAGAACAGAAGAGGAACATTGATTCGAGGTGTATTATGTTGCTGTGGCGGATCGAGCGATTTATCAAAGAACGGCGAATGCCGCCCGCACGGTTCGGTCGCGAAGCGGTAGGCGATCCTTGCTTTGTATTCGACCTGCGCGATGGCCGGGAACCGCGTAAGCGCACCGTGACGCGCGTGTCGGCGTATCTGGACGAACAGGAAGCGGGGGGCGGTGCATGACGATCGTTTCTCCCTTCCTGAACGCACATGATAGCTTGGCGGCGCAGATGGTTCGTCGCGTCGGCTCGGCATTGCCTGCGAGTTTCAACGGCGATGCCGAATTGTTCGGGTTCAACCTGTTCATGATGACTGCTTTTATGTGCCTGGGACTGATGATGGCAGTTTTCATGGCGCGCGCGATGTGGAGGTATCGCCATCGGGATCGACCGCGCCATCCCGTGACAATCTGGCGTTTGGCCTGGATGTTTGCTGGCGGCGCCATGTTCCTGCGCTGCGGCACCGAGGCCATGAACCTGTGGGCTTGGGATCCGACCGACCCTGTGACAACGGCGCGGGTGCTTATGGCCAAGCGGTGGATAGACCTAGTAGCGCTCGCCTTTGTAGGGATGTGGATGATGCTCGTCGTCCTGTCCAACACAGCGATTGAGCAGCAACTGACTAAGCTTCCCTTGCCGGTGAATATGTGGGCGCGGGTGCCTTCCCTACAGCGGCCGTTGGCGGTGGTTTTGCTTAGCTTAGTCGCGGCGATCGGTGTCGCGCTTACACGGTGATGGTCAAGGAGAGCGTCATGACGGGTATCGTCGTACAGCCGGTGCTATGGTCGGCCCTTGGCTATCAGTTCGAGGCTGCCTCCATGATTGCAGGTCTTTCCGCCTGCCTGATGGTGCGCATATGGGTGTCGCTCAACGGTCGGTCGGCAACGCTGTGGACCTGGGGTGTTGACCTGACTGTCACTGCCATTGCCATGCTATTCACCGCAGGCTGGATTGCATTGCAGCGACCGGCACCGTTTTACGCACTGCTTAGCGGTACCGGCTTTGGTGCCTTAGGTGCCGGCATCATCGCGCTTGCAATAGCGTGGGTAAGGCGGATTGAACCCTTCGCCGGAACAGTCAATGAGGCAACACCGGCTAACGAGCGACACTCGCCAGTGATTGTAGACCATAACGCGATACCACTCGATGAGCGATAGTCGCAGTTTAGATGACCTGCACCCTCAGGTCTGCATCATGGCGAAGCAGCTCCTCGAGCAGGCTAAAAGCGTCGGTATCCTGTTAACGGTGACATTCACTCTGCGATCGTTCAAAACTCAAGCAGCTCTCTACGCTCAAGGACGAACCGCACCGGGCCGTATCGTAACTAATGCACGTCCTGGGCATAGCTACCATAATTACGGGTTAGCACTGGACGTCGTCCCGACCCAGTTGCTGGCGCTGCTTAATTGGGGCGATACCGCGGACTGTCAGACCCGTACTAATGATTTGTGGAATGAAGTGGGAATGATTGGAAAGGCGATAGGATTCCGGTGGGGCGGTGACTTTATCCGGTTCAAGGATCGACCACATTTTGAGTGGTCAGGCGAACTGACGCTTGCCGATCTTCGTGCCGGTCGGCGGCTGAGACTGACCGCTTAGTCCGCTAAGTAAATTATAAGTTACAGAATAGCCCACCAAGCTTATCGAAGATTCAACGGTGATCGTGGCCCAGGAAAGGTTTAGGGTCAGTGTCTTACCTCCATCTCTTTGTCTCCCCACAATAACGGAGCTTTGGTGCCCATACAGGACTTCCCATGGGCATAATTTGGTTGCGTTTGCGTCGGCAGAATATTGCTCAAGAGTGCTGTGGTCAACATCGCGATGCCTCGCCGCTGGTCGCGCACATTTGAAAGTGTGCGATTGTCCCAAGTCTTGATTACAATACTAGTCAATAATGCATTCGGCACCGCAGGCGCCTTTCAACGCGCCGTGCTTTTCGGCAGGCGATGGTAGAGACTATATTGACCCCATGTGGGAGCCGAGATGGAGCCGAGCGAAGCACTTCGTCTTCAGGCGGTTGATATATCAGCACAAAGTCAGGCTTCGCGCAGACATGATTTGGACAATAGTAACTGCATAGGTTTTTGATCAAAACCATTTAGTTTGAATCAGGAATCGTCGTGGCATGGGTGCAAAAACATATCTTTCCGATGGAGAGTTGATAGCATTGTTATTTTGTAGGACACTCGTAGGATTTTATTACGTAGTAATCGTATTGGGCTAGCCAATCCCGAGCTTGCCCAATATGGTGATAAATCATGTCTGATCTTCCAAATCCAAACCAAATGGTTACTAATAGCCGGATCTACGGAGGCGGTATCAATCTTGGCGCTTTATATGGCACTATGAAAAATGCTTGCTCTGGTAATGTTACTCGTTGGTATGCGATACGCCGTTCCGTAGAACCGCTTTTGTCGACTAGCGAAAATAGGGATATTGATAGTATCTACAAGGGAGACAATCCTTTTGGAAAAAGTATTCCGGCTACACCGGGCTACTCATCGCCTACGCTTGTAGCCCCAATTAGTACTACCCCTACCAACTCAGCGGGCTTGATTTTCCCGCATCCGGATATGCCTAAGGCAGAGCGCGATGCATGGTATCGGAGCGCGGCATATCAAACATGGGTAGCACAGCACATGGCAGAAACTGCTGGGCCAGGATTTGACGCGTTGCTCGACCGATACACGCTGAACGGTGTGCTATCTTATGAAGCTAATAATAATATTTCCGGAGCAATGACGTACCTTCAAACGATCCAGGCTTCACAGAGTGCACAGTTAGCCCAAACCGCTAAGTCGAATCTATCTATCAAAGGTTACGACGTATCTCTTGACGAAGCTCGATTTATCATGGGGGGTGGGACGCTTTACATGGTTCCAGATGGGACTGGAAAAATGATAAGTTTGGATCGCTTTCTTGATCCAAATCTAATTACAGTCGTTGCACCACCACGCGCTATGCCACCACAGAACCTTTCGACTGTAGGCATTCTAGCTATGCTGAGCTCTGGTATCTCATATATCCCATCTCTGCTCGGGCAAAGTGGCTCTCATGCTACAGACTATAATAGGGGTATGTTGGGAAGCGAACTAGACAAGTTGAGTACTGCGTTTGCTGGAAAGGTCGATCTATCGAAGGTGTCTATTAAGTTTGGTACTGCCTGGAGTGTTGTTGCTGATATCGCTTTTTATAACAAGCATCCTGCGGTGACTATCGGTAATACAATATATGTAGCAGGCCCTCCACGAGATATGTCTCTAAACTATGGAGATATTTCATTGCTTGCGCACGAGCTTGAGCATGTTAGGCAGTATAATGTTGATGGTCTTTATACCACACTAGGCGTATTAGGGCTTCAGTGGGCTAATATTGCTAAGCCGTACGACTATCAATTGAGAAATACCAACTTTTTTGGGGAAACCCTAGAAGGGCGTGCCCAGATGGTAGGCGAGTACGTAGGGTACAAGTCATTTGCGACTATTCCGTCGGTGCCGGTGGCGGTACTCGAGGCGAAGCTTCAGGGTACGGGCTATTACGGCCTGTAAAAACTACGATGCGTCACGCTTGCATATGGCAGGCGTGACGCTAACGGTGTATGCTAAGCGCGGATAAATCATGCCTTGTCGGTAGGACTTTATAATGCGCTCACCAGTTTGGTCAATTAGCAGTGTTATCTTACTTGGGCTGGCCATTACAGCCTGCAATGGCGTATCTGAAATAGAAGTAATTGAAATTAGTCGGCAGAGTGTAGGGTTTAAGATAACAACCACTAATGGTACAACCCCATGCCTGAGGTCTGCCACCCTAAAAGATTATACAGGTCTCGAAGTGTGGACCATTCAGATGACGCATGAAAATGAAATATGCATCACGGATTTTTCTTATCCCAAGGTTCCCAGAGGATTTGTATTGACTGGTTCGCAAGGCTCACTGAAGCCAGGTAAATATCTTATTCAAACAATAAGTGGTGCGTACAGAGGCGAGGAAACGTTTGAGGTAGTATAGGGGGCGTTACGTCGCGCCAGCGCCGATCCGGGTTGAAACTGACCCGGCAACCTCTCGGCTGGACGCGACTATTGTGCGGCTGGTTTTCACTCGCGCTGGACCTGCCACCGTTGAGCTTGCGTGTGTGCCAGATGGAGGTGGTGGTGGCGGGGCGTCAGACGTACTGAAATACCGCTTCGTAGTTAACTAAGGGCTAGGCTGCTCACGAGAAGAGGGTGCTGCAGTGTCTGCTTTTGGGCGTTCCTGCCGTCGCAAAAGGTAGGATATCCGCGACAAGCAGCGCCAAGCGTTACACCGTGATCGCCGGCGCTGCCGTTCCCGCCTGCCGCTCGAACAGGCGACGGTAATGCCCGTCGTTTGCTTGAAGGAGAGCGTCATGCGTACCGTCCTCGACGATCCGTCCATTCGCGAAGACGAGGATGCGATCGAGCGCCCGCACCGTCGATAGCCGGTGCGCAATGACGATCGCGGTGCGGTTCACCATCAGCCGTTCCATCGCCTGCTGGATCGCCCCTTCGGACTCGGAATCGAGGCTGGAAGTTGCCTCGTCGAGGATCAGGATCGGTGCATCGGCGAGGAAGGCACGGGCAATGGCAACGCGCTGACGCTCACCACCTGAGAGCTTCACCCCCCGCTCGCCGACCGGGGTGCGGTATCCTTTGGGCAGCGCCATGATGAAGTCATGCGCATTGGCAAGCCGCGCCGCCTCCTCGATCTCCGTCTGGGTCGCGTCGCCGCGGCCATAGCCGATATTCTCGGCAAGCGTGCGGTGGAACAGCACCGGCTCCTGTGGCACGATGGCGACCTGCCGGCGCAACGAGGCCTGTGTCGCGTGCGCCACGTCCTGCCCATCGATCGTCACTTGGCCGGCATCCACGTCGTACAGGCGCTGGATCAGCTTCACGAAGCTGGTCTTGCCAGATCCTGACGGTCCCACCAGCCCGACACGCTGACCGGCGGGAATGGCGACCGACAGATGCTCGTAAAGCGGTCGATCCTGTCCAGCATAGCGGAAGGTCACGTCATCGAACCGGATCTCTCCCTGCCCGATTGCGATTGGACGCGCGTCGGTGTGATCGGCGACGCCGAGTGGTTCGTCGTGGAGGGCGACCAGTTCCTCCATCTCGTTCACCGAACGCTGGAGCTGGTGGACGTACTGGCCGATGTCACGGAGGTAGCCGTTCAGCACCAGATAGCTGGTCAGGACATAGGCCATGTCGCCGGCGCTCGCCTGCCCGCGCGACCATAGCCACAACGCCGCACCCGTGGCGACAAGGCGGATCAGCCAGAGCAGCGCGAGCTGGCCCGACCCGGCCCAGGTGAACGCCATCCAGGTCCGCCGCGTACGCCGGTGCCACTTGGCGACGGTCCGCGCGAGCAGCGCTTCTTCCTGCGCCTCGCCGCCGAACGCCTTCACCACCGCGTTCGTGCCGATCGCATCGGCCAGCACGCCGCCCATCTTCGTATCCCACTGGTTCGACAATCGCGCGATCGGTGCGAGAACGCGCGTCGCCAGCCCGATCGTCAGCACGATATAGGCGAGCGCGCCGACGCCCATCACCAGCCCGAGCAGCGGCCAGTGCGCCGCCAGCAGGATCACCGTCCCGACCAGCACTGTCAGCGACGGCAGGAGCGAGAGCAGCAGCACGTCGTTGAGCGTATCGAGCGCCCACATGCCGCGCGTGATCCGCCGCACGGTGGAACCGGAAAAGGCATTGGCGTGCCAGTCGGTCGACAGCCGCTGGACGCGCGCGAACGCCTCCTGCGTCACGTCGCGCATCATGTTCAGCGTCAGCGGCGTGATCGCCCACCAGCCCAGGTGGCGCAGCACGACCATCGCACCGCCCAGCGCCGCGATGGCGGCGAACGCGCGCCAGGCGGGTCCTGCCTCGCCGCTGCCTACGGCATCGATCATCCGGCCGGCATAGAGCGGCACGAATACCTCGGTCAGGGTGGCGAGCAGCATTGCTGCGGCACAGGCGGCTGCCAGCAGCGGCGCGCGCGCCCAGAGCCGGAAGGTGAACGCCAGCACCTTGCGCAGCACTGAGGCGCGCGGAAACTTCTCTTCGTCGTCGTCGATCATGGAAACATCACCGCGCGACGGCGCGCGGTCCTCGTATCAGCGATAATGGATGTCGGTCGTGTTCGGGACCGCGGGCGTCAGTGGCGGAGGAGGCCGCCGGCGCAATTTGCTCCACGGGTGGGCGCGGTGTGATCAGTCATCGTCGCCCTCCTTTCGTGAATCGCTGGACAGCGCCGCCCATAGCCGATCGCCCCGGCCAAAACTACCGGCACCGCGCGCACGATGCTATCGCGCGCCCATGACCGACTTTCCGCGCGCGATCCTGAATTACTGGCACGAAGCATTCGACGGCCGCCGCGTCTATACGGAAGGTGATTTCGCGCTGACGGTGGTGCCGACGCTGAATCGCAAGCGTCCGACGATGATCCTGGAGGAACAGGATGGCTCGACGCGCGCAGCCCTCACGCCCGAACTGGCCGAAGCGATCGGCATCGATACGGCAGGAATGATGACGGTCGCGGATTTGCGCGAACGATTGACCGGGGCGGGCGTCGTTCTCCACGACCCCGATTTCCTGTTCTACCTTGCAGGCGACACGGCGCCGGTAGCCGATCAGTCGAAGGCGCCACGCCAGCTCACCGAAAGTGACCACGCGGCATTCAGCGCCTTTCAGGCGGAAGCGTCAGAGCAAGATCTGGAGGACGCCTATGTCGAACTCGATCACTGGGCCGTGTTCGGTTGTTTCGATGGCGACCGCCTGATCAGCGCCGCCAGCGCGTACCCGTGGGAGAGCAGCCGGATCGCGGACCTGGGTGTGCTGACCCTGCCCGATGTCAGGGGCAAAGGTTATGCGCGCGCCGTCGTGCAGGCGATCAATTGGCATTCACGGCACCAAGGCTATGAGCCTCAATATCGCTGCCAGCTCGACAACCATGCTTCCGTCTCTTTGGCAAAGGCGTGTGGCCTCACGCTGTTCGGTGAATGGGTAGTGGCTTCGGATGCTTCCTGACGACAAATCCGCGATATGATGGGCAGCATTCTCGGTGCCGGCTTTCCCGTTTTGCCGTCACCACCCGACCATTTCGGGAAAAGCCAATCGGGAACAGATTTCGAGAAAACGGGCGCTCGGACCTTCTACGCCCGGCATCGGACCCCCCCCCCTGCCCCGCGCGCCGTTCCTTTTTATGAACGCTGCAGAGGCAGGAAGCGGTCGTTTGCGATATCGTCAGCGGGCCAACACAGACTGTTTTGACAAAAACTTCTCAGCCTCGTTTCGAGACGGGAAAATTCTGATCTCTGCGGATCGCGGCTTCGGATTGGGGCCACACTCCTTAGCTAGGTTAGCAAAAAGACTCGTGCCGATCGCAACAACTCTTTCCAGTTTTGTTACAGCATGCGGAGGTAGGCGAGCGCTAAACCGCTGATCGCCATTGATTTTAACCTCTATATCGCACCATGAATTAGGCACCGTGACCATAGTGCATGTCATTGCGGCCGGCCGTCGGTTGACGACACCTTGGAAGTAGGTTTCTTCATCGGCATAAGAGCCACCTCTCTCTTTTGCGGCTTTCAGCAAGGCGCTGGCGGACGCAATGGGCTTGACCTTGCCCTGTGTGTTCATGGGCTTTTGCCATTCCCACATGCCGTCCCCTCTGTATCGAGCTGGAAAGTCAAAAGAGATGCGCCGACTTTCATCAACACCTTCCGGTGGGCGCTCGTGCGTTTTAGGATCATCAAGATAGCTGAGAGGTACAGCCAGCGGGTCATTGAAACCGCCCGGCACGACCTCAAACGGTTTCGACAACTCTATGTATCGACCACATGCCGCGAACCTGTGGCGTGGATAGCCGTTCCAAGTAAAGTTGGTTGGATCACCATTCGCCGGAACGGCATAGCCGTTGGTTCTCTCTTCGTCAGGTCGCGCATCACCACAGCCGACGAGGAGAAGGAGCACGAGGATGAGAAAACGCATGGCTGCCGTCTACACCAACATTCAACGGATGCCGATCGCCGCCAGCGGCACGCTTCTGCGATTCCTGCTATTGGATCCTTTTGGGGAAAGTTGGGGAAAGCCTCAGCCGTTTCGATCGCCTTTCGCTGGCGAGAAGGCGAACGGGCGTGATCGACTACGCCCGTCGCTGGCATTAACCGGGTGAAGCGGCAGAACCGGCCAGCAGCCCCCCGTCGATGTTCACTTCCGTCCCTGTGACGTAGGTCGCCTCATCCGAGGCCAGGATTACCGCAATGGCCGCGACTTCATCGGGCATACCGAACCGCTTGAGCGGCGTATCCGCGACTAGCGCCTGCATCTTGGCGTCCCGATCGGGACCGGTGCCCAGCATCGGCTCCCAAATCGGCGTGAGGATCGCGGCCGGGTGGACCGAGTTGCAGCGTATCTTCCAACCCTGTTGTGCGCAGTAGAGCGCGACCGTCTTGCTATGGTTGCGGATCGCCGCCTTGGAAGAGGCATACGCCGCAGCACCAGGTATGCCGACCAATCCCGAGCGCGAGGATATGTTGATGATCGAGCCCGTTCCTGTGCCTTTCATCGCGCCTATCGCGTAGCGACAACCGAGGAACGTCCCGTCGAGGTTGACCCGGTGAACCTCACGCCAATCG
>Ga0308169_10004105_pt1 | contig 13730 bp, 14 predicted proteins | sample PhyBR1_2_FD_202139 | JGI IMG/M metagenome (GOLD analysis project Ga0308169, IMG submission 202139) | Phyllosphere microbial communities from UC Gill Tract Community Farm, Albany, California, United States - DLSLSB.R1 | ecosystem: Host-associated > Plants > Phyllosphere > Unclassified | place...
GAGCGAGCCTGCTCGCGAAAGCGGTAGACCAGGCAATGCACCTACCGGATCAAACCATCCCCACCTGCTTCAACTCACTCTTGAGATACGCATAATAAATCGGCCCCGCCACCACCCCTGGCAGGCCGAACGCGGCTTCGAATACCAGCATCGCCATGAGTAATTCCCACGACTTGGCGCTGATCTGCCCGCCGACGATGCGGGCGTTGAGGAAGTATTCGAGCTTGTGGATCACGATCAGGTAACCCAGGGCCGCCACGGCCACCCAAATCGATAGCGACAAGGCGACGATGGTGATCAGTGTGTTGGACATCAGGTTGCCGATCACCGGCAACAGCCCCAGCAGGAACGTCATCACGATCAAGGTCTTGCTCAGCGGCAGGTGAATGCCGAACAACGGCAGCACCACCGCCAGGAAGATCCCGGTGAAGAACGTGTTGAGCATGGAAATCTTGATCTGCGCAAATACGATGTTGCGAAACGCCTTAACCAGCAGGTTCAAGCGGTCGAACAGCGCGGCGGCCAGGGGCTTGCGCTTGGTCAGGTCGGGAATGCGCTGCAAGGCAATGATGGCCCCCAACACCATGCCGATCAGCAGCGTCACGAACATGTGGGCCGCGTCCTTGCCCACCAACTGCAAGTCGCTCAGGTGCTTGCTCACCCAATCACTGATCGCCACCCGGAACTCGGCCGCGCTGGCCGGCAGGTAGGCATCGATGAACGGTGGTAATTGCCCGCGGGCGCGGTCTACCACGCCCATGAATTTATCCAGGGATGCACCCGGGTTCTCCGCTTCATGCAGCAGGAAGCTGATGGCTCCGGCGAAGATCAGGGACAGCACGCTCACCACTAGCGTGCCCAGCAGCGCCACTGCCAGCCAGCGGGCGCGCCGGCCTTCGATCAGTCGCTGCAACTGCGGCGTGAGCATGTTGACCAGTTCGAACACCAGCAACCCGGCCAACAGGCTCGGCAACAGGCGCAACGGCAACACCAGCAACAACCCACCGAAAATGATCACCCAACTGATCACCAACAACACATGACGCTGAGAAAACGTTGGCATACAGCCCCAGGACAAGAATACGGCTTGAAAGGATTCGCAGTCTGCCAGCGATCCACCAGCAGCACTAGAGATTGTATCGGCCGACCTTGGTCGCAGTTCAGGTGTTTTTTTGCAGTGGCTGTGCCGGCCCCATCGCGAGCAAGCTCGCTCCACAATGGACCGGGCACAGCCAATCCATGGTGGGAGCGAGCTTGCTCGCAATAGCCCCTGCGCATTCGATTATTTTTTCTTCAGGCACTCGCTCATGAATGTCTTGCGAGCGTCACCCTTCAACGCCTGGGCAGTGGCCGTGGCGTTGCAGGTCTTCATGCGCTCCTGCGGCGTGCCGGGAGTAGCGGCGGCCGGAGCGGCCTTCAAGCAGTTGCTCATGAATGCTTTGCGTTCGTCGCCCTTGAGCGCCTTGGTGGTGGCGTCGGCGTTGCAGGTGGTCATCTTGGTTTGCTGGGCCGTGGCGGCAAAGCCTTGGGAACACAGCAGCAAACCGATCATCAACAGTGGGACACGCAGCATCTTCATGGTGTTTCTCCTGGTTGCCGTACAAGGGTACGGCGATAGGGTGCAGTGTAGACAAAGCCTGTTACACCTTCATCCATTGATCTTCTGTGCCTGTTCCATCGCTTTCGCGAGCAAGCCCGCTCCCACACTCGACCGAGTTTCTTCAGGCAGAAATGCGACCAATTGTGGGAGCGGGCTTGCTCCGGGCGGCGATCCGACGAAGAACGATAACGCCGTCCTCCTGACGATCTACACCCCAGCCGCCTTCAACCGCTCGGCATGCTCGACAAACAACCGGATCGGCTCCGCTCCCCGGCCCACCAACCCCAGCGACTGATTGACGATGTCGAAATGGTCCAGCGGATAGTCATCACGAATCACCGTGCCCAGGTGCGAACTGTAGCGCCCGACCATGCCGTCGCACTGTCCCGCCTCGCGCACGAAGGTCCGGGCAAACAAGCGGCAGCTTCGATTCGTGCCATCGAACAAGTTGCGGCCCTTGTCGGTCTTGCCCGGCTGCAACGTTCCGGACCAGGAGTAATAACGCACGCCATTGACCTCTTCCGGGCCATGGCCACCCCAGGTGGACGGCAAGCCCTGTGGATAATGTTCATTGAACAGTGCAACGCCGGCGGTTGTCAGCGAGGCGTGGGAGGCGTTGAGGTCAGCCGGCAGCCTTGGTCCGTGGTAGCCCGTGTCCAGCAAACACATCAGCCCATTGATCAGCCGCAGCAGGGCGCTGAGCAGCCGCCCCTTGGCGCTGTCGGCCGGGTAGTGGGTTTGCAGGTAATCGGCCAATTCAGAACCGTGGTTGGTGCCAGCCACCGAGGTGACCGACGCCACCAGGTCCGGACGCTTGGCCGCTGCGTAGCGGGCGGTGAGAGCACCCTGGCTGTGACCGATCAGGTTGACCTTCCGCGCGCCGGTTTGCTGCAGCACTTCCTCGATCCGCGCGAGCAACTGCTCGCCACGAACCTCGGATGAATGCAGGGGCGAAACCTTCACCGGGATCACCACCGCTCCGCCCCGGCGTAACGCCTCCACGATGCCGTACCAGTACGGATACAACACCAGGCGAATGAAGCCGAGCATGCCCGGGACCAGCACCAGCGGATAGCGAGTGGCACAGCGTTGCGACATGGCGACATCCTTGCGATCAAGAGGGGGTCAGCATCAGTACCGATGATGACCAGTCTATGACACCCGAGTCACTTCAGCCCGATCAACCCTACCGCCTCTCACCGGAACCTTCGGGCACGCCGTGGAAAAATCCGGTAAAACTTTTCCAGGATCGCGTCACTCAGAACTAGAGCGACCACGCCCGCAGAGCGTGGCGCCCTACCGGATCAGCCTCCAGGAGAACGAGATGAGCGACATGCACTTATCCGACGTCACCACCCTGCGCGAACGTGCCCGCCAGAACGTCCAGAACGGCGCGGTCACTGAAGGCTACAACGCCGATCGACAGGAAATAATCCGCCTGCTGAATGAAGCATTGGCCACAGAATTGGTCTGCACGCTGCGCTACAAGCGCCATTACTTCATGGCCACTGGGCTGAAGGCCAGCGTCGCGGCGAGCGAGTTCCTCGAACACGCCAACCAGGAATCCGAGCACGCCGACCGGCTCGCCGAGCGCATCGTGCAACTGGGCGGCGAACCGGAATTCAACCCCGACTTGCTGACCCGGCACTCCCACGCCCAGTACGTGGCCGGCAATACACTCAAGGAAATGGTGTTCGAAGACTTGGTGGCCGAACGGATCGCCATCGACAGCTACCGGGAAATCGTGCAGTACATCGGCGAAAAAGACCCGACCACCCGGCGCATCTTCGAAGACATCCTGGCCCAGGAAGAAGAGCATGCCGATGACATGGCCGATATCCTGGCCGATCTCTAATACGTCTTGGGGGCCCCTTCGCGAGCAAGCCCGCTCCCACAATTTGTTTCTGAAGGAACTCGGTCAATTGTGGGAGCGGGCTTGCTCGCGAAAGAACCCTAAGCTTCACAACAATCCGCGGGCTAGCGAGTCGGCTTGACGGTCACCGGCGCCTTGCCCGCCTTCATTTGCTCAAGCAACGGCGCGCACTGGTTCGGCTCCCCACCGCTGGGCGCCACCAGTGCCAGCAGGCCTGCCGCCGGCGCGGCGATAACTCCCAGGGCGACCATTCCGGCACCGCGCAGCATCAACGGTACAGCCTTGACCCCGGCGGCAGGCTTGGCAAACGTGCCCCGCACGTACAGCGGCGAGCGCAGGGAAATCAACCGCCAGCCCTTGGACTCGGGCGTGACGGTCAGGTCCAACTGCTCGGTCGCCATGTTCGCCGTGCCGTCGATATAGATGATTGCGTTCTCGGTGTCGAACACGAACAGGCGCGTGGTTGCCAGGCCCGTCTTGATATCGAAGTCAGCCGCAGCGCAGTTGATCTTCACTTCCTTGTCGCCGAAGATTTTTCCCACCACATAGTTGCCGACATTGAGGCCTGCCAGCTCCATCAGCTCTCGACTGATGGCGCCGTCATTGATCAACATCTTCAAGCTGCCGTTGGAGGTGCCCAACAACGCCGCCACCGAATTGCCGCGCCCGGAAATGTCCGCGTCGCCGTTGAGCTCACCAAAACTGGTCTTCATCGGTTCGAAACCCGGGAAGAGCTGCTTGAGCTTGAAGCCACGCGCAGTCAATTTCGCCTGGCCTTCGAGAGGCTGGGTGTGGCCATTGAGGCGGATCTGCGCATCGAGCCGGCCACCGGCCACACCAAAGCGCAAGGGCTCCAGGCTCAACTGACCATCGTTGAGCACCAGGTGCGTGTAGAGATCGGTAAACGGCAACTGCTCGCTGTGGACGATACGTTTACCGGTAAATTCAACGTCGGCGTCCATCACGCTCCAGCGCTCAGTACGAAATTTCTCCACCGGCAGAACCTTGTCGGACGGCTGTTTGCTGGCGCCGCCGCGGGCTTTTTGTTCTGCGTTGGAATCCGCGCCGATCAGCGGCGCCAAATCACTGAACAATAATTGGTCGGACACCAGCGCACCGCTGAGTTTTGGCCGGGGCTGGCTGGCAACGTAGGCCAGGTTGCCATGGATATCGCTGTCGCCGATCTTGCCGTTGAACCCCTCATAGCGAAACTGGGCGCCGTCTGGCTCATGGAGCTTGGCGATCAATCGACCGTCCGTGGAATAGGGGGGCGAATCCGGCAAAGTCACGCCCGTCAGCGGATAAAGGTTGGCCAGGCTGTTGCCGGCCAGCTTCAAACGCAGGTCCAAGGCGCCGAGATTCTTCGGGTCGGTCAAGGTACCGGCCAGTTCGACGCGGGTGTCGCCGATCTTCGCCTGGGCCTGCAATGGGAACGGCTGCGACGCATCTTGCAGCGCCAGCAAACCGCCGACCTTGCCGGACCCGCCGAGATTCTGCCCGTGGTATTGCCCATTGACCTTGAAGGCGAAGGCATAGTCCTGTGGCGTCGCCCCTTGTTCACGAACTTTGCTGGCGGTTTTCTCACCCACGATTTCGCTGAATGGGATGGGCTTGCCCAACGGATCGATCACCAGCTCGAGGCGGGTCTTGAGTGTCTGATCGTCGAGGGTGACGTGGCCCTTGTCGAAGCCAATGGCGCCGATATCCACCACCCAGCTGGACGGTTCGGCGTCCGGGTCCTTTGGATCGAACTGGAATGTCCAATTGGCGCGCCCATCGGCGAGGCGCTGCAGGCTGGCGTCGGGCCCTGTCAGGTCGATACGTGGGATGGCCACGCGCCGGGCCAGCAACGCCAGGGGCGAAATACGCAACTCAACGCGCTTGAGGGTGACCATCTGCGGGGTTTTCGACCAGTCCGGGTTGCCCAGGCTCAAATCCTCCGCCACCACATGGGGCCATGGCACAAAGGCTCGCCAGCCACCCTCCTGCGGTTCGCGCTGCCAAACCACGGCCAGGTTGCCATTGATCGCGAACGGACGATGCAGCTCCTCGGAAACCTTGGCATTGAGCGTGGGCTTGAGGCGATTCCAATCGAAGAATGCGATGACCAGCACCAGCACGGCCAACAGGGCGACGAGGCAGGCAAAGCCCCAGGCGAAGATTTTTGAGGTGCGCGTCATGCACAAGGCTCCTGAGGCAAATGGGCGTCCGAACCGCGACGCCGGGAATAGCACGAACCTGTGGCCGGCTCGTTGCGGATGATTGTTGGACAGGCAAAACGGCCGACAGGTTTACCATCAAGGGCGACGAACGGCACTAAAAAATGCGCAAGAACCTGACCGATTCGACAGCTACCTGTTACCGCCCTCGCACATTTGCGGGGCACGAGTGAGTACAAACTACCCACTCCTGGGCAAAAACCCTCCTCTGAAAGCCCCGTCCTAGAGCCTTTCCCCAGAACAATCAATTCCGTTGATTATTACCATTGTGTTTATGAACTTTTATATCGACTTATCGAGAGTAGCATTGCCCTCGTACCCACTTTTTAGCCCTCCCAAGGAGCAACGATCATGAAACGCCAACTACTGATGAGCCTGTCCCTTTCACTGCTGGCCTCGACCGCTTTTGCCCTGCCAGCTTCCGAACAAGCCACGCCACAGATCAAGGACAGCCATTCTGTCTATAGCCAGACCGTAGCCGAAGGTGGCCGTGATCGCCTGGAGGAAAAAGGCCTGGTCGAAGGTGGTTCCGACCGCACCCCACAAGGCCAGACCCTGGCAGCTGACGGTTCCGACCGCACCCCACAAGGCCAAACCCTGGCAGCTGACGGTTCCGACCGCACTCCATTGGGCGAAACCCTCGCAGCTGACGGTTCCGACCGCACTCCACTGGGCGAAACCCTCGCAGCTGACGGCTCCGACCGCACTCCATTGGGCGAAACCCTCGCAGCTGACGGCTCCGACCGCACTCCATTGGGCGAAACCCTCGCAGCTGACGGCTCCGACCGCACGCCACAAGGCCAGACCCTTGCCGAAGGCGGTGGTGACCGTGTAATCGAACGTAACAGCGCAGTGAGCTGAGCCCATGGTGGCCCGGAAAAAGCCCGATTCCTCGAATCGGGCTTTTGATTTTCAAAGCACCTCGTTTCCCGCCTGAACCCGCCCTACCGTTCGACGACGCCAAAGCCTATTTGCTAGAGTGCATCGCTCCCATGACTCGGAAGTCAGTCCTGCAATGCTGCCTCGCGCCGAACAGAAACAACAAACCCGAAACGCCCTGATGGATGCAGCCCGTCATTTGATGGAGTGCGGCAGGGGATTCGGCAGCCTGAGCCTGCGTGAAGTCGCCAAGACCGCCGGCATCGTACCCACCGGCTTCTATCGGCATTTCGACGACATGGACCAACTGGGCCTGGCGCTCGTCTGCGAAGTCGGCCAGACCTTTCGCGAAACCATCCGACTGGTGCGCCACAACGAATTCGTCATGGGCGGCATCATTGACGCCTCGGTGCGGATTTTCCTCGACGTGGTCCACGCCAACCGATCGCAGTTTCTATTCCTGGCCCGCGAGCAGTACGGCGGCTCGTTGCCGGTGCGCCAAGCCATAGCAAGGCTGCGCGAGGACATCAGCTCGGACCTTGCCGCCGACTTGGCCTTGATGCCGAAACTGCAACACCTGGACCTTGCCGGGCTGAATGTGATGGCCGATCTCATCGTAAAAAGCGTTTTCGCCACCCTGCCGGACATCATCGACCCGCCCGCCGAAGCACTTCCCGAACATCTCACGCCTCAGGCGAAGATTACCCAGCAACTGAGATTTATCTTCATTGGCCTCAAGCATTGGCGCGGATTGGGTAGTACTGAATAACCGCGAAACGTCCTCATGTGGGAGCGAGCAGGCTCGCTCCCACAGTGCCCTCCTCGTTTCAAAATAGTGCGTCGCACCGCGATGCGCACCAACATGGCACGCCACACCCCCCATCTGAAAACGCCACGCCAGCCATTTCCTACATCCCCGTCGATTGGCAAGCCCCTTGCTCTAAACAAAGCATTGTTCATTGCTGGAAGCACTCCGATGCTGGTGATTCACCGCAGGATCGACACACAACCGGGTTGGGACGCCGAGTTACACCTGACCTTCGATGCCCGCAGCAAAAGCCGCCTGCGCTGTTTCAGTGCCGAGGGAGAAGACGTCGGGCTGTTTCTCGAGCGAGGCCAACCGCCGCTGCATGACGGCGAATACCTGCAAGCCGAGGATGGGCGCATCGTGCGGGTCTGCGCCCGTCCCGAGCAATTGCTGCATGTCACCTGCGCCAACGCATTCGAACTGACCCGGGCGGCCTATCACTTGGGCAATCGCCATGTCGCCCTGCAGGTGGGCGATGGCTGGCTGCGCCTGCTGGACGATTACGTGCTCAAGGCGATGCTCGAACAACTGGGCGCCAGCGTCGAATCCATCGAGGCCCCGTTCCAGCCGGAACACGGCGCCTATGGCGGCGGTCATCACCATTCCCGGCACGGCGACGAAGACTTCAATTACGCGCCGCGCCTGCACCAGTTTGGCCTGCGCACATGAACCCGGCCTGGGCGCTGCTGCGCCTGGCCAGCCCACAACTGCCGATTGGCGGCTACAGCTATTCCCAAGGGCTGGAAATGGCGGTGGACAACGGCCTGGTCAAGACGCCCGACGACGCACGCCGCTGGATCAGCGACCAGATGCTGCTGAACCTCGCGCGGTTCGAAGCGCCCTTGCTCCTGGCTCATTGCACCGCAGCCGCGGCAAACGATTGGGACGCGCTGCTACAACTGTGTGAACAGCACCGTGCCAGCCGGGAAACCCGCGAGCTGTACCAGGAGAGCCGGCAGATGGGCTATTCGTTGCAGCAACTGCTGGCGGGCCTGCCGGAACTCGACAGTGCGGCACGCGGTTTTCTCGAACAGCGCAGCGAACCGCATCTGGCCCTGTGCTGGGCCCTGGCGGCCCGCGCCTGGAATATCACGCCAGAAGACGCCCTCGTCGCCTGGTTGTGGAGCTGGCTGGAAAACCAACTGGCGGTGCTGATGAAAACCCTGCCCCTGGGCCAGCAAGCCGCCCAGCGCCTGACCAGCGAATTGCTGCCGCTGCTGCAACAAGCCCAGCACATCGCCTCGACTATCGACCCCGACCATTACGGCAGCGCCGCGTTTGGCCTGTCCCTGGCGTGCATGGCCCATGAGCGCCAATACAGCCGCCTGTTCCGTTCCTAGGAGACACACATGAACACACAACCCTTGCGCGTAGGTATTGGCGGCCCGGTGGGCTCCGGCAAGACCGCATTGACCCTTGCCCTGTGCCTGGCCCTGCGCGAACGCTATAACCTGGCAGTAGTGACCAACGACATTTATACCCGCGAAGACGCCGACTTCCTGGTGCGCAACGAAGCCCTGGCGCCGGAACGGATCATCGGCGTGGAAACCGGCGGCTGCCCGCACACGGCGATTCGCGAAGACGCCTCGATCAACCTGGAAGCGGTGGACCAGTTGAACCGGCGCTTCCCCGGCCTGGACCTGATCCTGGTGGAATCCGGTGGCGACAACCTGTCGGCTACCTTCAGTCCCGAGCTGTCCGACCTGACGATCTACGTGATCGACGTCTCGGCCGGCGACAAGCTGCCGCGCAAGGGCGGGCCAGGCATCTGCAAGTCCGACCTGCTGGTGATCAACAAGATCGACCTGGCACCGCTGGTCGGGGCGTCCCTGGAGATGATGGACAGCGACACCCGGCGGATGCGCAACGGCAAGCCGTTCGTGTTCAGCAACCAGAAAACCGGCCAGGGCCTGGACGACATCATTGCCTTCATCGAACGCCAGGGCCTGCTGACCGCAGCCTGATTTTTTCCAACGGATAACAAGGAAGCTCATTCATGACATTCAAACGCCTCTTCGGCGCCCTCGCCCTGCTGCTCACCCCGGCCCTGGCCTTCGCCCACCCCGGTCATGGCGACAATGGCCTGATCGCCGGCCTCGGCCACCCAATCGGCGGCCTTGATCATTTGCTGGCGATGCTCGCAGTCGGCTTATGGGCCGCACAACAACAAGGCGCCGCGCGCTGGGCGCTGCCGTGCACCTTCGTCGGCACGATGCTGCTTGGCGGCCTGCTGGGCTTCGAGGGCCTGGACCTGCCGGCGCTGGAAAGCGGCATCGCCGCCTCGGTGCTCGCCCTCGGCCTGGCGGTGGCGCTGGCGGTGCGTCCGCCGCTGGGCGTGGCGGTCGGTGCGACGGCGCTGTTTGCGCTGTTCCACGGTGTGGCCCATGGCTTGGAATTGCCGGACATGTCGAGCCCTTGGGCCTACGCCATCGGGTTTGCCGCAGCGACAGCGGCGCTGCATGGCGCCGGCTTTGCGCTGGTGCGGGTGCTGCCACGCGCGGCGGCGCCCTTGGTGCGGTTGGCCGGGGCGACTTCGGCGGGGGCTGGGGTGTGGTTGTTGGTCAGTTGATTGTTTAGCGCCTTCGAAGGCCCCTTCGCGAGCAAGCCCGCTCCCACCGTCTGATCGGCGTACACCACCCTCCTGCGGGAGCGGGCTTGCTCGCGAAGGCGGTCTGACAGCCACCCCATCTCCCCAGGCCTGCCACTCTGCTACCATGTCGCGCATTCGCCCCCGCTGTGACGACGTCCGCCAATGCCCGATGCTTCCCGCTCCGCCTCTTTGCCTGAACTGACCACCTTGTTCACCACGGTGCGCCAGCATTTTCACGACGTGATCGTGCCAATGTGGCAAGGCCCGGGCTGGAATGCAGAACTGGCGTTGCCCTACGAATCCCTCGATGCGGAACACGCGCCGCTACCGCCCCAGCGCTACCGCGCCATGGCCTGTGCGCGACAGTTGTATGTGTTCGCCAGCCTGATTGGCGAAGTGCCACTGGCCGAGGAACGGGCAAGCGCCCTGTTCCGCTCGCTGCAGCGACATTTCCACGATGCCGAGCATGGCGGCTGGTTCTACAGCATCGACCCGCAGGGCGCGCCGCTGGACACCGGCAAAGACCTCTATACCCACGCATTCATCCTGTTCGCCTGCGCCCATTACTGGGACAAGGTTCGCGAGCCGTTGGTGGAATCGACGTTGAATGCCGCGCTGGAAGTGGTCACCCGACGTTTCGCCACTGGCGACGGCCTGTACGAAGCCAGCCTCGGGCGAGACTGGTCGACTTGCCTATCCGGCCCACTGCAGAATCCGCTGATGCACTTGGCTGAAGGCTTCCTTGCGGTCCTTTCGGTGCGCGACGACGCCCATGTCCGCCAAGCCTTGCTGAACCTGTGTGACGCCATGTCCAGGCAGTTCGTGGACTCCGGGCAGCAGGTCATGATGGAAAAACCGCTCAAGGCTGTGGATAACTGGTTCGAGCCGGGCCACCAGTTCGAATGGTATTTCCTGCTGGCGTCATCGCCCTTGTTGCACGGCGGCAAACTGCACGCAGCGCTGGAGCTCAGCTTCAGCCTTACTGAAAAACAAGGTGTCGATCCGGATTGCGGTGCCGTCTGCGCGATGTTGAGCCTGGCACCGCAGACAACCCCACGCGACGCCACTCAACGCATCTGGGCCCAGGCAGAATACCTGCGGGCGTTGACGTTGCGCTCGGGAAGCGACGGAGTGTTGCTGCGTCAGCTACAAGCGTTGCAGCAGCATTTCCTGCATCCCCGTGGCTGGAACGAATGCCTCGACGCGGATGGCAATGTCAGTCGCCGGGACATGCCTTCGACCACCCCTTATCATCTTCTGACCTGCTACCGCGGCCTGGCCGACTACCTGGCGTAACACTTGTTGTGTCGAGGAAGCTTGCTCCCGCTGGGCCGCGTGACGGCCCCAAAAAGCTTACGACTGCTTCGCAGCCGAGCGGGAGCAAGCTCCCTCGCCACAACAGCTCATCATTTCCAGCTCAAGTACGTCAGCGCTCAGGCCTTGTTCCGCTCAATCGCGAAACCGGCCCAGGTCTGGCTCACCGGCATCAGCTCCAGGCTGTTGATGTTGATGTGTGCCGGCGTGTTGAGTACCCAGAAAATCGTATCAGCGATGTCCTGTGGCTGAATCGGCTCGGCGCCGGCGTATGTCGCGTTATAGCGCTCCTGGTCGCCGCCAAAACGCACCAGGGAAAACTCGCTCTCGCACAGGCCCGGCTCGATGTTGCTCACCCGCACGCCCGTGCCTTGCAAGTCGCAGCGCAGGTTGAGGGAGAACTGTTTGACGAACGCCTTGCTCGCGCCGTACACGTGGCTGCCCGGATACGGGTAGTTGCCGGCAATCGACCCCAGGTTGACGATCCCGGCCCCACGGCCATGGGCGATCAGGCGCGGCAGCAGCAGGCGCGTGCTGTAGATCAGGCCTTTTACGTTGGTATCGACCATGGTGTCCCAATCGTCGAGGTCGCACTTGGGTGCCGGGTCGACACCGAGGGCCAGGCCGGCATTGTTGATCAGCCCGCGCAGTTTGGCGAAGGATGGCGGCAGGTTGGCGATGGCCTCTTCCATGGCCTTGCGATCACGCACATCCAATACCAGGCCATGGACTTCGGTCTGCTTCGAGAGCTCGGCACAGAGCGCATCCAGGCGCTCTTCACGACGGCCAGTCAGCACCAGCTTCCAGCCTGCATCGGCAAAACGACGGGCACAGGCCTCACCAAAACCGGACGTCGCGCCAGTGATAAACAGGGTGTCAGACATCGTGTTCTCCTTGCTTGGGCTTCAAACAGCCATTGAATGGAAATCGGCCCACAGCATGCCCGGCATGGCCCGCAAGGGGCAAGGCTTGATCAATCGCTTTAGTGCCTTGCTGTTCAAAAAACAATCAACCAGGCCGAGGCCTTGCCCAGCAAGGGTCGCAGCGGGTTGCCCGCACGTTATCCACAGGCACGTCCACAGTAATCGGGGGCAACTGCAAATGCTGGAAGCCGCTGTGCATAAGGCTTTGCGGCGGTTTTGGAAAGTTTTTTCGCTTGACCTTGCAAGTGAGGTTGTGCCGCGCGAGTTATCTGCTATAAGTCGTCACCCGACGGAAGATGGCTCCAAGCCAGTAAAGACGGCCTTCAGCGCGGTCTTTCCAGAGTTTAATCACAGACTTATCCACAGGACTGCCCACAGGCTTTCGATCTCATTCCTCTGCTTATAAAACTGTTGACAACAGCCACTCCCGCTTGACCAAAAACGCCTGATCAAAAAACGATCACAGCCTTGCAAGCCACGTATTCAAAGGCCTCCAGCCAGCTACTCCCACGTTATTCACAGCCAGCTCCACAGCAAACGGGGACAAGTCAAAACCGTGACAAAACAACTGTTTGCGGCGACTTTATGTCGCGGTTTCGCAGGGACTCAGGATTGTTGTCCACAATTCTGAAAACTGTACAAACCCCCTGTGGGATTTTGGTGTTCTGGAGAGATAAAAAAACCGGCGATCCCTCGCCGGTTCTTCATTGCAGCAACCGCCTCAATGCCCGCCCAGGTACGCGTTACGCACCTCTTCGTTGGCCAGCAGTTCCTTGCCGGTGCCGGTCAGGCGGATTTCGCCGTTGACCATCACATAGGCGCGATCCGACAGCTTGAGGGCATGGTTGGCGTTCTGCTCCACCAGGAAGATGGTCATCCCGGTGGAAGCCAGTTCACGCAAGGTGGCGAAAATCTGCTTCACCACGATCGGCGCCAGCCCCAGGCTTGGCTCATCGAGCAACAACAACTTTGGCCGGCTCATCAATGCCCGGGCGATAGCGAGCATTTGCTGCTCGCCGCCGGACATGGTCATGGCCCGTTGGTTGCGGCGCTCCTTGAGTCGCGGAAACAGCTCGAACATGCGTTGCATATCCTCGCTGGCGTACTTGTCTCCGATAGGGATGGTGCCCATCAGCAGGTTTTCCTCGACGGTCATGTCCGGGAATACCCGCCGCCCTTCCGGCGACTGCGCGATGCCGTTGGAGGCGATGTAGTGCGACGACTTGTGGGTAATGTCCACGCCCTGGTAGAGGATCTGCCCACTCGCCGCCCGCGGCTGGCCGAAGATCGACATCAACAGCGTGGACTTGCCGGCCCCGTTGGAGCCGATCAGGCTCACGGTTTCGCCTTCGCCGATGTGCATGGAGACTTTCTTCAAGGCCTGGATCGGCCCGTAGAACACGTCCAGCTCCTTGAGTTCGAGGATAGGTCCACTCATACCAGCTCCTCTTCATCGGCACCCAGGTAAGCCGCGATCACTTTCGGATCGTTGCGAATCGCCTCGGGACCACCCTCGGCAATCAC
>Ga0308169_10004106_pt1 | contig 13729 bp, 11 predicted proteins | sample PhyBR1_2_FD_202139 | JGI IMG/M metagenome (GOLD analysis project Ga0308169, IMG submission 202139) | Phyllosphere microbial communities from UC Gill Tract Community Farm, Albany, California, United States - DLSLSB.R1 | ecosystem: Host-associated > Plants > Phyllosphere > Unclassified | place...
TGCGGGTCGGCGCTCCGGAAGAACTCGTCGAAGATCCGAGCCTGGTCGGCGGCCGAGATCCCGATCCCCTCGTCGCGGACGGAGAGCTCGACCTCTTCGGCGACCCGCCGGAGGCCGACGGTGACCGAGCCGCCCGCGGGCGTGTACTTCAGCGCGTTGCTCACCAGGTTGATCACGACCCGGTCCAGCTGACTCGCGTCGCCCACGACGGTCAGGGGGCCGTCCTCGGCGATCTGGACCCGGAGGTCGAGATCGTGCTGATCCGCACGGGTCTCGGTGAGATCGCACGCGTCGCGGATGACGTCGGTCAGGTCGACCAGGTCGGTGCTGACGGGGCGCTCGGGATCGGCGGCGCGTGAGAGCACGAGCAGGTCGTCGACGAGCTGGGTCATCCGGCGGGCGGCCCGGTCGACGCTCGCGGCCGCGCGGGTCGCCGTCGGGTCGCCGATGATAGCGTCGTCGAGCAGCTCGAGATTGGCCATGATCGCCGTCAACGGGTTCTTGAGCTCGTGGGAGACCATGGCGACGAAGCGGCTGCGGTAGACGTCCAGCTCCTCGAGCCGTCGTACGTTCGCCTGCTCGTGCGCGAACGCCTGGCTCAACCGGAACACCTGGCCGAGGTCGCGGCCGATCTCGGCGGCCGCCTCGACCTCCGCCGGCTCCCATCGCGGCGCGCCCACCGGACGGGCGAGCGACAGCCCGCCGATGCAGGTGTCACCCCAGCCGAGAGGGACGAGCGCCTGTGAGGAGAGGCCCGACCCCTGCACCCAGTCGATGAGGACGTCGATATCCGGGCCCGCCGGAAGCCCGACCAGCTCGCCGTGGGCGTAGAGGATGCCGACCGACTGGCGCCGCCACAGCTCGTGCGCCTTGCCGACCGGGTCGCCGAGCCGGCTGTTCATGTCCGGCGGCTGGAAGGCGGCGGCGTCGGCGACCCAGACCGCCTCCCCGGCGTCGGGGGTGGCGAAGATCCGGGCCCATGCGTTCTCCAGCCCGAAGGTGGCGAGCAGGGTGTCGCTGATCCGGGCGAGGATGCTCGGCGCGTCGAGGTCGAGGCTGGCGGCGCGCACCATCGCACGGGTCGCCTCGGCCAGCTCCAGCCGACGCATCACCTGGGCGCGGGTGAGCTCGTCTGGCCCGGTCGGGCTCGTCGCGGTCGGGGCCGGCATCGGGGTCGCCTCTAGGGTCGAGGGTGAGAAGGAGCGTCCCGAGAGGGCCCCGGGTAAAGGGGGCGTACTGGTGGAGCCTACGACCTCATCGGCCGCTTCGTCCGGCGACTTCGGGGAATCGGCGTACGTCTGCGCGGACCGTAGACTGGTCGCGTGCCGTTTGTGAGCCTTGACGGAGTTGTGGACACCGGACGACGAGCTGGCGACGGCCGTCTCACGATGGCCCTCGACCCCCAGGACCAGGGTCCCCAGGACCAGTGTGGCGTCTTCGGTGTCTGGGCGCCGGGCGAGGACGTCGCGAAGCTGACCTACTTCGGTCTCTACGCGCTCCAGCACCGCGGCCAGGAGTCGGCCGGCATCGCGGTCTCCAACAGCCGCCAGATCCTGGTCTACAAGGACATGGGCCTGGTCTCGCAGGTGTTCGACGAGTCGACGCTCGAGTCGCTCAAGGGCCACCTCGCGATCGGCCACGCCCGCTACTCCACCACCGGCGCCTCCACCTGGGAGAACGCGCAGCCGACCTTCCGCCCGACCGCCGACGGCTCGATCGCACTGGGCCACAACGGCAACCTGATCAACACCCACGAGTTGCGCGACCTGGTCGCGGCCCTCCCGGAGCGCGCCAGCGATCCCGTACGGGCCGCGGAGCCGGTGTCGACCAACGACACCTCGCTGCTCTCCGAGCTGCTCGCGCACCACCCCGACACCTCGCTCGAGGAGCGTGCGCTCGAGCTGCTGCCCCAGGTCAAGGGCGCGTTCTGCCTGGTGTGGATGAACGAGAACACCCTGTACGCCGCGCGCGACCCGCAGGGCATCCGCCCGCTCGTCCTGGGCCGGCTCGCCAGCGGTTGGGTGGTGGCCTCCGAGGACGCCGCGCTCGCCACGGTCGGCGCCAGCGTCGTGCGCGAGATCGAGCCCGGCGAGATGATCGTCATCGACGAGAACGGCCTGCGCTCGCACCGCTTCGCCGAGCCCGAGCGCAAGGGCTGCGTCTTCGAGTACGTCTACCTCGCCCGACCCGACGCCAACATCGGCGGCCGCAACGTGCACGAGGCCCGCGTCGAGATGGGTCGCCAGCTCGCCCGCGAATTCCCCGTGGACGCCGACGTCGTGATCGGCGTGCCCGAGTCCGGCATCCCGGCTGCGACCGGGTTCGCCGAGCAGTCGGGTGTCCCGTACGGCCAGGGCTTCGTGAAGAACTCTTACGTCGGCCGCACCTTCATCCAGCCCTCGCAGACCCTGCGCCAGCTCGGTATCCGGCTCAAGCTCAACGCGCTGGAGCACGTGATCAAGGGCAAGCGCGTGGTGGTGATCGACGACTCGATCGTGCGTGGCAACACCCAGAAGGCCCAGATCCGGATGCTGCGCGAGGCCGGCGCCACCGAGGTGCACGTACGGATCTCCTCGCCGCCGGTCAAGTGGCCCTGCTTCTACGGCATCGACTTCGCCACCCGCGCCGAGCTGATCGCCAACGGCCTGGACGTCGTCGAGATCGCCGCCTCGATCGGCGCCGACTCGCTGGGCTACATCTCGCTCGAGGGCATGATCGCCTCCACCGAGCAGGCCACCGAGAAGCTCTGCACCGCCTGCTTCACCGGCGAGTACCCGGTGGCCCTCCCAGACGAGAGCCTGCTGGGCAAGCACCTGCTCGAGGTCTCCCTCCAGTCGCCGACCGCGGGTAAGGCCCTGCCGGTCCTCAACAACCCCTGACCGGTGGTTGAGGTGCGAGCGAAGCGAACCTCGAAACCACCCCTCACGAAGGAACCAGCATGACGAACGCGTACGCCCAGGCCGGCGTCGACATCCACGCCGCGGACGCCGCCATCGAGATGTTCAAGGGTGCGGTCGCGAAGACGAAGCGTCCCGAGGTCATCGGGGGTCTCGGTGGGTTCGCCGGCCTGTTCGACGCCAGCGCGCTGAAGGACTACGACCACCCGGTCCTGGCCACCTCCACCGACGGCGTCGGCACCAAGGTGGCCATCGCCCAGGCGATGGGCGTCCACGACACCATCGGCTTCGACCTCGTCGGCATGGTCGTCGACGACCTGGTCGTCTGCGGGGCCGAGCCGCTCTTCATGACCGACTACATCGCCACCGGCAAGGTCGTCCCGGAGGTCATCACCGCGATCGTCACCGGCATCGCCGACGCCTGCGCCGAGGCAGGCGTCGCGCTGGTCGGCGGCGAGATCGCGGAGCACCCCGGCCTCCTCGAGGCCGGCGAGTACGACGTCGCGGGTGCGACCACCGGTGTGGTCGAGAAGGCCGGCATGCTCGGCCCCGACAAGGTCGAGGTCGGCGACGTCGTCATCGCGATGGCGTCCTCGGGCCTGCACTCCAACGGCTACTCCCTGGTGCGCCACGTCCTGCTCAACACCGCCAGCATCCCGCTCGACCAGCACGTCGACGAGCTCGGCAAGACGCTCGGCGAGGAGCTCCTCGTACCGACGCGGCTCTACACCAAGCCGTGCCTGCGCCTGGCCCGCGAGACCGCGACGCACGCCATGTCGCACGTCACCGGCGGCGGCCTGGCCAACAACCTCGAGCGTGTCCTGCCGCCGAGCGTGGCCGTCACGATCGACCGCTCGACCTGGACCCCGGGCGCCATCTTCAGCCTGGTGAAGCGGACCGGTGACGTCTCGCAGCCCGACATCGAGGCCACGCTCAACATGGGTGTGGGCATGGTCGCGCTGACCGCCCCTGACGCTGTGGACGCGGTGCTGGCGATCCTGGCCGAGAGCGGCATCGACGCCTGGGTCGCGGGCGAGGTCGTCGCGGCCGGCGCTGACAACGGCGGCCGCGTCGAGCTGATCGGACAGCATCCCGGCTGGTGACGCCCACCCGAGAGGGTGAGGTTGACGACCTTCCGCAGGCCTGTTCGCGGGGCGCGAACATCTTTTCGATCCCTCGGTGTGCGTTCAACGCCACCGAGCAGGTAGCGTTGGGCCCACGACAAGTGTTGAGGCAGTCCGGGAGCGATCCCGGCCAAGTGTGCGAGGGGGCTGGACCCTATGGGGCGCGGCCGAGCGAAAGCCAAGCAGACCAAGGTCGCTCGCGACCTGAAGTACCGCACTCACGAGACCGACTTCGGTGCTCTCGCTCGTGAGCTGCACGGTGGCGAAGGCGAGTCGGATGACGTCGATGCCACCGACGAGTCCGACCAATGGTCTGACTACCCCTCGCGCGACTGACGCCTCAGCCCCGGTCAACGGCCGGGGCTGACGCTCCTCGCGATCACCACGTCTCCGTGGGTGCCGTAGCCGAGCAGGCTGCCGCCCCACGGACGTCCGTCGAAGCCGACCATCAGCAGCTCGCTGCCGGGGTCCGCGCCGACGGGCACCAGCGTGGGCCACGGGATGTTGGTCGGGTACGGCGCTTCCAGGGCGCCGATCTCCCGCATCGACAGATCGAAGACCGGGTAGCGTTCCTGCTGACCCCGGCGTCCGTCGCGCCCGTCGCTGGCCATCACCAACCAGTCCCCGCCCAGCCGAACGAGGGTGGTGCCCTCGGTGGCGCGCCGCCGAGGATCCACGCCGCGGACCTCGAGCCGGTCCAGCCCGGGGCCGCTCGCGACGACCGGGTGGAAGCGGAAGAAGCGGCGTGCGCTGACGTACCCCACCAGCCAGCCGTCGTCCGTCCGGACCAGGTGCGGATCCCACACGCCCACTGACGTGAACCCCGTCGTCGGCAGTGGCAGCGGCTCGGTGTCGAGCACGTGCTCCCCGTCGAGCAGGTCCGCCTCCGTACGGGCGAGCGTGATGTCGACCCGGGCGTCCTTGCGCGAGCTGTCGAAGTCGCCCCAGGTGCTGGTCGCGACCAGCCAGTGTCCCTCGGTGGTCGAGCCCGTCGGGACCCGCACGAGATGGGTGGCGTGGTCCCCGAAGACACCACTCCCGGTGGGGCGGTGGAAGTAGAGATCGCTGAGGTGCTCGAGGGCGAGCGTCTGGGTGTCGAGCGCCCAGACGGAGGTGTGGGCGGTGTCGAAGAAGCCCGGCCCCGCGCTGGTCGCCGCCAGGACGGCACGTCCGTCCTCCAGCCGGTACGGCGTGCCGTCGGCGTACGTCGAGACCCGCAGGTCGCGCAGCCCGAGCTGACCGAAGGAGCCGGCCTCGAGCACCTCGACGGCCCCGTCGTGCTCGACATAGAGGCCGGCCAGCCAGGCCGGGTCGCGGGTGTCGATCGGCTCGCTGAGATCGACGCGGCCGCGGGCCTCCCAGGACTCGTCGCCGGTCCGGGTGAGCACGGTCAGGTGGGTTCCGGTGAGCGTCAGCGCGATGTCATCGGCAGGGCGGGGGAGGCGGGCGCGGCGACGGCTGGCGTGGGTGGTCGTCCGCCCGCCGGTCGTGACGTGCAGCCGCACCCGGCCGGCCGCGTACTCCGCCTGCAGCACGTCGGCACCGGAGCGCCAGGCGAGGGTGAGCCGGCCGTCGCTGGCTGCGCCGACACCGGACGCGACGGCGCTCGCGTACGGCGCCGGGCGTGGGCACGGCGCCATCGAGCGCGCGCCCCGGGTGCGGACCTGGACGTGCTGCACCAGCGTGACGGGCCGGAGCCGGGCGGCGGGCTCGAAGCGGGGCAGATCCACCGGAGGATCTTCTCATCGGGCCCACATTTCGCCCGATCGGACAATTCCCGCCGGCGTTCCCCGTCGGTAGATCTAGGCACATCATTCACGCGGTCCGGAGGCGCGATCCTCCTTCTCGGGCCGGTACCGGCAAGGAGATCCCATGAGGCGACCCCTTCTCGCGGCAGGCATCGCGTCGGCCGTCGTCGTTCTGTCCGGCTTGGCCGGGCTGGGCGACGGTCCCGCCGCAGCGACCAGCGGCCACACCCCGTTGCACGCAGCGAGCGTGTGCGCAGCATCCCGACATGCCGACGAGGCGGCCTGCCACGCCAAGATCCTCGTCGACGCCAAGGGCGTCGTCCCGGCCTCCGCGACGCCGTCGACCAGCGCCCTGACGCCGGCCCAGCTACAGTCCGCCTACCGGCTGAGTGGGCTCACCTCGGGCGGCAAGACCGTGGCGATCGTGGACGCGTACGGCTACACCAACCTCGCCCGGGACCTGGCGACGTACCGGTCGTACTTCGGGCTCCCGGCGTGCACGACGGCCTCGGGCTGCCTGCGGATCATCAACCAGTCCGGCGGCACGAGCCTGCCGCGGATGGACACCGGCTGGGCCGGTGAGCAGGCGCTCGACGTCGACGCCGTCTCGGCGATCTGCCCGGACTGCGAGATCGTGGTCGTGCAGGCGAAGAGCACCTCCTTCGCCGACCTCGGCGCAGCGGTCAACACGGCCGCGAAGCAGGCGGGCGTGGTCGCGATCTCGAACTCCTACGGCTCCAGCACGGACGCCGCCGACGCCAGCTACGGCAGTGCCTACAACCACCCGGGCATCGCGGTGACCGCCTCGACCGGGGACAACGGCTACCAGGGCGGGTCGTTCCCGGCCTCCTCGACGTACACCGTCGCGGTGGGCGGCACCTCCCTCAAGGCCGCGCCGGGCACCATCCGCGGCTGGACCGAATCGGTCTGGAGCGGTGCGGGCTCGGGCTGCTCGACGTACAACGCGAAGCCGTCCTGGCAGACCGCGGCCACCGGCTGCGCGAAGCGGGCGATGGCCGACGTGGCCGCTGCTGCAGACCCGAGCGCGGGCGGGATGGCGGTCTACTACCCGACCAGCTCCACCAAGTCGACGTGGGCCCAGGTCGGCGGCACCTCGGAGTCCGCGCCGATCATCGCGGCGACGTACGCGCTGGGCACCAAGACCCTGCCCTCCTACCCGGCTGCCCTGCCGTGGGCCAACACCGCCTCGCTCAACGACGTGACCAGCGGCTCCAACGGCACCTGCTCGCCGGCGCTGTGGTGCACCGGTACGGCGGGCTGGGACGGCCCGACCGGCCTCGGGACGCCGAACGGCGCCGGGGCGTTCTGATCCGGTCAGCACGGTGAACGCCGCCTTCGCGCCTGGGGCGCGGAGGCGGCGTTCGTCTTGTCTCGGGGCCCTCGCTGCCGATGGGTGAGGCATGACACTCATCCAGAATCCGCACCCTCACGCCGAGGTCGTGGCCTGGACCGACGCGCGCGTGGCCATCCACCACGCGGCCGCGTGGGACGCCTGGCTGCACGGCACGGTCGCGGTGATGCACGACGGCGACCACGACGTGTTGGTGGTCCCGATGGAGGTGCTGCCCGACACCGCGCAGCACTACGCGGCGCGGCTCTACCAGCTCGGCTCCGTCAAGCACCTCACCGTCAGGGACTGACTACTTCTTCTTGTTCTTCGCGCGCTTCTTCTCGGCGCGCAGGCGACGCTCCTCGATGTACATGGCGTCCGCCTCCTCGAGGGTGGGTGCACTGCCGCCGTACGCCTTGGGCAGCCACCACGCGCCCGGCTCCTTGTCGGGGTAGCCGGCGATCAGCCGGTCGAGCATCTCGTCCATGCGGCGCTTGAGCTCGGCGGTGTCGGCCGCCGGGTCACCGGTGAGCGGCATCGGCTCGCCCACCTCGATCGCGACCGGCGTGTGGCGCGACAGGTCGAGCTTGCGGCCCTTGGTGAGGATCCGCTGCGTGCCGAAGAGGACGACCGGAATCAGCGGGACGCCCGCGTCGGCAGCGATCCGGACGGCGCCGGTCTTCAGCTCCTTGACCAGGAAGCTGCGCGAGAGCGTGGCCTCCGGGAAGATGCCGACGACCTCGCCCTCCTTGAGCTTGCGGGCCGCGACCATCATGCCCTCGGCGCCGGAGGCGCGGTCAACGCTGATGTGGTGGAAGGAGCGCATCACGGGGCCGCCGACGGGATGGTCGAAGACCTCGCGCTTGGCCATGAAGCGGGTCAGCCGGCCACGCTCAGCAGCCGGGTAGCCGGCCATGATGTAGTCGACGAACGACAGGTGGTTGACCGCGAGCAGGGCACCGCCCTCAGTCGGGATGTGCTCCTGACCGGTCATCGTGATCTGGACGTCGCCGAGCTTGAACCAGGCGCGGGCGGCGGCGATGACGGCGGGATAGACGATGTCGACCATGGTCTGGCCATCGTGGCCGCCTTTGCGCCCAGAAGCCAGTGACGCGCAGCGTAAGTGACCGACGAGTTTTGTTCGCACCGAACAACGGCAGGTCTCCGCGGGTGATCGTGACCGATTCCGGCCAACGGCAGATACGGACACGCGTGGAGGGCCCGAACGGCCTCGCGGGTACCTGCGGCGCTCCTACGCTCGGGCCCGCCCCCTCGGGTTCGGGGTTCCCGCAGGACTTCGAACACAGGAAGCAGTCCCATGCCTCGTCCCACCCTCGCGCGCGGCCTCGCGGCCAGCGCCGTCGCCGCCCTCGCGCTCACCGGCCTCGCCGTCGCGCCAGCCCATGCCGACTCCGGGCTTTCCGTCCACCTGATCAGTCAGTTCACCGGGAAGGCCTCGACGAAACAGGACTCCTACGGCTTCCTTATGACGTCTTCCTCCCCGGTCACGCTCACCGCGAAGGCTGATGCGGCGACGTCGGTCTCGTTCAGCTACCGCGCCGCCGGTGCTGACCCGGCTGTGCCGTGGACCGATATCGCCGTCGGCTTGTTGCCTGATACGGCCGGGTATGCCACCTTCGACTGGCCCTCGCCGCCAGGGGGCACGTTTGACATCCGGGCGAGTGCCACCGACCGCAGCACGACGGTCGAGAGCACGCAGGCCGGCGTGGTGGTCGGCGCCGCCGCCGACGCAGTCGAACTGAACTCCACTCCACTGCGGTACTTCGCCCAGCCCTACGAGTCGGCCGGGCGCATCTCCTCGCTCGTGAAGGTGAGCGGCACAACCTCCGTCACCGGCGGAACGGTAGCGCTCGCTTGGCTGGACGCCAACGGTGGCTTTCATGGCCAGACCGATGCCGTGGTGAGGCCCGTGGAGCTCAAGGCCGCGGGCCCAATAGGAATGGGCATGCCGCCGGTCGAGGGTGGCGAGTTCAGCGGGATCCTCGACATCGCCGCGTTCGATGCAACGTCGGGCGCCACCCTCGCTGTCACGGCGGAGCGCGACAGCGACGACGTCCAGCCACTGTCGCTGGTGCGACAGACGATTTCGGGGATTTCCATTGACTTCTCCGCCGTGACCTCGACGGGCGCGTCGGGGACCGCCACGGTCCTCGATCAGGACGGTCAGCCGATCGTCGGCGCCCAGGTACGCCGCTCGGGGGACAACTCGCTCGTCGGCTATACGGGCGCCGATGGCACCCTTGCGCTGCAGCAGGCTCCGGACACCACGGAGACCTACTACGCGAACGCCGACGACGATGCTACGTACGATGCCGACCGTGACGTGACGGCTGATGCCACCTCCCCGGCGTACATCCCAGTCGCGACAACGGTCGTGCCGGAGTTCGGCTCGGGTCAGGACTTCAGGATCGGCGACTACGACCAGGGCGACATCACCCTGCAGGTGCAGGACCAGGAGGGCTCGCCGCTCCCCGGCGTCGAGGCGAGCTACGCGGTCTACCGCTCCGGCGACCCGGTGCCCGCCGCCACCACCGCGACCACCGACAACGACGGCGTGGTGACGGTCGCGTTCGACCCGGCCACCGCGGGGCCCGGCACGTACACCCTCGCCTACAGCGCTCCCGGCTCCACCGACCTGACCGATCAGGCGACCTTCACGGTCGAGGCCGACCCGGTCGCGACCACAGTGGTCCCCCAGTTCGCCGACGGTCACGTCTTCGACACCGACGAGTACGCCGCGGGCGACATCTCCCTGCAGATCAAGGACCAGTACGGCGACGAGTTCTCAGACGCCGGAGCGGAGATCGCGTACTCGCTCTACCGCGCGGGTGACGCGCCGGACGCGGCCATCGTCACCACCACCGACCGAGGCGGTCGCATCGACGTCCCCTTCGACCCGACCCATCCCGGCACCTACACGCTGGCGTACGGCGATCTCGGGTCGACGACGGCTGACCACACCGTCACCTTCACCGTCGGCCAGGCGTCGCTGTCCCTGACGCCGGCCTCTGGCTCGGCCGCCTCGGGCGGGGCGATCACCTATACCGGCATCCTCGCACTCGGTGAGGACCCGCTGCCCGGCCGAGCGATCGACCTCACCTACACGACGGACGCGGACGGAACCTCTGGCCTCGGCGCCGATCGGGATGCGACCGCGACCGCCGTCACCGACGCGCACGGCGCATTCACGGTCACCGTGCAGGACGGGGCCGCCGCGGCTCCCGGCAGCCCCGTGGAGATCGGCACCCTCACCGCCGCGACTGCCGACAACGTCGTAGGCCTTGACTCGACCCTGACCGGCAATGCGAACGAGTCGGCGTCGGCGACGGTGCGCTTCGTGGCCGCGAGCCTGCCGCCGGCTCCGTCCGGGTCGGGTGGCGGTACTGCGCCCAGCCCGAGCCCCACGCCGACCACCACCCCCACGCCCAAGCCCACCCCGACCCCCACGCCTAAGCCCACCCCAGGACCGACGCCGGCCGCTCCCGCTCCCATCCACCTGAGCGGATCGGGCGACAAGGGTGCCGAGGACCGGCTGCGGATCGTGGTGTCGCCCGACTTCGCCGGCCGCAAGGTCGTCCTGCGGCGACTGGTCCACGGCCACTGGGTCCGGACCGCGAGCGGCCGGATCGACGCGCACGGCGTCCTGGTGCTCGACGTGCGCGACCGCAACCACGGTCGCCCGACGACGTACAAGGTGACCCTGCTGCCGGACGCGTCGCACTCGAAGTCGACCTCGAACGTCGTCACGTTGTCGTGACAGAAGTACGGGTACGGCCGATGCTGGCCACCCAGCTCGAGCAGTGGCGCGCCGCCCGTGCGGCGGACGGCGCGCCCCTGCCGGCACCCGCCGGCGACGAGCAGGAGGCCGTGACGATCGCCGTCGACGGTGTCGAGGTCGGCGGGGCGGTCCTGGGCTATGCGATCGAGCCGTCGGGCCCCCGATGTGCGGTGCTGCTCCTGCAGACCACCCTCCCGCACGAGGCCGCCGACGTCTGGACGGCCCTCGCAGGGGCCCTCTCCGACCACGCGCGCCAGCGCGGCGCGACCGCCATCACCACGGCGGTCGCGCCCGCCCTCGCCAGCGCCTTCGGGCGGACGGGATTCCAGGCCACCATGCTCGGGGCGGACCGGCCGTTCGGGCCGAGCGGATGGGCCGAGCTCGAGGACGACGGACGGGTCGTGGTGCGGCCGATGGACCTCCGCGAGCGCCGCCGCTTCGTCGAGGACCTCCGCGAGCTGATGGAGACGGGCATGGCGCGGGCCGGCGTCGCCGAGTCGGGCAGCCCGAGCCTCGAGTCGTTGGAGGCGCAGCTCGCCGGGCTGGTCGACGAGCCCCTCGCGGCCGACCAGCTGGTGCTCGCGGCCCAGATCGACGGGCGCCTCGGCGGCGGCCTGTGGGCCTCGATCGTCCCGGTCGAGGGCGGCCGGGAGATCCACGCCCATGCCTTCCAGATCGACCCGGAGCACCGCGGTCGCGGGCTCGGCCGGTCCTTCCTGAGCGCGCTCAACGTGTACGTCGCGCCGCTCGGCGCGCGCGGCGTACGCCTTCGCGTCTACGGGTTCGACGAACGCGCTCGACGTCTCTTCGGTGTCACGGACGCGACCGTCGAGGAGGTTCACGTCCGCAAGACACTGGTGTAGCCGTACCGTGGGCCCATGGTCACCTGGCGTGGGCGCGACGTGAGCGACACCTGGCGGCTCGACCACCCGTGGGCGACCGTGTACTCCTTCGGGATGGCGCATCGAACGATCGCGCGCACGGCCGGCATCGTCGGGTTCGGGACCGATTTTCGCGCGATGTACGACGCCATCGCCTCGATCGACGAGCTGCCGGCCGGCTCGACGGTCCTCGACGTGCCGTGTGGCGGCGGTGTCGCGCTCCGCGGGCTCGCCGACGCCCGTCGGCTCCGGCTCCGCTATCTCGCCGCCGACATCTCGCCCGCGATGCTCGAGCGCACCCGGCGCACGGCGGCCGCCCTGGGAGTCGGGTCCAGCGTCGAGCTGCTGGAGGCCGACGTCGCGGACCTCCCGCTGGACGAGCGGTCCGTCGACCTCACCCTCAGTCTCACCGGGCTGCACTGCTTCCCGGATCCGCAGGCCGCCATCCGGGAGATCGCCCGCGTCACCCGGGATCGGATCGAGCTGAGCTGGCTGCGCGCGGACGCTGGCCTGCGCTACCGCCCCGTCCTGATCGCCGGCCGCGCCGGGGGACTGGTCGGGCGCTCGGCCACGGCCGACGAGGTCGGTCTGTGGCTCGCCGAGTGCGGTTTCGACGCCGAGATCCGCCTCGAGGGCGCGTTCGCGTACGCCTCCGCGCGTCGCGGGTAGAGCGCGATTCGGTGGGACCGGAGCCGATCGGGTAATGTCCGGTCACGGCTTGGCCAGATAGCTCAGTTGGTACGAGCGATCGACTGAAAATCGATAGGTCGGCGGTTCGACCCCGCCTCTGGCCACCACCACAGAAGGCCCCCGAGTCCACTCGGGGGCCTTCTGCGTCTCCCCGAGCGAGCGGTGTGGAACGATCCTGACCGTGGCCGAGCGCGTCAGTTTCCCCAGCTCCACCGGACCGATGCTGGCCGGCCTCGTCGACCTCCCGCAGGGCGACGCCGGGCGGATCCGGGGATGGGGCGTCTTCTCGCACGGCTTCACCCTCGGGAAGGACTGCCTCGCCGCAGCGCGGATCTGCCGTCAGCTCGCCAGCGAGGGCATCGGGATGCTGCGGTTCGACAACCTGGGCCTCGGCGACTCCGAGGGCGACTGGGGCGACGGCTCGTTCACGGTGAAGGTGGCTGACACCGTCCAGGCGCTCCGGTTCATGACCGAGCGAGGCACGCCCGCGCGGCTCCTGGTCGGCCACTCCTTCGGCGGGTGCGCGGTGCTCGCTGCGGCCAAGCAGGTGGCGAGCGTCGCCGCGGTGGCGACCATCGGAGCCCCGTCGGACCCGAGCCGCACCGAGCATCAGTACGACGCCGTGGTCGACCGCGTCCTGGCCGACGGGGAGGCGCAGTGGCTGGCCGGCGGGAAGAAGGCGCTGACCCTCAAGCGCGCCTTCGTCGAGGACGTCCGCGAGGCCGACCTGCACGGTGTCATCCCGACCCTGGGCCGCCCGCTGCTGGTCATGCACTCGCCGACGGACGACACCGTGCCGATCGAGAACGCCGGGGAGATCTTCCGGCTCGCGCAGCACCCGCGCAGCTTCGTCTCCCTGGAGGGATCCGACCACCTGCTGACCGTCCCGGGCCACGCGCAGCGCGCTGCCCGGATCGTCAGCGCCTGGGCCGACCCCTACCTGCCTGGACATCACAACTAGCCGCTGGCCGCGCGTCGATGTCCGGATGAGTTGGGGTCACTTCGCGCTGACCCCTTATGCTGAGCGACGCTTCACGCCCCGTTCGTCTAGCGGCCCAGGACCCCGCCCTTTCACGGCGGTAGCGCCGGTTCGAATCCGGTACGGGGTACGGCAGCATCTCGTCCCGATCCGCCCAGCGGGTCGGGACGTTTGGCACCCATCCAGCCGCGGTGCTCAGGTCGGCCGCCGTGTGTCCGATATCCGGACGTGACGGCCGAGATCACGGGAACCTCCCTTCC
>Ga0308169_10004111_pt1 | contig 13719 bp, 22 predicted proteins | sample PhyBR1_2_FD_202139 | JGI IMG/M metagenome (GOLD analysis project Ga0308169, IMG submission 202139) | Phyllosphere microbial communities from UC Gill Tract Community Farm, Albany, California, United States - DLSLSB.R1 | ecosystem: Host-associated > Plants > Phyllosphere > Unclassified | place...
TGTCCGCTTCGGGTAATAACCTGGGCGACCCATGCCCACATTTACGTGATGCCCGTACGTGATGTACGTGATGTAGCCATCGAGGTGGCATTCTATCGCACCTGCTTTTCGACCATCGCCAAGCTCGAGACCCCTGCGAGAACTCCTCCGTGCACGACCTTCTGTCAACACCCGCTGTAACGAGTCGACATGGAAAGGTGGGCTCGGCGTCACGGGTCCGAGTCATTGGGACACCCTCTTCGTAACCCATACATACTGCATCCATGGGAGCGTGTCTGATCAGCGCCCGCCAACACCTCGAGAGAGGGCAAGGCCTCGCGGTTGACAAGGCGTAAGGTGACAGTAATCGAGCCCAGCCTCCCGACAGGTCTGTTCGGCCTACTCGCGGTTCGCAGAATCTTCACCGGCCGGATTCGGTCCGAGTCACCCTGAGCCAAGTTGCTGGCATCATGGCAAGTCCCAGCGATGACATCGACCAAATGGAACCTACCAGGGGACAAGTCGGCTCAACAACAGTGACATGCTACTCTCGACGGGGTCACGTTCCACCAAAGGATGGTGAGAAAGGCTGCCGCTCCAGGCCGGCCATTTCAGTGATACGAGCAGGCCAATAGTGATAATTGCACGCTTCGGACATTTCGGTGGTAGCGAAAATATGCACAGTAGCTGGGAGGCGCCTTCTGGGTTGTTGATACTATGGGCAAGCCAGAGCGTAGCATGACGGAAGGTTCCGCTGGCCTAGTTGTGAACGAGGCCCTCTCTGAACGATGGTGCGCAGCTCTTCGCAGCAACCGCCTGCTCCCGCCCCGTACTAGGGAGCACGGACCCGTATTCCTACTCTGCCAAACACCTTCGACAGCGACAATGGCGTGCGGTTCATCTCCTCGCCCCTACCGGACATGCTCGGGGTTTACCGAACCGCGGTTGCGTGACACGGGCCAAGCCGAGCTCAGAGCAGGGAGAGGGCATTTAGAGCGGCTACGAGTCCAAGTCGCGAAGCCGCGTGATATGGACGCACGGAACGGCACTGTGTGCCGTGACCGTTCGTACCGTCATCGCTTCTGCCGTTGGCAGCCGGAACGTCGTTCACCTGACAGTCATCACGACGCGTCTTCATATGTCCGACAGGTCATCAGCTCACGTCTCAATCTGACCTGTAATCGCCGTGGAGTAATGGGCAAGCTTTGTGCCTCGAGCTAGCTGATAGGCTGGACAGAGACACCAAGTCAGCTCTTCCTGTCATCCATGGCTAGTTCCCATGGCGCCTTAAGTTAGCTCGTGCAATCGACATTCGTACTTCCCGGGATGGCTCTTGGCGAGCGGAGCACATGGGTGACAATTGCGTTGCCGAATCCCGGGCGGCAGACCCGCCTTTTGATGGGCGAGGAACAGGGGGCTTAGGAAGCTTTGCCCTAGAAGCTTCGGCAGAAGCTTCGTCATGATTACTGTCTTACCGACGTTCGGCAGACTGTGGCGGGTTTCCACGTTCTCGCTTGCGCACGAAGTCCGAGTAGAAGTTCCGTATTCACATCAGAAGAAGGGTCGGCTGTCCGGCTGGCGAGAGTGGCGGTCGATTACGGCTGACATCATGGTGATCGCTCCAGCCTGAGTCACGAACTTGGTCAGCCCAGCTGCCGGTGTTAGTACTCCACCCTGAGGGCTCTGGCGACCATCCCCGTTCTTGTAAGGCACGTGCCTTGATCAGCGCTTCACGGCTCATCCTTGAGCCTAGCATGTGAGAAACGTGAGTATTACCTGAAACCAAGCACTCCAACCGCTCGGCGCAGGTCACATGGCGGCGGCAGTGTGCAGGCACTGCGGAGTAAGAACCCTGGCGGCACCCCATAACACGCGGGGAAGAAAAGGCGTGAGACAATCGCTTGCGACAACAGCAGTAATTGACCCCGAGGTGAGTCACACGCGGTGAGTCACACACGGAGAATACGGGGAGCGCGCAGAGAGATTAAAGGCAGACGAGCAGGGGAGCGTGCGGAAGGAGTACGCAGGGCAATTAACACGGGGCCGTTCGGATATCAGTACTACCGCCACAAATCGACGCGCGTACACGCCCCCGGAAGCTGGCCCTGAAGGTTCATGGGAAACTGAACATGTGAGGCATTTCCTGCCTTTCGACCCTGAGGCTTCGTCAGACATCTCGGTGGAACGGATTACTTCTTGTGGGATAATTGTTAATGGGAGTCGACTTCTGCGCTCCAGGGAAGGATTGCTCCCTACGAAGGACTAGACCACGCCAAAGATACGCTTCAACCGTGAGCCGGCTTTGACCCCACCGCTCCGATTCGTGCTAAACACTGGCTGCGAGCGTCGACTACCATCTAGGTTGTTCATGTTTCCGCGATGAAAAGTTAATCACCCCAGACGTGTCGTGGCGGGGGTTCCGGAGGATTACCGACGACGCAGCCGAGGGGGTGTGCTCTCCGTGGAGAAGATTCGGCCCGGACACGGAATTACGAAGTCAAGGGCTGAGAATACATCACGGGTCCCGCTAATGACCCATGACAGGTACAGGAAAGCGTTGGCTGCGCTGTGGCCCCCACCTTCGAGTGGGTTGACGCGGTGTGAGACCGACGGAGCAGATTCGTCTCTCTCAAGAGCAATCGTTCTATGGGGACCAAACGATGCATGATTGTCATTAAATCAATGGGGCGCAAACAAACGTCTGAAAGGAATGCCGGAAGGCTCGCATGCATCCACGGCCAGGCCTGGAAAAAGCCAAGGGCCGGGGTATCGCTGCGCGGGAATACGTGTACTGGGCGAACGAGTGTGACTCCAGCGCCACGAAACCCTGAAAGGAACAGCGGATCGACCCTCGCTGGCGGAGCCGAGGCGAGAGGCAAAGGAGGGTCGTCATGCCGGATTTTGCCGTCTATACAAACCCTGCCGACGTCACAGCGGGATAGGGTGATTCCAGTAAAGCTGATAGACTCGTTCCTGCTCCAACCGTCGCGCGCCCTGTGATTCCAGCGAGTCCGCAATCCCTCAAGAACAGACGGGCCCAAACGCGGCTAGCATGCTACATCTTCCCATCCCCTTCCCTCGCCACAAAAAGAAGCTCATCCCCTGGCCAGTGCTTCAGTGAACCTTTCTGACCTTGTTAGAATTCATCATCATTACATCTACGTACCTCATCATACATTGCATAGTAGTCACCACCGCCACGGCCACTCGTCACCACTCCGCTAGCAGCACTCATCATGTCCTTGGCCGCAGCGACTGAGCACCTGGACATGAAGGGGAAGCAGCCTCAACATGAGCCGATCACTCCACACCACAGTGTTTCTCCGGGCGACGTTGACATCCGTCATCGCGAGTACCACCAGCGCATGGTCGAGCATGTCCGGAACAATGCCCTCGACAGCCTGAACAACAACCCATTCCACCCTCCGGTGGTGAGTCCCTCCGCCTACTCTCATCACCAAGGAGCGCACGCGCACACACATCCTCATGTGACCGGCAACCAAGACATTCCGCGAATGCGCGCTCCCAACCAAAGGTCGGATACAGAGTCCACTGTCACTTCCACCTCCCTTCCCTCGCCGGGCCCGGTATTCGGTACAGCCGATTTGGCCCAGATCGCTTTCGACCCCTACGGTTCCCGTTCACACTCCGACTCGACGAGCGCGACCCATTACGGCGACCACCCCGTGTCCATGGACAAATTCGACCCGCTCCTCGGAGCGTCGATGCCTTTCGTCATGGGTAACAACCCAGCCTATCCTCAAATGCTCGATACGTCAGTATTCCCCAACGGGACCGATCAGATGTACACCCCCGCCACCCATGTTTCTCCACTCATGTTTGGAGGCATGACCGGCAAAACGCCCCGGGCGGACGTCACCCTTGGTCTCGGTCTCGGTGAGTTGTGAATGTACCACCATTTCGGACCTCCAGCGCTGACCATGGAGACTTGCCTGTCAGCGATGGCCAGTTGTCGTACTCGGCCTTTGACCCCATGACTTACCCGTATGGCGTTCCCGCCTCGGGCGCGTTTGGTTACACTGGCCTGTACGCCCCACCGCCCATCGCGAGACCGTCCGGGCTTCCCAGTGAGGGGTCTTCCATCAACCCGGGTTATCTCTACGCCCCGCCGCCGATGACAGCGAGCTCAAGCCCTGGGAGTCGACTCAGCCTCGACGACCCTGGTTCCGGAGGTCGCCAGGATGTGGTTCGTCTCCCATCCTCGCCTTTGTAGTATCGTTTCAATGCTGATTGTTTGCAGATGGAATTCCCGGCATCCCCTTTACACTCGGTCTCGCCCTCGCCTTCGCCTATCGAGGCGGTACCCAGAGGCGGGGGTCTCCGCCGCTGCTCCGATTCCGTCGTACCCGATAGTTCTACCGGCAGAGGTAAACGTGGCCACAAACGCAAGATGACCTGGACATCCGGCATGGCCAACGAGGGTCCCAACGTGTCGCAGGCGCAGAAAGAGGCAGAGTTGCGTGAACTTGAGAGACTCGAACAAGGCGGCGCGGCCACCCGGCGCGAGAGGAGGCGATTGCAAAACCGGCTTGCGCAACGCGCATTCCGCGCGAGGTCAAAGCTGCAAAACAATGCGGTTCGTCCGGTCCGAACGTCAATGCATGACGGGATGGCTAACAGCTAGGCAGCCACGCACCTGACCGACCTCGAAGAGCTGGCCGATGTACAGGCCGAACAACTCCACCACCTACAAGAAGCGATGGACAAACTGCAGGCGGAAAATATGCAGCTGAGGGCGGAACGTTGGAACCAGGCCAAGAAGGCTTGCACGCCCTCGCGTTCCGGTCCGAATTCTCACGCATACGGCTCGCAATCGACTGGAATCAAGAAGTGATCGTAGATCGGTTTCCTTCTCCGACTCCCACACTAGACGCCACGATTCATCATTCACATCTATCACCTGTCCTGCTGATCCTTCGCACAACTCGCTCTCTTTTCCCCGGCTGTATCAATAGCGCGCATCGGTTCCGGCCATGTGCTTTTTCGATTTTGTTCTCCCCACCGACTTGCCGCCATGTATTTCGATCCGCTCCTTTCCCGCCGAGTCTGTTTCGAAAGCGGATGGGACACTTCGGACCACCTCCACGCTCCTGTGGACTCCAATCATGATCTCCGAGCATTGTGTATACACTACCTTATAACGCGTCCGTCTACTGTATCTGATTGCAATCAGCATGCCGCATGTATCTTGTCATGATCTCTGCACAGTGACCTAGCTCAGAGGTGTTGCACCCGCGGAAGGCCCCCGGGTGGAGTGAGCGCACCGCGATGCGATCGGTGCGGATGTGAGACTAAAGGGTCTCGATAGCCACAATGCCGCCCATGCGGGCTGAGGCTGAGCACTGCGCGTGTGTTGATCACGCTCGAGCCCCAGCCAGCTCGACTTTGCATGCCGGGCCCTGCCCACGTACCACGTGCCAATTCGCCTCAAGCCTCCACATTGCACTTGCATGCAAGACAAGGTGCTCGGAGGCCTCGAGGAGGGCGGGAAACTGGTGCTTGGAATTGAAGGACGGTTTGATGCCGTACTGTGAACGAGGCGCGCGCGTCGCGGGCGTGGGGAAGGGATGGTTTCATTGTTGATGCCGGGAAAAAAGTGTGGTACGATGACACGATCAACCATCCTCATTGGTTCATAGCGCGCACCCTTCTCATACTTGTACACTGTTCAACGCCACGCTACGACTACGGACATAGACGCTGACTAGACTCGACGCGACGACTAGCGACAGACGCAGACGCATAGCGATCCTCAACCAACCACAATGACCGCGGTCCCATTCCCGCACGTCCCCTTTCTGCCCGACTGGGTCAACGAGCTGCCCCTGCCCGCGCTGGTCTTTGCCCTCTGGGTCATCGTCCCCGCCACCGTCATCGGGCTGAACGTCCTCCAGCAGCTGGTACGCGAATGCCATGGCTTGAAGCGTCGTTGCGCATGTGTGCTGATAGCAGTACCTGCCCAAGGACAAATCCCTTCCCCCGGTCGTCTTCCATTACATCCCCTGGTTCGGCTCGGCGGCGTACTACGGCGCGGACCCCTACAAGTTCTTGTTCGAGTGCAGGGCCAAGGTGAGGCTGGCGCGCACATGCTTGGATGCGCGTGTGTTGACGGCAGTACGGCGATGTCTTCACGTTCATTCTCCTTGGTCGACGCATGACGGTCGCGCTTGGTCCAAAGGGCAACAACTTGTCTCTGGGAGGAAAGGTCTCGCAGGTGTCTGCAGAGGATGCCTACACTGTGAGTGAGGGGGGTGCAGCAGCGATCGTTCGGGTCCGCTGACGGGCAGCACCTGACCACGCCGGTGTTTGGCAAAGGCGTCGTGTACGACTGCCCCAACGAGATGCTCATGCAGCAGAAGAAGTTTGTCAGTGTCCACATCCCATGCAGTATCGGATCTTGTGCTGACCCGCAGATCAAGCATGGCCTGTCCACCGAGGCGCTCCAGTCCTACGCGACGCTCATGTACTCTGAGACGCAAGACTTCTTCGAGCACGAACTGCACTTCTCCCCGTCGTCCCCCGGCCCCAAGACGTTCGAGGCTTTAAAGATCATGGCCGAGTTGATCATCCTCACCGCCGGTCGATCGCTCCAGGGCAAAGAGATCCGAGACGCCATGACGGCCAAGTTCGCGCGAGACATGGAGGACCTCGACGGAGGCTTCACCCCGCTCAACTTCATGTTCCCCAACTTGCCGCTTCCGAGCTACCGACGACGGGACAGGGCGCAAAAGGCCATGAGTGACTTCTACCTGGACATCATGAGGAAGAGGAACTCGGGCGAGTCCGAGGTGAGTCGCGGGTGGAAGACCGGGCGGTAGCTGACGCGGACACAGGTTGACGAGATGGACATGATCCAGGCGCTGCAGGGCAAGGAGTACAAGGATGGAACGCCATTGACGGAGCGGGACATTGCGCACATGATGATTGCTATTCTGATGGCCGGGCAGCACACCTCATCGGCCACTTCGTCTTGGTCCATCCTGCACATCGCCGACCGACCTGACATCGCGTACGTCGAATGCGGCTGCTTGTGGGTATCAGCGCTGACGACAGGGACCTGCTGTACAAGGAGCAAGTTGAGAAGTTTGGCAACCCCGACGGCACCTTCCGACCCATCTCGTACGAGGATACCAAGGAGATGCCCGTCATGGACTCGATCATCCGGGAGACCCTCCGAATGGTGAGCGCAACCCCCCTCCTGGCCTTGTGTCCCCACTCATATTAAGCACGCCCCGATCCACTCGATCTACCGCAAGGTTCTCTCGCCCATCACTGTCCCGCCCTCCCTCGCCTCCCCGTCTGAGTCGACCCCGTACGTCATCCCCGAGGGCTACTTCATCGTCGCCGCGCCCGGCGTGTCCGCCATGGACCCGCTCGTGTGGCCCGAGGCCAAGACGTGGAACCCGCTTAGGTGGAACGACAAGGACGGCGTCGCCCAGACGGCCTTGAACCAGTACACCGGCGGAGGCGAGCAGGTCGACTACGGTTTCGGACAGATCAGCAAGGGAACCGAGTCGCCATACATGCCCTTCGGCGCCGGTCGACACAGGTGTGTCGGCGAGTCGTTTGCGTACCTCCAACTGTCGATCATCATCTCGTACATCATCCGCAACTACACGCTGAAGTTGGATAACCCGACCTTCCCGGACCCGAACTACAGGGTGAGTCTGCGGAACTGAAATGTGGACCAAGGCGCTGACGGACAGACGATGATCGTTCTCCCGCTCAAGGGCATGGTCACGTTCACGCGTCGAGACACCCAGGCTTGAGCAGTGCGGGTCGTATAGAGAGTAGATCAGGCCCGTATCGGCCGGCTAGAAGGACATTAAACACGAGAGGCGACGAGGATGCATGTGTACCTTGTGCCATGCATTTGGGGCCGTGATGATCGGGTTTCCGACGGATCGATGCATGAGAGGTGGCGCGGACGCGAGCTGCATCGTGCTCGTAAGATCATCATTCATGGCTTCTTGCGGCCATCCCTCGACCGCCCACCCGCACCCATTTCGATAGCGCGATGGCAGTTGGGATACCGCCTCTGCCCAGGACCAGGCCGCTACACCTGTGTGATCGGGGCTAACCACACGCGAGGCAATCAGCCCTCTCGGGCCTCATGTCGCGGCGACAAGATGCCAATGGTGCGCACGACCCACCGAGCTTTGGCGACTGTCGTGCACTCGTAGCTTGTTCCAATGGCCGCTCGGCGTCTTGGGCATAAGGCTTCATGATACGCGTTGAGTTGTCGGCGTTGCGTTGTAGGTCCACTCGTAAGGATCGGCCATGATGATTGCACAGTCAAGTGGTCATGCCGGCACATATGACATGCATAGGCGTGCATTCGTACTGGCACCACATAATCGCCCAGGGGAATAATACGCGTACGAACCCACAACCCCTTCATACCTCGATGCCCAGGAATCTCCTTCTGACCGCTCCTCCTCGGTACGTCGCTTCCATGGTTGTCCAACCTTTATGCGTTAAATGTACAACTTGTTGCCCCTCTCGATTATTGTTCCATGCCCTCATGAATTTAGCCCTCGACCTTGACCTCGTATTCGTACGCGTGAGCCCTGCCATGGTGCGCCAGGTCCTGCCATCAGACACGAATCACGAGGGACGGGACAGACTGGGGGGAAACAGGGAGGGGCAGACGAGAAAGTGAACAACACCCACCTCGAGCCTGTCAAACGCCAGGTCGCACTGCGTTTGGTCATTTCGCCAATGACACCTCAGCGCCTCGCCCTCCACCAGGCTCTCGACCTCTCCCTCCGCCACCTGCTCCTCGTCCACTTGTCCACCTCTGAGTGGCACCGGCGCAGGCAGCGATCTGAAGACGTCATCTCCGCCCGCTTCCGCGGTTTGCGAGCCAAGCTGCGAGCTCGTGAAGCCCCCGATGGTCTCGCGTGTGCCGTATCCCACTCCACTCGATCCTCCCCCGGGGCGATCATCATCGGTGATGTCGTCCTCCGCGTCACCCTCCGTATAATCGCTTTCGCCCTCGTCATCGTCAAACACGCCCATCTGCTTGCCCCGCAGCGCGGCCACCTGGTCCGCCAGCTCCTCGTTTCGTTCCTGTAGCGCGGCATAGCGGTCCTGCCATGCCGACTCGTGCTCGCGCAGCTGCTCGTTCTCGGTACGGTACTTGTCGTACAGCGCAGCTTTGCGCCTGACCGCATCGTCGGTGCGTCGAGACTGTTCCAGCAGGATGGCATTCGTCGCGCGCAGCTTGACCGCCTCGGCCTCGCGCTTGGCGTGAATCGCCTCGTAGTGCATGTTCCGCTGCTTCAGACCCAGCTTCAATTGCGATCGAAGCTTCTCCACCTCGTCCTCGAGCTCGCGAGCTTGGCGGACCGACTCGACCGCGGAGTTGGACGCTTGCTGGTACTGCTGTCGGAAGAAGTCATTCTCGTCCGATAGGGTCTTGACCTTGCGAGTCAGAGCGTCCTTCTCCGCTTGCGCCGCGGCAAGCTCGGCTTGCAAAGACTCAATAGCGGCGGTATCGGCCGGTGGCATACCATTCTCTAGCCGAGCAATCTGCGCCCGAGCCGCAAGGAGCTCCCTTTCCGCCTGTTCGAACCGGGTAGTCGCTTCGTCCATCTGTGCAATGAGGAATTCGTTCCCCCGTTTCAGCTCGTGCGTTTCGGCCGATGGCTCGGAGCCGCGCTTTCCCGCGGCTATCAAGCTGGAAGACAGCGTGGCGACTGTCGACTCGAGCTCGACGATCTTGGCGTCTTTCTCGGCAATGAGGGCGGGTTCCACTATGCGTATAGGAGGTGAAGGCGGAACTGCTTTCGTTTGCGCCTCGGCCAACTCCTCCCGTAGCTGCTGGATCAGGGTGTCCCTTCCCTCGAGGACTCTCGGATCGACAGCGGGGACCGGTAGGGGAATGAGCGCAAGCTGCTCTTGCAGTTTCGCGATCACCGCCTCGAGCTCTGCGATCTTAATGTCCCTCACGAGCACCGAGCCCTCGAGATCCGCGGAAGCGGCAATTGGACGTTTCTTGGCTGGTGGCTGGGCATCAGCAATGCTCCCTTACAGCCGACGGATGACACTCACGGAAGCCAGCTCCGCCGGATCGTTGTTGAATCCCGCGGGCATTGGCGCAACCTCACCCTCGGCAGCAGCAGCCTCTTCCTCGTCACTGTCCGGCGACGTCATCCAGATCTCGCCGTCTATCACCTTCGGAACGAGCTTGGTGCTCCGATTAGGCTGCGATGCTGTGTTCGCGGTCGAATCGCTGATCCGCGGCCGCTGCGCACGCTGGCGGGCAGCCGAGCTCGATTCAGCATGGGACGGGGAAGAAAAGTCGACGATGGGGTCAGCTTGGGAGATGGGTACCGACTTGTCGGTATCGGTCGTCTGCGTCTCGGGCTCGTTCTGACGGACAAGAGCAGGGGCACGTTGCAGAACGGGATCGACTCGATTTCGTCGTGTTATGACGATGTTTGGCGATATGACTCCCTCGAGAAGCGTGTGCGGGCGCTGCGAGGGTGCAGTCGGCGAGCTGCTTGCGTCCTTTGATTGAGGGGTGTACGCGTTGGACGGCCGATCCGTACCCTGACGAAGCGCTTCGCTTGATTGAGCAGGAAGCGGCGATTGCAGACCGTTGCGCTCCACCGTGCTTCGTCTCGTGTCTGCCGGGACCGCTGGGCTAAATCCATCCGCGCGTGCATTTGTCGGCGCCTTTGCATTACTTCGCTCGTCCTCTGGCGTTATCTCCCGAGGTGCAACAGGCGACTTGCTCGGCGCGGCAGAGTCTTCGCTCCCCACAGCTTTCCGCCCGGTGATGCTGGTGGACCGCGCTGCGCGGGTAGCAGCTACAGCTTCAACCGATCGCGATTTTGAGGCCCGAATCGCACCGCGCGCAGTTTCCGCACGAGGAGACGAACTGGGTGGATGAAAGCTGTCATTTTGGTCCTCCTCGCTGTCGCGTGTCTCGAACGAAGTGTCTTCGACGAATGCAGCCCTCCGAGACCGCACGGACGACTTGGCGGCGGGTCGCTTCTGCTCAGTCGGCGAAACGGTTGCTGCCGTCCTCGCGTCTCGCTTCGGCGCTCGTGACGTCCCCCTCTTGATGGCAGAAGAGGCGCTTGAAACGACGGATACCTGTCTGCCTGCTATCATCGTGAGCCAGATTCAACCGTACACAATTTGCGCGCTCACCCTCCCTTCGAGTCTTCTTCGGGCTCTCATTGGACCGAGCGCTTTCCGCCGTCCTCTTCCTCTTTCGTACCTGGCCCTCTTTGGCCGCCCTTGCTTTCGCAGCTCCCGCAGTGTGAGCCGCCTTCCTCCTCTGATCCTCTTCCCTCCTGAACTTCCCAACGAGCAACGGATCCCGCTTCTTCTTCGCCTTCCACTCGTCGATCAGATTTTGAGTCACGCCATTCTTATCCTCCCAGCTGTGTGCCCATGGCTCGCCGGTATGAGGGTCCACACCCGCCCACTTCAGGAGGAACTTCTTTTTGCCTGGGTCCTCGTCAAGGATCGCCTCGGCTTCCCACATGGTTTCGTCATCGTCATCCCGGGGTAAGAATTGAGTCTCTTGGGGAGACTCTTTCGACGGAGAGCCACTCGACGAGGCCGCCTGCCGCTTTTTTTTGGCCGGCATTGATCCTGTGTCGTCGAGGCAACGTGTGGGGAGATGACGAAAGATGAGCGTCTAAAATGAACGGCCGGTACCCACAAACAGATGGCGTGTGGGGTGAGCCTGACATCTATCCATCTTTGGATTGTCAGGAAGAAAATGTTTCGGACATCAGGCACCATCTCCGTGTCGTCATGGGCGAGGTTGATGCATGAGCAGCTGGTCATGATGTTGCCTCGGAATGGGTTGGGCACTACCTTCGTTGCGGGCACGGTATACACGATTCAACACGACCTGACATGCCTTCCTCCTCGTAGCATTCAAGCACCGACTTGAGACGATGAACTTTTCCCGCTTCCCACGAAGCACGATGTTCGACTTTCGCCGCGACCCAGCACCTGCCTCGTCCGCCTCGACGCCTGGGGCGGGCACCGCTACATCTCCGCCCAAGTTGAATCATGCAGTTCCGCCGGGTCAGCAGCAAGGTACCGCAGGAACAGGAGGGGGCGCAGGCTTGGGACCAGCCGCCGGTAGACCTCACGCGAACGCTGTCTCCGGGCCACAGGCGCACCTTTCCCGACCGCGAACGGGCGGCGGCAGCGTGCCTTCGAGAAATGGCGAGTTGGGGCAGCAACAAGCTCCAGGTGAGGGGCTCGGCAATGGATCAAACCAGGACAGCATCACCCTTGGCCAGCTCAAGGCACACACAGCCGCCATGAAGAGCAAAGAGAAGGTGCGCGGGCCGTCATTGATCGCGAATGAGCATTGACGTCCAGACGATCCAGTACGACTACCGATATGACGACACGGACACGCTTATGAACGAGTTGGAGGAGTTTTACCCATATGTCGAGGTCCCGCTGCTGGCGGAGGGACCGAAGCGGTTCAAGCAGGTCTTTTCAGGAGGTGAGATGGCCGTGACTGGGGACGGGAGAATGGGCTGATGGAGCAGAATGGACAGCGTCAAATGCGACGAAACGGAGGGGTTTCGTCGAGGAGCAGCTCGAATACCTCGAGTCGCCTAGAGCTGAGAAGAGGCGGTCAGCTCAGCAGACCTTGATGTACCTGTTGCAAGGTGCGGCGTCAGGCGCCGGAACTGTCGCGGCAACTGACAACAGGTTGCTTCGGCGAAACGACCAGCCCAGAGATGCAGCTCCACTGGGTGATCGAGAATGCTAAGACGGTCCGGGCGGTGGATGGCGTCGGGACGCTCGTGATAGCGCTCAAGGACGCTTCTAAGCGGTACCACCTGACGTGGTGCGTGCAACATATTCTTCCATGCGGTGTCGACGTTGACCGTAGCGATGCGGCTGGCGAGAAGCCACCGTCATCGACCTCGGCAACCGCGAATGCGCCAGGCCATGCTCCACAGGATATGTATGACGAGCGCAGCGCCGAGCTCATGGACGTTCTTGCGATGCTGTACTTTGTTGTCGAGGTCTTCCGAACCGATGACACATTCGGCGATGAGCTAAGTGAGTACGACTGATGGCTCAGCGGGTAGTCGCTGATTGCAGTGGCCATCACACCCCCTTTACCCATCATGCTGTTCCAAATGGTTGCTGGCATGAAGGACCGACTTCCTCGAGGATTTCCGATCAAGAAGTTCTTGCTGCTCGTATGGAAGGTTCTGCTTGCCTGTTTGGGTGGGATGAAGGAGGTGACGACGGCCAAAACCTTGGCTCGGGAAGAGGCGGGTCTACCGACCATGCACAAGGGTACGTGCCCACACGACACCGTGCGCGCTGACCTTCCAGACTTCACCAAGTCCTCCCCTACCGATATCGCAATTTGGCGACGGGACACATCGGTCAAATACCCCACATTCGCGCCCCCACCCTCAACCTCGATACCCTCCGTGCCCAATGACAAGCTTGCCGAGGTGCGGCTCCCCATCCCCGCTCGACCGAATTATCATTCAACCGAGCTTCCTCCTCCTTCGCCCAGGACCGCGCAAAAGGTTACTTCAGCGCCTTTGCCCGGCACCCCTGCACCTTCACCTCCACCTTCGCCAATGCAGAAGCCGAAGAAGCAGCAATTTCAGACCGACCCGAACCGCCCATTCGTCTTCCCGTATACTCGCATACCGGGTCACGGGTCCGGCTCAGGCGCACCGCAAAGTCTTGTTCCATTCG
>Ga0308169_10004113_pt1 | contig 13714 bp, 10 predicted proteins | sample PhyBR1_2_FD_202139 | JGI IMG/M metagenome (GOLD analysis project Ga0308169, IMG submission 202139) | Phyllosphere microbial communities from UC Gill Tract Community Farm, Albany, California, United States - DLSLSB.R1 | ecosystem: Host-associated > Plants > Phyllosphere > Unclassified | place...
ATTTGTTGACTGAAAAAATTGGTAATCTTACTTATTTGAGAAGTCTTTATCTTCAAAACAATGCATTGAAAGTGTTGCCAGATGCCTTGGGAAAACTAGGAAAGCTTGAGAAATTGGTTTTGAATAACAACAATTTGGTCAAGTTAACAAAAAATATCGGCAAACTTCGAAGTTTAAGATGGCTTTACCTTGATTGTAACAAATTAAAAAAACTGCCAAGAATGATTGGAAAATGTGAAAATCTTTGTACCCTAACAATCTGCAACAACCATTTAGAGACACTTCCCAAAACAATAAGAAAGCTCATTTATTTGCTGAGACTGTATGCTGAGAATAATAATTTAGAATCAATACCTTGCGAGGCACATACCCTTGCATATTGTTTGAGAGGATTTCGACTCAAGGGCAATAGAATTGCTGAGGATAAAAAACATAAATTAGGCAAGAAACAGCTGAAAGAGATTTTTGACAATCGTGTTTTCCTAGAGTAAAAAATTTAAATAAGCCTATTTTTTGATTATTGTAACTTTGTGACAATCTTTGACTGTATTTTTATCTTCTTCAATATAAAATATAAACTTAATCGCTGAATGATTTAGTTTATCGTGAAATTGTTGAGCTATATAATCTACTTTTTCAAACCTTTTTATTGCAGTCGATTGGCGTTTTTAAAAAAATTTGCAAAGCCTGATTCTTAATTTGATTATAAATCCAAACAAGCAAATGATCTTGAGATTTGTTGTTTTCAAGGCAAATTTATTGGAAAAATAAAACATATGAAACTTTTTTAAGATCTTATCTGCACAGAAATACTTTTTAAACTACTAGCTTTATATTCTGGATTAGCGACTTTAACTTAATTAAGATTTTTTTAGCTGTATTCCTTTCTTTTATTTTTTATTCAGATTTAAATTTAAAATTTTTGTCTGTCCTCAATGTGTGTAAAATTTTGCATAATCTTCAAGTTTTTTCAGCTTATGAGTAGGCTAAGATGCATACGCTATAAATTTACAGAGAACATACTTGTTAAAGAGCTAGACCTAGGATATAAAGGAATTACAATGCTTGATGATAGCATTGGACGCTACAGCGATTTGGAGATTTTGATTTTGTCTGGCAATGAATTAAGTTCGCTCCCAGACGAGATGAGAAAGTTAACTAAGTTAAAGAAGCTGAAATTAGATAATAACAAGCTCGAGTCTCTGCCAGATTGGATAGGTAGTCTAAAAAGTCTGAAGATATTGGACTTAAATGGCAATATAATAGAATTACTTCCAAGTACAATATGCAATCTCAAGAATTTAGATTCTCTTTATGTTCAGGCAAACCGATTAACAGCCCTGCCTGATGAAATAGGCAACCTAGAATGTCTGGTGGAGCTTTGTCTTTGCGAAAATAAGCTTACATTGTTGCCAGCCTCAATCGGAAGATTATCACGTTTAGAAAAACTTCTTCTCACAAAAAATCGTTTATCAGCTTTACCGAATGAATTGGCTGAGTTAAAAAAGCTAAAAATTCTAGAATTATTTGGAAATTTGTTAAGAGAATTACCTGATAGCATAGGATTATTGGAAAAATTGGAATGCTTGAATGCTGGAAAAAATCAGCTCAAAAGGCTACCTGATTCACTGAGCAAGCTTACTGCCTTAAAAACATTGGAAATCAGTGAAAATTGCATAGCTTTGTTGCCAAAGGAAATGAAAGATCTGAAGCTGCTTGAAAATCTACGCCTTAGCAGTAATTGGTTCGATAAGTTTCCTGAGGAAGCCCTAGAAGTGCCTAGCCTAAAAACCTTGCTTCTTTCTGGCAACCGGCTAAGACGAGTCCCAGATGAAATTACAAATTTGACTGGGCTGAGTAGGCTAGAACTTAATGATAATCAATTAGAAGTCTTGCCTGAAACAATAGGGAAGCTAGCAAATTTGAAAATCTTTTTACTCCAAAAAAAACGACTAAAAGAATTGCCAGAGTCAGTTGGAAACATGAAATCTTTACTCCAATTGATTTTAAACAACAATCTATTGTCAGCAGTAGCACCTAAGATTGGAGAGCTCAAGTATTTGTTTAAGTTAGATCTAAAAAATAACAGATTCAAAGAACTGCCTGAATCTATTTGTAATATGCTAAGCTTAAAAGAACTAGTGCTTTCCAACAATCAGTTGGCTAGATTGCCAAATGGTATTGGCAGCCTTACATATCTAACTAAGTTGCATCTGGCTTTTAATCAATTAATTTGGTTGCCAAACTCAATAAAAAAGCTAAAATATTTGACTGAGCTAAGTTTAAACGACAACTACTTGGTAAATTTACCTTCTAAAATTGGAAAGTTGAAAAGCCTGAAAGAATTAGATCTTTCCAACAATAATTTGACACTTCTGCCGAATTCAATGGGGAAACTGATAAGTCTAAACCGTTTGAACCTTTCCAATAACGAATTAAAAACCTTGCCAAAAACATTAAGAAAACTTAAGCTCATAACATGGCTAAAAATTGAAAGAAATGAGTTTAAAGAGCTGCCGCATGTTTTACAGCCTTTACATAAAGTCTTGAGAAACCTTTATGTCAGCAGAATGCCTGCTGAAAATGAGAAGGAACAGTCTGATTCGGATTTGAAAGATTTGAGAAAACTTTATGGAAATCGCCTATTTATTGTTCCTCACTAAAACTTATTTTTAAATCTTGACCCTAAAATTTTGTCTAATTTAGCATACTTGGTATTTTCTTATTAGATAATCTTTATTGATTTAGTTTGTGTATAGCTGAAAAAGAGTGTATCTTGTAAATCAAACGATATTTAACAGAATGACTGAAGAAAACCTGTGAAGATTGTTTTTTTTTGTATTCGATCTGTGTTTATAATTTTATTTTTGTATTTGAAAAACTATATGACTGGCTTGATCTAAGAATTTTTATTTGGCAAAATCTTACTTTTCTATTACAAACTACATCAAGAGAAGATCTTCTTTAACATAACTAATAATTTCTCTCTTGTCTGACAAATTTAATATGCTCTCAAAATTGTTAAAAAACGTCTGCTTATCAAAGCAATACAGAAAAATATAAATCCTAGTATCAGGCACTTTTAAGGTCAAAAGCATGCTTAAAAGACAGGCATCATGTCTTTTTATTGCCAACGGTCGCTTTTTGTCGAGATAAATTGCGACCAGGACGGCATCCATTCCCAATATTTGCAAAAGAAGTGCCTGTTTTTTCTTATTTTCTAGCTTAATTGGAATTGTATCTTCAGCAGTATTTTTAGCATCAGTCGAACTAAAATTAAAGCTGATCTGAAGGCTGTTGTTTTCTTTGTAGGCACTAAAATCCTTATTTTTAGCGGCAACTTTAGTCTTTTCTAAATTTCTGAAGCTTTTGGGCTGAGGAAGTTTGTCGTCTGAAAAAACACTGCTTCTACTTTTTGTTTCACTTGTTCTGCTGTCTTCTATTTCTTTATTCTCACAACTAAAGTCTTCCATCAAATAATCTAATATTTTTGAGGGAGACCAATGATTTTCTTCAGGTTTGCACAATGCAGTCCCAACAACAAAATTGTCTATTTTAATACATTCTAAAACAAAATTAGAAAACAGATCTGTCTTGTTTCCTGGATTCTCGGCTATTCTTGCAGCATTGCATGCCTCAATCAGAACTTTGTATCTTATTCTTTTTGATTTTACCTTCTTGAATATCTGCAAAAGAAACTTTAGTTGCTCACAAAATCCATCATTACTTTCTTTATCATGAGTATCTCTATCATTACTTTCTTTATCATAACATTCTTTTTCTTTATTTTTTTCTTTTTGATCTTCTTTCTGGAAGAAGTCTTTCACAGTCACATCTCCAATCTTCGAACTACCTTTCACACTCTCATCTTCAAGTTTTAACAATCCTGCATCACTTTTATTCTGGGCAATCCTCAATGAAATCCTATCTAATAAGTCTATTTTAGACCTGTCTTCATAATAGCACGCAAAAGACAGCATGTGAATGCATCTCTCATCCATAGCACTCGCATACGACTCAATATTATCTGCTAAAATATCCCCAAAGCCTACACTTTCAAAGTGCTTGCAGTACCTATCCAGCTCACAGACTACCACCATACCTTCCAGAACCAAGGAATCAGAAAGAGAAAGCTCTACCAGATATAAGGCCAAGTCCTTGTTAAATATATCATGTTCTACACACTTCTCACAATAATATTTGCACAATTTGCTAAACTTCCCATGCCTCCAGATCAGATTCCAAAAATCAGATCTGAAATACTCAGCATCGAAAATATGCAGAGTTGAAATATAAAACATCTCCAGACTATCCTGAGCAATTAAGTCTTTGGTTTTGTCTGTGTGTATTGGGGAATTGCTTGTAGATTTTGAATATTCCTTATTCCTCAGAGATTTAGCAGAACTGTTCAAATCAGGAGTGAGTGAATATGAAATATCTGTGCTTCTTGTATAGCTATGCGTTGTCTTATCTTCATCTCTGCTGCTCTCTTCACTTTTGCTGCTGTTGTCAAAATAAGGCTTTTTAGGCCTCAGAGAACCCAGGTTTAGCAAGACTTTGTCTACGCCATTGAAAATGTAGTAGTTTAGACATTTTGAAAATCCTTGGTTTTTTTCAAGAACAAGACAGTGTGCCATAGTTTTTAAGTTGTTCTGGATGTGCTTTAGCTGCTTTACTTCGTTGTAGGCTTCCAAGAAGTCAGAATACAGCTGGTTCTGCTTTGAGATGAAGCTTTGAAAAATATTAAAAATAGGCATGGCTAAAAGAGATAACGAATGTTTACTTGGAATCTAAAACAGAATGTAAATAAAAATAGCAAGTTAGGTGTGCATTGTAAAATAATTAGTTAAACAACTATTGTGCTAAAAAATGAAAGTATATATTTTATTATTATTATTGTTTATCTGTTCACATTTTTTAGGTGACATTTCAAAATTTTATAAAAATTGTGATTAAAAATAAGGTTTTGAAAGAAAGTTTATAAACTGTTGGGAATTTTAAGTAACTCATTTGTAGATTAAGGGTATTTATTATACTAATGTATATTTTACTTCTTATAATGATTAAATATGTTCACAATAAATCTTGCTTTCAATATTAAAATCTTCTAAAAATAACAAAGACTGATGTTTACAATCTATAAAGCTGATATAGCCTAAAGAGTTAATTTATTAAATACTTTCTTATCATCTCTTCTTCCAATTCCATCAACTCTTCCTCAGAAATGTTCATCCACTCTTTTTCTGTCTCGATTATCTTCTCTTGGAATTTCACTAGCATGTCTCTCATCATATTTTTAATATGCTCTGCAATCCACCCAAAAAAGGTGCTATTCACAGCCACCTCAACCATTTTAAAAACAATAATTCCACTTTTTGGACTATCTCCTCTCAAGTCTATCTCCCTGGACTTGAATCCGTCAGGCAGTCCGAAAATATTAGTTTCGTCCTTGTCCCTAACGTAGGTTTTAACCATGAGGTGGAATGTCTCTGTGCTGTAGTACCTGTTTACATATTTTGACTCAGAGAAGCTCTCACTGAATGTGCTATCGCGGGTGTTTGATGGTGCATTGCCATCTTTTTCTTTCTTATTCTCATCATTCTTATTGTCACCATTCTTTGTCTTACTATCATCATTCTTATTGTCATCATTCTTTGTCTTATTGTCATCATTCTTTGTCTTACTATCATCATTTTTTATCTTCTCCTCATCTCTAATGAGAATATCAGTGTTCTTTATTGTATCCTTGCTCATATTCTCTGATCTCAGCTCCAACAGCGGATCTTCCAGTCCTTTGGTTGCTTCATTCTTGTTTATGCTGTCATTTCCTCTCAGCTCTTTAATCTCCTGTCTCTTGACTTCCTGCAGTGGCCCACCACTGATATTCAATTTCTCTGTCTTGATCATCGTATCGTGGATCTCTTTCTCCGATGAAACATCCTTGACCATCTTGGCAGTCTTGACTATGTCAATGTTGGTGGAGTATTCATCAACAAATGCTGCATTCCCAGACAGGACTTTTCTGATAATGGTAGGCAGCCGTTTAGAAAGGTCTAGCACTTTGTGTGTCTCTGTGATGGCCTTCTCGTCCTCACTGCTTTTTTTGTGTCTAACGATCTGCACCTCGTCTGTTGTATATTTCGCAAGAACATACCTCTGGGCTCGCCTCCAATCTGCAATCGAGTACGGCATTTTTATCTTGTATTCTCTCACCTTTGTTGACATGTTTCTGGGTAGGAAACAAGTTAAAAAAGCAGTCTGAAACAGAGTAGCACTGACAGATGGAATAGTCTGACTAAATAAGATTTGTAAGAACTTGAATAGTATAATTATAGTTTTACAGCAATTAAATAATGTAATTATAGTCTTACAACAATAAATTATAAAGTGATAAGTATTGTTAATAAATTTTTATCCATGAAATTAAATATTTCACAAAAAGTGCTACTTTTTATAATGTTAAATTATCATCTTCTAGTTTAAGATAGCAAATAAACTCAATAATGTTATTTATTCTTCCTGTGGCTCAGAAACTCTATTCTGTCCCTTGTTGCGAGTAAATAAAATAGGATTCATTTCAATAAATCCTTGATCCTCGGATTTAACTATAAAAGACGGCTTATCAATGACTCGCCCCTTCACGCACACCTGCTTCTTGTAAATCATGCATCTGGCATGGTGGATGTTCCTGGCAAGACCAGCTTTAAGAACCTGATATTGCAGACGTCTCTCAAGATAGTGGGAAAGGTCAAAATTAAGCACCTCTTTCAAGCCTCTCCTCAAGTCCTCCTCGTCGTTGAAATCTACACTGGAAATCAGTCCTTGCTTCACAAGCTTATTGAGCAATGCCCTGCCGTGGATCATGAATTCTTTATGTTCTGTTGTAATCAGAAGAGTTCTGGCCTTCTTTTTATCTGCTCTCGCGGTAGTCAAAACTGTCCATAGCTCAGTCTTGTTCTTGAGTCCGTGGGTTCCTACAAGCTGCAGCTCCTTGACCAGGCGCTTTCTTTCCCAAGGATTTCTAGGAGTTGTGGCGATTTTTCTATCTCTCCTCACACTGCCCATGCTGGGGATAAATTTTAGAAGAAATAAAATTAAATAAAATTTTTAAGAGAATGCATAAAAGAAGCAGAAGATGCTTTATGCACTGTAAAAATTAGCATAATGCTTAGACGGCCAAAATAAAGGCTAATGGAAAGGCGTTTCGCCAAAGTTTGATGCGCATAACTTTTTGCCTAGCTGTAAAATTTTTTAAAATTTTATGCCCATGCGTAGCAATGGTTTCAGAAGAGGAACTAGGAAGCTCTTCAGAAAAGACTTTGGCAAGAAGGGAATGCCAGGACTAACCAAGGTTTTGCAGAAGTTTAAGGTGGGAGACTTTGTGGACGTCAAGGTCGACCCCAGTGTTGTGAAAGGGATGCCACACAAATACTTCCACGGGAAGACAGGCATAGTTTTCAATGTCAACCCCAACTCGTACGGTGTTATTCTCAATAGAAGAGTGGGCGGGAAGTACATTGAAAGGTCTATGCACATCAGGCCTGAGCATCTTTGTCCCAGTAGATCAACCGAGCAGATGAAGCAGAAGCAGAAGGAGTATGCTGAGAGAGTCAAAGCCTCGGGAAACAGTGGAATCAAAGTTAGGCCAGTGAAGTCTATGCCAGCTGGACCAAGGCCAGCCTTTAGTATTTCCAAGAAGGACAATGCTCCAGTTGAGATAGCAGAGAAGCCTTATCTTCCATTCTTCTAAATAAAATATTTAAACAAAGTTTTTCAATTTATAAATTTAAGTAAACTACATTGTTTTATAAATAGTCCTCGTCTTCTGATGTAAGCTACTATTTATGCAAAAATGCCGTTTTATTCGATAAACTTTACTTACTTTTCTTATAAAAATATTCTCAATTATTTATCCCATGTATAAAGAACCAATGGATTTGGTCCAAAATGTAGAATGGGAGGAAATGCCAAAAAAAAGAGTAAAGAGGCCGTGCACTTACCTGGCAGACGATAGAGAAACAAAGATAAACAAGGCACTTCTTGTAATACCTCCTGTAATAGAGAAGCTTGCAATTAAAGAAACTAATACAGAGAAAAATAGATCCAACTTTGACTTGAAGCCCTTTAAAGCTGCTGCTGGGAGGGTATTCTGCCTAAGCCCATCTGTCATTATTGGATACATGCATGTAGTCCTCAACGGCTGTGTTATAAGCTTGCTTCTGTATTCTCTCTTTTACCTGATTTACTTTGCAAGAATCGACATTAAATATAAAATATCACAGAGCAAGGAAGAAGCTAGAGTTCTTATAGATGAGGCTAAAAGATTGTATGTGCTAAATCGCTGTGATCCTTCGACTAGGGTTCCTGGAATGGACAATATGTGTGGGCAATGGGATGTTCTCATAAGGAGTGGGCTGTCTGGTGTCAGATACATGAGGATAGTTGCAGAGATGTTTGCTGATGTTCTTGATGGGTTTGTAGCAAAGTTCAGCTACAAAAGCCTTGCTACTATTCTTGTTATGACAGGTGTATATCTTGTGTTTCGTAGATGATCTTTGCTAGAGCACTTCTCATATTGCTTTTTAGTCTTCCTGAGAATTCAATGTGTAACGAGAATTTATGCTGTATGCTATCAATTTTTATGCTGTTTGATTTCACTTCTAACCTGAGTTTATGTGTGAGTCAGGTATTGTTAATAAATTTTACTTTTGAAATCTAGTGTTTTTTACCTTCTGTTTTACTTGATACCAATCTTTTATAATCACTCCTTTGTAGTCATCTTGTTTAGAAGTATAAAATGCTGAGACTTTTATTGTTATTTCTCACTTATGCATTTGCATTGCAAATAGAACTTTATGCTTAAAAAGACTAAAAATTAAGAAAATAAGAACTTAAATCTTTCAAACAAGTACTGAGAAGTAATAGTTAATGCAGCTGCCTGGTTCGTAATGCACAAACAATATTTGATAAAAACGACTTTATTTCTCTCACTCCTTCTTTCCACCTAGGAAGAAATTGACTATCGGAATGTTGACAACCTTTATAACATATGCAAACAATCCTATCATAAACAGAGCTCCTAGATGGCCCTTCAGCAATGCACAATACTCATTTGTAGATGGTTTCTTGGCTTCCCTTATGAATGTGCGCAGATTCTTCAAATAAGCTCTAGCTTTTCCTATGGTTTTTGGTTTTATTTTCTCGCTCATTGCTGGACTTGCCATTGGGGCAATTAAACAAAGAAATCTCTATAAAATATGTCAATACAGAATATTGCATACAATATTATTACTTTCTGTACATTCTAGCTTATTTTGTAAAAAACATCACTTAATACTGATTAAATCGCTATACACTTCTTGTAAGTCTCGTTGAAAGTTCCTCAATTTATGTATTCTTGCATAAAATAAGTCAAATTTAAGGTTTCACTAAAGGATGCTGTTTGTGTAAAATATCAGCTGCCATTCTCAAAGTAAATTAGAAAGATGAATTTGATAGATAACAAAAATCAAACAAATACAAGCTTGTCAACTAGACTTTATTCAAATATAAATAAAAGCATCAATAAACTGTAAAAAGACACAATTGACTGTGAATTCTACAGCAAAAGATAATATTGATTATAAATTCTATAACAATGTCTTTATAATGTGTACTAGTCCTTTGAAGACTAGAAAAGTGTCTCATCTTCCCAGCTTGCTCATAGCCTTCAGCAGGAACATTGCATCTACGCTTCTTTCCTCCAAAGAGCCAAAAATATTTTTGAGGAGATTCTCGGTTTTATCTTTGGCATTCTCAAAGAAGTACCTAAGCTTTCCTTCCAGTCCCAGCAATCTCTGTGATTTCTCATTAAATTCATCAATCATCACCTGTCTGTCCTGGACTAATTCCATTCCATCCGTGCTGTTATTAACAAGTTCAATGTCTTCCGTTTCATTCTCTTCCACAATGGATGGCACTAGAATCTCATTTTCACACATCTCCAAATCCTTAACTTTGCTCCATTTCTCAATCTCAGTCTTTATTTGGCTGTTCCTGTTTTTTATTTGTTCAATCTCTTTCCTGTAGTCAACATCACTAAAATAATTGGAATTGCAGTGCCTGACTATCTCCTTAGAATAGTCTGAATTGTCTTTCAGATAACCCAGACACTCTCTAATTAAATCATTGATAGAGCCGCTAGCCACCTTCTTGTGTATCTCATTGGACTTAAGTCTCTCAGGAACAGTTGGAATTTCCATTCTTAGTACGCCTTCATTCCTTCGGTCAACAAAAATGGAGCTGTCATTCTTCACCACTCCTGGATTCATGTTCACAACAGAGCTCTCAACTTCATCTTCATTGACAGGCTCCATCGAATCATTGGTGGACAAGTCAATGTCATTCTCCATTCTGATTGTCTTTCTCTTTTTTACAACATTGAAAACCAGGCTATTTTCATTATCTTTTGGAATGGGCTGCTTCTTATTTCTTAACTTCTTTTTAGGATACGTCTTCAAAGCCTCCTCTTTAAGATTTTTCTCAGCATTTTCTGAATCATCAACAAGATTTACCTTTGGCTTCCTGCCTCTAAAATTGCCCTTTTTATTTGTTACAGTTCTTTCTTTCCTATTACTCGTGTCCTTGCTCTTTGCTATCTGTTGTATCCTATTCTCCTTCTTTCGTATCACATTAAAGTTGAACTCATTTTCATCGCATGCACTGGTTATTTTTTCTCCATTGTTTGGCGAGAATATATCTGTTGCTTTGATCTTCCTACATTCAAATTCTACCTTTTTGTTTGACCCTCTTCTTTTGAATGTAAACCCATCCTTTGTTGTTTCCATAAGGAAGAATTTCTCAAAACTTTTTTATCGAATGAAGAAACAAACAAAAGGAGAGTAAAATTCAAAAATTTTATAAGCAATTTTTAACCTGAGATTCGATGGACTGAAATAGGCTATGACTAATTTAAGGTACAGTAAAAAGATGTTTAGGCTTTCAAGAAAGCCTGTAATTGTGGCATGCTTTTTAAACATCACTGTTTTTAATCTAACAGCCTTCTTTGGAAACTCTTTTTGGCTGTTAATGCTTCCTGCTATTGTTTGACAATTCTTTTAAAGTGCATTTAAGCTCCTAAATGCCCTCATTCATGCATAAAAACAGGCTCGATCCAGCAGAAGAATTACTAAAAAAGCTACAAACCAGCACGTACAAGAATTATAAAGATGGAAACATCAAGCTTTCAAACAATGTAATTTATTCTATAAGATGCCCAAAATCATTTAAGAACGATGCTTTCGAAGAAATTCCATGCAATGAAACAGATGAATGCTTATAAATAAGTTCTAATGTTCTACAGGGCTCAACAATTCTAAAGTAAGTTTCTGAAAGGTTTTGGAAAGCTTTTTGATGTAATTTATGCCAAAAGTTTACGAAGCTCCAATTACAAATAAAGGCATAACTTTACATAATAAAAGTATTTATTTGTCCATTTTATATTGTCTTAGTTTGTTAAACTTACTTATTTTGAAAGCTATGTTGCAGATCAAAGTACACAAGATCAACAAACATTTATTACATGACACCAATTTTTGATTTCCCATGTACTAGCAACTTTTTATTTTGGAGTCAATATTAAGATAGAAAAATTTATAAAATTATTTTTTTTCTTTAAATCGAGAGAAACAGCATAAGTGTCGCTCATTAGAAGAACTAGTGTTCTGGATGTTTTTCTACAGCAGTTTGTTCAATTCTGTAGAATAGCTTTATTTAACATACACTTTAATTGTCATATTTCTGAAAAAATAATTTTAGTCTAATTTTAAGCAAGACCAATCATAAAAATTTTTACGAACAGGGAGTTTTGATTTAAGTCTTAATTTAGATGGGCATTTTACAAAATTTGAATGCAAAAACACCTATTCTAAGGCTTGTATTGCATTATTTACATTTTCTGAAAATTGCAATATCTATTCTTTCTACAGTCCAAAGCAAAAGTTTACGACACCCCCTTTTTTGCCTTTTTAAGGCGAATTTTTGATTGAATAAATTAATTAAAAAAAAAACTTTTTTAAATTTTTAAAATCTACATGTCTATATATTTACTTGTGATCCTTATTACCTGAATCTCTTAAAATTGAAAAAATCGTATTTTGAGGTGAAGCAAAAGTTTATGACAGGTAGGCCTATACCTGCAAAAATTACGTTTTGTCCTTTCAGAATTACACCCTATAATGGGCAAAGGAACAACACTCACTGAGTATGAGAAGGGGCAAAGTGAAGCCTTGTTTGGGGAGGGAAAGTCAATTTCATATATTTCCCTAAAAATTGATAGATCCAGGGCAGTGATTTCGTCCTACCTCAAACAGGGTGCCAATTATGGCACAGTACCTCGCTCTGGTCGTCCTTGTACTATTTCTCCTATGAAAAGCAAGGCTATTATTAAGGATCGAAAAAAAATCATAACCGCAAACCAGATCAAGGCTCAGCTCGGCATAGGATCTTCCAAGGACACAATTTTAAGAGTTATTTATGATCTTAAAAGACTAAGATTAAAACGGAAGCCTGTGCTGAGTGATCTTCACAAAGCCAAGAGAATCGATTTTGCCAAGAGGTATATGGACCTTGGCGAAAAGTGGAAATATGTCATCTGGTCCGATGAGAAAAAATTCAATCTTGATGGGCCAGATGGATATGACTATTACTGGCATTCTCTTGGCGAAGATGCACCTGTTCTTTCTCGTAGGGCCATGGGTGGAGGTAGAGTAATGATCTGGGTCTGCTTTGATTTTTTTGGAGCATCAGAAATCACATTCATAGAAGGAAGCATTGACAGTGGCAAGTACCAGAGTGTGCTAGCGAGTCATATGCTTCCTTTTATTGCTTCCAGGAATAATCCTAATACAGTTTTCCAGCAAGACAATGCCAGGCCACACGTATCAGGGTCTACAAAAGGCTGGCATCCTTATTCTCCTGATCTGAACCCAATAGAAAACCTCTGGGGCGATCTGGTAAGGCGAGTATGTGCAAAAGGCCGTCAATTTGAAAATATTGATCAGCTCAAGGAAACCCTGATATTTGAATGGAAACAGACAAAAACAAGTGCATCATTCTTTTTCTATGGAAGAGATAATTTTCAATGTCTTGATCAAAAATGGGTCAAATACCAAGTATTAAACGTTTTTTTACTACCTGTCATAAACTTTTGCAACACTTAAAAATGCAATTTTTTCAATTTTAAAATATTCAGGTAATAAAGATCACAAGTAAATAGATAGATATGTAGATTATAAAAATTTAAAAAAGTTTTTTTTTTAATTAATTTATTCAATTAATAATTCACCTTAAAAATGCAAAAAAGGGGGTGTCGTAAACTTATGCTCCGGACTGTACATTAACTATTGATGAATGTAAAGGGGTAACAAGAATTAAGATGATTGGTTCGACCTTTTTTCAATAACGTATAAATATGCCGATATAATAATAGGCATGCGCAATGTGAGCCATGAGCCAGAAGCCTCTCACAATCTAAATAAATACGTTGACAACAAACATAAAAAATAATCGCAAATCATAAGAAGCTTATCCTTATTTGTGGTTTGGCACATGCAAATTTTTGTTGCTTAAAGTAAAATTTTTAGTCACCCACAATGAATCTGTATTTTTGCCTTTTACTTTTCGGCTTTCTTGCAGAGTACAAACGTTTTAGTATTCGCCATCCTGACAGGCTCCA
>Ga0308169_10004116_pt1 | contig 13704 bp, 19 predicted proteins | sample PhyBR1_2_FD_202139 | JGI IMG/M metagenome (GOLD analysis project Ga0308169, IMG submission 202139) | Phyllosphere microbial communities from UC Gill Tract Community Farm, Albany, California, United States - DLSLSB.R1 | ecosystem: Host-associated > Plants > Phyllosphere > Unclassified | place...
GTATCGTTCAGCCTTGTCTGATGCTCCGCCATCGATATCGGCGCCGCATTGGACGAAAGCGCCTGGAGGCGGTTGATCGCGTCGGCGTTGTTCAGCTTCGCCGCCTGGTGTAAGCGCCAATGATGACGCGGAGGAGAGATGAGACCTACTCGCTGGTACCATTTTCTCGCCTGGTCGACGTCTTTTCTTCCGCCGATCCCGAGCCTATCATCAGCAAGCCCTCGCCCCGCCAACTCCGTGCTCACTCAAAGTAATATCCCATGGCAAAACACCCGTTCGGATGTCCCTTCCTCCCGCACTTCTCCGCGAATGTCCTCGCTAAATCCTCATTCTTACCGAAATGCCCCTCCGCGCCACACAAGAACCATTTGCTCAGCGCCATATCCGCCTCGGCCTCTCCTCCCTGGCTGGCAAGCGAATACCACTGAACGCTCATGAGCGGGTCGAACGCCATGCCCCACGCGGCGTGCTCGTACAGATATCCCATCTTGTATTGAGCGGGCGGGTGGCACAAGTACGCAGCGCGCTCTATCGCCTGTCGCGCCAGGTCGATCCGGGCGGGCAGAGGAGCTGTGGCGGAATGGAAGGTATGGATGTCGGTAAGACGAGCTCGCCGGCGAGGAGCATGCCGTATACGTATGAGGGATGGGGGGCGTCGATGCTGCTTCCCACAGCAGCTTGCGTCAGGAGTGGTAGAGCGGCGGATGGATTTGGGCTGAGCCGTAGCTGGCCGAGGAGGTGTGCCATTCCCATGCGCTGTGTTCAGCCCTAGTCGCACATCTATCTGTGGTACGAAACGTGCCACTCACATAGGTCGACTCGCAGTCTTGCTTCTTAACACCACGATCGAAGCAGTCTTTCGCGCGGACAATATCTCCGACGCCCTCGTAGTCCCTCCCCAAGCGAAACCAACCCCGCACCTCCCCAGCCCGCGCGGCCGTCTCGAATTCCTTGAAAGCTTGTCTCGGATCGCGTGGTAAGAAGTCGGCCGCGGCCCCGGATGCGAGCAGCTTCGCCTTGAGGTAACTCGCTAGAGCCCCCACGCCCAAGTTCTGGTGCGTTGCAAACGAGATGACGACGGGCACCGCGCCTTCCAACAGCTGTTGCAGCCCACGCGGGATGGACCCTGTCGGTGAAGGCTGATCGGCGCAGAAATCGGTGGGCTGACCGGAGGGGAACATGTGATGCTCCAGTAGTCGAATGACATCCTGCGCCCAGGCGATCTTGTCAGAGTCGGGCAGGGTGGGCAGGATATCGGATGTGGCGCGAAGGCTGTCGAGCGTGGGGAAGGGGTAGGTGATCGGTGGGGCGTTCGCGGTGGAGACGGACGAGACGGATGACGAGGAGGGTAAAGAAGAGTGGGCCGTGGTCTGTCCGGACATCGTTGACGCTATCGACGGTAGGGTGTTGTTGCGTGGGCTATAGGGAGTGGGCGTCGGGAGAGGTCGAGGCGATGTCGGCGCGGGACCGGCCCACGGCTGCGCAGAGGGATTCTGAGCTGTCAGCATCCAACGCCGAAAGAGCTGGGATGCGATGCGAAGAGATGTCTTTGGGAAGGGGCAAAGATCAGCTCTCAAAGTTGTGCTAGGGTTGTTGTCAAGGATGGCTGTGAGACATGGTTTCAGACTCGGCAGGAAGCTGAAGAAGTCTGGGCAATCATACTGTCGATTCTCCGCACGCCATCACGGATAATGAACAGACCTACGTCCAGCGAGTTTGAGCCGTCCATTGGTGGTTGTATCCTCGACCCAGCTTGGGTCGAGGTCAGCTGGGTCGAGGTCGATCCACACCACGAAGGAGGTGTCGGGTCCGGCGTGGAAGTGCATCCATACTGCTGCCCGCCTGCTTGATCGCCGGTGCTGAACCCGTGTAGAGCTCCCCACCCTTGCCTCGGTGAAGTGCCGCCCAGCGAGGAGCTCGGTCGGACCCGCGCTCCATCAACGCCGTATGTCGAAAGCACAACATCAGCAGAGCCACGCTGAGCGTACCCGAACCCTGGCACAGGCGCTGCGTACGTGCTCTTTGGTCGTTCCGGTACCGGTGGGCCGTCAGGAAGCGCTCTGGGGGCATGAGGGTAGATCTCTCCCACCGGTATCGTGGGATTTGAGCTTGACATTGGGTGAGCGGATGTCGGTCGTTGAGAGAGGGGTGGGGTTGGCTGCAACGAGGTCGACCTCGGTGGGAGCTGCAATTGCGCCGCTGGTTGTCGATACATGGGTGGTGAATGAGGCTAGGTGTGATAGAGTGCTGAACGATCTCAACAACCTTGCCAACGAGATCGTCGCTAGGCCGGAGCGGTGTTGTCAGACACGCGCAACATGATCAACCGATGAAACAGGTGACGGCATCGCTGCTCCATCTCCACTACCAACGCACTTTTGACACGCGTTCTCAGATCATCGCCAATGTCGGTAGCATGGCTTCCCGTACCTGTTCAGCCAATTCCCACTAAATATGCTTACAACACAGAGCACCACATGGTAGATATGTAGGCGACAAGACCCTACTGCGTCACAGTCAACGCGGGACTGCTCCGAGCCGGCGTAGAACTGGCTGCGTCTTTCCGTCCAGCAGGCAAACCCTGCCTTCCGCCTCTTCCACCCGTTCCTCCCCTTTTCCCACTTGGCGCAGGGGAGCCCATACTTTCCGTCTCGACCTTGACACCCTCCACCGCGCTCATACTCGCCCTTGCCTTCGCTCTGCCCTTCCCCTTGAGTGCTGTGACCGCCGGAGACGACGCGACAGCTTCAAATTCCGCCTCGTCCGCCAACCCTTTCCTTTTTCCCTTGCCCTTGCCGGGCGCGGAAACGACAGGCCTGATCGTTTGCGTCCCAGCCGATCCCGCCTTAGCCGCTTCTAGCGCTTTCTTCGCGGCAGCTTCGATCGGTGGCGGATGCAGATCCGTGCAGTTGTCCAGATCTTCCTGCGTGATCTGCACAACGCCCTTCCACCGTCTCTTGTCCTCGATAGTGCCCGGTGGCGCCTCAGCCATTCCAGCCATCTGGACATCGCCATCGGTGTCTTTCGTAGCCTCCGTGACCGTCTGCGCTTGATCCGCTGATGTATTGACCACATCAACCACAACGTTCTTTCGCTCTTCCAGGACCGGCAACGCCAACAACGGGTCCTCTGGGTCTAGCGGTCGGCAGCCGATGTACCACCCACTCAGAGGCGCCTTGTCCAGCAGCTTCGCGGGCTGCTTCTTCGCTTTGGCCGCTTTGACGGCTGACGCAGAAGCGTCCTCCGCGGACGGCAGGCGGGGTACCCCTACGGCCGTCGCCTCATACGGAGACGCTCTTCGCTGGTCGACCGTACTTGCCGCAGGGGACGAGGTCATGAGCCTCGCCTCGTTGCCGTCTCCGATGACGCTTTCCGACGTTATCGACACCCCAGGATGTTGCAAAACAGCAAGTGGTAGCGCGCGGGGTTGCTGCTCCGTAGTTGATCTCGGCAGCGCTGGGAGGTCCGCGTCCTTCAGAGGCGTCTGACCGGACGCATCCTCAATCTTCGGCGGCTCGTCTTGATAGACCTGGCGGGCCATGCCAACTATACGTCAATCGGATCCCATAGCGTCCCGCCTGGCAAGCTCACCGAACGCCAGACCCTCGAACCGAAACGCCACCTCGAGCACCGACTCGCCAGATCTCACACCGATCACATCCCCATGCTGGACCTTCATCTCCCCGCCCTTCTGTCCCGGCTGCTTGATCTTAAATTCCCCATCCGAGCCAAGGAAGAGAAACGCGAAGTACTCTTCCGGGCCAATATATATGCGCTGCATGTCAGCATGGCATCGACATCCAAAGCAGAAGCGTACCGGCTGCAGAGCAGTGGGCAGCTCGGGGGGTATAGCCGCAATGAGAAGCGAGTTGAACCTCCTGCATCCATCAATATCCCATGACAGTGTTGAACAATACGTACTCTTTCACCCCGGGCCACATCCGTCCGGCGCGTTCGTTGATCAGGTCGATGGTGTCCAGTCCGACGCTGGAGCTGTTCTTCCATGGCGTAGGCGGAGCGGACGGAAAGCTGTGGATCGCCGGAGCGTCTGGCCCGAATGACAAGGTATAGAAGGGGGACAGATACCGCTCAGCAGCTGGAATCAGCGATTGCGACGACAGAATGAAATCTCAAGGAACTGATGACTCACGCCGATTGGTGGTGAACGGCTGTGTCCGCCTCTCAAACCCGGACTGCCCTTGCATAGCCGTCAAGAGCATCCCAGCGGGAATGTGGCTCCCTTTGCCTTCGGTACACAGGGCATGCTGGACTTGCGCGCCGGCGCCCAGGCCTTCAGGTACATCCACTCCGTGTCGGACGACCTTGATATCGTCCTTGAACAGTGTCCAGGCCATTGTGGAGGCGAAAGACCACACCGGCGATCCGTCATCCTGTCTAGGACCAGTGCAGACCGGTCGAGTTGGATTGCGAAGGAAGGAGGCCCAATATACGGTCTTCGTAGAGCGGATCACCCGCTGCGGTCAGCACGGTTCGCTTGATGAAGGCTCGACTTACGCCACACGCCCCACAGTCCCATTCTGACCAGTCTCGGCGCTCGTTGGCCATGCCACAGATGTCACACACCCAGGCGCGCCAGTACTCCTTTCCTGCTAGCTGGCGAGGTACACCCGCAGCAGCCACCTCGCGAGGCACGGCGGGTCGGATGCGGTATCCGAGCTGGTCAGGGGTTATACCTGTGACTGTGATCGCTGCGTTCGGTTCGGACAATTGTACGCCGAATTGACCTATAGTTAGCGCAGATGTCCGAAACAAACACCGCACTCACACTTTGACGGGTCGGTAGGGTTGGAGACGTGAAATGCGGAACAAGACTCATTCAAGCACATCGGACCCTGCTTGTATACCGTTCGAGAGCGAAAGCTGCAGTCTGGACAGATGAACGATTCTTCCGTCGGCGGTGAGGAATCGGCAGCCATTTGAGCCGGCGATTGCACCGTTCGCGTCTTGGCAAGATTCGGTCCGGTGATTGGCCATCTCGCCGACAGCGTGTCCCGATTGTCCGGATTGATGAGGCGATCGGGCTCGGACTGTGGAGACCACCAGGGAGTCGCTTGCGGCTGACACCACTCGAAGCGAAACCGCCAGCAGACGGTATCGGCAGTCGTTGCCGTTGTCGCCATTGACGTCTGGGAGCCAGTAGGTGCAACCGCAGACGACGACGCGCGGGTCGTCACAGGTTCGAGCTATCTGTCAGCTGATTCAGTTGCAACGGTGCGGAGTACATACCCATGCGTCTGCTACCCAGAACCAGCCGAGTACGATGAACCGCCTCGGTACGCGAAACGGCGCTTCGGACCAATCGTTGGCGATTGCAATCGCCAGTGGCGTCCGCGTGCGGTGCGCCATACACAACGCCTCGATCTCGGGCGCTTCGTCCCTGATTGGAGATCGTTGAGAAGGAGGGGCGATTGCAGAAATGACATTTGTCGTTGCCGTTGCTGGCGGAATCTGCTTCCGTATGGGTCGAGATCTCCCTCTAGCCATCAGACGTCGGATTGAGGGGTACCGCAGAGACTTACATCGATGCCACGATCGTCCCCGCCCTCCGCCCCGTTCCCCAATACGCCCCAGGTGCGGGACTCAGGCCTTCCAATATCAGGCCCCTGGCTATCCCGCCCTGGGCGACTTCCACCGAAGCCCCGGCAGTCTTCACCGGGCTCCAGAGGTACTCCACAGCCGAAGTCAGACTACGCCGTGTGTCAGCCCAAACCGGGCAGGGCGCCTTCATCTGGTTCAAACCAGGTTTCCGGCTGTTCGCCTCGATTCTAGCAAAGTACGCGCGGTCGTCGGCGGTAAGAGGTGGATCAGCCGTCGGCATACCCGGTACTGTGCGTTTCCTGGTTGCCGCGCGCTTGACTGTGACGTGGCCAGAGGTTGCCGGCTGAGGCTCAATTTTGGCAGGCTGTATCCGCACCGTTGAGGGACCAGGCTCAGATAAGCGAGGCCGCTTGGTCGGTCGATCGGCGCCATGCGGCGACGACGCGCTGGTTCGACGAGCGGCCTTGGCGTGATCCTCGCCGTCCTTCTTCGCAACCTTGAGGTACCGCCAGCTCGCGCCTTGCACGCAGGGTGTACCTACCCGCTTGCAGCGTGCACAGGATGGATACCCGCGATCGCAGTGTGAGCGGACATGAGGCTCGCCGCACGGTCTACACGATGCAGGCACAAAGTACCTCGGCGCGGCTGCGCATCAGCACCGCACAGCTAATGATCACGTTATGGCGCACCTGTCTCCTTGTCGATGCCTATCCAGATGGATCGCTTATCTATACGCTCGTCGAGCTCTTCCGGCAGGTATCGTGGGCGATACAGGGTGTCTGATGGGATGTTCGGGAATGAGGGTTTGGGGTCGAGGGAGTCGTAGAATGGGTTGGGGACGGTGTTTGACGGATAGGCGATCTGGAAGGGGCAGTGGAACGGCGGCTGGGTTTCCGGCAGTGTTGAGAGCTCAGCAGCCGCTGACACCTGTACTGCAGCAGATGGTCTAGTCATTAGCGTGGATCATCCGGGGCGATCGGATGACGGGAGAGGCCATGCGGTCAAACGGCACCACAACTCACGTAGGCGAAAGCGTCGGCCGTGGCTCTGCGGGCGTAACTGCCGGACCCGCTGTCGAGCTCGTGACGACTGTTGCTGGCGTTGCCGAGGACCCGGCAGGGTCGTTTGATGGTCCGACTGTGGTCACAGTTATGGTTTGCGCCGTTGTGACAGCGGAGGCCTCGGGCACGGCACCGTCTACCTGCACGTCCTCCATCGCACTAGCCGACTCCGACGTGACGGGATTCGACACATTGGCGACGGTCTGTGAGCCGGATTCAGGCGGCACGACCGCGCCGTAAGTTTCCGCTGGGTCGTCCGCCCTCTTCTCTGCGTGGCCGCCGCTGTCGGACGGCGATGTTTGTTCCATGAATCGGTGCGAGGGGTGAATAACCATGAAATCAGGCTCGAAAGTGGGTTTGAATCTGGTTCACGAGGGGTTGGTGGACGCGTAGCCACGTGGTATCTGGTTCCGTTGGCTTGACTCATGGGCTGACCAGGTTACTATAGCCGGCTCGACCACTCGAAGCAGACCGATCATCCATTCACAGCGACACCAAGCTTTCACACACATATCGCCAGCTTACACCTCCAGCCCGAGACGGGCTGTTTGTACAGAGTCTGGCTGCACTCGTACACGAGCTGACGACCACGGCGGCGCCGAGTCTTTCGCCGGAAATCAGGCTAGACGTGACGGCAAGCGGGGCTCTTCACCTCGCCGCCCGCCTAAGGACGACTTATCACCATCAATGCCTTCACCGTCATGCCCTTCTCATCCTTCTTCAGCTACGTCTGGACGAATCCCTTCGCGTCGCTACCGTTCGGCTCTCTTTCGACAGATCTGCAACGGCGGTTCCTCAGCTGGGTCCTGAGGCGTTCCCTGGGACGGTTCGTCCGTGCAGGCGGCCTCGACGTCGGACGGATCCAGTCACAGATCGGGCAAGGCAGGGTGGAAATTGAAGGACTTGAGCTCGATACAGACGTGAGCCTGCACATCTCCGACGTATGGATAGGTGCTCATTGTAGGAGATCAACGCCCTCATTCCCCCGACGATACCCCTGCAGGTAACGTCTGGCTCACTCGCAAACGTCGTCGCGCAGCTGCCCTTCCCAAATCTCTGGTCCGCCCCACTGCAGATCACGCTCGATACTCTCTACCTTGATCTGACACTCGCATCGCCCGCTTCGTCATCGGGATCAAAGGGCAAAGCAAGAGATACAAGCCCAATCCCGCTTCTGTCCCCGGGAATTGACCTAGCCAGTTCGGTCACGTCCGCGGCCGAGGAGTTTTTGCATGACGAACTCGACGCATACGAAGAAGCTGAGCTGGATCGGTCAATCCGGCAGTCTCTGATCTTGTCTCAGACCGACCCGTTCAATACATCCGAAGATGTACCGCCCGGCGGGTTCCCCTTCCCCTCCGGCGCAGGCGGCGCGGGCGGGCCTTTACCGCCAAACGTGGAGAGTACAACGATTCTTGCAGGACTGCTCGAGCGGGTCCTTACACGACTCGAGTTCAAGGTCAACAACATTCGTGTCCGGGTCAGCCATAACGATTCGAAGCACGGGGCAGTTTTCGAGCTGCGCGTGGGGGAGATTCGTTATGCCGACGAAAGCACATCCGAAGCACTAGCGGACGGGCGCAGGACAGTGCGGGTGGTCAAGGTGGCCAAGGTCGAGCTATACATGACGCCGCTACCTGCTGCACCGGAGACACCCAGCCGTCGGCCCTTCTTCGCGCAAGGATCTAGATCTAGCTCGGCGTCTAGCACATCCAGCAGCTCCACGGCTGACAGCAACGGCAGCAACAGTGACGACGATAACGACATGTTCATGTCGATGGCGGTTGCCGATCTGCGGAGCAGTGTGGCTGCCACTGACGCTTCGAGCGCTACGGTTTACATGAGCGCAGTCAGTGAGGCGCCGATGGGAAGCGTTGCGAAATCGCGCATACGGGATACTGCGCAGCGAGCAGAGCGACCGAGGTCGCCGACGCCGACTGGAAAGCCAGAGAAGGATGACGCTCGACTGATTTTGAGCTTCGGTACCGAGGATATCGTTCTGCGAATGTCAACAACCCGCCCTGCTCCGCCGAGTACGGAATTGGCGGAACCGCCTTCAGTTACTTCGGCAGGACAGACAGGAGGTACCTCTCTAAGCGCAAAGTCCCTTCCGTCGATCGACTTCGAGATATCGATCGGCACTGTTGCCTCGCTTCTTCTGCCAGATCAGGTGGCAACGATACTGTCCTCGTTGCAGTTTGCGACCGCCGGCAAATCCGCCAACGACCGACCTGCAGATCGTCCAGCGGCTCGTCCCGAAGCTGCGCAACCTAAAATGAATGCGAGCTTCCGCCTAAAGGCATTCTATGGATCCCTCGTATACGACCTGACCGCCGCGACGGATCCGTCTTTCGCTGACGCCGCGAAGGCGTTCTGGTCGCGACCATCCGTCACAGACCTACCCTTCGGGCATCTCAAACTGCGGCTTGACACATTACAAGCCGCATATTGCTTCGCCGGTTTCACGCCCGGTTTCCAAGTCCCTCAGCGGGAACGAAGAACCTCATCTCGGCGAGCCTTGGTGCCTGCGAAGGGTCTGCCGCCCGCTTCCGTGTCGATCTCGCTCTCGGACGCTTCATTGTTCGAATACCTCGCTTCGGCGCCATCTGGGGATGCGGACTCGCCGCCAGGCGGAGCGTTCCCGGTGTTGATCTTCGATCCCAATCTGCTCAACCAGTACGAGCGGTCGTCTCCTGCTTTGGGCAAGTCAAGCTCGGCCATACCGCCGCCGGTTTTCCCCGAATTCGATGGAATCGACTGGCGCAATTCGGGGTTGCAACGGCGCGGAGGACCTGGCGAGAAGGTATGGCGGGTCAAGCAGAAGGGGCGCGGTGTGCTCAAAGGTGCACCACCGCCCGCCGCGGTGGAAGAGGCGACGCCCGTCATTGTGATCGAGAAGGAACTCTGTGATAAGTCGCGTGAGTCCCCCGACGGAGATACAGGATTAAGCTGACCCCACCCTAGCCGCCGTCATCCAGACTCAACCTATCCACCTTTTCCTTGACCTTTCCCTTGTTGAGCGCCTTCTGCCGGTACTCCGACACATCTCGCCAGCGATCAAACGCACCGAAACGACAGCGCCAAGTTCGCCGATCCGGCCACAGCGGCCTGTACCTCTTCATCAACAATCTGAGTCTTTCGTCTTGGATGATCTCAATGCCCAAGCAGCATTGCCGCGAGCTGTTACTGTCAAATCGGACGTAGCTATATTGCAGTGTCCCATGCTCAGGCTGAGTATCCGATGTCCGGCCCCGCTCAACAGGCGAGGAACTTGGGGCGATGGCGCTCATCTCCGCTCAGGCATCGTCACTCTCGATCTGCACGGCCTCTCGACCAAAATCACCGGATTATCCCCCCCGAGCGGAGTGATGAAGGGCAAGGCACCGAAAGCCAGCGGGGAAACGACTGTGGAATGGCAGACATTGACGCTTTTCTTCAGTCGTGTGCCATGTAAGTCTGCCCGTAGATGCCATCCCAAAATTTGTGGTTGATGGCAGCTTCAAAATCATCTGCCTTCCTGGTTCTCGGTCCTCTCTCGCCGGACCCGGGCGATATCGATTCTGTCCTTCTCCTACCGACTGTCCGGATGAAGAACACCCAGGAAAGTGCCTACCTCAAGACATCCACCATCACGTGTCAGATCCCGTCCGTTCAAGCAAAAGTCCGTCAGGAGACCTTCGAAGGTTTGCAGTTCTTCGCGGACGACCTAACGCACTGGCTCGACGGCGCATTCGGAGACGGATCGCGGCCGAAACCCCGCGACGAGCTTAAAATGATCGGCAGCCGGTTCTTTGGCTCCAAGGCGTCTTCGTCTACATCATCCTCGATGATCGAGGAGGACGATGACGAGGCCACCTCGGCGACGGTCATCCGAGTTCAAATCACCGAAACGGATGTTGCGTTGCACGTACCCCGGTCTGGTATCGCCGGGCAAGAACGAACTTTGTCGCTCAAGGCTTCTGACATGAGTGCGACCGTCGAGTCTAATACGTCCGGACGACAGGAGACGGCGATCATTCTGTCAATCATGGACGCCGAATTCGCTGATCGATCCGACGCGATCCCGAATCGGATCTTAGGCCGTACGACGCCGTTGACTCTGACACTGCAGAACCATCCAATCGTGCATTTGCGGTTCTCATCGCTTGCGAACAAGGCTACCGGCACTAAGGAGACCAGCATCAAAGCGGTCTTGTCGTCTTTTGTGATATCCGTTCAGCCCGATCTCTCGTGGATCAAAGACCTAGCGGCATTCGCCAAAACACCCGAAGGGGTGTTCGAGGATGTCGTACCTAGCGAAATAACTCGCATCGCGCTGGAGGTGTATGATGGCTCGATACACGTCACGCCGCCGACGATGCCTGGTGCGGCTGTTGTTGTGCTGGGCGTCCTACAGGTCAAGACGGATTTCGTCAGCGATGCGGAGGAGAATACGATCGACATCTCCCTGGGCCGGACGGCGCTGCTATTGGTGGATGACGTGGGTAGTACGGTGGCCCTCAGTCCAGGCAAAGCTGCTGCGGAGACGTGGAAGGTGAGAAACGCCTTTCTTCTTCATAGGTCGATCTGACGCGTAGCTTGCGGGATATGCTCAGCTGGTCGAGCTGTCACAGGTCGACGTCCGGGTCTGGCGGGAGATCGGTGGGGGAGACATCGCCGTGAGTGAAAGCCGTGCTTCTGGACTGGAGCGGGAGTAGTGCTGAGGCCAGGTTGACATCCTGTCTGCGCAGGTCATCGTCACGGCTTGTGCAGACTCGCTGGCTATCCTGGGACCATTCGTTGCGGATCTGACCAAGCTCGCGCCTGCCAAGCCGTGAGTACTCGGGCTGTCATGGGCCACTTGATGCACACTGATATCAGTGCGAAAGAGAAGCCCAAGTCGCCAACTAGGCTGGATCAGACGATCAACGTCTTCGGTAAGTCACGCCTGGATCGGCTGATAGGGGTCTCAGCCGATGCCAGCGTCGATCGAGGAGGATGCATTCAACCAGGTCCCTGACCTGATTTCCGGGGCCGATCTGATTGAGGACGACCTCCCGACCAACTTGGACTACCTCGATCAAGCGACCAGGCGGACTGAAGTCAAGGCTGATCGGTATACCGGCGAGACGCTGCGTACGTGGCAAGCGACGGGTGACGACGATCACAATATCAACATGCACTCGGAGGTCAACGGGGATGCTATCCGAATCCTGGCCGAGGACTACGATGATGGTGGAGCAGAGTCTGAGGCCGACTACTGGGACAACACCTCGGTCACGTCCCGTACGAGCCTGGATGAGTGAGTTCCGCGTGGTCATCGGCTGTTTATCCGCTGATGCTAGTACGCTACCGGGCGAGATCAGGCTACGAATTCATGACTGTTCCCTGAACATTCTCTTGCATGACGGGTACGACTGGCAGCGTACGCGCAAAGCTATCGAAGACGAGATCAAATCGGTTCGACGGAAGCTTGAACGTATCCGGCAGCTCCTCGCTTCGGGACAGACCGCCGATGAAAGCATCGAGAACACGCGTAGCGTGCTGTTCAACTCGGTCTACATCGGCTTGGACCAGTCGCAGCAGATGGATCATGCGGCGTTACTAGCCGCCATCGATGAGGAGCTCGGGGACCTGGGCAACGACGCGTCGAGCGTCTCGTCTTGGCAGACAGATTTCCCGGCGGGCCATCCTGGCGTGACAGCCCGCGGGTCGAGCAAGAAGCCCCGCCTGCGTGGCAAGAAACTCGTTCGCTCGAAGAAGCCCCAGATTGAGATTGCGCTTGAGAAGATCAGGGCCGAGGTGGACCTCTACCCCGCTACGAGCGCGACGGCGTCAAGAGTGAACGTCACAGTCGCGGCCATGGAGATACTGGATCACATCAAGACTTCCACGTGGAAGAAGTTTTTGACCGAGATGAAGGCCGATGGACGGGGGAATGTAAGAGAAACGGGGGCGGATATGGTCCGGATCGAACTTGTTGGCGTGCGGCCGTCCCTGCCCTCGCCTGAGGAGGAGTACCGGTTGAGGGTAAGTGCTAGCATGAGCATGACTTGGCAAAGAATGAAGCTGATGAGTAGGCCAAGATCCTTCCGCTCAAGCTGCACGTCGACCAAGACGCGTTGGATTTCTTGAAGCGCTTCTTCAGCTTCACGATTCCGGGGATTACACCGGCGGCTGTGGAGGACAAACCTTCTGCTGAGCCCTTCTTGCGTGAGCTGGCGACGCCGACAAGCTGGTACCCAAGCTGACGCGTAGAACACGTCGAGATCTTCCCGATCGAGCTCAAGCTGGATTACAAGCCGAAGCGAGTCGACTTTGCCGCCCTGCGGGAAGGACGGACAATGGAGTTGATGAATTTCTTCCACTTTGACGGTGCCGAGATGACCCTTCGACACGTCACTTTGTCAGGGGTACGATGCTTCATATGCAAAATCTGGCAGTCACTGATCGCAGGTGTCCGGCTTTTCCCGCCTGTCTACCACCCTGCAAGATATCTGGACGCCCGATGTCAAAGCCAATCAGCTCGCAGACGTCATTTCGGGGGTCTCCCCCATCCGATCAATGGTCAACGTGGGATCAGGCGTCGCCGACCTGATTCTCCTGCCCATCGAGCAGTACCGTAAAGACGGGCGCCTCGCCAGAGGGGTGCAACGAGGCACCAATTCGTTCGTCCGTTCGACCGCATTGGAAATGATGAAACTCGGCGCGAAGCTCGCGACAGGCACGCAGGTGATTCTCGAAAAGGCCGAGGGCGTCCTCGGCGGAAAGATCGGCGACAAAGAGGTGGTTGGGGAGGTGCCGTGGCAGGTGACTGATCCTGAGGGAGATGTGAGCAGCGAGGACGAGGTGGAGGTGGTCAGTCGGTATGCGAACCAGCCGGGCGGGGCGAGAGAGGGCGTGCAGGCCGCGTACCAGAGTCTGTCGAAGAATGTCAATGCGGCGGCGCAGACGATCCTGGCGGTGCCGATGGAGGTGTACGAGCGGTCCGGGGACAATGTGAGTGGTGTTGGGACTGTGTTAGGTCCAGGCAGCACTGACGACAGGGACCGCTCAAGGCCGTTGTCCGCGCGGTACCGATTGCGGTGCTCAAGCCGATGATTGA
>Ga0308169_10004117_pt1 | contig 13704 bp, 12 predicted proteins | sample PhyBR1_2_FD_202139 | JGI IMG/M metagenome (GOLD analysis project Ga0308169, IMG submission 202139) | Phyllosphere microbial communities from UC Gill Tract Community Farm, Albany, California, United States - DLSLSB.R1 | ecosystem: Host-associated > Plants > Phyllosphere > Unclassified | place...
TTGTCTGGCGAGACAACTTTCCGTCGGCAAATTAATAGCTTGCACCTCAATCGGCTTTCAGAACCATCAGCAGGGCTTCTTCGGCCAACTGCTCGAGCGTCAGGCTGCCCTCGGCGCGAAACCAGGTGGTGGTCCAGGACAAGGCCCCCGTGAGGAAACGCCGGGTAATAAATACATCACCGCGAATATAGCCAGCGTCCTTGGCCTCGACCAGTACCTGCAGCCAGATCGCCTCGTACACATCGCGCAAGGCCAACACCTGGGCCTGGCCTTCGTCCGACAGCGAGCGCCACTCGTACACCAGCACCGCCATGGCCTCGCCGCTGCCGCCCATGATCGACTGCAATTCGCAGCGGATCAGCGCCAGCACACGTTCGCGCACATCAGTGGCTTCTTCCAGCGATGCGCGCATCATCGCCGTGTTGTAGTGGATGGTTTCCTCCATCACCGCGCGCAGGATCTCGTCCTTGCTCTTGAAGTGATGAAAGATGCTACCGGACTGGATGCCCACGGCGCTGGCCAGGTCGCGCACCGTGGTGCGCTCGAAGCCCTTGTTGCGAAACAGATGGGCGGCGGTTTGCAGCAGTTTGCCGCGAGCACTGTCGGGGTCGGTCAATTGGCCGCCATCGACCATGGTGCGCATGACCCGAAGGGCTTTGTGCTCATCCATGCCTCTCTCCTCTACTTCCACGGACGTCTTGGCCCGCAATTTAGGCCGTGCCGGCCACCCAAGCAAGCGCTTGGCTAAAACTTGCGCCTGGAGTTTACAAACCAAGCGCTTGCTTGGTAGTCTCGTTGCCAGCCATTCGAGGAAGGATTTCTCATGAGCAAGACGGTTCGTATCGGCTGCGCCAGCGCCTTCTGGGGTGACACCTGCACCGCCGCCGCCCAACTGGTGCACAGCGGCAAGCTCGATTACCTGGTGTTCGACTACCTGGCGGAAGTCACGATGTCGATCCTCGCCGGCGCGCGGATGAAAGATCCCCACACCGGCTATGCCACGGACTTCGTCGAAGTGCTCACCCCGCTGCTGGTCGAGATCCAACGCCAGGGCGTGCGGGTGATCAGCAATGCCGGCGGTATCAACCCCCAGGCCTGTGCCGCCGCCCTGCAAGCGGCCTGCGACAAGGCAGGCGTCGGGCTGAAAATAGCCGTGCTCCTGGGCGATGACCTGCAACCCCAACTCAAGCTCCTGCACGGCATCACCGACATGTTCAACGGCACGCCGCTGCCGCCGATGTGTGTGTCCGCCAACGCCTACCTGGGCGCACCAGGCATTACCCAGGCGCTGACGCTGGGCGCGGATATCGTCATCACCGGCCGCGTGGTGGACAGCGCGGTGGTGAGCGCCGCACTGGTGCATGAATTCGACTGGTCATGGCAGGACTACGACCGCCTCGCCCAGGCCGCACTGGCCGGGCATATCATCGAATGTGGCGCGCAATGCACCGGGGGCAACTTCACCGACTGGCGCGACGTGCCGGACTACGCACACATCGGCTTTCCCATCGTCGAAGTCAGCGCCGACGGCCAGTTCACCGTCAACAAAGTCGACGGCACGGGCGGATTGATCAGCGAACTCAGCGTGGCCGAACAACTGCTGTATGAAATCGGCGACCCACGCGCGTACCTGCTGCCGGATGTGATCTGCGACTTCAGCCAGGTCAAGTTGCACCAGCAAGGCAAGCATTGCGTACGCCTGCACGGTGCCAAGGGCTTGCCACCCACCGACCAGTACAAAGTCAGCGCCACGTACCCGGATGGTTTTCGCTGCACCGCCAGTTGCCTGATCGCCGGGATCGATGCGGTGGCCAAGGCCGAACGGGTCAGCCAAGCGATCATCAACAAGACCTCGGAACTGTTCAGCGAGCGTGGCTGGGCGCCTTACACCGAAGTGAACATCGAATTGCTCGGCAGCGAAGCCACCTACGGCGCTCACGCCAGGCGCCAGGACTGCCGCGAGGTGGTGGTAAAGCTGGCGGTGCGTCACCCCAGCAAACAGGCGTTGGTGCTGTTTGCCCGCGAGATCGCCCAAGCCGCGACCGGCATGGCGCCGGGCCTGACCGGCATCGTCGGCGGGCGGCCGACGGTGTACCCGTTGATCCGGCTGTTTTCGTTCCTGGTCGACAAGGCGTCCTGTGACGTACTGATCGACTTCCAGGGCGAGCGCCACGCCTGCACACTGCCAAGGACCGATGCTACGACGCTGCCCGATGCGCCGATCGAGCCACCCAAGCCCCAAGGTCGTGCCGATGCCAGCGTGCCGCTGGTGAAACTGGCGGTGGCGCGCTCCGGCGACAAGGGTAACCACAGCAATATTGGCGTGATCGCCCGCGACCCCGACTACCTGCCGTGGATCGCCGAGGCGCTGACCCCGGAAGTCGTCGTCGATTGGATGGGCCATGTGCTTGACCCCGTGCACGGCCGCGTCGAGCGCTGGTACCTGCCCGGCAGCCACAGCCTCAACTTCCTGCTGGAAAACGCCTTGGGCGGTGGCGGCATTGCCAGCCTGCGCATCGACCCGCAGGGCAAAGCCTTCGCCCAGCAACTGCTGGAAATCCCCATCGCTGTGCCGCAACACATCGCAGATTCTCTCAATTAACAGGAGCGTTGCCGTGGCCTTCGACTCAATCTTCAAAGCCGACCTGTTCCAGGGGCAAACCGTGATGGTCACCGGCGGTGGCAGTGGCATTGGCCGCTGCACCGCCCATGAACTGGCAGCGCTCGGCGCTCACGTCATCCTGGTCGGACGCAAGGCGGAAAAACTGCAGAATGTCGCACTAGAAATTGCCGAAGATGGCGGCACCGCCGATTGGCAGGTGTGCGACATTCGCGATGAAGAGGCGGTAAAGGCGCTGGTCAAGCACATCATTCACGCGCACGGTCCGATCCACGGCCTGGTCAACAATGCGGGTGGCCAATATCCGTCGCCGCTGGCTGCGATCAATCAAAAAGGCTTCGAAACGGTGCTGCGCACCAACCTGGTCGGCGGCTTCCTGGTCGCGCGGGAGGTGTTCAACCAGTCCATGAGCAAGCACGGCGGCGCCATCGTCAACATGCTCGCCGACATGTGGGGCGGTATGCCCGGCATGGGCCACTCGGGTGCCGCGCGCGCCGGCATGGACAACTTCACCAAGACCGCGGCCTTTGAATGGGGTTATGCCGGCGTCCGCGTGAATGCCGTGGCGCCGGGCTGGATCGCCTCCAGCGGCATGGACACCTACGAAGGCGCGTTCAAGGCGGTGATCCCGACGTTGCGCGAACACGTGCCGCTCAAGCGTATCGGCACCGAGTCGGAAGTCAGCGCGGCCATTGTGTTCCTGCTCAGCCCCGCCGCTGCCTTTATCAGTGGCAGCACGTTGCGCATCGACGGCGCCGCCAGCCTGGGCAGCCGCGCCTGGCCGCTGCACAAGGCGCAGTCGCCGAGCGAACCCTTCAACGGCTTCCACCGCGCCTACCTGCCAGATGTACTCAAGGCGGAGCAATAGACCATGCCGGTGATTGAATCCTCGATCGACCCCCACAGTGCCCAGTTCGCGCAAAACCGCGAGGCCATGCTGGCGGTCATCGCTCAGCTGCGCCAACTGGAACACAACCTGCTGAGCAAGGCGCAGGAAGCCAAGCCCAAGTTCGACAAGCGCGACCAACTGCTGCCCCGTGAGCGCCTCAACCGGCTGCTCGACCCCGGCGCACCGTTCCTGGAACTGGCCAGCCTGGCCGGCTACAAGCTGCACGACGACAAGGACGGCAGCGCCGCCGGTGGTGGGTTGATCGCCGGCATCGGTTATGTCAGCGGCGTGCGCATGCTGGTGGTGGCCAATAACAGCGCGATCAAGGGCGGCACCATTTCCCCCACGGGCCTGAAGAAATCCCTGCGCCTGCAGCAGATCGCCATGGAGAACAAACTGCCGGTGGTAACCCTCGCCGAAAGCGGCGGCGCCAACCTCAACTATGCCGCGGAGATTTTCGTCGAAGGTGCGCGCAGTTTCGCCAACCAGGCGCGCATGTCAGCCATGGGCTTGCCGCAGATTACCGTGGTGCATGGCTCGGCCACGGCGGGCGGCGCGTATCAGCCGGGGCTGTCGGATTACGTGGTGGTAGTGCGCGGCCGGGCCAAGCTGTTCCTCGCAGGCCCGCCGCTGCTTAAGGCCGCGACCGGTGAAGTGGCGACCGATGAAGAACTGGGCGGCGCCGAGATGCACGCGCAAATTGCCGGCACCGCCGAATACCTGGCGGAAAATGACGCCGACGGCGTGCGCATCGCCCGTGAGATTGTCAGCCTGTTGCCCTGGAATGATCGCCTGCCGGCTGCGCAAAAGCGTGTCTACACGGAGCCGCTGTACCCCATTGAAGAGCTGCTGGGCCTGATCCCGGATGATCCGAAAAAACCCTATGACGTCCGCGAAATCCTCGCGCGCCTGGCAGACGGCTCGCACTTTCTTGAATTCAAGGGCGAGTTCGATGCCCATACCGTCTGCGGTCACCTGCACATCCAGGGGCGTGCCGTCGGCGTGATTGGCAACAACGGCCCGATCACGCCCAAGGGGGCCAGCAAGGCCGCGCAGTTTATCCAACTGTGCGACCAGAGCCGCACGCCGCTGCTGTTCCTGCACAACACCACCGGCTTCATGGTGGGTACCGAGTCGGAGCAGCAAGGGGTGATCAAGCACGGCGCGAAGATGATCCAGGCGGTGGCCAATGCGCGAGTGCCTAAACTTACGCTGGTGGTAGGCGGCTCCTACGGCGCGGGTAACTATGCGATGTGCGGCCGCGGCCTGGACCCGCGTTTCATCTTCGCCTGGCCTAACAGCCGCACGGCGGTGATGGGGGGTGCGCAGGCGGGCAAGGTACTGCGCATCGTCACCGAGGCCAAGCAGTTGAAGGACGGCCTGGTGCCGGACCCCAAGGTGCTGGACATGCTGGAGCAGGTCACCGCGCAGAAGCTCGATAGCCAGTCCACCGCGCTCTACGGCAGCGCGAATCTTTGGGATGACGGGCTGATTGATCCCAGGGATACCCGCACGCTGCTCGGCTTTTTGCTGGATGTCTGCCATGAGGCCGAAGCCCGGGTGTTGCAGCCCAACAGCTTCGCAGTGGCGCGTTTCTAACAGGAGAACAACAACAATGATCTTCACCCAGGAACACCAGGAACTGCGCCGCACCGTCCGCGCCTTCGTCGACCGCGAGATCAACCCTTACGTGGATGAATGGGAAAAGGCCGGGCGTTTTCCCATCCACGAGATCTTCCGCAAGGCCGGTGCCCTTGGCCTGCTGGGCATTTCCAAGCCGGAGAAGTTCGGCGGCATGGGCCTGGACTACAGCTATTCCATCGTCGCCGCCGAAGAGTTCGGCACCGTCCGTTGCGGCGGCATTCCCATGTCCATCGGCGTGCAGACCGACATGTGCACCCCCGCCCTCGCCCGCTTCGGTTCCGATGAACTGCGCGACGAATTCCTGCGCCCGGCCATCAGCGGCGAACAGGTCGGCTGCATCGGTGTCTCGGAAACCGGCGCCGGCTCCGACGTAGCCGGGTTGAAAACCCACGCGCGCAAGGACGGCGACGACTATGTGATCAACGGCAGCAAAATGTGGATCACCAACTCGCCCAGCGCTGACTTCATCTGCCTGCTGGCCAACACCTCCGACGACAAGCCGCACATCAACAAGTCACTGATCATGGTGCCGATGGGCACCCCTGGCATCAGTGTCAGTCCGCCCCTGGAAAAGCTCGGCATGCACAGCTCCGAGACCGCCCAGGTGTTCTTCGACGGCGTGCGCGTGCCCCAACGCAACCGCATCGGCCACGAGGGCGCGGGGTTCATGATGCAAATGCTGCAGTTCCAGGAAGAACGCCTGTTCGGCGCGGCCAATATGATCAAGGGCCTGGAGCATTGCATCGACAGCACGATCGAGTACTGCAAGGAGCGCCAGACCTTCGGCAAGGCTCTGATCGACAACCAGGTCATTCACTTTCGCCTCGCTGAACTCTCCACCGAAATCGAATGCCTGCGGGCGCTGGTCTACCAGGCCACCGAGCAATACATCAAAGGCCAGGACGTGACTCGCCTGGCCTCCATGGCCAAGCTCAAGGCCGGACGGCTGGGCCGCGAAGTCAGCGACAGTTGCCTGCAATACTGGGGCGGCATGGGCTTCATGTGGGACAACCCCGTGGCCCGCGCCTACCGCGATGTGCGACTGGTCTCGATCGGTGGCGGCGCCGACGAAATCATGCTGGGCATCATCTGCAAACTGATGGGCACCTTGCCTGGGAAAAAACCATGAACACCCTGCTGCTCGAACCCCATAACGGCGTGCTGCACATCACCCTCAACCGCCCGGCACAGCGCAACGCCATGAGCCTGGAGATGGTCAATGAACTGCGCGCGGTGCTGGCACAGCTGGACAGCCAAGTGCGTGCGCTGGTGATCAGTGGGGCCGACGGGCATTTCTGCGCCGGGGCCGATGTGAAAGACCTCGTCACGGCAGGCAATCAATTGCAGGCGCTGAACCGCGCGTTCGGCACCTTGCTGCAGGAAGTCGAAGCGGTGCCGCAAGTCGTGATCGTGGTGCTGCAAGGCGCGGTGCTGGGCGGCGGGTTTGGCCTGGCGTGCGTGAGTGATATCGCCATCGCCGATCACCAGGCGCAATTCGGCCTGCCGGAGACCAGCCTGGGCTTGCTGCCGGCGCAGATTGCGCCGTTTGTGGTCAAGCGCATCGGGCTGACCCAGGCACGCCGACTGGCGCTGACAGCTGCGCGATTTGACGGCCTGGAAGCCGAGCGGCTGGGCGTCGTGCACTTTACCGAACGTGATCCGCAGGCGTTGGCGGAGCGCGTGGACGAAGTATTGGGGCAGGTGCTGCGCTGCGCGCCGGACGCGAATGCACGAACCAAATCCCTGTTGCTGGCGAGTGTGGATGAACCGCTTGAGGCGGTGCTGGACCGTGGAGCGCAGTGGTTTGCCGACGCGGTGAGGAGTGAGGAAGGGATTGAGGGGACGCAGGCGTTTGTGCAGAAAAGAAAGCCTCGGTGGTGCAAGTGACGTCATCGCAGGCAAGCCAGCCCACACCGTTTGACCGAGGTCGGCTACTGGGCCGCCGCGCTGTTGCTTTTGATGTGGGGCGAAGGCCTTTTGCTGACTTGCGGCCTTTCCAAACGTGAGCGGCTGCAAGAGCGGCCCCCTAGCCGCCGTTACCTGAACAACGGACATGTACCCGGAGCAATCAATGCCGCAGCTAACAAAAATCCTGATCGCCAACCGTGGCGAAATCGCCTGCCGCATCCAACGCACCGCCCAAACCCTGGGCTACCGCACGGTGGCGGTCTACAGCGATGCCGACGCCCAGGCCCTGCACGTACAAATGGCCGACGAAGCCGTGCACATCGGCCCTGCGCCCGTCCAACAGTCATACCTCAACATCGAAGCCATCCTCGACGCTGCCAGGCTCACCGGCGCCGACGCCATCCACCCCGGCTACGGCTTCCTCTCCGAAAACCCCGACTTCGCCCGCGCCTGCCAGCACGCCAACCTCACCTTCATCGGCCCCGGTGTCGAGGCCATCGAACTGATGGGCAGCAAACGACTGTCCAAACTCGCCATGCTCGACGCCGGCGTGCCCTGTATCGCCGGCTACCAGGGCAGCGCCCAGGACGACGCCACCCTGCAACGCGAAGCCGAGCGCATCGGCTACCCGCTGATGATCAAGGCCAGCGCCGGTGGCGGCGGTCGCGGCATGCGCCTGGTGCACCAGCCACAAGACCTGTTGAACAACCTGCAGACTGCCCGCTCGGAAGCCAGGAATGCCTTTGGCAGCGATGAACTGATCCTCGAACAAGCCCTGATCGACCCACGCCACGTCGAGATCCAGCTGTTTGGCGACAGCCACGGCAACCTGATCTACCTTGGCGAACGCGACTGCTCGATCCAGCGCCGCCATCAGAAAGTCATCGAGGAAGCGCCCTGCCCCGTCATGACGCCCGCGCTGCGCCAGGCGATGGGTGAAGCCGCCCTGAAGGCCGGGCGCGCGGTGAACTACGTCGGTGCGGGCACCGTGGAATTCCTGCTCGACCGCCAGGGCCGGTTCTACTTCCTGGAAATGAACACGCGCCTACAAGTGGAACACCCGGTGACCGAGCTGATCACTGGCCTCGACCTGGTGGGCTGGCAGCTGCACATCGCCGCCGGCCAAGCGCTACCGCTGACGCAGGCGGACGTCACCCTGAGCGGCCACGCCATGGAAGTGCGGCTATACGCCGAAGACCCGGCCCAGGGCTTCCTGCCGCAAACCGGCGAGGTGCTGCACTGGGAACCGGCGGCTGGCGTGCGCATCGATCATGGCGTGGTGCAAGGCCAGCGTATCAGCCCGTTCTACGACCCCATGCTGGGCAAGATCATCGCCCATGGCACCACCCGCGAGGAGGCCCGGCGTAAACTGCTGCGAGCCGTGGAAGACACGGTGTTGCTGGGCCTGGAGACCAATCGGCAGCTGTTGGCTGACCTGCTCAAGCACCCGGACTTTATCGCTGGCGATTTCAGCACCGGGTTTATCGCGCAGCACTTCAACGAAATTCCGCCCCAGGCCCCATCAAAAGAACAGCTCGACCTCGCCGCCGCGCTGTTTTACGCACACAGCGCACACCAGCATTCCCAAGCACTCGCGGGGTGGCGCAACACCGCCAGCGCGCCCAGCACCTACCGCCTTGAAGTCAACGGCGCCATCCACAACGTCAGCGCTGAGCACCTGCACCTCACCACCGACGGTCGCTATGCCACGCTGGTACTCAATGGCATCCGCCGCCGCATCGCCTATCACCTCGACGGCAACCGACTGTGGCTACCCGGCCTCACCGTGATCGACCGCACCCAGCACATCGCCAGTCGCCAGGCCGACGCCGGCAGCGGCACGGTCAAGGCGCCGATGGACGGTGCGATTGTCGATGTGCGGGTCAGCGCCGGCGACAGCGTCACCAAAGGCCAACTGCTGTTGGTGCTCGAAGCCATGAAAATGGAGCATCCGCTGACGGCCGGTATCGACGGAGTGATCAAGGGCGTGCAAGTGGTCACCGGTGATCAAGTGCGCAATCGTCAGGTTTTACTGGAGATCGTCTAACCCCTGGGCGGAACTACAAGGCCGGGCTACGCTCTATCCCCAACGGAAAGGAAGAGTACGGGAACCTGCGCGATGCCTCATTGGCTGATTATTGACCTTGAAGCCACAACGGATGAAGGCGGCTGGCCCGTGACGGAGATGGAAGTCATCGAGATCGGCGCGAGCCTGGTCAACCGCCAGGGCCGCGAGCTGGATCATTTCCAGCGCTTTGTGCGGCCACTGCGCCGACCATTGCTGACGCCCTTCTGTCGCCAACTCACACACATCACCCAGGCGAACATCGATGGCGCGGCCCCCATCACTGAGGTGTGGCCGCTGTTCGAACGCTGGCTGGGCCAGCATCAGCCACGCTTGGAGGGTTGGGCCAGTTGGGGCGACTACGATCGCAAGCAGCTGGAGCTGGAGTGGCAACGCCACGGACTGGCCAGCGCACTCGCCCAAACCCCCCATGTGAATCTCAAGCAACGCTTCGCCAAGGCCCGGCGCCTGGACAAGCCGCTGGGGCTCAACGGCGCCTTGCAGTTGGCAGGGCTGCAGTTCCATGGCCAGCAACATCGGGCGCTGGAGGATGCACGCAACACCGCACGCCTGCTGCCGCTGATTCTACCGGTCTAGGCAGCTCTCGAAGGCTTGGGCATACTGGCCGGCCTTTTTCCGTAATCTGCTCTTGCTGCAGGCACCGGCACACCGGCGCCAGCAGGAAGCAGTAAGCCTTAACCCACTTTCCGAGGAATCGCCCATGTTCAAAGTCAACGAGTACTTCGACGGCACCGTCAAGTCGATCGCTTTCGGCACCCCAGAAGGTCCGGCGACCATCGGCGTAATGGCCCCCGGCGAATATGAGTTCGGTACCGCCCAGCGTGAAATCATGCACGTGGTGTCCGGCGCACTGACCGTCAAGCTGCCTGACGCCAGCGAGTGGGAAACCTTCGCCGCTGGGAGCCAGTTCAACGTGCCGGCCAACAGCAAGTTCCAGCTGAAGGTTGCCGTGGACACTGCTTACCTGTGCGAATACCGCGGCTAAGGGTTCCTGGCAAACAAAAAAATGCCCGTCTCGCAGGAGACGGGCATTTTTTATGACCGCGCAAAACTACTCGAGAATCGTCACTGGCATCCCGACTTCCAGGCGACCAATACCATCGTTGACCAGGTTCTGGCCGAAAATCGCGCCATTTTCAGTCTTGCGATAGGACTCCAGCGTCGCGAAAGGTTCGCGGTCGGCGCTGCGTTCGCCGGTCTGCGGGTCGATGGTGGTGAGGATGCAGCGCGAGCACGGCTTGACCGCACGGAACTCCACATCGCCGATGCGCAGGCGTTTCCAGCCGTCTTCTGCAAAGGCTTCGCTGCCTTCGATAACCAGGTTGGGACGAAAACGCAGCATTTCCATGGGGCGGCCGATGCGTTGCGAGAGATCGTCCAGTGAGCCCTGGCCGATCACCAGCAGCGGGTAACCGTCGGCAAACGCGACCTGGTCGTCGTCCTTGCCATAACCGGCCTCGGTGGTGCGGGCGCGTTCGAGGGGGATGTGCACCAGGCGCGTCGGTTTGCCGATAAAGTCACTGACCCAGGCGGCAGCCTCTGCGCCCGCGTCCGGTACACGCAAGGTGTCACGCCAGATGGTCACACCGCGCAATTGGGCATCGCTGCCGGGCACGGCCACGTCCAACGACGTGTAGCCCGGCGAACTCAGGGTGAGCCCGCCGCGGGTGTTCCAGAGTGCCGACAGCTGGCTCATCTTTGCCACGGCGCGCTGCGTGAGGAAACGCCCACTGGCCTCGTCCACCAGCATCCAACGTCGATCACCCTCTACCCCAAGTTTATCCAGGCCGACCTGCTGCACTGTCTCGGCCTTGCCGGACTTCAAGGGGTAACGGTACAACGCGCTGAGACGAAGCATGGGCCTGCATTCCTGAGGGGCAAAGCCGTCACCCTAAGGTCAAGCGGGCACTTCGTCCAGCATCAGACGCTGACGCACCACATCCACGAGCTTGTCGGGCTGGAATTTGGACAGGAAATTGTCGCAGCCGACCTTCTTCACCATCGAGTCGTTGAAACTGCCCGACAGCGAGGTGTGCAGCACCACGTACAGCTTGCGCAGGCGCGGGTCGTTACGGATCTCGGTGGTGAGGCGGTAACCGTCCATCTCGGGCATTTCGGCATCGGTGAAAATCATCAGCAGCTTGTCGGTCATCACCTGGCCGCTGTCAGCCCAGGCCTTGAGCATGTTCAACGCCTTGAGGCCGTCGCTGGCAATGTGCATCTTCACGCCCAGTTGGCCGAGGGTGTCGCGCAGTTGCGACAGGGCCACGTTGGAGTCATCCACCAGCAGCACTTCACGGCCACGGGCGCGCTCCAGCACCGGGTCTTCGAGTTTCTCGCGGGAGACCTTGGCGTTGTACGGCACGATCTCGGCCAGGACTTTTTCCACGTCGATGATTTCCACCAACTGGTCGTCGACCTTGCTGATGGCGGTGAGGTAATGCTGGCGCCCGGCACTGGTCGGTGGGGGCAGAATGGCTTCCCAGTTCATGTTGACGATGCGGTCCACACCGCCCACCAGGAACGCCTGCACCGAGCGGTTGTACTCAGTGACAATAATGGTGCTGTTGGGACCCGGCACCAGCGGGCGCATGCCAATGGCCTGGGACAGGTCGATCACTGGCAGCGTCTGGCCACGCAGGTTGACCACGCCGCACACGAAGGGGTGACGTTGTGGCATCAAGGTCAGCTTGGGCAATTGCAGCACTTCCTGCACCTTGAACACGTTGATCGCGAACAACTGGCGCCCGGCCAGGCGGAACATGAGGATCTCCAGGCGATTCTCACCCACCAATTGCGTGCGTTGATCTACCGTGTCGAGAATGCCGGCCATTAAAAGCTCCTGATGCGCTGAGGAATTGTGCAGTTCACATAAGTTGGGTTATCGGCGGCGAACGCCAGACCTTGACCCGAGTAAAATGCCACGTAAATTCATTGATGTCACACTGACATCATGCTTTACTGCGCTGGCCTCTCCAGACGGTGGTATAGCGACGTTGCGCGACATTCAATTCGACGCAAGGTTCCGCTATGTAAGGGATTCCCCTATGCACAATCAGGCCCAACCTGATATTCGCAATATCTAATAGCCATTAATGTGACGCCATTCTCAATGCATGAATGGAGTCAGGCTTTTGTTTGCCATCCCAAGCCCTCGGCCCACAGGCCTTCCAGACATACAGATGTCGGTAATTGACGGTGTGCAAATGACCCCGCTCATGAGGGCCGCGCACCGCCGTTGCCGTCACTCTAATACACGTCCTACTGAAAACTCAGAAGCGACCTACAGATCCCAGTCATATTTCAGCGCTACTTTTAAGCCATTCACCCGGTGCGACCTCTCATCACCCGACCGTATGTTGTGGAGACTTGCATGATGAACAGCGCAAATGAATGGCAGACCACACTTCCCGAGTTTTTGTTGGAAGCAGAAACCCTACTGGCCAAGTCAGAAGAGTGCTTGAGCCATCTGCACCTGATTCGCGACGACAGCGATGCCATCGACTGCATGAAGTCCAGCCTGGCCAAACTGGCTGAAAAGGCCGACAGCCTGGCGTTGCAGGCGATCAGCGAGTTTTCCCGGCATATCCAATACCTGATCGCCAATGCCGCCAGCCCGATGCAATTGCATGATCAGGCGCTGGATGCCTTGCACGCGTGCCTGACTCTACTGGCGTGGCAACTGGAACTGATCGATACCCGCACAGGCGAACTGGGCATGGATGAAAGTGAGCAGGCGACATTGATTGCAACGGTCACGTTGCAGATTCCGCAAAAGGACTTCAGTTATAAACCGCAGCAGCGGATGCACCACGCGTCTTGAGCACATATCAGGTCGTATTTAAACCTGAAGTTATCTGAAAACGACATACGCCATTAATCCAATGGAGTTGAATCGCGCAGGCGAAGATATCAATTAGCCACTAACGGTAATAACGATACAAACACACGAAAACAATATAACTCCCCCACTTGATGAACTCTGGGAATACCGCCCGGAGCATTTGCGCGGGTAATAACCCGGCCAGGCACGGCACCAGGCGACCAACGGTAATAGTGGTGGTACTATGCCCCACTCGAAGTGACTCAACTTCATCATGCATAAAAACGATTCGATCACGCATTCCAAACAGAGCCCCGTCAGCCGCCGTGACCGGTCTTTCCGCAGTGAACCTTCATTGGCTCCATCCGCTATGTACGCCAACCTCAAGACACTCATCGCAAGGTCCGCGTCCCGCAGCAATGCACGCCGATTAGTCCTCGCCTTGTGCCTTGGCTCACTGCTGCTGAGCCTGTGGGCCTACACCCGGGCCGCGCCATTGCCGTTGCTGGTGATTGTGCTCAACCTGGCCACCCTGGTGGTGGTGGGCCTGCAACAATGGCGTTCACGCAAGTCCATCAAGTTCCAGCCTCAGGAACTGGCCGACCGTTTGCTGCAGGTCCAGGAGAACGAACGCCACCGCCTCAGCCGTGAACTGCACGACGATATCGGCCAACTGCTCACCGCCGCCAAGCTGCAAAGCGAATGGCTCAAGCGTCGCCTGCCCGACGACCTGC
>Ga0308169_10004120_pt1 | contig 13696 bp, 12 predicted proteins | sample PhyBR1_2_FD_202139 | JGI IMG/M metagenome (GOLD analysis project Ga0308169, IMG submission 202139) | Phyllosphere microbial communities from UC Gill Tract Community Farm, Albany, California, United States - DLSLSB.R1 | ecosystem: Host-associated > Plants > Phyllosphere > Unclassified | place...
CCGCCGTCGTGCTGTGCGACCTCGAAGGCCTGTCCTACGACGAAGTGGCCGAGGCTCTGGGCGTCAAGCTGGGCACCGTCCGCTCGCGCATCCACCGCGGCCGGACCATGCTGCGGGAGAAGCTGGCCCACCGCGACCCCCGGCCGCAGCCCCGCCGCAAGCTTTCGATGCCCCGCATCGCAGGCATCCTCTGAACGGCACATGAGGTCCCAGTTTCCTTTCGGCGGCAGGCATCAGCGCACCGGCAGCCACCTTGAGGCCTGCCAGGAGTGTGCTGCCGCCGTGCGCCGGGAACGGCAGTACCTTGAGCGTCTCCGGGATGCTCCCATTCCGCCTGCCAGCGACGACCTCACAGCGCGGCTGCTGGCCCGGACCCACGAACTTGCCGCCCGGCCGCCGGCACCTGCACACCCCAACGGGACCTCCCTTGCCGCGCGGGCCCTTGCGCTTACCGCAGGCGGGACCGTGGCCGCTGCCGGGGTGCTGGCAGTCGGCGCTTTCACGGCCGCCGGCGATCCCCTGAACGCGGGCGGCTCCGGCACCGAAGCGGCCTTCTCGCACGTTTCGTCGCAGACACCCGCCGACGGCCGGACGTTGACCGCGGCCCAACTGGCCACCCTGCGCTCGGAAGGATGGGCGTGCCCCGAACTGCAGGCCATGGGATTCCACCTGGAAGCGGCCAAGGCGCTGGTGGTTGACGGCCAGCCCGCAGTGGAGCTGCACCTCACCGACGGCGCCCACCACGCCACCGTCACCGAACAGCATCCGGTCCAGGCCCATGCAGCAGGCACCGCCGCCCCGGCTACGGAAAGTGCGCCATGGGTAACCGGCGGAGCCGGCGGGGAAGCAGCCCCCGCACAGGACGCGGGAGCCGCAGCTTGGTCCGCCACCTACCGGACAGCTGCCCTCACCATCACCTACCGTTCCGACCTGCCCGCCGGGCAGGCCGACGATGCCTTGCCGATCCTCAAGCGGCTTGCCGACAACGCGGCAGAGGGGGTGGCGGCGTCCGCGCCGGAAACGCCGGAAGGGCAGGCAGCGGAACCCCTCGAGGCCCGGCTGGAGCGCGGACTCAACAAGATCGCGGCCCTGTTCACCCAGTGACGCGGACTGTTTCTCCGTCTGCCGGACGGAAATCGTCACCCACAGCCCTGAGAGGGTAATCTTCCTAAAGTGTTTGGAATCAACGGCCCGGAGTTCATCCTTCTGCTGATCATTGGCGTGCTGGTGATCGGTCCCCAGCGGCTGGCAAACCTGGTCAAGGAAGTCCGCCGCATGGCCAACGGTGCGCGCGAACAAATCAAGGAAGAAGTGGGCATCGACATCGATGATGTCGACTGGAAGAAGTACGATCCCCGCCAGTACGATCCCCGGCGCATCATCAAGGAAGCACTGCTGGACGACGACACCAAGCCTGTCAGCGCAGGCGCCCCGGCCGCCGTGGCTGCGGTCTCCGGCGCCGCGGCAGCGGCTGATTCGGCTCCCAAGCGGCCGGAACGGGTCGTGCAGCGGCTGGCCCCGGGCGAGACCGCCCCATTCGACACCGAAGCCACCTAGACAGCACTTCAGCGCGGCTGCAGCCCCAGTTTCATCCCGGCGAGCCCGCGGGGTTTGGCCGCGAGCTGTCCTGCAATCCTTGCCAGCGCGGCAGCCCCGGATGCTTCCGGACGCCCCAACACAATCGGAACCCCGGAGTCTCCGCCTTCGCGCAACTGGATGTCCAGCGGGATCTGGCCCAGAAGGGGAACGTCCGCCCCCACCGTGGCGCTGAGACGTTCCGTGAGGACCGCCCCTCCGCCGCTTCCGAACAGCTCCATCCGGCCGCCGTCGGGCATTTCGAGGTAGGACATGTTCTCTATGACTCCGGCGATCTTCTGCCCCGTCTGGGTGGCGATGGTACCGGCACGTTCGGCGACGTCGGCGGCCGCGGCCTGGGGAGTGGTCACCACCAGGATCTCGGCCTTGGGCAGCAGTTGGGCGACGGAGATGGCGATATCCCCCGTACCCGGTGGAAGGTCCAGGAACAAAGCATCCAGGTCACCGAAGTAGACGTCGGTAAGGAACTGTTCAAGGGCCCGGTGCAGCATGGGGCCCCGCCAGGCGACGGGCTTGTTGCCGGCGACGAACATGCCGATGGAGATCACCTTCACCCCGTACGCCACCGGGGGAAGGATCATGTCGTCCACCTGCGTGGGCTTTTGCGTGATGCCCATCAGCGCGGGTACCGAAAAACCGTAGACGTCCGCATCCACGATGCCCACGCGCAGGCCCTGGCCGGCCAAGGCGGTGGCAAGGTTCACCGTGACGGACGACTTGCCCACGCCGCCCTTGCCGCTGGCCACCGCGTAGACCTTGGTGAGCGAATCGGGCTCATTGAAGGGGATGCGGCGCTGGCCGCCTTCACCGCGAAGTTTCTCCTTGAGGGCATCGCGCTGCGCCTGGTCCATCACCTTGAGCTGGACGTCGACGGCGGTGACGCCGGTAACGGCGGACAGCGCCTTCCGGGAATCGGCCGTAATGGTGTCCCGCAGGGGGCAGCCCGCAATGGTAAGCAGGACGGCCACGGTGACCTTGCCGTCGTCGGAAACCTGGACGGAATCCACCATGCCCAGCTCGGTAATGGGGCGGCGGAGCTCAGGATCGATGACCGTGGCCAGGGCAACGCTGACGGCCTGGTGCAGCGGGGACGCGCCGGCTGCTGCGGAATCGGTGGGGGCGCTCATGGGAGGAGCCTCGGCTTTCATGCGGTTGCGGACCGCCCGGTCGTGGACGGGCTTGCGGTCATTGGGCAGAGTGGCCGGGTTTGACCCGGGGGATCTGCTGGGTACGCGGGCTGCGCTGCCGGTCCCGTTGTTCACGGAGCTTGTCTTTGACCTTGTCCCGCTGTGACTCGTGCGAACCCGGGCCGGTTTCCTCATGGGTGCGCAGCTCCTCCTGGGCTTCGAGCAGGTCCTCAAGGAGGGAACGAAGCTCGGCCCGGACATAGTCCCGGGTGGCAACCTCCCGCAGGGCGATCCGCAGGGAGGCAAGCTCACGGGTGAGGTATTCGGTATCGGAGAGGTTGCGTTCAGCGCGCTGGCGGTCCTGCTGCAGGGAGACGCGGTCGCGGTCGTCCTGCCGGTTTTGCGCGAGCAGCAGCAGGGGGGCTGCGTAGGAGGCCTGCAGCGACAGCATCAGGGTCAGCAGGGTGAAGCCAAGGTCCCGGGAGTCGAACTGCCACTCGGTGGGTGCCCACGTGTTCCAGCCCAGCCAGAAGATGCAGAACACCGTCATGTACACCAGGAACTGGGGCGTACCCATGAACCGGGCGAAGGCCTCGGTGGCGTGCCCGAACGCGTCCGGGTCCGGGCGGAAGGTGGGCAGGATCCGTTGCCTGCCGCTCAGGGGCGTGTCGAGGCTGCCTTTTGATTCCGCTTTGGCCGGGTTCCGCTGGTTGGGGTTCTTCGGAGCACTGATATCAGCCAATGCGGCCACCGAGCTTTCTTATCGGGGCTTCGCCATCATGGGCGCGCCAGTCGTCCGGCAACAAATGATCCAATACGTCATCAACAGTCACCGCCCCCACAAGCCGGCCGGCGTCATTGACCACCGGAAGTGAGTTCAGGTTATAGGTAGCCAGCGTCCGCGCCACTTCGCTGATGTGGGCCTGGTCGGACAGCGGCTCGAGGTTCTTGTCCACCAGGTTTCCCAGTGCCTCGAACGGCGGGAAACGCAGCAGCTGCTGGATGTGCACCACGCCCAGGAAGCGGCCCGTAGGCGTTTCCAGGGGCGGCCGGGCAATGAAGATCGACGACGCCAGGGCAGGGGAGAGCTCCTCGCGCCGGACGTGGGCCAGGGCTTCGGCGACGGTGGCCTCCGGCGGAAGGATTACCGGCACGGGGGTCATCAGGCCGCCCGCGGTGTCCTCGTCGTATTCGAGCAGGCGGCGGACGTCCTCGGCGCCTTCGGGCTCCATCAGCTGCAGCAGTTCCTCCGCCTGCGCGGAAGGCAGCTCTCCCAGGAGGTCGGCGGCATCGTCCGGATCCATCTCCTCCAGGACGTCGGCGGCGCGCTGGACGTCCAGGGCGGAGAGGATCTCCACCTGGTCGTCTTCGGGGAGCTCCTGGAGAACGTCCGCCAAGCGTTCGTCCTGCAGTTCGCTGGCCACCTCGAAGCGGCGTTTATCGCTCATTTCCTGGAGGGCCTCGGCGAAGTCAGCGGGTTTGAGGTCCTCATGGTTGGCCACGAACTGGGTGGCGGCCTGCGGCTCGGTCTTCTGGCCTTGCTGGGCGTCCGCCCAGTCGATAATCAACGTCTCGTTGCGGCGCAGCCGGCTCAACGGCGAGAGCGAGTGCCCGCGCCGGACAAAGAGCTTGCTGACGAACCAGTCACGGGACCGGTGCTGGTCGATGGCGATGTCTTCGATGGTGGCGTCGCCGCTGCCGTCACGGAGGGTGACCCGCCGGTCGAACATTTCGGCCACCACCAGGGTTTCCGCCCCGCGCTGTTCAAAGCGGCGCAGGTTGACCAGGCCCGTGCAGATCACTTGGGTCTGGTCGATTGAGGTAATGCGGGTCATGGGCACGAAGACCCGTTTCTTTCCCGGAACTTCCACCACGATGCCCACCACGTGCGGGGCTGCCTGGGTTCCGCGGGACAGCACAACAACATCGCGCAACCGGCCCAGCCGGTCGCCCAGCGGGTCGAAGACATCGAGGCCCAGGAGGCGTGCCACGAAGACACGGGTAGGTGTTGTGCTCACCACTACAGGCTACCGAGTCTGCTCTCTTTTAGCTGAATTTACAGGCAGCATCCACCTTGATGGGCAAGAATGGGGTTATGTCGAACATATTTGGTGCACCCAAGGCCGGCGCTCCGAACGGACCGGACGATGCCCGGGCTGTTCCCACCGGTGACACCGTTGGCTCCTACACCTCCTACCTCGACGCCCAAAAAGCGGTTGACTACCTGGCGGACCAGCAGTTCCCGGTCCAGATGGTTTCCATCGTCGGCAACGAACTGAAGATGGTGGAGCGGGTAACGGGGCGCCTGAGCTACCCCAGGGTGGCCCTCTCAGGGGCACTGAGCGGCATGTGGTTCGGCCTGTTCGTTGGCGTCATGCTGTCCTTCTTCGCGCCCTCACCCGGGTACTTTTCCATCATGACGTCCGTGCTGATGGGTGCCGCCTTCTTCATGCTGTTCGGCATCGTCACCTACGCCATGCAGCGCGGCAAGCGGGACTTCACGTCAACAAGCCAGGTGGTGGCAACAAGCTACGACGTCATCGTGGCGCCCGAAGCAGCCCACGAAGCCCGGCGCCTGCTGCAGCAGCTGCCCATGTCGCGTTCGGACGCTGCGGCCACCCACCGGCCATACACCCAAAACGACTACTACAACCAGCCGTACCAGCAGCAGCACCCCCAGCAGGGGCAGGGGCCTGCCCGGCCGGCCGGTTGGAACGATCCTTACGGCCAGCGGTCCGCAGGCCAGTCCCACAGCGGCCCGGAACACGGTGGGTCGACGCAGGATGCCCAAGGTTACCCGGACGACGGCGGCCAGCAGCAGGGCGGCCAGCAGTACGGCGGCGGCCAGCAGCAGCAGCCGGCCCGTTCGGTCCGCTACCCGGACCTGCCGGACGGCCGCCCGCAGTATGGCGTCCGCCTGCCGCAAGGCCCGGCCGCTGAGCCCGGCCAGCAAGGGGCTGGGCACAACGCCGAACAGCACACTGCAGGTGAGCGCGGCGCAGAACAGCGCACTGCCGATCAGCACACTGCGGAACAGCATGGTGCAGAATATGGCGCGGAACAGCCGGCGCAGCACGGTGGAGAACACCGTGCGGAAGAACGGTATGGATCCGACGGCGACCAGCACCAGGGCGAGCACCGGCAATAACACGGCCAAAGGCCCGACAGCACCAAAACGAAGAGCGGGACCGCTGGAATGACATCCGGCGGTCCCGCTCTTCTTAATGCGGGGAGATGGTGTCAGGCTTCTTCGGTCCGGTAGATGCCCGCCATCCAGTCCTCCACGTCCTCGGCATTGCGCGGAAGGGCTGCGCTTAGGTTCACGGGCCCGTCAGCGGTCATGAGGATGTCGTCCTCGATCCTGACGCCGATGCCGCGGTACTCCTCCGGGATGGCAAGGTCTTCCTTCTTGAAGTAGAGGCCCGGCTCGATGGTGAACACCATCCCCTCGGTGAGGACGCCGTCGAGGTAGAGCTCGCGCTTGGCCTGGGCGCAGTCATGCACGTCCAGTCCCAAATGGTGGCTGGTGCCGTGCGGCATCCAGCGGCGGTGCTGCTGGCCTTCCGGGCTGATTGCCTCCTCAACGCTGACGGGCAGGATGCCCCACTCGGAAAGTCGCTCCGCCAGGACCGTGGTGGCCGCGGTGTGGATATCGCGGAACTTTGTGCCCGGCTGGGCTGCCGCGAATCCTGCGTCGGCGGCATCCAGGACCGCCTGGTACACCTTGCGCTGGACATCGGTGAAGGTGCCGCTGGCCGGGAGTGTCCGGGTGATGTCTGCGGTGTAGAGGGAGTCGGCCTCCACGCCCGCGTCCAGGAGCAGGAGCTCGCCGGCGTGGATGCGGCCGGTGTTGCGGGTCCAGTGCAGCACGGTGGCGTTGTTGCCGGATGCGGCGATGGTGTCGTAGCCGAGTTCGTTGCCAACTTCGCGTGCCCGGGCGAAGAACGCTCCTTCCACCACGCGTTCGCCGCGGGCATGCGTGAGGGCGCGCGGCAGTGCCTTGACAACCTCTTCGAAGCCTTCGACGGTGGCGGACACGGCAATCTTCATCTGTTCGATTTCCCACTCGTCCTTGAGCAGGCGCAGTTCTGAAAGTGCCTCGCTGAGCTTTTCGTCCAGGGCATCCAGGACGCCCAGGTCCAGGTTTTCGGGGTCTTTGGCGGTGTTGTACCGGGCGGTGTCCACCAGTGCGTCAATGTTCTCGTCCACTTTGCGGACCAGACGGATGGAGATGCCGCCGATTTCCGGGGCGCCCACGTCTTTGGTGATGGCCGTTTCGAGGTGGTCGATGTGCGCCGTGGGCAGGCCCAGACGGGCTTCGAACTCCTCCAGGGTGGGGCGGGCCCCGATCCAGAACTCGCCGGACCGGGAGTCCGCGTAGAACTGTTCCGTGTCCCTGCCTGCCAGCGGGCGGAAGTAGAGCGTGGCCCGGTGGTTCCCGCCGTCGTCGCCCGTTCCTTCTTCCACCGGTTCCAGGATCAGCACGGCATCAGGCTCGTGGTCCAGGCCCAGCCCCGTGAGGTGCGCGAAGCCGGAGTGGGGGCGGAAGCGGTAATCCGTGTCGTTGGAGCGGACCTTCAGCGGCCCTGCGGGAATGACCAGCCGTTCGCCCTTGAACAGGGCCGAAATTGCCTTCCGCCGGGTTGCGGCGAAATCAGCGACGGCGTCCCGCTGGGGGAGTTCCTGGCTGGACGGCGCCCAGTTGCTGGCCATGAAAGCCTTGAAGGCGTTGGAACTGGGCCGCTGCGAGCGGTTGTTGACGCGCTCCTCCAGCGGCTGGGAAGCAGAGTTTTGGGTGTTTTCGGCATGGTTCACGGCACCATCGTCTCACCAGCTTCCCGGCTAAGCGAACAAGCCTTCCCGGTCTGCTGTTCCCGTTCCACTACGCTGGATAAGTGAGGATCGACCTGCATGCCCACTCCAACGTCTCCGACGGCACCGAGACCCCGGCGGACGTCATGGCGTCCGCTGCCCGCGCCGGCCTGGACGTGGTGGCCCTGACCGACCATGATTCAACTGCCGGCTGGACGGAGGCAGCGGCGGCCGCTGCAACGTACGGGGTAACCCTGGTGCCGGGCATGGAAGTTTCGTGCCGCACCGAGGAAGGCATCAGCGTCCACCTGCTGAGCTATCTGCATGACCCGGCCCATCCCGGCCTCCTGGAGGAAATCACCAAGGCCAAGGACTCGCGCCATACGCGTGCGGAACGGATGGTCAGCATCCTGGCAGAGGACTACCCGCTTACGTGGGACGACGTGATCCACCATGTGGCCCCCGGGGCCACCTTGGGCCGGCCGCACATCGCTGACGCCCTTGTCGCTGCGGGCGTTGTTGAGGACCGGTCGGAAGCCTTCGCCTCCATCCTGACCTCACGATCCCGCTATTTCATCCCGCACTATGCTCCGGACCCGGCCACCGCCGTCGAGCTTGTACGTGCCGCCGGCGGCGTGCCGGTGTTTGCCCACCCCGTGGCGTCTGCCCGGGGACGGATCGTGGGGGAGCGGACCTATCGCGACATGATCGACGCCGGCCTGGCGGGCCTGGAAATCGACCACCGGGACAATCCGGAAGAGGGCCGTGACTTCCTGCGCCGGCTGGCGGCGAAGTATGACCTGCTGATCACCGGCTCCTCCGATTACCACGGGACCGGCAAACCCAACCTGCTCGGGGAAAACCTCACCGCACCCGGGATGCTGGCGCGGATCGAGGAACTCGGCACGGGAGCCGCCGTCGTCCGCCCCTGACCCGCCAAGTTAACGAAGGGTTAGATTGGCTGCCGGGTTACCAGGGTGGCGTGCGCGCCCAGCCGCTTGGCCATGATGTCGATGGCCGGCTGGTTCTGGTCGACGCACACGAACTTGCGGCCAAGCTTGGCTGCCACTGCTCCCAGCGTGCCGGAGCCGGCGAAGAAGTCCAGGCACCAGTCGCCGGGGCGGGACGACGCAGCGACCACCCGGCGGACCAGGCCCTCCGGTTTCTGGGTGGGGTAGCCGGTCTTCTCCTTGCCGGTGGGCGAGACGATGGTGTGCCACCAGACGTCCGTGGGCAGCTTGCCCAGTTCCCGCTTGGCGGGGGTCACCAGGCCCGGCGCCATGTAGGGCTCGCGGTCCACCTCGGCGCTGTCGAAGTGGTACTTCGCGGGGTTCTTCACGTACACCAGGATGTTGTCGTGCTTGGTGGGCCACCGGTTCTTGGCGCGGGCACCGTAGTCGTACGCCCAGATGATCTCGTTCAGGAAGCATTCCCTGCCAAAGATGGCATCCAGCATCACCTTGGCGTAGTGCACCTCGCGGTAGTCCAGGTGCAGGTACAGTGTGCCGTCGTCGGCCAGGAGGCGCCAGGCTTCGACGAGGCGGGGTTCCAGGAAAGACCAGTAGTCGCTGAACGCGTCGTCGTAGCGGTGCAGGGCTCCCTTGATGGTGTCGTAGGAGCGGCCCTTGAAGCCCACCCTGTCCCCGCTGCCCTCAGCGTTGACCACCATCCGGGTTTCCTGGCGTTGCTGCGGCCGCCCCGTGTTGAAGGGCGGATCCACGTAAATAAGTGTGAAGGCGCCGTCCGGCAGCGTGGGCAGGTACTCCGCGTTGTCCGCGTGCACCACAAGGCTGCTGCCGTCCGGCGCCCAAACAGTGTCAGTCATCTCCGGCAGTTAGCCCTCGGAGTTGCCAGGCTGCGCGCCCTTGTCGGCGCCTCCAACCACTTCGCCGTTGCGGCGGCGGGTACGGGTCCGGGTGCGGCGGGCGCGTGATGGCTGTTCGCCGTCGGTTGCGGGCGCGGCAGTTTCACCGGCAGGTGCGGCCTCCGGGGTTGAGGTACGACGGCGGCGCTCGCCCGTGCGGCCGGCCGAATCACTGCTGCGGCCTCCTTCGCGGTTGTCGCCCTTGCTGCGTCCTCGACCTTCCCGCTCGCGGGAGCGGCCCGAGTCCCTGCCGCCGCGGCTGTTTTTCTTGCCGGTCTCGCCGAGGTCTTCGAGTACCTCAGCGTCTACTCCGGCAAGGGTGCGCTTGTCGCGCGGCAGGCGGCCCTTGGTGCCTTCGGGAATGTCCAGGTCCGTGTACAGGTGCGGCGAGGAGGAGTAAGTCTCGATGGGCTCCGGCACGCTCAGGCCCAATGCCTTGTTGATCAAGCCCCAGCGCGGCATATCGTCCCAGTCCACGAACGTGACGGCGGTGCCCTTGTTGCCGGCGCGGCCGGTGCGGCCCACCCGGTGCAGGTAGATCTTCTCGTCCTCCACGCACTGGTAGTTGATCACGTGGGTGACGTCCTCGACGTCGATGCCGCGGGCCGCCACGTCCGTGGCCACCAGGACGTCCACCTTGTTGTTGCGGAACGCCCGCAGCGCCTGCTCGCGGGCACCCTGGCCCAGGTCGCCGTGGAGTGCGGCGGCAGCGAACCCGCGGTCTACCAGTTCCTCTGCCACCTTCGCGGCGGTGCGCTTGGTCTTGGTGAAGATGATGGTGCGCCCGCGGCCCCGGGCCTGCAGGATGCGCGCCACCACTTCGGTCTTGTCCATGCTGTGCGCACGGTAGATCAGCTGGCGGATGTCCCGCTTGGTCAGGCCTTCGTCCTCGGGATCCGCTGCGCGGATGTGCGTGGGCTGGGTCATGTACCGGCGGGCCATGGCGATGACGGGGCCGGGCATGGTGGCGGAGAACAGGAGCGTCTGGCGGACGGCGGGGGTGGCTGCGATGAGCGTCTCCACATCCGGCAGGAAGCCCAGGTCCAGCATTTCGTCGGCTTCGTCCAGCACCACGATCTTGACGTTCTTCAGGCTCAGGTGCTTCTGCTTGTAGAGGTCGATCAGGCGGCCGGGGGTGCCCACCACAACTTCGACGCCCTGCTTCAGGGCCTCTACCTGGGGCTCGTAGGCGCGGCCGCCGTAGATGGTGGTGATCCGGGCATTGCGTTTGCGCGACGCCGTCTGCAGGTCGTTGGCCACCTGCACTGCCAGTTCACGGGTGGGAACAATGACCAGGGCCTGCGGGGCACCCGGCACGGCCAGCTTGGCGTAGCCGGGGTCGTCCTGCCCGATTACGCGCTGAAGGGCGGGAATGCCGAAGCCCAGCGTCTTGCCGGTGCCGGTCTTGGCCTGGCCGATGATGTCGTGGCCGCCAAGAGCCACGGGCAGGGTCATGGCCTGGATGGGGAACGGGTGGGTGATCCCGGCATCGGCCAGGGACTCCACGATGTCTTCGCGGACGTTGAAGTCGGCAAAGGATTTCTCGGCGATCTCGTGCGGCGTCTCGTCCGAGATGATGGTCTCTTCCGGCTCGAGGGTCTCCGTGCCGGACACATCGCTCAGGAGCTGGTGGGTATGCAATTCACTCACAGGGGAGTTTCCTTATTCATTTAGGCAATGGCGCTGCCTGCTCAACGGGCCGGCCTGGAGTGGCCGCTCCGGAGCACGCTCGGGCGCGCAAGCAATTTCCAGTGGAAGCCGATCGCGGGCTATCTAATGCTGGCACTGGTGACCAGCGGGCAAATCTCAAGATCGCGTAGGGGCGGGCTTGTTGGTTTCAAATGGAGGAAATCAACGACCGGGCATCCAGTTCTACCCCTCCAGTCTAGCCGCAAGGGCGCGGAAACACGGTTTCGAGCCTTCGAGGTCCCGCCCCGGCGGTTCAGCTGACGAGTTCGAAGTGGATCTGCCGGGTGGTGATGTCCGAAGAAACCAGGCGGACACGGACCTTCGTGCCGGACTCCAGCTCCCCCGCACAGCGCGCCGTCACTGCCGGCTCGGCGATCTGGATGATCCCCGAACTTCCGTTGCCGTTCTTGCCGTTGCCGTTGCCGTTTTTCCCGTTCCCGTTTCCACTGCCGTTCCCGTTCTGCGGCTTGGAGCCCGAAATCACAATCGCGTCGAACTCCTGCCCGATGTGGTTCAGCAACAGCGCCGCCTCCACGGTGTCCAGGGCCAGGCGTTCCATCCGGGACGCCAGCTGGTCCGACCCCGCCATGATGCCCGGCAGCAGGGGGAGCGCTTCCCGTGCCCAGCCGGGAACGTCACCGCCGTTGCTCAGCGCCTCGCAGATGACCAGCACGAAGCGGTCCACCAGGCGGCGCAGCGGCGCGGTGGTATGGGCATAGGCGGCACCGATCGCGGATTGGATACCGTCCTCGGGAACGGTCCCGTCAAAGGCAGTGTAGGAGGCGCCGCGGAACAGCATGCCGGCCGAATGCATGATGGCAAGCTGCCGGGGGTCGGTGGGATCAAGGGAGCGCAGGTACTCGCCATAACTGACTTCGCCGTCCCACGGCCTGCCCAGCACCTCGGTCTGCAGGCGGAAATGCCGCAGGGACCGTTCGTCCGGCGCCGGCATGGTGCGCAGGATGCCCACTTTGCCTTCCAGCATCAGCTGCGCTGCCGCCATCCCCGTCATCAGCGAAATCTGGGCGTTCCAGTCCTCCACGGGAAGCTGCGGAACGGCGTCAATGCGGTAGCCGCCGTCGGGCAGCTGTACGATCTCCTGCTCGGGCATGTTAAGGCTGGCCCCTTCACGTGCCCGTTCCAGCGCCACCCGCTTCAGGCCCACCTCCCGGAGCAGCTGGAGCACGGCGCTCGCGGTTCCGGCGTCGAGGTCTGCCTGCGCGCCCTTATAGCTGAGCTTGTCACGGCTGCGGACCCGCGCCCGGCGGACACCTACAGAGACCACCGTCGCGTCGCCGTCGAGCGTGAAATCCCAGACGAAGGCCGAACATTCCTGCCCGGGCAACAGGCTTCCCGCCCCCTCGCTGATTACCTCCGGATGCAGCGGGATCCGGCCGTCCGGGGCGTAGAAAGTCTGTCCGCGGCGCCGCGTCTCCGCGTCCAGCGGACCTCCCGGTGCCACAAACGCCGGAACGTCGGCGATCGCGTACATCACGCGGTAGCCGTCCCCATCCAGTTCGATGAACACGGCCTGGTCCAGGTCGGTGGAGGATGCCGGATCGATGGTCACGAACTCGACGGCGGTCAGGTCGTAGGAAGGCAGCCTCAGCGCCGCCACTGCGGCCAGGGCATCCTCCACGGCTTCGGCAGGGTACGGGCCGGGAAGTTCCAGTTCGGTCCGCAGCAGGCCCAGCGCCTCTTCCAGGGCGTTCTTGTGGTCATGGACGTTGGGAGCCAGCCGATGATGTGACACAAAAATCAGCGTAGTCCCAAGTCCGGGGATTAAGCAGGCTCAGGAGCCGGCGGCGTCCAACGCGTCGAGCAGGGAGGCCGCAGCTGCCGCCGGGTCGGGAGCCTCGGTGATGGCACGGACCACCACGATCCTGCGTGCGCCCGCTTCCGCCACCTGGCGGACGTTGCCGTGGTCGATGCCGCCAATAGCAAACCACGGCACGGGATCCGATGCCTGCCGGGAGGCCTCGGCAGCGTACTTCACCAGTTCCGGCCCGACCGCGGCCCTGCCGGGTTTGGTCGGCGTGGCCCAGACGGGACCCACGCAGAAGTAGTCCAGCCCGGAGGTGTCGGCGGTTGCGGCCAGGGCGGCGTCCACCTGTTCGGCCGTGTGGCTGGAGAGCCCGATGGCGGCATTGCCGTTGACGAGGGTGCGCGCGGCGGCCAGCGGCAGGTCCTTTTGGCCGATATGGAACACCGGAGCCCCGGACAGCACCGCGATGTCGGCACGGTCGTTGACTGCCCACAGTTTGCCGTGCCGGACCGCGCTCTCTTTTAGCACCGCCAGGAGGTCCAGTTCCTCGGCAGCCTCGATGGCCTTGTCGCGCAGCTGGATGATGTCTACGCCGCCGGCGAACGCCGCGTCCACGAACTCCGCGAAATCGCCCCTGTCACGCCGTGCATCGGTGCAGAGGTAGAGGCGGGCTGCCTTCAGGGCGTCATTGTCGCGGGCGTTGACAACCTCGGTGGCTGGAGCGTGGGAACCGGCAGGAAAAGATGAGGTGGTCGCATTCATGCCTGCAAGCCTAGTTCCTCTAAACTGGGCTGGTACTGCGGGAGCCCGCGGCAGCTGTCACAAAGCGCCGGGCTGAGAGGG
>Ga0308169_10004122_pt1 | contig 13691 bp, 29 predicted proteins | sample PhyBR1_2_FD_202139 | JGI IMG/M metagenome (GOLD analysis project Ga0308169, IMG submission 202139) | Phyllosphere microbial communities from UC Gill Tract Community Farm, Albany, California, United States - DLSLSB.R1 | ecosystem: Host-associated > Plants > Phyllosphere > Unclassified | place...
TGTCAATCTCATCAAGCATTTCACGAAGGAATGCTCGCATGCGTTTTTGGTTGTACCCTTGACGCTTTGCATGCTCTTCATCATAGCAAACAAGAAGCGTAGGATTGGGAGATTGTTTGATGGCAATAGAGAACCATCCACCAGCTGAGAACTCCCGCAACGATTCTTCCAGAGTCTTCTTCACCCGAATTTGGTCATCCAGCTCTTCCAGCTCGTCTTCGGTCAGCACTGCTGGAACTACCGCAGGAACCTCTGCTTCGCTGTCCAAATGATGAATATTCACGTCCATCAAGAAATGGGGGTGCTTCGTAATTGCCAATGCGTGCATGACGATCAACCAAGAATATGAAGTTGCCAGACCAACCTGACTAATGGCGTTGTAGTCACAGAACACTGTAATGCCAGAAGGAATGTCATCTTTACCACTCACAACGGACAACGGCTTCACGCGCCAGGAAGCGCTCACGAGGTAGTTCTCGTCCCAGAGGATGTTCAACATGGTCTCCACCACAGCAAGTTTGGCTTCTGTGTTGATGGCATTATAATCACGACCAGCGTACGGCATCAGTTTTCCCTTCTCGGGTATTTGCAACTCACAGTGCTAATAGAATGCGGAGTAGGACTATCAGCTAAAACGTCACGAGCAATCTGACGCACTTTTTTCTGACTGAAACCAGCAGCTTTCGCCTGGCGCTGATTGTAGCGAACGGTCATGCCACCGTAGACGAACGGAGTCTGCCAAGCGTATCCACCATGGACAACGAATTCACCTTGCGGATAAACCAGGTTCAGCGTTTCCTCTACTTCTGCAAACACTTGCTCACCTGAGGTGGTCATTAATGTACGATCAAGATATGGCATGAAGATGATTCTACCACACGTAAAGTGTTAATACCAGTAGGGATGAGTCTAAGAATGACTCATCCCTACTGGGGCGAAACTATTTACACCGTGACAGCATCCTTGATGTGATTGTCCCAACGGGCCTTCGCATTCAGCTCCATGAGCCAAATACCACGACGCACCTGCTCGGAGTACGCCTCAGGGTTCTTCTGAATCCAGTAATCAACCTCGCCAGCAGCCGAGTACAGCTCAGCAGCCGTGTTACGAGGGACAGTGGCCAGGAACTTCACCATCTCTTCATCAGCCATCGTCACGGTCTGCATCAGCTGAGCGACAAGCTTTGTCTTCATGGGAGTCATCCTTCAACGAGTGGAGGAAGGTGAGTCCTTCCCCTTGATTCGTTTACGCTATCATCTTTTTGCGATTTCTGCAACTGCTCAGTACGGTCTAAAAGAAAGCTCGTCTCTTTCAATCTTGCTGCCTTCTCTCAGAACGCGAGCAGGAGCTGGAATAATGCTTGGGTCTTCACTTCCTGTCATCCATGCCTGAATAGTGACAGGAGAGTACAAAGCGGACAGTCGCAATGCAAGGCTGTACGCTTCTGAGAGACGTGCAGCCACATCCGCAGAAGGGGTTTCTTGGCCTACAATCCAGTTGCTTACAGTTTTTGTGCTGGTGGCAGAACCAATGTAACCTACTAGCTTTGCTCCCAGCTGTTCCCGAAGGAAAGTAATTTCTTCTTGCTTGTCCATGTCTTTTTACACGACCCTTTCTAAGTCACGTGATTTGAACTCCTCGGCAAGGGTTGATACGAGTGCTCGCTCCATCTCACCCTTGAACTGTTCACCGAGAATCCGCATCGTAATGCTCAGCTTCATCTCAGGACTATAATCGTCATTCGCCAGGACAGCATCAATTCGTTCAATCGCAAGCCCTGCACGCATCTGACCCACTTCCTTCGGAGTGCGCTCCCGTTCAACTTCCTTCAAGAACACTCGTTGGATGGAATGGTCCAGCTCTACCGTTTCCAAAATCTGTCGTACAGCAGCGCGCAGCAGCTCCGACCCAAAGCCAGCTTCTCGTGCATCCTCAGGGTCATAGGTCACCAGGAGGTCGGTCACCACACCACGAGTGTAGCGGTCAGGATGTTCACCACGCCAACGACCCTTGCCTGAGACCTGGAAATCGGTACCACGGAAGCGAGTACGAAGCTCCTTCCGGACCTTTCCGAATACGTCCCCACCGCTCACTCCTCGTCGGAGCATCTCTTCCTTTGGTACGTAGCCCATAATCCTTCTCTTCCATAACCTTATACGGTGAAATACTATCATAGTTATCTTCTGAAAACAACTGGTTCTAAGAACCTTGTTGACAGGGCGAGCAAGACTGAGTAGACTTGCCCTTAGAGGCGGAACCTGTCCGTCAGATGACCCAGGAGTAGCGCAATGTCTCCCCTCGCAATCTTCATCACGTTCCAGCTCGTCACGTCCATCGGCGGAATTCTTCTGTTTGCCGCCTTGTACCTCACGGTGTGCCACTTCATTGAGCGCAAGCGTTTCCGTGCGCTCTCGTCCGCTGACCAGGAGTGGAAGCGAGAGGACTTCATCAAGCACAACAAGCAGCGCCTGCCGAAGTACATGCGACAGGCGTAGCAATTCTCAGGAAAAAGTTTCTGTCTGGGGTTGCACACCGCCCCTGATCGTGTAGAGTAGGTATCACCAGGGAGGAACAGCCTCCCGAACCACTTCAAGGAGAACCCCATGGCTGCGACGTTCACTGACAACCAGGCTGGCATCACCTACAAAATCACGGACCCGTTCTACTCCGTGACGACCGTCATCGCTTCCCTCTCGTTCGTCAGCCTCTTCCCCATCGGGGTCGTCATGGCCATCTCATTCCTCCTCGCCGCATTCAGCGTCATCGGGGTTGGCTGGGGTGTGGGTTTCTTCCTCGTCGGGGTCGCTGCGTTCGTTCTGGGAATCACTGCCACTGTCATCACGTTCAAGCGTGGGTTCTCCCTCATCACCGCAGGAGCAGCGCGGGTCCAGCGGTAACGACCAGCGGGTTACCTGCTAAATTTTCAGTTGCATGCTCCTCCAAGAACATGCTACGATCACAGAAGTTCAATCAGAACCCAACTTGTAGAAGGACTGGACCATGAGCCGCCGTATCGCTATCCAACACTGGAAGCACCTTCGCTCCGAAATGCAGTTCGCCGTCCTGGACACCAAGGATGCCCATGCTGATGAAGCTCACTTCACGGGTAATGTGAAGCCCTCAGCGTACGAGCGCGGCTGGCTGAACACGTTCCGCATGGCCGTCGTTCACACAACTCTCATGCTGGTTCTCGCGTATCTGGGACTGGCCAAGCAGCACCACTGGTCTGAGAAGGCCGCTCTTACCTCCTACATAAAGAAGCAGCGATTCCTCCGCGGACAGGTAGAAGTTACGCCTGCAAACAGAGGCGCGTTCGCAGCTTGGGACAAGTGGCTCTACTCCATCCGTATGGAGCCGCGTTGGTTCCACTCTCACGCTGAATTCGTTGCTGCCCAGCAGTCAGGTGAGCTTGCCCGCTACGAGAAGTAGGTAGCCTAACTTGTAGCTCAGACAGGAGTCCCTAACTCCTGTCTTTTTTTATACCCCTCAACATCCAATCCAACTCTCCGTGAGCAGCGTACCCGTCCGCCAAGCCCACTATCGTTCTGTTCTCAGACGATCAGCGCACTGACTTCCCACACGGAACGAAGCTCCCAGTTCAGTAGGCTCTTTGTTCCAGAAGTTCAATGAGGAGTACATCTTCCCCTCGTTGAACTTCTCGTCTTTTTGTGACCAAACCTGGTAGTTTGCTGAAATCTACGGTGAGTGTTGCTTCTCTCGTCAGAGACGTGTAGTGTTGAGTTCATCAGGGAGGAGCAGCCTCCCGCACAGTCTCAGGAGAATCCCATGGACATCATCCGCGCTTCCTTCGCTTACGACAACCTCTGCGCCGTCGCAGCGGACCCCGCTGTCTCCCAGCAGAGCCGCGACCGCGCTACGGAAAAGGCGAACTTCCTCGCTTCCAAGTGGAACCTCATCGCTGACGTTCCCTCCGTCTGAGGAAGTGCTGGGGTGAACATCCCCAGCTGATCCGCTTCATTCATGAAGCTCTCAGGAAAAAATTTCCTGTCTCGGGTTGCATGTCACCCGTGATCGTGTAATGTAGGTGTCACCAGGGAGGAACAGCCTCCTGAACAACCAAGGAGAAGCTCATGCTCCGTATCAAGCGCACCCGCAAGCCCGCTGCTCAGCCGCAGGTCATCACCAAGGTCGTCTACCGCACATCTCCCGAAGACCAGGCAAAGCTGAACCGCCTGGATGAGACGGTCAAGCTCATGGAGCACGAGTACGCTCACCGTTCGCAGTCCGTGAACGAGGAGCTGAACAAGCGTGACGCAGGTTACCTCTACGACCAGAAGGGCGTTGACCGTGACCTCGGTTACATGCACTCCCTCCACGAGAGCATCGCACGCCTGACGGGCAAGGACTCCATCGTGGTCAGTTTCCAGCTGGACAAGATGGCTCAGAGCCGCCGTGACGAGACGTTCCCGATTACCTCCATCATGTCGTCAACAGGAAGCCCCATCTGGCCGCACGGTGCGAAGAAGAAGCAGTACGTCTGACCTCGCAGCTTCCCAACTCAAAGACAGGGACTCGTCAAAATTTTGACGAGTCCCTGTCTTTTTACATCTACACTTACCTCATCGTAGAGTTATCCCTGCGCCTCCAACCCCTCCGCTGCTGGTCTCCTCGCTCCCAAAGCCACGTACTGTTTTCGTCTTTTTGAGACCCAATCTGAAAGTCTACTGATTTTTGGTCATCAGGTTGCATCATCACACCGAAGCATGTAGAGTTGAGTCATCAGGGAGGAACAGCCTCCCAAACCACTTCAAGGAGAACATCATGGCTGAGAAGACCTACACCATCGCCAAGACCCGTCGTGGCCGCACCACCGAGACCACGGACACCCTCTCCAACCTCATCAACTACTTCAAGCACACCCTGGAAAGCGGTCACTCCTACGACTCCAAGGTGAACACCGAACCGAAGACCGCCAAGGGCCTGGCCTCCGCTCTCAACCGTGCCACCGACTCGTTGCAGCGCGGGAGCTACGACCCGAACTACTACGAGCTGGTCACCGCGTAGCAGCTCCTGAAAAGCCTCGTCCTCTCACTCCTGAGTCGGATGAGGCTTTTCGTCTTTTTGAGACCAATCATGTGAGCTTCCTGATTTCTCAGTTCTGAGGTTGCGCAGCTCCTGTGATCGTGTAGTGTTGAGTTCACCAGGGAGAAACAACCTCCCGAACCACTTCCAAGGAGAACATCATGGCTCACATCATCAGCAAGCTGGCCCTCTCCTTCTTCATCCTCGCTGCTATCGTTCTCGGCACCATCGCCCTCGGCCCCACGGTGCAGTCCTGGTCGCAGGCCCCGACCCTCGTGTTCTGCTTTGTCGTCACCGCAATCGGCGGCGGGGCTGTCAGCTGGCTGTACGTGGCCATTATGCTGCTTGCAGAGCGCGCTCAGGACGCACGCACGGCCTGAGGGTCTTCCTCAGGGTGCGCTGGTGGACAGCGCACCCTGATCCCTCAGAAAAATTTTCTGATTCGGCTTGACACAGCCACTCTGGACTGTGGTAGGCTAAATACATCAGGGAGGAACAGCCTCCCGAACAGCCAAGGAGAACCTCATGTACGACAACGACGACGACTTCGGCTTCATCCGCACCGACGAGTTCGATGACGACACCATGAAGCTCATGAAGGAAATGGGCATCTAAGTCCAGTCCTCTAAATAAGGCCCCTCACCGAAAGTGGTGAGGGGCCTTACTTGTTTCGTCTTCCAGCTGTCCACTCTCCATCAACTTTTCGTCTTTTTGAGACGTAGCTATCAACCACTGCTCTGGGTGTTGCACACCAGCTCTCAGCCGTGTAGTGTTGAGTCCATCAGGGAGGAACAGCCTCCCACCTAACAGAATGAGGAACATCATGAACGACACCAAGTGCAGCTGCTGCCGGCTCGTCGGCACGCACAAGCTCTCCTGCTCGGTCCGTAAGAACAGCTGAGTCCAGATAGCTCGCCTGAGAGCTATTACTACTCGTCTTTTTTGAAATAAGGAAGGCCCCTCACCTGAATCCAGGTGAGGGGCCTTCCCCTTGTTCATTAGGAGCGATAGCCTGCGAAGATTTCCAGGACAGCTCCAATGAGAGCTTGGTTCTGCTCACCCTGCAAACAAGGGTGAATAGCTGTTAGCACCTTCTCTACTTCTCCTACCTCTACGCCAGTGTCGTATAGGGCCTCTTCAAGACTCTCAACTGCGGTCAGCTCTCGTGTGATTACTCGTCCCATTATTTTCCCTTTGCTTACAAATTGATGATGTGGTAGGTCAGACCAGGAACCCGTCCAGCTCAAAGTCTTCGGGGTAGTAGTCGTACTGGCGGAAGTTGACAATCCAACCGAGGCGGGTGCCGTCATCAGCGTCCATCGTTTCAATGGACTCAGCCTGGTCGTAAACACCCATGCCTTCCTCCTCAGAAAGCTCTACCGCAAGCGCAAGAGCTGCCGTGTTCAGGAGGCTGTCCGTAGCGGTCTCAGGGTCCGCCTCAAAGGCGTGAACGGACTCCTCCACAGGGTAGAGGTAGGTAACTCCGTTCGTGGCGAAGTAATTCAGGAGAGCTTCACGCTTACCCGTTGCGGGGATGATGATGTCGCACTTGTACATAAGGCATAGCCTATCATTACCCTCTGACAATTGCAACAGGCTTAGGAATGATTCCATTCTTCCAGCCACAATCCATAGCTCCACTTTGGAGCTTCGTCACTGACGGTAATCAGAACCCCTGATTGATTTTTGTAGTCCTTGTGAGCAAACACATACACCATGAACTGTGCATGAATCCATTCCGCCTGGCCATCCACCTGAGACGCATGGGACAGGGCTATGGCAGCAGCTTCATCCAAAAGCGTGTCAGAAGCTATCTCAGTCTCGCAGATGTACTCAGGCCCTGTTTTCGGAAGGAACCAGCCATCATGCTCAATAGAGGCGCGTATGCTGTCGGTTTGCCCAAAGTAGGGAACGATCACGTGGATGCTCTTCATGACACTAGGGTAACACGGAGAGCTATGACAACTGAGGAATTACAAACGTCAGAACTCATGTCTTTTTTCACCAGCTCAAACAAAAAGGAAGGGAGCTACCTGAGTTGGCAGCTCCCTTCCTTTTTGACCTCAGAAGAAGTCAGGGCCGAAGGCGTTGTGGTTTTGCAGGTCCTCAGCTGCCTGGTCAAACTCAGCCTGCTCATCATCGTCCATGCGAGCGTAAGCGGGAAGCCCGAACTCGTCTTCGGCGATGCCGTCAAAGTTGGAGTCCTGCGCGAAGTAGTTCTCAGCGTCCAGCGCGTGCGCCTCGTCCAGGGCATCCGAGAGGTAACGCTCGTCCTGGATGCCCTCAGCGGTGAGACCATCCTCGTCGGGAGTGCCGTAGAAGTCAGCCATGGGGTTCTCCTTGAAGTAGTTCGGGAGGCTGTTCCTCCCTGATGACTCAACTCTACCATGACTCAGATAGTTCGTGTCAACTCCTGTTCATTTTTTCAGCCCTACTCGGACTGAACGGGACGGTAGTCAAGTGCACCAGCTCTACCGTTCAAAACTTGTCCCAGCTCAGCCCAGTCAAAAAGAGGAGGGAGGAGCTACCTGAATTGGTAGCTCCTCCCTCCTCTGCAAGCTTGTGTCAGCGAACCGTTTCCTTGGACGGACGGCCCACGGTACCCGACCAGACAGCCTTGATGGCCTTCCGCGAATCTGCGAACTCTCGCGCCTGACGGAAGCTGATGACAGCCCGCACAGCGGCGAACACTGCGACCCCGATGAGGATGAACACCGCGTAGGGGATGAACGTCTCGGGAGCGATAACGGACACGACTGCCATGACCAGGGCCAGGAAGCTCATCGCAGCGTAGAGCGAACCGAAGAACACGCTCATCTTGCGGTTTCGCTCAGCAACTGCCCGACGCTTCTCTGCCTCTTCGTGAGTGACGATGAAGTAGCCCATGATGTCCTCCGTTCGGTAGGAGCTGGTTGCTCCGTTGATACCAGTGTACAACCCCAGACCTCTGAGTGCAACACCCTACTCAAAAATTTTTCAGTGCTCCATTTGTGAGCGTATACGCAACAAATGGAGCACTGTTCAAAAACTGTCTCAGTTGAATCCTGCTGATGAGGTCTACCAGTCAGCTCCGTTCAACCAGTTCGGTCCCCACAGCTCTTCCATCCGCTGACACATCTGCTTGTACTCTTCGTCCGACATGATGCTCTCCAACTTCTTGGGAGGCTGTTCCTCCCTGGTGATATCAACACTACACGATCACGAGCCTGATGCAACCCGAGATAGGAGCTTTCTTCCTGAGATGTAGCTGAGTGGTACAGATCAGCCCCGAAGGGCTTGGAGTTGGTCAGATGCAAGCCGCAGCTTCGTAGTAGCAGTCTTCGTGGTACCGCTTCATGACCTTTCTGGCGTGCAAGGCTTCACGTACGGGGTCAGCCTTGCGCATCCATGCGCCGTCCTGGTAGCAGTGGTCACACTCAGTGGAGTTCACGATGACATCAGGGTCTGAGTAGTCGTCGTCTGCGATGTGACGGTCCGCAACAATGATGTCAGGGTCTGAGTAGTCGTCGTGGAAGCTCATGGCGATTCTCCTTGAAGTTCTTCGGGAGGCTATTCCTCCCTGATGACTCAACTCTACACGATCACGGGGCTTACACAACCCGAGACAGGAAGTTTTTCCTGAGGTCATAACTCATGTCTTTTTTCACTGAGTCCAACAGATCAGCCCCGAAGGGCTTGGAAAGCTCAGACCGTAGCAGCGGCCCGACGCTCAGCGGAACGCTTGTTCGCATCTGCGACCATCTTGGCCAGCAGTTCACGGTCCCAGCCGAGCCATGCCTCGTACCGTCCCCGCGTGTAGGGGCTGCTCATGTTCATGTAACGGAAGCGGTTGCGCGAGTCTGAAACGAACGCTCGCAGAGCGACCTCCTGGGAACCCGTGACCGTCACCAGACCGAAGAACGCGAGCGGGATGAGGATGGAGAGCTTGAAGGCTGCCCAACGGAACGTGTTGAGCCATCCACGGCTGTGAGCGGGAACCGTAGAGACACCATCAGCTGCCTTTTGGAGCTTCTTCTCCGCAACGTTCAGAGCCGTGTTCGTGGCGACCTGACCGAGGACGGCGCTGAGGATGAACGTGAGGGACTTGACGGAGTTGATGCGGTCAATGCGCTTGCTCATGGTGTTCTCCTTGAAGATGTTCGGGAGGATGTTCCTCCCTGGTGATACCCACTCTACACGATCACGGGTGGTGCGCAACCCGAGACAGGAACTTTTTCCTGGGATAAACCTGAATGAGTACCGAGGGTCAGTCATTCAAGGTTGCCGCTATCCAGTCTTCACCTTGGGCTGCTCGGGTGAGCTTGTTTACCTTGTCGGCCTTGACCTGATGGATGTACCAGCCATCCAGGACTGACACAAACAGGTAGTTCTTACGCGCACCGTCTGCGTACTTCCGAGTCTTGTACTCAAAACGCACCAGCGTCAGGTCATCCAGGATGGCCGTGAGAGGCTTCTCCGTGGTGGGTGCCACTTCAATGAAGTGGTCAACAGCTTCACGACGGATGCCGAACTCATTTGCCGCTGCGCGGATGGTGAGGTCTGCGTGCGTTTCGCTAAAAGCCATCGTCATGAGATTCTCCCTGTGGTTCGGGAGGCTGTTCCTCCCTGATGAACTTAACACTACACGATCACGGGAGCTACGCAACCCGAGACAGGAAGTTTCTTCCTGGGATGTTCCTGAGTGGAACAGATCAGCCCCGAAGGGCTTGGGTTGGTCAGTGCGAGAGCAGACCGACCGAACGAGTGTCCGCACGGAAGAACTGGCGCACACCGTCCGCCGTGTAGAGCTTCCAACCCTTGTAGAAGCCGTTCCCTGCGAGCTGACCACGCATGACCTCACCCGAGTTCAGCGTGACCTCAACAGGCTCGTTGATGACGCGCTCAAACGCCTTCACCGTCAGCTCCACCTCGGCCACGACGATGGGCGTACCGCGCAGCTTGCTACCGCGAGCCGACTTGTTCTGCGTCTTGACCGACATGATGTTCTCCTTGAAAATGTTCGGGAGGCTGTTCCTCCCTGATGAATCTAACTCTACACGATCACGGGCGATGCGCAACCCGAGACAGGAACTTTTTCCTGGGATGTAGCTGAGTAGTACAGATCAGCCCCGAAGGGCATGAGTAGGTCAGTGCGAGAACAGCCCGACCGAAGAAGTTTCCGCCAGGGAGAAGTTCCACGGACCGTTCACCGCGTACAGCTTCCACCCGTACTTGGTGTTGCCCGCGAGTACCCCACGGAAGACCGTACCGTCGTGCAACGTGACCTGGATGCGCTTCCCGATGACTCGCGTGAGCGCGTTTTCCGACAGCGCCACAGCAGTTGTGACGACACGCTGACCATTCACGATGCTGCCTGGCTTGATGTCTACCTGAACTCCTTGAAGTGGTTTGGGAGGCTGTTCCTCCCTGCTGAACTCAACACTACACGATTACGGGAGCTGTGCAACCCCAAACAGGAACTTTTTGAACGAGCTGTCTGACATCCTGCGTCAGCATCTCACCCACTGAGAGCTGGCTAACTCATGTCTTTTTTCATTAGCTCTGACAGGAGGAGGAGGAGGAGGAGGAGGAGGAGGAGGAGGAGGAGGAGGAAACAGTGAAGCCCTCTCCCAGCATCAGGAGAGGGCTTCACTCATGGGAGCTGAGTTAGTTCGTGTAGCGCCTTCGAACCGTCTCGGGAAGCTGCTGAATGAGCGGTGCGGCAACCTCACGGTTTTTGAGGATGAGGAGAGTGCTCATGTCGTCCAGCTCCTTGGCAGTCGGGGTACCCGTTCCTCCCGCCATCTCATAGCTCTCCACGAGGAACGCGTTGTCAAACTCGGGGAAGACCAGGAGTTCAATCACCGCGACGAGGGTAGCGGTGTTGACGAGCTGGCTGGCCTGCTGGATGGTCGCACGGTCCATGTCGTTGTTCGCTACCGTGGTCTGCATGAGGTTCGTCATGATACTTTCCTTGAAGTGGTTCGGGAGGCTGTTCCTCCCTGATGAACTCAACACTACACGATCAGGGGAGCTATACAACCCCAGGCAGAAAGTTTTTCCTGAAAGCTCGCCGGCAGTTCACCCTGGTATGCAACTCCGTCATGAGCACAAAGCAAAAGAAGGGGAGCTACCCGAATTGGTAGCTCCCCTTCTTTTTGACCCCCGAGCTTAGTAGGCGCTCAGCTCCTCAACCCAGTCCGCACGGAGCGCACGCTCCGTAGCATCATTCACGTGACCAACCGCGACCCGCTGGTCTCCGTCACCGTGGTGGACCGAAACCGACAGGTACAGCTTCTCAGCGCCGTCCTGGAACGTACGCGTCTCGTACTGGAAGAACAGCGCCGCGTTGTTGTCCAGGAGAATCATCTCCGAACCACGCAGGAACGGAGCCGACTGGATGAGCCGCTGCGCACGGTCCTCAGGGAACCCGAACTTCTGCTGCGCGGTGAGGATGGTGAGGTCCGCGTGCGTGTCGTTGATGTTCTTCGTCATCATGATAGCTCCTGAGGCTTTTCGGGAGGCTGTTCCTCCCTGATGACTCAACTCTACACCACTCCGAGCATGGCACAACACCAGGCGAGAAGTTTCTTCCTGGGATGTTCCTGAATGGGGCAGATCAGCCCCGTAGGACTGGGAGTGGAGAGCAGCTGATTCTCACCGATGCGCGCAGTAGTGCACGAGCATACGAGTTGCCAACTCATGTCTTTTTTCAGCAGCTCTGACAGATCAGCTCGGGAGCTTCCTCCGCTCCCGAGCTTCAACCCTCGTGGGGTCATGCGTCAATCGTCGGCTGCCAACGGGGAGCCACCGCAGCGGCGTGGCGCGCGTGCTGGTTCGCACGGGAGACGTACGAGGCTCCACGAGCCAGGAGGAGCGCCGACATGATGCCCAGCGGGAGGAGCGTCGTGAGCGGGGCGGACAGCATCCCAGCGACCGCGAAAGCGACCAGTGCGACGAGGGTCAGGAACCCGAACACACCCGCCCAGATGAGTGCACGGACACGCTCACGACCGAGCAGGTACTTCTGCTGGCTGGCTTCGTTCGGGGTGACGATGTAGTAGCCCATGATGTACTCCTTGGAAGTGGTTCGGGAGGCTGTTCCTCCCTGATGAGTACAGCCTACCACGATTATGGGCATGCGTGTCAACTCCACAGGCGAACTTTCTCCTGGGAGTTGACTGGATCAGAGGAGGAATCATCTCCCTTTGATTGGCTACTTCGCCAGCGTCAGCCCCGCCGAAGGGACCTCATCCTCATCGCCCTGCCACACCACGTGCAGCTCCTTCTTGGCCTCCGTCAGCTCCTTTGCTGCCAGCAGCTGTTCCACAGTCTTCGCCAGTCCGATGAGGAACACGAATCCGAGGGAAACGATGGGCAGGCCCGTAGCCGTGAACAGGCCCACCAGTCCCGCCACCAGCCCGTACACTGCGAAAGCAGCGAACACGGCGGCCCACACCAGCTTACCCGTCCGCTTCTTGGACAGCTTTGCCGTCTGCTCGGCGTACACGTCGGGGGAAACGATGTAGTAGCCCATGATGTTCTCCTTGAAGCCGTTTCGGGAGGCTGTTCCTCCCTGGTGATACTTACTGTACACGATCACGGGAGCGATGCAACCCGAGACAGGAATTTCTTCCTGAGAGTTTGGCTTACCAGCCGTTCTTGATGGCCTGGCGCTTGGCAGTAGAACGGGTACGCTGGCGGTTGGGACGGTTGTCCTGCGGGGAAGCGGCAGAGGAGGAACGGAGACCGTGCATCGCGGCAGCGTACTCGGGGTTGGCCGTGGCGCGGAACTTGACGGTCTTGGCAGCCATGAGATTCTCCTTGAAGTTCTTCGGGAGGCTGTTCCTCCCTGATGGACTCAACTCTACACGACTCCGAGCAGGACGCAACACCAAAACCAAACTTTTTTCCTGAAAGATCGCCGGCAGCCCCAGACCGTAGGGTTTACCTATCTTGTCCAGGGTGCCGAGTAGTGCGGGATGCAGGAGGCAAACCCGTCCCGTTTACGCGTCCAGGTACCTACCGACGAACCGCAGCTTGTCCAGGTACTCCTGCTGGAACTCCTTCACCTGAGCCTCAGCAGCGAAGAAATTGCGCTTCTGCTCTGCCGTGAGGTAGACGAGGTTCGTCAGGAACACCAGACCGTTGCCCTGGATGATGATGCTGTACTCAAACGGCTTGTACAGCTTGCCGCCGTTCATGCGGACCGTGGTGTTGAAGTCGTTCCGCGGGAGCTTTGCGATGGCGCGGTGCTCTTCCTTGCTCAGGCCGAGGAAATCGTTCAGCGTGTCAGCGACCTCCGCCATGTAGTCCGACCAGAGCATTTCGTGGGTGAGGATGACTCGCTGCATGGTGACTCCTGAGGCTGTTCGGGAGGCTGTTCCTCCCTGGTGATACCTACTCTACACGATCCCGAGCAGGGCGCAACCCCAGACAGGAAATTTCTTCCTGAGATGTATCTGAGTTATTAACTCATGTCTTTTTTCACCAGCAGTGACAGTTCCGTAGCTCGGAGAGAACACACGAGCTACGGAACTGCCCCCGTCATCAGCGGGTGTGCTGGTGGTAACGCTTCTCCGTAGCGGTGAGCAGCATCGTGGCCTCCGTCAAGTCCCGCATCTGCTGAATGTTGAGCCGCGAGCGGCTGCCCAGTGTCACGTACCCGT
>Ga0308169_10004124_pt1 | contig 13687 bp, 21 predicted proteins | sample PhyBR1_2_FD_202139 | JGI IMG/M metagenome (GOLD analysis project Ga0308169, IMG submission 202139) | Phyllosphere microbial communities from UC Gill Tract Community Farm, Albany, California, United States - DLSLSB.R1 | ecosystem: Host-associated > Plants > Phyllosphere > Unclassified | place...
AATAGTGATGATGGGTGGGTTTTTCAGGGGGTTTGGCACAGGGAATGGGTTCAAGCAAGGGGTGGGTCATAGGAAAAAGATTGTGTTCGGGGAGAAGGGATGGATATGGGCAAGGGGAGGAAATGGTTTATCCAGCACTTAATGCCACTGGTAGATTTGAAAAGTCGAACTACAGAAACATAGTTTGGCCGCCTTTGGAGTTAGTGAAATCACAAAATAATCAGCTCACTGCTGGCAGTTTATTTTATCTCTAACTTGAGTGCGAATGATTACTTCATAAGCGTCTTGTTCGCATAGCCTGGCTTTATTAAACTCTTCTTCGCTTATCTCAGACTTAACATCTTTATTAGAAATCCCACCAGCATCATAGTTGATAAAATACTTTCCATCCTCTTGGGTAATAAACATGCCGTAGCCACTAAATATAGTCTTTCCCATCATTTACTCCTTTCTTTAAACTATATTAATAAAAAATTCATTTACTGACTTTGTGATCTATAATTTCATCTGGAATTCACCCAGAAGTATATACGCCAGGCGGCCAAAAATTATTTGCACCCGTCTCATGCCATATAGAATACGCAGGTTCTGCTGAACTACTGATTTTCGCTGGGTGGACTCGCAATTCAGCGGGTTGCCTGCGCTATACCAGAGTCGTTGTTCCTTAACTGCCTGCGCACCTTCCTGCGACAATAACCAACTGCCGTTATCGTATTTCTATCATGTCTGGCTGAACGTATATCATCACGATTTTCAAGGCTCAGGACGTTACTGTAATCGAAGTCGCGCCGAAGAAACCTGAATTTTGCATGGCAATCCTCATTATCGAAATCTATCAACGACAGGTCTGAGAGAAAAAAAGAAAAGATTCGCGGAAGGGGTATTCCGCGATAACAGCACTAAAAACAACTACGGGTTATTTCATGCGACGCTGCTGGGCGACGCTAGCGAGGCGTTGTGTGCGGCAGTACATGGCAAACAGGACAAAACCCTGCCCATTCAGTACCCAGCGGGCACCCACTAAAGCAGCGAGTGCCAGAAGCAGCCACAGGCCCGAGTGGCTAGCCGTAACAACACTGTAGCTCAGGAGTAAAACAGTCGATATAAGCAACATTGCACAGACGTAAGCCAGTCCCGCCACACCAGTTGTATGGCCCCGCGCAAGCAGGTAACTGGCCGTGATTATCGCGCCAATAACAACAATTGAGGGAACAAAAAAACTCAACGCATGTATCTGTGGGCTCAGAGGAGGTAACGCGTGCAGAAATGTCAGCAGATTAAATGCAAATGCAACCAGCAGCAGCATCAGCACTATTGCAACCGGGAAGCCGTTTTGCCGGGGCAGCGACTCAGAGGGCTGTTTAAAATAGCGTTCAAGCTCTGAAGTGGAACGGGCAAGTATGGAATCATCCTGCCGTGCGATTGCCTGATCTATTTCGCGCCCCTGTTGCAGGAGTTCAGTGATATTACGTCCAATAAGCCATGATAAAAATTGCATTAAATTACCGCCAGTGACTGGATTGTTCCCACGATGTAGCGTCCGGTACGCGGCACGTTACCTGGAGCAGCAATGATACCACTGACAGCACTGACAGCCACAGCCGCTGCGCTCGTGACGACCTGTGCGAGTTGCTTAACAAGTTCTTTTTGCACCGGTTCTACAGGAAAACGTTTTGGATAGAGTCCTGCACGGATGGCGGCTTTAAGCTCTTTATTAGTTATACCCGGGTTTTGTGCCTTGATGATTAATTCAGTAAGGCGCGCCCGGTCCTGCCTTGGATAGTTCCTGAGCCACTCCGTGGCTTTTAAAGAAGAGACCGATTTCATTGCTCGCCATGTTGCCAGAGCTTCTTTTAATGCACCGCCCACACTGGCAAGTGAAATGATGACGCTGACCAGGCCGGACAAGATAACGCTGTGCGCCATCTGCATAGATGATGCCAGCCTGATAAAACTCCCGCGTACAATCCATTGCCGCACCCAGCGCTTTGAAATCAAAATCGGGTGCCCCATAACCGGTCAGTCTCGCAATGTCATAACCCGGTAAGTTATTTTCGGGATTCATTCCTGGCAGGTTCATTTTATCTCCTTATAAGCTCAACAGGGTAAAAATAGATTTCTTGAGATATTAAATTTGAAGAGAAAAACCAGTCATTATCACATCAGTTTTATATATCGTTAAGCATACAACCCACAAAAAACCCTATCATTTTTTGATTGAAAAAAATGCTAGATGCTCCATTTATTATCACTGCAATAATGACATCAAATAGCAACCATAAATTCCATCAGAAAAAGATCATAACAAATTATTTAGCATCTGAAATAGAATTCACCATGCCCCTGCCATCGTGAATATATCACTAGCAGGTCTGCTTGCCATTCCTTCCAGCAGCAAGGGAATAAAAAATCGCTATCGAACATTCGCATCCATCATATAGAGCCAACTTATAAATATTGGCAACTTGTTAATATGTCATTGCACAAAAATTATAAAATAACATCTTGATAAGACTGGTAATTTAAAATCAGCCCCACTCAATGTATATCCCACAATTAAATGATCTCTCTTCCGACTGTACCGTTATCTCTCCCCATTCAAAATTCCAAACATGACCATAAGGAGGATCTTTTAATTCACCCTTATAATTATTGGGATATCTATTAAGCATCCATTCAAACATTCTTTTTTCTTCTTCCTTTAAAGCCTTTACATTGGCTCTTTTTTCCCAATCAGATAGACTTTTATAAAAATCACCGGTTTTGCTAGTGAGGAAAACAAGCGCCTTGAAAGAAAAAACAGCCGGATTGAATTCCACAGTAAATGGTTCATCGTGCCAACTGACGTCTTCTAAAAAAAAACGATATTTTCCAACTGATGTCAGATCATCAACTGAATTAAAAAAAAAGGACTTAGTAAAAGCCTCGTAAGATGAAAGATCTATTTCACTCCCATCTATATGTAAAGCTCCACTTGACTCGTCTAAATTCATTATTTTCATATGTCAATTACTTTTCCAGGTTTCAGTTTAAGCCGAGCTTCTTCCGGAATATAGAACTGCAGCCCTCCCCCTTCTCCATGTTTAGGATTAGCTTCAGCACGCCCTCTGGCTACAAATATATCTTCTGTAACGTAATAAGCTCTCACCTTTGAACGCATTGGATATGCTGGGTTCAACTCAACTTGCAAAGCTTCATGATAGCCAAGTGGATCACCTTTATGTTGTCTGACTGTAGGATGGCTTACAGTATATGCAGGTAACTGATCTCCATTAGGATGAAGGGCATAAAGTATCGTACCTTTTTTTATTACCGTATTCTCATAAACATCGACACCTGGATAAGATTTATTCCCTGGTCCCTGCCACTGCGTTGCTTCTTTCGCAGGGTTGTTACACTTCATCAACCCCCACGGATCCACCCAACCCAGCGCATTCGGCGCATACTGGTAAAGGTTGATCCCGCCCGCCAGCCCTATCGGGTCCTGCTGGGTAAACCGTCCGCTGTCCGGATCATAATAACGAAACAGATTGTAGTGCAGTCCGGTTGATTCGGCCCCTCCGGTGCCTCACCCCCTTGAGGCCATCGCTGAAGCGATGTTCAAATTTGCTTATGCAAATTAGTCCCGGTCCAGGTACTGGCCCTGCATCCGCAGATTCTGCTCCACCACCGGAACTCGCTCGCTGGATTCACGCAGCAGCTTGACCCACGGGCTGTTGATCCCTTCCCAGGCTTTTTGCCCTTCACTGTCAGTCAGCAACTTCGGCATCCCGTTGGCCGCAGATATGTAGACACTGCTTTCTCAGCATCTGACATTTTAAAAAGCAATGGGTTATCGTAATCATTATAAATTTCCAAATAAGCTTTTACTGAGTTGTGGATGTCATTGTGCTCAAGACTTTCATTCACTATTTTTTTTATTGTAAGTTCATACTTTTTAATAACATCATCAAGCTTATTTTTTCCATAATTGTTAGTTTCATGTTTTATTAATAATAAAGTATCATTCAGGATTTTTATAACTTCACTCTTTTTCATATTAAAACCTATGGCATGTTAATTTTTTTAAAATTTAAAATCTAACTCTGTTCCCATTCTCGAGGAGGAATTATTTTTTCAGCTTAACCATTAAAGATTGCACCAGATTTTGTTACTTGAGGGGCAACTTAATCAATCTACATTATTGTACCCTTAGGTACCAGTCTTGTATTTTTCGATTCAGGTAGCAACGCAGCATCAATTTTTGGTTGAATACGACCACCTGCACTTGATGTTGAGACGAATGAACCGCCCACATCAGCCCGTCCTCCATAAACACGGTATAAGACAATATATTATGTTGTAATAACAGTTTCGTAATCACTATTTGTAAATATAGCAGCGAGTGATTCTGCAAGGGGCCTTTTCTTAATTTCTTTATATTTTCCTTGAATTTTTTACAATTCAACCCCCACGGATCCACCAACCTCAGCGCATTCGGCGCATACTGGTAAAGGTTGATCCCGTCTGCCAGCCCTATCGGATCCTGCTTGGTAAACCGTCCGCTGTCCGGGTCATAATAACGAAACAGATTGTAGTGCAGTCCGGTTGATTGGGCCCCTGCTGTGCCTCACCCCAGGGGCCATCGCTGAAGCGATGTTCAAATTTGCTAAAGAAAATCAGTCCCGGTCCGGGTACTGGCCCTGCATCCGCAGGTTCTGCTCCACCATCGGAAATCGCTCGCTTGATTCACGCAGCAGCTTGCCCCACGGGCTGTTATTTCCTTCCCAGGCTTTTTGCCCTTCACTGTCAGTCAGCAACTTCGGCATCCCGTTGGCCGCATTATGGAACCAGTAAATCTCCGGGCTTTCCACCCCATCAATACGCGCCAGGGGCTCATAGCTCTGGCTATCGCTGTACACATAGGTCAGCGGAGTGCCATCGTGGATCTCCTGCAGCAGGCGATAGCCTTCCCACACAAAGCGCGTCGTGATGGCGTTGTCAGACGGTCTTCCCAGTAACAGCGGCTGGCTGGTTTTACTGATGCGGCGTCCCAGCGGATCGTAGCGAAAACTCACCTTAGTGAGCGTCTTGTTAGGGTCGCGCGGCTCGCTGCTCACCTTCGTAAGACGATGCTTACCATTGTAACGGTAGTGCCAGCGGGTATGCCCTTCATCTCTCTCAGTGGTAAGGCCATGAATGTCATATTGCCAGCGAATACCGTGCAGTCCGGTGACACGGTTATGCACCACATGCGTTGCATGTATGACGATCCAGCTGGTTGCCTGCGCCATCCCAGCGCCACTGTTCATAACCCGGCTGCGCACCGTCCTGTGACAACAGCCGACCAGCGTTATCGTAGTTCTTTAATGTCTGGCTGAACGGATTATCGTCGCGCTCTTCACGGATCAGGTTGCTGCCATAATCGAAGTCGCGGCGACGGGACCAGACGCGCAGCGCATATAGGATAAGAGGTGAACGCTTAGCAGACGACCTTAGATATTACATAACGAAAAGATGAATAATATTGGCCTATCAATTTCACTGCGGCTTTAACATTTTATTTAGCATCCCAGCATGTGTTTTAATCTCGCCAAAAATGCTTTGCATGCGGATTCTTCATCGGCGTAGCATCTTTCGTCAGTACGATGACGTCTTTCACTATAAAATATCTTCCAAAGCAACCCTTCATAGATCAAACATAAAGATTCATTAGATATATATTCAATCGAATAGCTGTCCGCTGGAATATCCATAGATGATAACGTTTTGATTAATAACTTCTTATCCACATTCCCTTCCTGTTTTAACTTCTTTTAAATGTCCGGAATCAATTATAGACTGCATTGATTCTGGCAAAAGATATTGTATACCTAAACCAATCTCACCAAACCAGGGTGCTATTTTACTTTCTGGCTCTCGGGACATTATCCACACCCGCCATTACGCGTACAAATTCACTCTGCTGGATATAACACATCTGACTCCGCAACGTGTCCCAATGACGCTTCAATTCTTTTCCGCATCACTGTCCTCAGCAATAACACCGCGGCTTACAACCCCTGCCAGCCCACTGGCTTCGTCGCGGAGAATATTCATGGTGGTGTCCTGCCAGGCAGCAGGAAAAAGCGAAAAGGCGCCCTCATTGAATTTGTAATTCATATTGGTGGTCCGTTTTATTAATTTTTTATGCTGGGTGGAATCAGGCTATGGAATTCGCCATCAAAGTTATCGGCATTAGTGAGTAGCTATGTATTATCACGCGCAACTTTAATATCAAAAAGCTGATGTTTAATATGAGGATCGCCACCACAACTGCTGTCGTGATGATCTTCACGAACCGTGATGACAAAGAAACGTTTATTACTGCTATCGTCGGGATTGTACCGCAGGCAGTTATCATCGAGGCTGGTCAGGTGCCAGGTATGAATCGCTTCCGTGGCGGCAATGATAGCCTGGTCAGCGCTGATTTCGCTTTGCTCTGCACCCAGGTCTGTTTTCAACATGACGGAGCTGAACTCCCCCTGGTCAATCTGGAACATTAATTGTTTCCCGCCCGACGTGTGTACAAGCCAGTGCTGATTATCACTATTATCCTCTTTTCCTGGTCCATAGGCTTGTTGAACCTGTTCCGTGCTATCACCTACCCCAATATTCCGGGCCGTTGGCACGCTGGCACTTCTCAGAAGGATCTCAGCCAGAACCGTATGGCTGGCATCTCCAGCCGCCGCAGCGCTGAACGACTCAAAGCCGTCCTAGCTAAGCTGAAGATAGTTGTACTGCTGATTATTGATGGCCACTTTTCCGCCCAGAACTGAACTCAGGGCCTTGCCTGCGCGTACGAAATTTTCGTTGCTCCAGGTGTCACCTGAAGTGAAAACATAATCGTTCAGCAGAACGGAAAAATCGCCCTCGTAAAGAGCAGGAAGAGACGATTCAGTGCTGGATTCTGCACTTGCAATGCAGGATAAAAACAGGATAACAGGCACAAATATAAGACTGGCGAAAAAACGATTCATAATCATTGGATTTTATCAGAGCCAGGGGCTTAACATAATAAGTCACATTTATTCACTAATGCAGCGCAACAAAATCACTAAATATTAAATATTTACATTTCAAAAATATTTGTTGGGTGGAGAGAAAATATCACCACCCCAAGAAAAATCACAGCATCAACCAAGGTTATTCATAGCATTTGAAAAGAAGTAATAATATCAAATGAGAATCATAAAAATCATCACTCCCACTTACCATCCTGCTGTGCGAGTGTTTTATTTCCCTGCATTACCTTCAGCACAAGCGGATTAAAGCTCACAATATAATCTACGGTACCATTTGTGAAAATCATTCCTTCCGCTTTTGTTGCATTAACAGGTTGCGTGGTTTTACCTTCAAGAGTAATTTGCTTCCCATCTTTATTTCTGAGCCCAAAGTATTTAATTTTATCACATACTGTATAAAACTCTCCGCAACCATTGACTAAGGTAATAGTGAAATCAGATGTTGAAAAAACTTTCATCTTCGATTTTAAATTTCTCTGATTAACTTCTTTATCGAGTGTATAAGTTTTTGGTGCATAAAACTCGCCATTCTCAGGGTCTTTGATTAATTTCCATAAAACTTTATTATCTTTAAATTCTAACTTTGCTTTACCCTTCACCCCGCCAAATGAAGAATCAAATTCAATCAAAGCATTTTTATCATTTGCGGTGCCTTTGATGTTGATGTCATTATCATCAGGGCAATCTATTTTGTTCCCGCCTCTGATAACATAACAATAACTACCCATTATGTTATTATTATTCTGTTTTAATTTTAATGTTAACGTTGAATATAATGACCCATTATCATTTTTTTCCTGCCCACTCCACTGGCCGGTAAAGTGTTCAGAAGCAAACAAGGATAATGAAGATGTTGACAATAAAACCGCAATGCTAAATCCAACTTTTTTCATTTAATTAACCTTGAAATTTCAGATGCTAATTAACCCTGTTCTTCCAGCTGTTGATATAAAGCTAATAAATAACTACAACTAAAAGCAGCAAGATTAATCAAACCATATTTATTTTTAATGATATGTTATTTACATGTGCTGTGAATAATCCCGTGCAATAGTGCGCATACATGAAACACCATCACGCAAAAATTTAACTACTCGGAAATATCCATCCACTTCCCGCCTTCAGACAGCACGATTTTATTATTAACGACAACCGTAAGATTACTCATTACATTGTTGATAATGTATGTTGCATCATTATTACGGAATTTATAACTCAGTACCGGGCAGAATGCTTGACCACAATCACTTTTCATGGCTTTGCCTTTTAATCTGACAAGTGCCCCATCCGATTTTCTTACACCCTCATAACTAACGTCATTACACTTCGAACCCACAGCGCAGAGTGACGTTATTCTTATTTTGAATTTTGCCGTCTCGAAAAATCCCTCACTATTACTTTGCATTTCTTTTTTGTTTTTTGCGGGAGTAACTGATTGTTCTTTATCAAAACGCTTTACCCAACTCGCAATATCTTCCTGCATTTTACTACTTGCACGATCATTGCTTACATAATGTATATTATTATCTTCAGGCAACATCCATGCAGCATAGACTTTACCGTCAGGCTGTATAACAAATGCTGAAGCCTGCACAAAATAAAGATCCTTTAACCAGCCATCAACGAATATACCACCACTCTCTGTTTTGTGAGGCTCGCCAAAAACATCAAAATTCTGGCTGAAGTTAATGTACTCACTACCTAGCACAGACTTCAAACTGGAAACGACTTTCTGGTTATTAAAAACATTTGAAACACTATTCAGATTATTATACTGAGAATAAAGCGTCTGGGTATCCGATGCTGTTGCAACACCTATTGAGCAACCTGTAACAAAAACCAAAAAAAATAACCTAATAAATAAATTCATTGTATTCATCTGAAACCTTTAACAATTCTGCAGCTTCATTAGTATATCGTCTGGTCAGGCCATTTGAATGATTCTCAGACGCGAACAGGAATTCTATGGCTTTACTGATAGTCTGTTTATAACAAGATCCCTGTAAGCCCGCGCCCAGTTTCTAGCTATCCTCGTTCAGGTTTAAAACTAATCAGCCAGGATTATTGTAGTCAGGAGCTAAGCCCTTGTGCGTTTCAATCAGTCTGTTTTTTTTAACCCACCCCATAATTTGATCATCGTTGTTTGAGAGGTACATGACGCGGTAAAATCCATTCAGTTCAACGTAAGCATAAAGATGATCATTGGGTATAACAAAAATTCCTTTCAACAAACATTTTTCATCAGGCGCTGAATAAAACTGCAAATGCCCTTTCCCTCCAACTTTATATAAATTATCGGTATTATCAAGCTGAACCCCATTAGTAATACCTGACTTATCTAACTTTTCGCAAAAATCATTAGCTAAAACTGACAGGGGAAAAACAATCATCAACGCCGTTAAAATCTTATCATATAAGACCTCTACCTTTCATAATTCCGATAAGCTTTTTAGCATAATCTGGATCTGTTGCATAGCCTTTCTCTTGAAGCCCCTTCGCCCATTGTATAGGAGCTTAAGATTTAAAAAGACTGCTGCAACGCTTGTTGTCCATCAAAAATTGACCATGTTGCTCAATGCTCTCTTCAACCGACCTATAATTGGCAAAACTGTAAACGATCTTTACTTTTTTACCCTTGATAATTTCATGAGTAACAGTTTCAGAACCAAACAACTTTGATTCCAAAGGTATTGTTACTGCCAGTATTCCTTTTCTTAACAACATGAACCAAATCCCCCAGCTTGACTCAAGGATTAACTGAGCCATGGTAACTTCGGCCGGGACGCCTGTTTTTTTCACTAACCTTAGCTCTGCGGGATAAACTTTATCAAAGAAAGCTTATTTATTCACGGGCAACGGACGCGCTTTGCGAGCATGGCTTCTTGCTTCAGGTGCAGCGGACGACTTAGCCGCAGCAGAGACACCCGCCTTATCATCGAACCTCAGCGCGTCAATATTAAAGTAATAAGTTATGTACCTTTGAAATAGTCAACATATGTTAATTCTTAAAATCATTACCTGCATCATTACAATAGTCGTTAAAAAACATATATCATTACCGATTTATTGAATAGAAATATTATATCCCCTCTTATATATCACCTGACTTTTACCATTTTCATATTTATTAATAACTTGTCTCGGTTCTTTTTTCTCGTTATATTTGATATTATTTAAAGAGGCCATAACATTCTAACTACACCTAAATGTCATAATATTATTTATTAAGACTTTCATCATCAAACAAACCTACAAGATAAGACGCATATCGGGCAGGTTGTGTTTCCTTGTAAGTAAAAACAACTACTATGTTATGCAGCCCATTTGAGCATTTTGTTTTCAGCACTCTCAGTGGGCTATTTTTATATCTATATTCTTTAATTTCGCCTTCAATAAATTTCAGTCCTTTAATGCCGCCGACTATATGTGTTCTTTTTCTTTCGTCAAACACATCTAAACTTTCTGAGTTGTACAACCCAAAATAAACAATACTATCACAGCAAGGACATTTTACTTCCTTATCATTCTTCAACAAAGCATCTTCAAAACCATCATGAATTAATCTAATTTCACTCTGATAATTAACTATTTTCATAAACCCCTCAAAAAGCTGTTTTCAGCTAATTTATCAATATTAAAAAGGTCTCATGTTGAGTTGCTTAACCCGGCTGTACAAACCAAAGAATAGCTGACTCATTATCAACCGGCAATAGTTTCATTATTTCATAAGTCGAATAGATTTTTTTTAGCGTGCTACCCTCTCAAGAACAGCACCAGATCGCATTATTTTTTTCTCAAACAGCTCGTTCTGAAGATTTGTTCTTCCAGAGTTTAAAAACTGCCTAGAATGGTGTAGTTTTTCCATCCTGATAAAAGTGCAGAGTCTGATTTTTAAAATCTACTTTATTTTATCTAATAATCACTGAATCATTTTAGATTGCATTTTAAAGTAAACATGTAAACAAGTTGATTTTTTATAAGAAAAATATTGCATTTTTTAATATGCATCTTTCTTTAACTTACCCAACCTAACTATTTGTTATTATAATTTTGTTTTATAACCCTGCATCCCTGGTTATATATATACCATGGTTAAATGACCTTGTCTCATATGAAACTGACACGTTCCCCCAGGGAAAACCCCATCTAACGACTTCAGCTTTAATAAAATCAGGACTCCCTAGTTCAAGAGATGAGCCAAGCCATTTAGATAAGTCTCTTACTGATTCATTTAACATTTCAATGTCAGCTCGCCTATCCCAATCATTTAAAGAATGATAATATTCATTTCCTTTATCCACAAGTTGAACCATGAAAGGTAAATTAAAAATTACTGGCCTTATATGAAGTTCAAACTCTTTATTATTGAGTCGATAAGATAATGATGAGGCATCAGGCTTTTTATAGAACCTGAACTTTGTAAGCTGTTGTAAAGCTCGCTTTTACAAAAAAGCTCTTCACTTGTAATTTCCAAATATTTTTCATCTATGACTAATGTACCTGTAGTTGGTTCAAATTTTAACTTTTTCATATAGCAATAATCTTCCCTGGGATTATGAAATACCTAAATTTCTCTGGTACAAAGAACTGAAGCCCCCCACCATCACCATAAATTTTATTTGCTACTGCTCTACCATAGGCAACATCAATATCCTCGCTTACATAAAATGCTCTTAATTTTGTACGAATTGGCCAGCGTGGACCTAATTTAACTATCAAAGCCAAGTGATAACCTAACGGATTATTTCTGTATTGTCTAACAGTAGGGAATGTCACTACATATGCAGGTTTTTGGTCTGCGATAGGATAAATAGCATAGAGAATTGTACCTTTTAAAGCTTCCTGTTCTTGTAAACATCAATTTCTGGATAATCGGGATTTTTTGTTCTTTTGACTTCGTTACTTCTTTCGCAGGGTTTTTACACTTCATCAACCCCCACGGATCCACCCACCCTAACGCATCCGGCGCATACTGGTAGAGGTTGATCCCGCCCGGCAGCCCTATCGGATCCTGCTGGGTGAACCGTCCGCTGTCCGGGTCTTAATAACGAAACAGATTGTCGTGCCGTCCGGTTGATTTGGCCCCTAGGGCCATCGCTGAAGCGATGTTCAAATTTGCTCAGGCATATTTGTATCGGTCCAGGTACTGGCCCCGCATACGCAGGTTCTGCTGAACGACAGGCAAGCTGCTGACTGGACTCGCACAGCAGCTTGCCCCACGGGCTGTTAATGCCTTCCCAGGCTTTTTGCACTTCACCGTCAGTCAGCGGCTACGGCATTCCGTTGGCCGCATTATGGAACCAGTAAATCTCCGGGCTTTCAACACCATCAATACGGACCAGCGGCCCATAGCTCTGGCTGTCGTTGTGTACATAGGTCAGCGGAATACCGTCGTGGATTTCCTGCAGCAGGCGGTAACCTTTGCAGACAAAGCACATCGTTACGGCATTGCCAGACGGTCTCCCCTGTAACAGTTGCTGGCTGGTTTTACTGATGCGACATCCCAACGGATCGTAACGGAAACTCACCTTTGTGCGCGGCTTTTTACGGTCCCGCGGCTCGCTGATCACTTCCGTCAGGCGATGCTCACTATCGTAGCGATAACGCTAGCGGGGCTGGTGATTATCCTGACGGTTACACGCCGTCGATGGTCCTCTCCGTTAAGTGGCTAAGGGAGGCAGGATTTGAGCCGGGGCAGGCGGTCAGAGTTAGGGTTGGAGCAGGCTGTATTACCCTGGCGGCGGACAGCTAAAGTAAAAACTGAAAGGATTGCTAGGATCACTTCCAGCTTTTTAGTTTTTCCTTATTTTTCCGTATAGAGCGGCAATATCAACTAATTCTGTTATCAGTATATCTTCGCATGGCCAATCGAGAATAAAACGTGGATACGCAGGCATATAAACCTTTGGATTCATTGTCCTAATCATTTCTTCCAGTTCTTTTTTTACCTGAGTCAACACATGGATAGAAAGAGGTGCTTTCTCCTTGCGTTCATGCCGACTAATAGCGTCAACTACCTTTTCGAGGGCGTCATTCAATAATAATTCATAAGAAGAGATCATAATAAAGTTCCATATTTCTAAGGCTGCAGGACAAAAATTTGCTCTTCACCACCACTAAATTGCGGTCCATGGCCAAATTGCGGAGCTACTCTGCCTCTGATTATCGTAGAACCAGGCTTTATCTGCCACAACTTGATTCCAGTCATACTGCGCACCGTCCTGGGACAACAGCCGGCCGGCGTTATCGTAGTTCCATAATGTCTGGCTGAACAGGTTATCGTCGCGGCGACGGGATCAGACGCGCGGCGCAGGACGCTGCGAGTCACTCTTAAACACGTCACGACGGCGCAGTCTGTCTAACCGGTCATATTCACTGCGTGCGGCTCAGTTCCCGGTGCAGCGTGTCACGGGTAAACTCGGTAACCGGCAGGTTGTCTAACGCGATGTTCAGTAAATGGCCGCTACCGTAATGAAGCTGCTCCAGGTAGCGAGCATCCGGCAGCTTCAGGGCAGTACAGTTACCCAGCGCGTCATACTCCCACGCCAGTTCGCCCTGCTCTCCCTGTTCAGCAACGATGCGGCCCAGCGCATCATATTTAAAGGTGATCTCCTGCTCGGCCTGCTGGCTCCACTCAGTGTCTG
>Ga0308169_10004125_pt1 | contig 13685 bp, 13 predicted proteins | sample PhyBR1_2_FD_202139 | JGI IMG/M metagenome (GOLD analysis project Ga0308169, IMG submission 202139) | Phyllosphere microbial communities from UC Gill Tract Community Farm, Albany, California, United States - DLSLSB.R1 | ecosystem: Host-associated > Plants > Phyllosphere > Unclassified | place...
TGACACGACGGCATGATGCAGGAGTATGTTTTTGCGTAATCTACCCCACATTATAAGAACCTTATTGCTACTTATTGTTCTTGAAACGCAAATGGGGCCACAGCTATTTCTGCAACAGGCTTCAGCGGGACCTATTGTACAAAGCAGAATTGTATATTATTCAGGCTTCATTGCTCTTCTTATCACTCTTGTAATATCTGCCGTATATATACGGCAGATTGCCAAAAGAGTTATTTTGCGGCCAGAGATAGCAATATTAGCACTGTCATCAGTTATAACTGGTTTGGTTCTCGATGAATCCAATTTGTCAATTATATACCATGCAATGCAGTTCTATGCCACCTTTCTAATTCTCGTTCTAGTATATGAGGTTGATGGAGAAGAGCTGCTTAGGAAAAGACTTACCCAGTTTTTTATATTTACCGTAATCGCTCACGCAATGTCCTATTTTATTCCTTCCATGTCCATTGCTCAAGGGGGGGAGCTAGCTGGAACTTACCGTGGCCTATCTATTCATCGCGGGGATCTTTCGTTTGTACTAATTGTTGCCACCGCCATAATAATAAGCTCATCAATTAAACCTGTGTTCAAAACTGCCTTAGTATTAGTGAGCTGTTTTATGATACTGATGTCTGGATCAGCTCAGGGAGTAATACTGCTTATAGTTGCAGTTGCGGTTATGGCTGTTCTAAAAATGCCACATAGTATTGGTAGGTTTAGAGGATTCCTAATTGGGGCATTTGTCTTTTTGATTTGTAGTATTTTTATACTATACCCTGATGCTATTGACCAATTGTTTGGCGTCTTTTCGCGAGATCGATCATTTACAGGACGGGACAGAATCTGGAGCTTGGCTTTCTACCTTTTAAAAGATCTTCCTCTATTTGGTTTTGGACTCGGCTCGTTTCAGAGTGCGTTAATCCCTGACGATGTTCTCCGACAATATGGAATTTCGGGGATTGTATTTGGCTCAACTCATTCTGCATACATTGAAGTTCTATATTGTTTTGGCTGGCTTGGTGCTATCTCGTTTTATGCCCTTGCTGCACGGCAAGCTATTAATGCTTTCATTGTCGTATTTGGTATACGCAGGGTGCGAAATACATCTGCGATCGCGCTGACCTTTTTTTGTGTGGTAGGAGGAATAACAGCGGCCGAGAAGATATTTCTTCCAGGGGCAGGGTGGATGACTTTTATGATCTCTATCATTCTTCTTGATGGAGAGCGCAACAAGCGTAATCTCGCGCGGATTAGTTCGTAAATGGTCAACTGCATAAGATCTGGCGTATTTGATTATCGAACCCCGTATGCTAATAACTGAGATATTATTGGTGGAGACGTCGGTTGTGTTCAGTAACTGTGGTAATTCCTTATCACAATGGCGAGCAGTATATTGGAAGGTCGGTTCGTTCTGTTCTTGATCAAACATATCCCGTCTACGAGATAATCATTATCGATGATGCATCATCGAAACCGCTGCTATCGTCGGATATTCCGATGGATGATCGCATTAACATTCTACGTCTCCACGAAAACGTTGGGGGCGCGGGGGCAAGAAATATTGGCTTAAAAGCCGCAAAAGGCGAATATGTCGCGCTACTGGACTGTGATGATGAATGGCTACCTCATAAGCTAGAGCGTCAGATTGCATCTATGTCCCCCGGTAGATCCAGGGGAACATTATATCTGTGCGGTACTATAATTATGGAAAATGGTAAGGTAGTTTCTCAAAGTAAATCTGTTGAGAAAATATCGTCTCCTCTCGAAGCTGTGCTTGTAGGTGGTGCATTCTTGCAAACCTCGACTTACCTTCTTTGTACTAGTGAAGCTATACGCGTTGGTTTTGATCCCAATCTACGCAAGCATCAAGACTGGGACTTTTTACATCGTTGGTATCTTGCAGGAAACGGCTTTCATTATATTGACGAGGCTTTGTCTATATACCACCGTGGTGGATCGTCGCAGGTTTCCCGGAGCCGAAAGGCTGATCATTCCTTAAAATGGATCATGAGTGTTCAAAACGAACTAACGGATAAAGCAGCTGCTAAATTCTTTCTTTCCGAAATATATCCCATCGAATTTGGACATCACCCGTTAGCCGCTATGCGTACTTTGCTTAGGCACGTTGTAGTCAAAGATATCACTTGGCCTGAAGCAGTACGAATGACCCGATATGCATTTCGTTTGTCGGTTCAGTCGCGGTTCGCCCGGTCTTAGCATTTGTCAATTTAGTACTGGTTTATTATGTCAGTAGATATGCGGTTTCTATACCTTATAATTGATGGGCTACCTACCTTTCGTCCTGATATCGCGGCGTTGTGGGGTAAGTATTTACCTAATGAAGGGATTATATCCGATGTTGTAACACTACGGGCATCTAAAGATGGGAATAACGGGCAGTTATGGCCATCGGGTAAATCGCTAACCACCGAACGACGCAGTAATGCGATGATCAACGGCATCGTTGATTTTCTACATGATTGTGTAACTTTATTACTTGCGCGACGCGAAGACTATGCCGCGATCCAGCTGCGTGATAAAACCTTTGTTGGTGTTGTAGCGTTTGCGGTAGCGAAATGGAAAGGACTCCCGTTCTTTTACTGGATGTCCTTTCCCTATGGACCGTCGCTACTTCAATTGTCGCGGACCGATACTGTTCGGCGTAATTTGCCTCGCCGGTTCTATCTCTGGTGGCGCGGGGCGGTTGGAGATTGGTTGCTGCACACGGTTGTGCTGCCTCGTGCCGACCATGTGTTCGTTCAAAGTGACCGAATGAGCGACGATTTGGCTAGCCGTGGCATAAGCCGTGCCCGAATAACCGCGGTGCCGATGTGCATCGATCCTGACCGATTTCCCGCAATTCTTCCGCTTGCGCCCTTAGCCAATGCCCCTGCCGGCTCGCGTATTATCGGCTACTTGGGCGAAGCCTCGAAGGCACGGAAAATGGAATTTCTTCTTGCAGCGGTAGCGCGCGCCCGCGTTGAAGTTCCTCAATTGTTCCTGGTGATCGTCGGCGATGCAATTCTACCGCAGGAACAGGCATGGCTACGCTCCTGCATCGCAAGCTCAGGCTTATCTGAGTGCTGCTACGTTACCGGCTGGGTTTCGCCTGAAACTGCTACCGCCACGCTCGCAGCGGCGGAAGTCTGCCTTGCCTTGATGCCTCCCGACCCGATTCTGGATTCAACCACGCCGACGAAATTAGTCGAATATTTGGCAATGGGCCGGCCGGTCGTTGCGAACGATCATCCAGACCAAACGCTCGTTATCAACGCCTCGGGGGCGGGATTAGTCGCCCCATACACGGTCGCAGGCTACGCGGCGGCGATAGTGCAGCTACTGGCAATGCGGGATCGACATCCTGCCATGGCACAACAGGGACGCGCCTATGTGCTGGCTAAGCGCGCCTACCCGGCTATGGCAGCGCGCCTTGCAGCGCGCTATCGACAGCTATTACCGCGCCACCAAACTATATTGCCGAAGAACATCCTTTAAGGAAATTCAGAGATCCTAAGAATATCATATCGATTATTTTTGGGTACTCATCGAGATCGTCTTCCATTTTGCACTAAGTGCAATGAATCTTCCAATTGCCACATCTTCATTGAGTACATCTACGTGGCCCGCTTGGGCGTCCTTACTCATCCAATAATCCGCCGAAGAGGCCGCTAAGTAGTTCTTATTTTTTAGCGAACCTTCATTCGACACTAATCGTGCCTGGTATTCTGCATATACATCTTTAAGCGGTAGATATGGTATTAATGAGACCCGGTTTCCCCAAAAATGAAAAACCCAGCCGGGCTGTGGCGTAAATGAAGTGTTATGTTTGGTCTTTTTTATGTCGGCATTTTTAGATACGTCATCTTTGAAATTCTCTAGGAAAAACCTTCCATTTGGATTTGCGACCGAATCTAATTGGCACCATCGGTTTGTACGTTCAGGTTTTATTATAAGCTTTAGATCACGAATCTCTATTAAAGTCCCAGCTGGATCGCTGCCTATTTCGTTCTCGTATATCATGCCAGTTGATATTGCGAAGTTCCAACCCCGTTGAGGATTACTGCCACGTCCTATGCGAGGCCCCTTAGCCCACTTAAATGCACCACCACCAACTGAATAGGCTCCATGCGGAAAACCGTCACTGCTAAGATGCATATCTTTTGCTGACGGAGATGCCTTTAGGGACGCGGTTACTCCGTTTTTATCACAAATCTCTATATTTCCTCCTACAGCAGGCGTAGCGGCAAGAAAATCAAGTACGGCGAACATAATTACGGTATTTCGTCGACTCTTACTTACTCCGATGATTCCTGCATTGACGAAAAGCATATATTATGGCGCCTTTTTTAAACGCAAAATCCATTAAGCGTGAATAACTGTTAAAACCTTTAGAACCTGATCATTTGACTAGGCAACGATAATATATCTTGCCTCTCAAGGCATAATTGACAATTATATTTTTAACTATTCAAAATATTTGACCAAAATCTCTAAGCAATAGTACATCAATTACATGCCGCGTATCCTTAGATCTAAAACTTAGTCGGAGCCGAATATATCTCGTGTAAATACCTTTTCCGCAACATCCTCTAAGTCGGTAGACATGCGGTTGGCAATTATAACGTCAGCCTGAGACTTAAATAGGCTGAAATCGTGCATAACCTTGGATCCAAAAAACTCATCGACCTGCATTGTGGGTTCATATATAATTACTTCGATTCCCTTTGCCTTGATCCGTTTCATGATACCTTGAATTGAGGACTGGCGAAAATTATCGGAACCGGCCTTCATCGCGAGACGGAAAACGCCCACTTTACCGGGATTCTTTGAAATTATTTGATCAGCCAAGAAATCCTTTCGTGTTCTATTAGCGTCAACAATTGCACGAATAAGATTTTGGGGAACTTCGGAATAGTTCGCGAGCAATTGCTTAGTATCCTTGGGCAGGCAGTAGCCGCCATAACCGAAACTCGGATTGTTGTAGTGCCTGCCGATGCGGGGATCGAGGCCAATCCCGTCGATAATCTGACGTGTGTCCATTCCACCTGCAATTGCGTAGCTGTCGAGCTCGTTAAAGAACGCAACGCGCATAGCGAGATATGTGTTAGCGAAAAGCTTAATCGCCTCGGCTTCGTTGGCATCGGTAAAAAGAATCTCGATGTTCTTTTTCTCTGCGGCATACAGAAGAAGGTCTGCGAAAACTTTCGCTCTACTTGAACGTTCGCCAACGATGATCCGGGAGGGATATAGGTTATCATAGAGAGCTTTGCCCTCTCTTAAAAACTCGGGACTAAAAATTACTTGATCCGTACCTAAACGGGCGCGTACGTCGTTCACAAATCCAACAGGAATTGTGGATTTTACAACTATTGTGGCTGCCGGGTTTATTGCAATTGTTATTGATATTGCCTCTTCTACCGAAGAAGTATCAAACTTATTTGTGCGAGCATCGTAGTTAGTCGGCGTGGCAATAATTACATAGTCTGCTACAGCTAAGGCCTCTTGTGCATCTAATGTTGCTGTCAAATTCAGTGGTTTGGCCGCGAGAAAATCTTCCAGCTCCGCGTCGACGATCGGTGACTTCCGCGCGTTCACCATGTCGACACGCTCCGCGGCTATATCAATGGCGACTACCTCATTGTGCTGTGCAAGGAGTACAGCGTTGGAGAGGCCAACGTAGCCAAGGCCAAAAACAACGATCTTCACGTAGTTATCGCCTTCTTTGAAGCGTGGTGGAAAGTCGACGGTCTACCCGGAAATAAAATATCGTAATTAGTCATTACATGCGCGCTCCCAGCCATATGTAATTGTGCTTTATGCATTGCGGTTGCCGCTGGCGATGAAGGTACGCTGCATTCGCACACGCGTACGGGAGTTCCTCCCAATCAACAATTTGAAACGGCATCTCCGCTATAGCTGCTTACAAACTTGGCGCATGACAGCAGAGTCCGGTGCACGAGTCGAAGCCTGACGTGCGTAGCGACTCCCTACGATCCCAACTACATGGCGTCTTATCTGCCTCAGGATCGCCCCCTGGATAACCCTCGTACGGAGTCAGCCCGCAATCCCGACAGAAAAGAGATAACTAGAAGCCTCGCGAATCGTCTCTAACGTCCATCCTCGGATAATGCGGAGACCTTTATGCTAGCTGCCTTCTTAGCCCATTGAATGGCAACGTGGCATACTCCGTATCGCGCCAATGCCTATAGCATCAGCAGACATCGCCGCGGCAGGGCGCGTGCTTTCGATATGAGTGTCCGTCAGACGGTCCTCTAGCGGCCAACGCGAATATGTCCGTTAACTCTGGACCCACGATGGCAAATCGGACCAGAATGCCAGTCGATGAGAAAACGGACACAAGGAGATGAGTTGTGGCGTTAATCGGCTATGCGCGGGTCTCGACCGGCGATCAGAAGCTGGCGCTCCAGCATGACGCGCTGAACGCGGCCGGATGCGAGCGCATTTTCGACGACCACGCATCCGGCGCAAAGACCGATCGTCCTGGACTGGCTGAGGCACTGGCCTATCTACGCGCCGGTGACACGCTGATTGTCTGGAAGCTCGACCGGCTTGGCCGCTCGATGAGCCACCTGATCGAGAAAGTCGGCGAACTCGCCGCGCGGGGCGTGGGCTTCCGTTCGGTGACTGAGCAAATCGACACCACGACGTCGGGTGGGATGCTAGTGTTCAATATCTTCGGCTCGCTTGCCCAGTTCGAACGCGATCTCATCCGGGAACGCACCAACGCTGGACTCAAAGCCGCCAGGGAGCGGGGAAGCGTTGGCGGTCGACGCCCGGTCATTACACCTGATAAATTGCGCAAGGCACGCGATCATATCGCAGCGGGGCTGACCGTTCGCGAAGCCGCCACTCGGATCAAGGTCGGGAAGACCGCGCTCTATAAGGCATTGGAGAGTGCTGCAGGCCGCACCACTAAGGCATGATCGGGGGATAAACCCCACATAATCAGGACATTAGGTCAAGTGAACCGTCAGTAAAGAGGCCCATTTGGTCGGCTGATAATGTCCTTTATCACATGTATGAAGCGGGGTAGCATCGGCTATGATTTACCGCGTCCAACTCGTGCCCCAGCCGATCGTCATCGATGCTGATGGTCTGCCCGTCTCTAACTCGCATGTCGTTGAGATCACCTTCCCCGGTGACGCGATCGAAACCGCTCTTGGTCGCGTGAACACGATCGTCGGGGCTGGTGTCGCCAAGATCATCGTTGGCGACGCCACAGTCCGCGGGGTCTCGCTGTGCTATAATACCGCACGTTGCGTAGCCTGGCAGATCGCAACGGTGTCAAAGCAGTCTCTCAAGCCGGCCTGATCCTAGCGATCTCGGGTCACGAGCGTGCGGCCTCCTGGGCGACGATCGGCTCTGTCGTCGCGGGTGTGGCAGCGATCGGCGACGGTGAGATGTTCGTGCTCGCGCTTGATGTCGACGACGGCAATACCAGCAGGCTGATCACGGTAGCCGAAACTGAAAGAATTTGGCCGGAGCTGACGACGATGCTGCCGGTCGGATTGCCGGCAATCGCGCCGTTCGAACACTGGGGAGCGGCGTTGGCCCAGAAACCTGGCGTCGTTACGCTGTATGAGCGTCTTGTCCCGGCTGCCACGTCATGACGCAGGCAATCGCCTTAACGCCTCCGGCCTTGGTGCTACCCGCGCTGGTTGCATCGGCTGACGAGCGCGGCCAACGCCGTTTCCTGGAGTTCTTCGCCGTCACGATCCGAAATGCGCATACGCGCCGCGCCTATGCGCGCGCAGCTGGTGAATTTTTGGGCTGGTGTGACGCACGCGGCGTCACATCGGTCGTGGGCGTGCAGCCGATGCATGTCGCGGCATGGATCGAGCAGCTCGGCCACGACGTGAGCGTGCCGACCGTCAAGCAGCGGCTTGCCGGTGTGCGGCATCTGTTTGACTGGCTGGTCACCGGCCAGGTTATCCCGACGAACCCGGCAGCCTCGGTGCGGGGCCCTGCGTACAGTGTCCGGCGCGGCAAAACGCCAGTGCTTGCGCCGGACGAGGCGCGGCGCCTGCTAGAGGCGATTGACGTGACGACGCCCGCGGGTTTGCGTGATCGGGCGCTGATTGGACTGATGGTGTATTCGTTCGCGCGGATTGGTGCTGCGCTCGGGATGCGCGTGGAGGACGTATTCGTGCAGAACCGGCGCCTGTGGGTGCGGCTGCATGAGAAAGGCGGCAAGCGCCACGAGATGCCGTGCCACCATAATCTGGAAGAGTATCTGACCGCCTATCTCGACGGATGCGCGCTGCGCGATGATCGCAAGGGACCGCTTTTCCGCACGATTGCACGCGGGACTAAGCGATTAAGCGATACTCCTCTGCCTCAGGCCAATGCCTTCCAGATGGTGCGCCGTCGAGCCGTCGCGGCCGACATTGAGACGGCGATTGGCAATCATTCGTTCCGGGCAACGGGGATTACCGCTTATTTGAAAAACGGGGGCACCTTGGAGCGCGCGGCGACGATGGCGAACCATGCATCTACCCGCACCACCCAGCTTTACGATCGGAGATCCGATGATGTGACATTGGACGAGGTGGAGCGGGTGCTGATTTAGCGTACGTAAAACTCCACTTTCGGGCAGTGACTCGTAAAAGGAGGTAACCGCCGAGCCGTACGCTGGCGTCCTGCGCAGGGACTCCGGTGTCCGTGCATAGATATCGAGTGGCATCGCCCTGTGACGCCAATTGACCGACAGGCTGGTCGAGCGGTAGGGCGCAGTCCAAGTGGTGCGGAACTGGTGTGCCCAGCGCGGTATGCTCTCACCGCAGAGATTGCCGAGATACCCCCGCAGTTCCGCGGTTCGATGTCGGCGACGACTGCGAACCGACGTTGACACGAACAATATCGAGCGAGCGGTTGATGCTGTCATAGCGCGAACGGCACGTCGATGGTGTCGAACCGAGCGCGGGATATCATGCCCGCGAGGTCGTTAGGACCACACGTTGTTCAGCCCGCGCCCGCGCAGCCCGGCAACGATGCGATACCTCTCGTTGATGAAGCGCTGCTGCACTAGTGGCAGTCAGTCGAAGCGATAGGCACATCGCGCGATCGTCGGATACACCGCTAACCGGACGACGGCGCCAATCATCAAGGCGCACGTCGCGACGATGCCCATTGCCACCGGCGGGGGTGACGGGATTTTGAGGTAACGGCCAGCCTCAAACGTCCAAGAACGTGAGACTGGCCGGCCAAACTGCCATGAGAGCAACAGTCGTGCATTGGCGTAACGATCGTGTGCGGGAAATGGCTATCGGCTGGGGGAAGTAATTTCACACGGGGTAGCCTGCGCTTGCCTAACAACTGCCCGGCTTTGACCCTGATATAACTCAACCATCAACACTATCGCGATTCATACCGACGCGGGAAGTAATACATGACCGCGACAGCGGTGATCCGCTCTACCAGCGCGCAGACGGCGAGCTCGGCCTAAAGGGCATGCTGACGTTCAACTATGATTAGGATATGGAGACCGAGATCTCATGCAGAGCATGGTCTCGGCATGACGGAGGGCTAGTTCACCGTGAAGCGGTTTGTCAGCTATCTGCCTGCCAAGGGGGCAGCAACTATGGCACGTTCATCTCGGCGCGGCGCATTATAGATGGGACCGATCGGCAGACAGGGTGGGTATTCGCAATGTCGGTCCCGCGCGTTATCGCCAGCGGCCAAGAAAAAACCCGAGCTTGGATTATTGCGCAGGCCCTGCATGGCTGATCGCTTCAGTTCGCTGGCTTACTAACGCCTCACCGACCACAGCATTAAGCCACACGTTGCCATGCATCCCAATGGCGGTAACACGCCCCGCATTCTCCGCCTGTATTGCCTTAAGGTATGAACGCGGCTTTTTCAGCAGGCCCGGTTTATCAAGCCCGATAAGCCCTACCCGACGCGCTGCTTCTTTAACGAACGTGACGCAATTATGATCTTTCAAGCGGTAAACTCCGTCTGGCTTACCTTCACTCCATGCGTCAACTAAACCGAGCACGTCACCATATTGGGCGTCGGTCATCGTTACCGAAAACTGCGCATCGCTGCTCGATACATAGCTTCGGCGTGCGACGTCGATCTTTCCCGCCACCGGTCCGAACAGAAGAGCAGGACTGACGGTCTTAGCTGTGAAGCCGAATGTGCTATCTACGGCAACTCCGCCTCTGTCAGGTGTTCCGCGCAATGTGAAGAAGGCATGCGGAAAGCTGTTACCTAACTCGTGGCTCCAAAATGTTATTGTCACCGCGGCCTGCGCTGGGACAATGGACAAAGTCCAGAAGGTTAAAGCGGCAATATGCCGAAAGATTGTTTTCATAGAGCAGCTTACCGTTAACGTACTTTGGCTTGCAATCTGAATGTAGCTGCGTGCGTTAGCTGAGCACCGCAGCGGGGAGGCGTCTTGGGGAAACTCAACCCGCTACGATACGATCCCAATAAGGCCATTCTGGCTTAAATCAATGCCGCGACGAGCGCATGTGAAGAGCACGAAAGAGGAAGCCCGCCGCGACTAGCCATACAATGCGCGAGCGCAACCCCTAAGGTGCAATCATATATCAAAACGACATAAGGCTAGGCAACGTTTCGGCCGAGACGATTAACGGCCTTTTACAAAGCCGACGCGATCCACCGGCTCGTACCATGGTGCAGCGTCAAAGCCGTCTCCTACGCTACGGTCGAATGGATCGACTGGTTCGACGACCGTTTCCGCGACATCTTGCTCGATTACCATGACGGCCCGCGCTATCCGCGGCTCCAGAAGGTGGGTACAGGTGACGGCGGGCTGGACAAGCTGCTGACGCCGCGTTGACCAGCAGCTGTATCTTACCGATGCCGGCCGCTTTCCAAACCGTGGAGCGCCGGCATCGGCATATCGAAAGGACCGCCATGCGTATCGATCTCATTCCGACCGGTAAGAACCCGCCCGAAGACCTCAACGTCATCATCGAAGTGCCGACCGGCGGCGAGCCCGTGAAGTACGAGTTCGACAAGGCTTCGGGCGCGCTGTTCGTCGACCGCATCCTGCACACGCCGATGCGCTATCCGGCGAACTACGGCTTCGTGCCGCACACGCTCAGCCCGGACGGCGATCCGCTCGACGCGCTGGTGATCGCGCGCTCGCCGTTCATCCCAGGCTGCGTCGTCCGCGCCCGCCCGATCGCGGTGCTGAACCTCGAGGACGAAGCTGGCGGCGACGAAAAGCTCGTCTGCGTGCCCGTCGATTCGGTGTTCCCATACTACGCCAATATCGGCGAGCGCGGCGACATGCCCGAGATCGTGTTCGAGCAGATCGAGCACTTCTTCACGCACTATAAGGACCTGGAGAAGAAGAAGTGGGTCCGCGTCGGCAAGTGGGGTGATGCCGACGAAGCCAAGCGCGTCACGATCGAGGCGATCGAGCGCTACGAGGCCCAGAAGGCCAAGGGCGAAGAGCCCATGAACGCAGACGACACCGCAGGCCGCTGATCGCTGCTCCCAGCAGCGGGCCGCTGATCGCATGACCACGACGTCTCATACGTTCGACGGCATCCGCGTCCGCGCGGCACAGATCGGACTGTACGAGACGCCGATCCTGCACGGCAGGCTGGCCGATGCGGCCGCGCTGACCGCGCTGACCGCGCTGACCGCGCTGACCGCGGCGCTGCGGTCCGCGATCTGCGAACGCCATGCCGGCGCGCCCAGCCTCGCGCGCTCCAATGTCGGTGGCTGGCATTCGGCCACCGACATGCTCGACTGGGTGGCCGTGATCGAGCTTGCCGACACTGCGGTAAAAAGGCTTCCGGGAGGCCCGGGTCGGTGCAGCCTAATCAGAAACGACTGGCTGAATACTGAGCCCTGGCTTTAAATATGAGGTCGGCGGGCGTAGCTACCCAGCGCTGGCCTTTCCCCGTGCGCGGCAAGGGGCGGGTAGGCCTGTGTCCAGACCTCGCACTCTTTCATAGCCTCCGATCATGCTATCAAATGAATGTTTCGCCGCTCGATTTCGGTAAGCAGGGTGTCACTAAGAACCCCTCGTTCTAGGGACAGCAGTTGGTAGCTTTCAACGAGCTGCTCATCTGTCAGCGCTAGGATAATTTGATCGGCTTTCTGCCGATATAGTTTGAGGTTGATCTCGGTCGTATCGAGGCCAGAGCCGTCCTGCGTGCGGATTCCACCCCTGTCGATGCGCCTAACAGTGTTCAGCAGGCTGTGTAGGCGGTTTAGATCGCTATCATTCATGCCTTTCACCTATGCCCGCTCCACCGATTCGGGCAAACTATCTGCATGGGGGAAGTGGCCCTATTTCCCGCCGAGGATAGCGTCAGTCCAGATCGGTCCCGTTCCGCCCGAGCACCATTGCGACGAGAACAGCGCCGCAACATACTAACATAATCGTTAAACCACTCATATGTGGCACTAACTGCGATCCGGTTGATCCCGCAATGCGTTTCTGCGAGCACCGGCAATCAGCGTAGGATATGTGAATGTCGGGTTTGGCGCTTTGGTGGGATCGGGATGATTGTTCCGTCTCCTTTCCCGCTCCGTGTCGGCGCCATCGTCAGAAAGTGGGCCAAGTAATCGTAGCACAGCAGCCTATCTGACTTGCGCGAACGCCGAGATGAGATTGCCCGTACCTTCCGGCCCGCGCGGATTTCTACGCACACTATCCGGTGCGCAAGACTCAGGTGCTCGCGACCGATGAGCCCGGCGCTTGCGGGACGCGATTGACGTTACAACGCTGGCAGGTTTGGGTGATCGAGCGTGAATTGGCCTGATGGCCTACTCGTTCGCGCCGACCAGCGTGCGCTGGAGATGTGCATCGGTATGGATTCGGGCAGAACAGGCGCCTGCGGCTGAATGAGAAAGGCGGCATATGTCCCCGAAATGCCGTTCGTTCGGTCCGCCGCGAAGTATCAAGTATTGCCGGGGGCCCGATCGGCATCGATTGGGGCCCCGGCATCAGGCGTCCGATGTCATTACAGCCGCAACGAAACGCCTGCGACGAGTTGCCGTCCGAGCAGATCATACCCCATCACGGTATTGCCGCGGAGCAGCCCGATCCGCGAACGACTGTCCGGAATGAGCGGCGGATCGCGGTCGAACACGTTGTTCGCAGCCAGCCGGAACGTCATTTGCTTGTTGATGTCGAAGCTCAGCGCGACGTCGATCCAGTTGTATGAGCCAACCCCCGGATATTGATCGCGCAGTGCGCTGGCGTCCTGCGCCGGGATGCCTGTGTCCGTAGGCGCATAGTTGTCGAGTGGCATCGCGCCGCGGTGACGCCAGTTGACCGACAGGCTGGTCGAGCGGTCGGGTGCGGTCCAGGTGGTGCGGAACTGGTGCGCCCAGCGCGGCATGCTTTCGCCGCACAGGTTGCCGAAATACCCCACGCAGTTCCGCGGTTCGATGGTCGGCGACGACTGCGAACCGACGCGGGTCATCAGCGTGCCGTTGAAGCTCATGTCGAGCCGCCCGGCACCGCCAAGGCCGACATTATACTGCCCCTGGAAATCCCAGCCGTGCGACTGCGACTTGTAGCCATTGGCCGAGCCGCGAGCCACCCAACCCGTCGCCGGGCTGGTCGCAGGCGAGCTCGACAGCGTGCCGGTGCCGGGGTTGCGGACGATGCCGCGGCAGAAATAGTCGTTCCCGGTGGCCAGGCACTCGCCGATGATGTTCTGCGGCTG
>Ga0308169_10004126_pt1 | contig 13684 bp, 8 predicted proteins | sample PhyBR1_2_FD_202139 | JGI IMG/M metagenome (GOLD analysis project Ga0308169, IMG submission 202139) | Phyllosphere microbial communities from UC Gill Tract Community Farm, Albany, California, United States - DLSLSB.R1 | ecosystem: Host-associated > Plants > Phyllosphere > Unclassified | place...
ATTCTGTCTACCAAAGTATTGTGGAAGTGATTGCTGTTTTCAACCCATTCTGTAAAACCTTCTTCTAAATTCCAAAGTTGTGCATATTTTAAAATAATCCCTTTTAAAACAATCGCATTTTCTTCGATCAACTCGCAAGGAATAATTCTCAACCCTTTATCTGCTGCTCCATTGAAATGCTTGTATCTTTCATGAAGTAAAACCGCTACTTTCGCAGGGAAGTTTTTGTGCGGACCTTCGTAAGAATTTTCGGTTTCATCATAAGCAATTCCGGTTTCTGTTGTGTTTGAAAAAACAAATTCAAGCTCTTCTTCTTTTGCTAATTCCAGGAAACTTTTGTAATCTTTATAAGGATTAATCGACTTCTGAATAGCCGAAATCACGCATTTTTCATCGATGATTTCGCCTTTTTTAATTCCTCGTGAAAATAAAGTGTAGAGATTTCCCTGTTCTTCAAGTTTGTGAACCGAACCGTTTGGTGTAGGCTGTATGTTAACAATTCCTGCATTGAAATCTGTTTCCTTATTCAATTTATCAATCACATAATCTGTAAATCCACGCATGAAGTTTCCTCCACCGAACTGTACAATTTTGATTGGTAATTTTGTATCTATACCGCTGTTTTTGCGGTTTAACTGTTGTTTTGTCTGATTTTCCATCTTCTTGTTGATGATTTTTAACGCAAAGTCCGCAAAGTTTTTTGGACAAAATGCTGTATATTTTCGTTCGCAAAGGCTTTCACTTAGCTATATAAAAACTGGTTTGCTTTTTATCTATTTATTTGAAACATTAAGGTTTATTAAGGAATGAAGGTTATTTACGATAAATAAATTTCTTAAGCTTACACTTCAATTTGCCTTCAAATTATTAATAGTTCTAACTTCTTAATGGTTTAAAAGTCTGTTTAAAATTTCATCAAAATTATTTTACCCCGGCCCTAAAGGGAGTAATTTTGATGAAATTTTCAAGGCATTTTTCCACCCTTTAGGGTTTGGGGTAAAGAAAAATGCTTTGAAAATTTTATTTACTGATCACCTTATATTTCGGAACCAATGTTTTCATTACCGTCCATGCGATCAGGTAAGCGACAGCACAAACTGAGAAAATGATCATGTATCCTTTATCAATTCCGTCAGATACTACTGCGCCTGACTTTTCTAATTGCTCAAAGAATCCATCCGGCAAACGGTCATTAACATACTGTGGATATTTTTCCAACAAAGGAACTCCATCTACGGTTGACCAAGCTTTGTGGGCGTGATCGAATAGTAATCCTGAAGATTTATTTATTAAAAAAGATCCGATTCCGCCTGCCATTCCGCCTATTCCTGTGATGGTTGCAATGGCTTTTTTAGGGAACATATCGCCAACTGTTGAGAAGATATTTGCTGACCAAGCCTGATGTGCTGCTCCTGCGATACCTATAATTAAAACCGGAATCCAATAGGTTGCAGTTCCTAAAGGTTGTGCTAACAGTGCTAACAGCGGGAAAAATGCAAAAATTAACATTGCTTTCATTCTTCCTGAATAGGCATTCATTCCTTTCTTTTCAACAAAATATTTTGGAAGCCATCCTCCGATGATGGATAGTAAAGTAATCATGTACAATACGAATAACGGCAATGCACTTTCAGTAGAATCCATTCCGTAAACCGAACTTAAATACGCCGGAGTCCAGAATAAAAAGAACCACCAAACACCGTCTGTCATGAACTTTCCGAACGCAAAAGCCCAAGTCTGTCTGTAGCTGAAACATTCTCTGAACGTAAATACTTTTTCCGGAACTGAAGTATCTTCATTCGGAAGATCGTCCTGATCCTGATTGATATACGTTAATTCATGTTCGTTAACTCTCTTATGTAAATGTGGCTTTTTATAAACAAATACCCAAAGTCCCATCCATACAAATCCTAGCGCACCGATGATGATAAATGCCCATTCCCAACCCATTGATTTTGCAATAAAAGGAATGGTAAGCGGTGCTGCCAAAGCTCCAACCGTTGCTCCTGCATTCCAGATACTTGTAGAAAATGCTCTGTCTTTTTTAGGGAAATATTCCGCTGTGGTTTTGATTGCTGCAGGGAAATTTCCTGCTTCACCAATCGCCAAAACGAAACGTGCAAAAATGAATAAGGTTACACTTGTACTGATAATTGCCCCAGTATTAGAAACTGTTCCAATCAATTCTTTAGAACCATGAAAACCGGCCGTCCAAGTTCCGGTAAGAATTCCTGAAGTGGCGATTCCGCAGAATGCATGTAAAACTGCACCGATCGACCAAACTCCGATCGCCCAAAGGAAACCTTTTTTGGTATCCATCCAGTCCACGAATTTTCCTGCGAAAAGCATTCCCACTGCATAAAATATAGAGAATAATGCGGTGATGTTTCCGTAATCGTTGTTATTCCAGTGAAATTCCGGTGCGATAAAATCTTTCCACGTCAATGATAAAACCTGACGATCAAGATAATTGATTGTGGTCGCAAGAAATAACAGTAAACATATAGTCCACCTATATTGTGTCGGCTTAAGAGATTTAACTGAACTCATAGTCAATTTATTTATTTTAAAGCCTGAATGATATCCAGCACTTTTTTGGTTTCATTTTCTATCGTCGTATAGTCTTTCGCAAGCATTAATTCTTTGCTTACCAGCTTACTTCCCATTCCTACTGCAGAAACTCCTGCTTTGAACCAGCTTTCAATGCTTTCTTTTGTGGTATCAACACCTCCGGTCGGCATAAATTTCAGATTCGGGAAAACATCTTTGATGGCACTCATAAATCCTGGTCCCAAAGCGTTCCCCGGGAATAATTTAATGAAAGTAACGCCCGCAGTTTCCGCCGCGATAATTTCGGTCGGAGTCATACAACCCGGACTGTACAAGAGGTCTTTCGGAATCAAAAATCCTGCAACTTCCGCCACAAAACCCGGACTGATAAAGAAATCTGCTCCTGCTTTGTAATAGTCTTCTGCTTGTTTTACATTTTTGATGGTTCCAATTCCGAGAAGCATTTCAGGCATTTCTGCATTACGAACTTCTACCATTTTTGTGAAATTGCTCAACGCAGCTTCTCCACGGCTGGTATATTCTACCGCACGGATTCCTGCTTTGTAAAGCGATTTTAATATTTCTAAAGTTACCGTTTCATCAGCATTGTAATACAGAGGCAAAGCTCCCTGATTGATGATGGTGTTTGTAACCAATTGAATTTTTGTCATTTTGTTTTAATTATTTTGTTAAAATAATCTTTGATGGCGTTTTATCCATCCTTTGGTATGCTGTTCCTTTGAGGACTTATTAAAATTCCATTTTCTTCCTCCCTTTAGGGTCGGGGAAAAGAAGAAAATTGAATTTTTATTGTTTAAATTTTATTTGATAGGATTTTATCCTATCCTTTGTTAAATCGTCCCGTTGGGACTTTATGATATTTTTTTGAACACAGGGTTCACAAAGATTTTTTACTTCTAACTGTTTCTTAGTTTCAAAAAGCCACTTCGCTTATAAAAGACCATCAAAATTTAAAATATGATAACTTCTTTTATCTTGAAGAACTTCGTAAGCCAATTGCTAAAAGCTAACAGCCAAAAGCAAAAACTACCTTTTGATTCGTCCACCAGAATTTCCGGCCATTACTTCGAGAATATCTTCTGCGCTGCAGTAATTGATGTCACCTAAAATGGTGTGTTTGATGGCGCAGGCTGCGTTGGCGAAATTCAATGCTTTTTCGTCATCGAAATTTAATAATCCATAAATCAAACCTGCTGCAAAAGCATCACCTGTTCCGATTCTGTCAACGACTTGGTCTATTTCTAAAAATTTAGTTTCAAAATAATTTCCGTTAATTAAAGCTCTTCCCTGCGTTTGCTGAGAACTTGCTGTAACCCCGATTCTTATTTTGTCGAAAATTTTATGAATAGAAGGACACTGTTTTTTTAATTCTTCACAAGCTTCCATGAAACCTTGTTGGTCTGATGAAAACTGAGTTCCCAGAATTTCGTTGATCTCATTTACACCACCGATGAAAATCGTTGAGTAAGAAACCAATTCCTTTAAAACTTCGTTTCCGTTTTTACCATATTTCCAAAGGTTGGAACGGTAAGCCGGATCGGTTGTTACTTCAATTCCCATTTCACGGGCGGTTAACAAACCTTCTTTCAACGTTTCGTACGCATCTTCCGAAATTCCCGGACTGATGCCTGTCCAGTGGAAATAATCGCAACCTTCCAATGCTTTTTTCCAGTCTACCTGTTCAGGTTTGATGTTGGCAAAAGAACCGTTCAGTCTGTTGTAAGCAATTCTGCTCGCACGAACAGATGCACCTACTTCAAGGAAATACAACCCTAAAGGATGTTCGTTTTTATTGATGAAAGTCGTATCGATCCCAAAACTTTTGATGAAAGACAATGCAGATTCTCCCACAAAATCGTCAGAAACATTACTGATATGCGTCACATTGCAGCCCATTGTAGCCAATGAAGAAGCTACGTTGAGCTCAGTTCCACCGAAAAAGAATTCCATCTCGTGGCTCTGTTTCATCGTTTTGTTTCCGGGAGGTGAAAGCCTCATGATTACTTCACCGAAAGTAAGTATTTTGCTAGCCATATTTTAAATACTCTTTTTAATATCTGCTGTTATTTAAACGCAAAGTGCGCTAAGATTTTCTTTTAAAACTCGATATATATTTTTAAGTTCGCAAAGGTGTTCTACTCACGCATGCTCACAAGGATTTTTCAAGTTGAGAAAAATTGCAGATATGTAAATTATTGTTTTTTTAAACCATTAAGATTTATAAGTTTTAAAGATTTTTTAAGTTGAGCTTCGCTTTAAGCAGCCTGTTTAGTAAAATCTTAGATTTTAACTTAATAAAACTTAACCTTTTAATTTCCTTAATGGTTTAAAATTGAATTTATTTAATTCGAATTTAAAAATCGAAATAATTTTTAGCGTTGTGATAACAGATATCGGAAATGGTTTTTCCAATCAGTTCCATATCATCCGGCAATTCGCCGTTTTTCATTTCTTCTCCGAAAAGGTTACACAATACTCTTCTGAAGTATTCGTGTCTCGGGTAAGATAAGAAACTTCTTGAATCTGTCAACATTCCTACGAAACAGCTGATCAATCCCATGTTTGAAAGGGCATTCATCTGCTTGATCATTCCGTCTTTCTGATCCAAAAACCACCATCCGGAACCGAATTGTACTTTTCCTTTGATGCTTCCGTCGTTGAAATTCCCGATCATAGTTGCGAAAATTTCGTTGTCGGCAGGATTTAAGTTATATAGAATTGTTTTGGTCAGTTTGTCTTTTCCGTCTAAAGCGTTTAATAATTTAGACAAAGTTTCAGCCTGAACGAAATCACCGATAGAATCCCAGCCTGTATCAGGACCTAAGATTCTGTGCATTCTTTCGTTGTTGTTTCTCAAAGCTCCTAAATGGAACTGCTGAACCCATCCGAATTTGTGATACGTTTCGCCTAAGAACAGTAAAATGGCAGTTTTGAACTGATTTACCTGCTTTTCAGCGATTACTTTTCCTGAAATTTTATCATTGAAGATTGCGCTTACTTCCGCTTCTGAAGCTTCCTCGAAAGAAATATTGTTCAATCCGTGGTCGCAAAGTCTGCATCCGTTTTCGTGGAAATATTCTACTCTTTTTAATAAAGCATCGCACAAAGTCTGGTAAGAATTGATCTCAATTCCTGCCGACTCGCCCAATTTTGAAATATAATCTGCGAAGTTGTGGTTTTCAATCAAAATCGCTTTATCCGGACGGAAAGCGGTGCTCACTTTAATACTAAAATCGCTTTTCGCCAAATCCTGATGGTAATTTAAAACATCAATCGGATCTTCTGTAGTACACAAAGATTCTACGTTCATCATTTTCAGCAAACCTCTTGTCGACTTTTCGGGAGTCTGAAGTTGTGCTGTGATATTATCGTAAATATCTGATGCGTTTTTTTCGTTTAATAATTCATCAATTCCGAAATAACGCTTTAATTCTAAATGCGTCCAGTGGTACAAAGGGTTTCTTAACGTGTAAGGAACCGTTTTTGCCCAAGCCTCGAATTTCTCTTTGTCTGTTGCGTCACCTGTGATGAATTTTTCGTTCACTCCCATTGTACGCATTGCACGCCATTTGTAATGATCGCCCGCAATCCAAACTTTAGAAATATTATCGAAAACCGTATCTTCAGCGATATCTTTAGGAATCAAATGATTGTGATAATCGATGATCGGCTGTTTTTCTGCGAAATTGAAGTATAATTCTTCCGCGTATTTATTTTGTAGTAAAAAATTATCTGTAATAAAAGATTTCATTTCTGTAAAGTTCTGGTGTTACTCGTTTGAAGGTTTTCCGATGGTCGCCAAAATACCGCCATCCACATAAATGATGTGTCCGTTGATAAATTTACTTGCATCTGAGGCTAAGAAAATTGCCGTTCCTGCAAGATCTTCAGGGTTTCCCCATCTGCCTTCCGGAGTTCTGCTGATGATAAATTCGTTGAACGGGTTTCCGTCTACTCTGATTGGTTCTGTCTGAGCCGTTGCAAAATATCCGGGACCGATACCGTTCACCTGAATATTGTGTTTTGCCCATTCTGTTGCCAAATTTTTGGTCAGCATTTTCAGTCCGCCTTTTGCAGAAGCGTATGCCACTACATTGTCACGGCCAAGCTCACTCATCATAGAGCAAATATTGATGATTTTCCCGGATTGTCTTTTGATCATGTGTTTCCCAACCAATTGAGACATGATGAACGGACCAGCAAGATCTACATCGATTACTTTTCTAAAGTCTGCAACATCCATCTCTAAAGCCGGAACACGTTTGATGATCCCTGCATTATTGACCAGGATGTCAATTTTCCCTTGGGTAGCAAGCATCAATGATACTTTCTGAGCGGCTTCACGTTCATCTGTGACATCAAAAAGATAACCTGTAGCACTATATCCTTTGCTGTGATAATAGTCTAAAGCTTCATCTAATTTTGAGGGAGTTGTACTAGTGATTGCCAATTCAGCACCTGCAGAGGCAAGACCTTCAGCCATTGCCATTCCTAATCCGTGAGTACCGCCGGTTACAACGGCTACTTTTCCGGATAAATCGAATAAATTCATGTAGAAAAAATTACTTTAGTTCGTTAGTTTTAACAGCGTCCATATCGCCATAATCCATATTTTCTCCTGCCATTCCCCAGATAAAAGTATAGTTGGAAGTACCAACTCCTGAGTGAATAGACCATTCCGGAGACAAAACCGCCTGATTATTTTGCATGAAAACATGACGGGTTTCGTGAGGCTGTCCTAAAAAGTGACTTACAGTCTGCCCTTCTTCCAAATCAAAATAAAAATAAGCTTCCATTCTTCTGGTATGCGTGTGAGAAGGCATCGTGTTCCAAACACTTCCTTCGTGCAGCTCGGTCATTCCCATTTGTAGCTGACAAGTTTCTAAAACGCTGTTGACGATCAATTTATTGATCGTACGTCTGTTTGCGTATTTTGCTTCGCCTAATTCTACAATTTCAGCTTCGTTTTTAGTGATTTTTTTCGTTGGAAAAGTGTGATGCGCAGGTGCAGAATTGAAATAGAATAAAGTCTGACCTTCATTTCCGTTTTCAAAAACAACATCCTTTGCCCCTTTTCCTATATATAAAGCTTCTTTGTTTCCAAGCTCGAAAACTTCTCCGTCAACGGTTACCTTTCCGGCAGCGCCCACGTTGATGATTCCCAATTCTCTTCTGTCTAAGAAGTTCTCTGCCTTCAGATCATCAGTAGGTTCAAGTTTCAATGCGCTTTTTACGGGCATTGCACCACCTACGATCATTCTGTCGTACATAGAATACACTACATTGATTTGATCTTCATTAAATAAATCATTCATCAAAAACTCCCTTCTCAGGTCTTCAGTTGTATATTTTTTTACATCTTCAGGATGATGGGCGTAACGAAATTCTGATTTTGTCATACTCTAGATTTTAAACTTAAATTATGGTTTTTAAAAACCTGTTAAACGTTGCGTAATCGATTGCATTAAATTACACTGAAATTCCACAGAAATACTTGTTGTTAAATATATAGAATATATGTATTCGGTTAACAAAAAATTAATTTAAATTTCAAATTAATTGATTTACAAGTAATTAAAATTAATAATATGAAAAAATTTAGAGAATTTTAAGATAACAGAAGTTAAATTTTTTAACGAAATAAGGCAACAAACACTTAAGAAAATAAAAATCATGCCAATTAATATGTGAATAAATTTGACATTGCTATATAAATAAGGATATGATAAAATTAATATATCCAGAATCACAATTTAACACAATTTCTATCATTTATAAAATACACAAGTTTTTCAGAACGAAAAAGATGATAAAAATCAGACTAAGTAATCAAAAATAGTTTTTGCCGCTACTTTTTGGGAGTTTTAAATAGATTAAAAAGCTATGATTTGGCTTAATTTTATACAATTACAATCATTAAACATCAGATTATTTTCACTTTTTTAAGCTTTTAAAAGGAAAAAGAAATACCAACATAAATTACTGAATAACAATTAATTAAAACATAATACAAATTCTAAATTTTGTATTTATTAACAAATTAAACAGTCAAATTAATGAAAAAATAACATTTTTTTCTTTGCGTAATGAAAAATAATATTAGTTTAGAAGCCAAGATATTTTATTAAGATTAATTACGCAATCGATTGCACTCAAAAAAGCGTATATAATAAAAATATTCCTACAAACAGAATACTTAAAAATCCACAAAGAAAAACTAGAGAAGTTATTGGCTTCTCAAACCACACATTAAACTATATAAGGATACAATAAATGGATAAAAAGGTACAATCAATAAAGTGGTTATATTTAACTGTTTTCCTTCTTCCCATACTTGGTATGGCCCAGGAAAAAGAAACCAAGATCGACGAGGTTGTCTTGGTAGGATATAATAAAGTTTCTAAAAAAGATGTTACCAATGCCGTATCATCTGTAAAAGGAGAAGCATTAAAAGACATGCCGGTAAACTCTGCTGCCGAGGCTATCCAGGGAAGACTTGCGGGTGTACAAGTGCAGGCAAGTGAAGGTAAGCCGGGAGGTGATGTAGATATCAAGGTAAGAGGTGGTACTTCTATTACAGGAAGTAATGCTCCGCTCTACATCGTAGACGGTGTACAAATGGACAATGCAATGAGCATTCTTTCGCCTAAAGAAATTGAGTCTATTGAAGTATTGAAAGACGCATCTTCCACTTCTATCTATGGATCTCGAGGTGCAAACGGTGTTGTTTTGATCACAACAAAAAGCGGACGCAAGAAAGCTATAACTACAATTAACTACAACGGTTTTACAGGCGTAAGAAAAATCATGAATACGCTTCCTGTATTAGACCCTTATGAATTTGTATTGTATCAGTACGAGCTCTACAACAAAAACGGAATTGCAGAAGATATTACTTCTTTCGCTACACGCTATGGAACGTACAGTGAGCTTGCAGATAAATATAAAAATATTCAGAAAAGAGACTGGCAGGATGAGCTATTTGGTAAAGAAGCATTTAACTTTACGCATAACTTAACCATCAACGGAGGTTCTGAAAAATCAGCTTTTGCACTTACTCTAAATCATGTAGATGAGGACGGAATTATGCTAAGCTCTGGCTTCAAAAGAAGCATGGCCAACTTTAAGTATGATTACGACATCAGTAAAAAGCTTAAATTTGGAATTAATGCGAGATACAGCAGATCTTTAACGACAGGAGTAGGTACTTCCAGTACAGGATCACAAAGTAACAACAGATTGCGAAACTCTGTAAGATACCAGCCTTTTGAAGGTGGATCAAACGTTCCGATTGATGATTTTGATCCTTCATACTCAACAATGACCAATCTTGTAAATCCTCTTATTCTCAATGATAATGAAGTAAGAGACAACAGAATCAATGATTTGTTGTTAAATACTTATTTGAACTATAATATTACCAAAGACTTAACTTTTAGAACGGTCATCGCTTACGTACAAAGAGATATTGCGACCAACCAGTTTTGGGGAAGCGTAACGTCTCAGGCAAGAGCCAATGCTGATATGCCAATCGTACAGCTTGACAGATCTCAAACCAGAAGAATCACCAATACCAATACATTAAACTATACCAAAAAATTTGGACAACATAAGATTGATATCTTGCTTGGTCAGGAGACCGTACAGACTGATGGAGAATCTAGCTACAATTATGTAAAATGGTTCCCAAAATCTATTTTACCTAATGAAGCATTTGCCAACATCGGAGCCGCTACTCCACCTGCCGGATTAATCCAAGACGCAGCAAGAACAGCTATGTTACCACCAGATCGATTAGCATCATTCTTCGGGCGTGTAAACTATATATTTGCCAATAAATATATTCTTACCGCATCAGTAAGAGCTGACGGATCTAATGTTTTTATGAAAGGAAACCAATGGGGATACTTTCCTGCAGCTTCATTAGCCTGGAAACTTAAAGAAGAAAAATTCCTTAAAGATGTTAACTGGTTAGACGAGTTAAAGCTTCGTGTAGGCTATGGCCTTTCAGGAAACAACAGAATTACTCCTTACTTATGGGCAAATTTCTATAACGTCAATGCCAATAACGGATACGTATTCGGCACTTCTGTTACACCAGGATCAGGCGTTTCTACAACGCAACCAAGTCCTACTGTAAAATGGGAAGCCACTGTTTCTAAAAATGCAGGGATCGATTTTGAGCTTTTCAACGGTAGATTATATGGTAGTGTAGACGGATATATTACAGATACTAAAGATTTATTGGTTTTAGCTAAAGTAGAATACCCAGGTTATGCCAATCAGTTTCAAAACTCAGGCAAAACAAGAAATAAAGGTCTTGAATTTACGATGGGCGGGGTAATTGTAAATAATGAAAACTTCAACTGGAAAATAGATGCCAACCTTTCTACAAACAAAAACACTATTTTAAGCCTTGGAAGCGGTGTTGCACCAGGACAAAATTCTTATCTGGTACAGTCTGGAGGAATTGGAGGTTTTGATTTTATTGCTAAAGTAGGAAGCGCTGTAGGAACATATTACGGATATGTAACTGAAGGAAGATATGAAGTATCAGATTTTGATTATAATGCAGCTACACAAGTTTATACTTTAAAAGCAGGACTTCCCAACAGCAGCCAGATTGCTTTAGGAGCAAAAGCGGTACAACCGGGAGATTTAAAACTGAAAGACATAAACGGTGACGGTCAGATTACCGACGCAGACAGACAGGAATTGGGAAGCGCACAGCCAAAATTTTATGGTGGTTTTAATCAGACATTCAGATATAAGAATTTTGATATGAGCTTATTATTTAATTTCTCTGTCGGAAATAAAGTATATAACGCAAACAAGATAGAAAATACAACGCAGTATCTATATAGAGACAACAACATGGCTGCAGACGTTGCCAACCGTTGGAGATGGTTTGATGATAATGGTGTAAAGGTAAACGATCCTACACAATTAGCTGCTTTAAATGCAAATACAACCATGTGGACTCCTCCGACAGGACAGTATATCCTGCACTCTTACGGTATTGAGGACGGATCTTTCTTAAGATTAAACAACGTAACGCTAGGTTATACTTTACCAAAAGGTTCTTTGGAAATGATCGGTGTGAAAAATTTCAGATTATATGCAACGGTAAACAACCTGTTTGTAATTACCGGATATTCTGGATACGATCCTGAAGCTAGTACACGAAGAAATCCTTTAACTCCAGGAGTAGACTATGCAGCATACCCAAGAAGTCGCTTTTATGTAACCGGAGTAGATATCACTTTCTAAAAATTAAAAAAAATGAAAAAGAGCAAATCAATATTAATTTTAACTTGTCTTGCAGGAGCACTATTCTTAAACTCTTGTAGTGACTTTCTTAATCCCGAAAACCTTTCAAGCGTTTCTGAAGAACAACAGTTTGACAGTACAGCAGATACATTTTCAGCTTTGGTAGGAGTTTATTCTCAACTAGGTGGTGACGATGGCTATGGGCAAAGATTATCATTAATCATCCCTCAATCCGGAGACGACTTCAGAACTTCAGGAAGCTACAATTGTAATGATAGAAGAGGTGTAGCTACGTTTGGCGCTTGCCCTACAAATACTGAGCTGAATAATCCTTTCGGAAAGCTGTACACCGGAATTGAGCGTGCTAATCTTGTCATTAAAAATATTCCTTTATCTCCCGTAATGAAAAACGGTTCAGAGGATGATAAAAAATTAATGAACAGATATCTTGGTGAAGCATTAACATTAAGAGCGCAATATTATTATGAGCTGATCAAAAACTGGGGAGATGTACCTTTCTATCTTGTTCCGGCTTCTGATATTGCAGATCAAAAACAGCCAAAAACAGATCGTGACGTTATCTATGAGCAAATTATTGATGATCTTGCAAAAGCATCTGCTGTAGTGCCGTGGAGATCTGAAGGAGGAACTACCAGCAACAGAATCTCTAAAGGTTTTGTGAAAGGTCTTAGAGCAAGAATTGCATTGGCAAGAGCAGGTTGGTCTTTAAGAAGAAGCCCGCAGGTAATGGCACAGGGATCAAATCCTCAGAAGTATTATCAGATTGCTTATGATGAGACCAAAGATATTATGAATCATAGCGGTGAGCATTCACTTAACCCTAGCTACGAAAGTGTTTTCAGAGCTCTTCATACGAATACGCAAGATGCAACTAACGAGATTATTTTTGCCGTTGGAGCTTTTGGAGGTGGTACAAGAACAGACTCTAAAATCGGATATTACAATGGTCTAAAACATCATGATAATTCTAACTGGAAAGGTGGTGGAGGTATCAATGCGTTGCCTACATACTTCTATGAATTTACAAAATATGACCTTAGAAGAGATATGAATGTTGGGATCTTTACAGTAAATGCATCAAATCTGGCTGAGCTTGTAGCTGCAAATTCATTTACCGATTCAAAATACAGAAAATCTTGGACGAGTATTACAGGTCCTTCTCAAACATTAGCTGTTGACTGGCCATTATTGAGAATATCTGATGTAATGTTGATGTTTGCCGAAGCAGATAACGAACTGCATGGTGCACCTTCTCCAGAAGCTATCAATGCAGTGAGAGCAGTAAGAAGCAGAGCGTACACAGGCAATTTAGCACAAATCGGGACAATTCCTACTGATAAAACAGGTTTCTTTAATTACATTGTTAAAGAAAGAATGCTAGAATTGGGTTCGGAAGGAATTAGAAAATACGACTTAATCAGATGGAATTTACTTGCTACCAAAATTGCAGAAACAAAACAGAAACTTTCAGATTTTATCAACGGTGTTGGTGCTTATGCTAATGTTCCGTTAGATATTTATTATAAAGCTTCCGCATTTGATCCTACAAAAACAGCTCAGCAAAACATTACTGCTATTGATGTATTTACAACTACAGGAGTAAATAAAGCAGACGTTTTTTATGTTCCTAGCCAATCGACTACACTTCCGGCAGGTTACAAAAAAATCGCATGGAGATCTGGTGTTTTACCTACGTATGTAAACGATCCTTCGGCTGGATATGCACAATATTTCCAGGTCAATAAGCGAGAGCTTTTACCAATCTATTTTGAGTACATTCAAAATAACCCTGCTCTTACCCAAGACTATGGTTATTAGTAAA